>Ga0213876_10001010_pt1 | contig 18247 bp, 20 predicted proteins | sample BarmaccomBMRX_R9_FD_160113 | JGI IMG/M metagenome (GOLD analysis project Ga0213876, IMG submission 160113) | Root-associated microbial communities from Barbacenia macrantha in rupestrian grasslands, the National Park of Serra do Cipo, Brazil - RX_R9 | ecosystem: Host-associated > Plants > Roots... | reverse complement strand
CATCCTGGACGACCACCGAGAAGCCCGCGTCGTGGTATGCCTCCGCGGTCGCGGCACCGAGCCGGTAGCGCAGCCGCAGCTGGTCCCAGGCCTCCGCGCTCGGCTCGGCGGTCATCTCCTCCCGCCCGCTCACGACCATGCGCCGGAACACGTCGCCCTTCACGTGCACGCCGCGGTCGAAGCGCTGCGCGAGCGCCTCGGCGACGGTCGACTTGCCGGCCGCCGGGATGCCGGTGACGAGCACGATCGGCTGCGCGTCGAGGAGGCCGGCCACGAGCGCTACCCCTTGCGTTGGGCGCGCTCGAGCTCGACGAGCGCTTCGTAGAGCCAGCCGACCACCTCGTTCGACTGGCGCTCGTCGAGCCCGAGCCCGGAGTGGGACGCGGCCAGGGAGCGCTGCAGGTTCAGGATCTTCCAACTCGGAGGGAGTGCCATGACCGCACCGTAGCGAACATGTGTTCGCCTTACCAGGCGTAGGCCTCGGGCGCCGTGCCGCCCGGGCCGGGGAAGATCTTGTCGATCCGGCTCAGCACGTCGTCGTCGAGGCTGATGTCGAGTGCGTGTACCGCCCCGTCGAACTGCTCCATCGTGCGGGGGCCGACGATCGGCGCGGTCACCACCGGGTTGGCCAGCAACCAGGCGACCGCGACGTCGGCGGGCCGCTCGCCCAGCTCCGCGCACAGGCCCTCCCACGAGTCGAGCTGGTCACGGAACCAGTCGGCTGCGCCCCGCATGCCGTCCTCGGCGCGGCGGCCGTCGCCCTGGCCGACCGAGCCGGCCAGCAGCCCGCCGCCGACCGGGCTCCACGGCAGGAGACCCACGCCGTATGCCTCGCACGCAGGGACGACCTCGAGCTCGACCATCCGGGTCTTGAGGTTGTAGAGGCTCTGCTCGGAGACGAGCCCGAACGACCCCCGGCGCTTGGCCGCCTCGTTGGCGGCGGCGATGTGCCAGCCGGCGAAGTTCGAGCTGCCGACGTAGATGACCTTGCCCTGCGCGACGAGCAGGTCCATCGCCTGCCACACCTCCTCCCACGGCGTGCCCCGATCGACGTGGTGCATCTGGTAGAGGTCGATGTGATCGGTCTGCAGGCGGCGCAGGCTGGCCTCGCACGCATCACGGATGTGGCGGGCCGAGAGCTTCGAGTCGTTGGGCCAGTCCCCCGCCACGTTCCCGAACACCTTGGTGGCGAGCACGACCTTCTCGCGCCGCCCGCCGCCCTGCGCGAACCAGCGGCCGACGATCTGCTCGGTCTCGCCGCCGCCGTAGCCGTTGGCGGTGTCGAAGAAGTTGATGCCGGCTTCGAGCGCCGCATCCATGATCGCGAAGCTGTCCGCTTCGCTCGTGCGCGGACCGAAGTTCATCGTGCCGAGGCACAGCGGGCTCACGAGCAGGCCGGATCGTCCGAGGTGGCGGTAGTCCATGCGAGGGACCATAGGGCTGCTCGCTACGGTCGGCTCGTGCTCGCAGACGGTCGTCTCGACCTCGTCGTGCCCGATGGTGCGGAGGTCGGCGTGCTCGTGCTGCACCCGCATCCGGACTTCGGGGGCGACCGGTTCAACCCGGTGGTCGATGCGATCTTCCGGGCCGCCGTCGCAGCGGGCTGGGCGGCGATCCGCTTCGACTTCTCGACCAGCGACGCGCCGCTGGCGGTGGCCGAGGCCGAGGACGCGCTCGGCCGCCTGCCCGGCGCGATCCCGCTCGCGGTGGCCGGCTACTCGTTCGGCGGCAGCATCGCCACCCAGGTGCTCGACCCACGGATCGTGCAATGGGTGCTCGTCGCACCGCCGCTGACGCTGCTGCCCCTCTCCACCGACGCGATCGCCGCCGATCCGCGACCGAAGCTCGTGCTGTCCCCGACCGAGGACCAGTACTGCCCGCCGGCGAGCGCCGCCGAGGCGACTGCCGGCTGGACGGCGACCTCGCTCGAACCGGTCGAGGGTGCGGACCACTTCCTCGCCGGTGCGGCCCGCGGCGTCGCTGACCGCACAACGCAGACCATCCAGTCGACCCTCGATCGGAGCCAACGATGAAGTACGCCAAGCTCGGACGGACCGGACTCACCGTCTCGCGGATCTGCCTCGGCTGCATGAGCTACGGCGACCCGGCCCGGGGGAACCATCCGTGGTCGCTCGACGAGGAGGCGTCCCGGCCGTTCTTCGAGCGGGCGCTCGAGCACGGGATCAACTTCTTCGACACCGCGAACGTGTACTCGGACGGATCGAGCGAGGAGATCACCGGCCGCGCCATCGCCGCCCTCACCGACCGCGAGGACGTGGTCATCGCCACCAAGGTCCACGGGCGCATGCACGAGGGCGCGAACGGCGGTGGTCTGTCGCGCAAGGCGATCATGCGGGAGATCGACGCCAGCCTCCGCCGGCTCGGCACCGACTACGTCGACCTCTACCAGATCCACCGCTGGGACCACCGCACGCCGATCGAAGAGACCCTCGAAGCGCTGCACGACGTGGTGAAGGCGGGCAAGGCCCGCTACATCGGCGCGTCGTCGATGTACGCATGGCAGTTCGCGAAGGCGCTCTACCTCGCGGACCTGCACGGCTGGACCCGCTTCGTCAGCATGCAGGATCACTACAACCTGCTGCACCGCGAGGAGGAGCGCGAGATGCTGCCGCTCTGCGCGGATCAGGGCATCGGTGTCATCCCGTGGAGCCCGCTGGCGCGGGGACGGCTGACCCGGGACTGGGACGAGACGACCGCCCGCTCCGAGACCGACGAGTTCGGACGTGCGCTCTACTCCGCGCCGTCGGACCGAGAGGTCGCAGAACGGGTCGCGTCGGTCGCGCAGGACCGGGGCGTGTCGCGTGCGCAGATCGCGCTCGCGTGGATGCTGGGCAAGGACGTCGTCACGGCGCCGATCATCGGCGCCACCAAGCAGCAGCACCTCGACGACGCGGTCGCGGCGGTCGACCTCGAGCTGTCCGACGAGGAGATCACGACGCTCGAGGAGCCGTACGAGCCGCACGGCATCGTCGGCTTCGCCTGAGCGCCTACCCGTTTGCGGTTGCGGCGGCCGCCGCGCAGCGGAAGCCGAGGTTCCCGGTCGAGCTGTCCGGGGTGTTCCCCGATCGCGCCGACACCCGGTAGCGACGGCAGTAGGACTCGTGGCAGAGGTACGAGCCGCCGCGCATCACGACCTGCTGGGCGTCGAAGCGGTCCGCAGTCCACTCCCACACGTTGCCGGTCATGTTGTGGAGGCCGTAGCCGTTCGGCGGGAACGCGTCGGTCGGGCAGGTCCCGAGCCAGCCGTCGTCGAGCGTGTTCTCGTTCGGGAACGCGCCCTGCCACACGTTCATGCGGTGGACACCGCCCGGCACGAGCTCGGCGCCCCAGGGGAACGGCTGCTGCTCGAGGCCGCCGCGCGCCGCGAACTCCCACTCGGCCTCGGTCGGCAGCCGCGTGCCGGCCCAGGTCGCGTACGCGACTGCGTCGTTCCACGAGACGTGCACGACGGGGTGGTCGAGCCGGTCGTCGATGCGCGACTGCGGCCCCTCGGGGTACCTCCACGACGCGCCCTGGACCTGGCGCCACCACTGGGCCGCCGCGACCCCGCGGGTCGGATCGAAGTTGTCGGGCAGCAGCCCCGCGAACACGAACGACCACCCCCAGCGCTCCGCTTCGGTGACGAAAGTGGTGGCATCGACGAACGCCGCGAACTCGGCGTTGGACACCGCTTCCGCGTCGATGCGGAACGGTTCGACGTGGACCTCGCGGACGGGTCCCTCACCGTCGCCCGGATAGGCCCAGTCGTCCTGGGCGCCCATCAGGAAGTCGCCGCCCTCGAGCTCGACCATGCCCGTGTTCGTCATCGAAGTCCCATCGAGACCAGCGTGTCAGGCTTGGCGGCTTCGACGCGTTCGAGCGGGCGATCGCTCAGGGCTCGGAGCGGGACGCGCCGTCGAACCAGCGGAACGACGCTCCTCCGCGCGTGGTGCGCCCCACGGTGGGTCCGGTCGGACCGTGGTGCAGCTTCTCGATCGGCCGAGGCGCGGGCTCGGTCCGCTTCACGGTGCCGGGCGTGCCGCAGGAACGGTGCAGCATCGAGACCTCGGTGAAGATCGTGAGCGTGACGCGGTCGCCGTCGGAGAAGGACTGCGTGTTGGGCGTGGCGGGCGCGCAGCGCGGAACCGTGTACTCGGCGACGGGCCCTGCCGCCGTCAAGCGGAGGGTCCACGGTACGGAGACCGTGAAGGTGGCTGTGTGCGCCGTCGGCCCGATCGGCGACCGTCCGCACGGCTGGAGACCTCGGCTCTCGTACTCCACGCCCTGACTGCCGTCGGCTGCGAGCACCAGGACGGGCAGCGACGCACGCCCGTGCGCAGGTGGACCGGTCTCGAGCGGGCAGTTGAAGGTGCCCACGTCGCCCCACATGACGACCCAGGCCGGCCGGTCGCGGAACGTCGGGCCCTCTCCGACCCGCACGGAAGCCGAGGCCTTGAACACGACGACGTCGCCGATGACCGTGGTCGGCATCGTCCCGGCCCGGAAGCGGTCGACCGCGTCCTCCTCGGACATCCGGGTGGATCGGCCGAAGCGGCGGAGCATGAGCGCTCCTCCGTCCAGCTGCACGTCGCGGGTCAGCTCCGCATGGCGAAGGAGCGGTTTGATCGCGTCGACGTCGGTGACGGTGACCGGCGGTGCGTGACGCCGAGCCGAACGGGACTCCGACGGGTCGGCTCCGTTCCGGGCGCCCACCGCGACGACGCCGGCGACGACCACACCGGCGAGGACCACGGCTGCTGCGACGACCCACCGCACACGGCCATCGTGCAGCAAACGGGCCATGGGAGCTTGACTTCCTATCGTCGATAGGTGATTCTCCTATCACTGATAGGTCCAGCAGAAGGAGGGGAACGGATGGCCGGGAGCGTGGCGCTGCGTCGCGAGGCGAAGATCGCGTCGATCATCGAAGCGGCGTGGGAGCTCGCCCGCGAGCACGGCATCGGCGGGCTGTCCCTCCACGCGCTCGCCCGCGAGGTCGGCATGCGCCAGCCCTCGCTGTACGAGTACTTCGCCTCGAAGCACGCGCTGTTCGACGCGCTGTTCGCGGCGGGCAACCGGCAGCTCCTCGAACGACTCGACGCCACGACCTTCCCGCACGAACCGCGTGCGGCGCTCAAGCGGGGCCTCGCGGTGTTCGTCGAGTTCGCCCTCGAGGACAGCGCCCGGAGCGAGCTGCTGTTCCAGCGGCACATCCCCGGCTTCGAGCCGACGCGCGAGTCCTACGGCCTCGCCGAGGAGGCGCTCGACCGCCTGGTCGAGCTGATGCACGACGCGGGCGTGAACGAGCAGGGCGACGTCGACTGCCTCGTCGCGGTGACCGCCGGCCTCATCGACGCGCAGATGTCGAACGACCCCGGTGGCGACCGCTGGACCCGCCACCTCGACCGTCTCGTCGACCTCCTGGTCGACGACGCCACCACCAAGAGGAGGAGGAGCCGATGAGCTTCGACCGCATCACCCGAGCCGAGGCGCGTGTGCTCGCCGAGGAGGAGTTCGACCGCTTCGCCACGATGGCCGAGTCGCTCACGCCCGACGAGTGGGCGATGCCGACCGAGTGCACCGGCTGGGACGTGCGCAAGGTCGCCCTGCACATCCTCGGCTCGGCCGACTCGCAGGCATCCGTGCGGGAGCTGGTCCACCAGATGCGGCGCGGTCTCCCCGTGAACAAGGAGATCGACTCGCACCACTGGGTCGACGGGCTCAACGAGCTCCAGATCCGCGAGCGCGACCACCTGTCGAACGACCAGCTGGCGGCCAAGCTGCGAGCCATCGGCCCGGCCGCGGTGCGGGGGCGGTGGCGCACTCCCCCGCCGGTTCGCTACCTGCCGATGCCGTTCGGCCCGCCGATCGGCTGGGCCCCGCTGAAGTACCTGCTCGACGTCGGCTTCACCCGCGACGTGTGGGCGCACCGCGTTGACGTCCACGTCGCCATCGGCCGGCCGATGCACCTGACCGCCGGCCACGACGGGCGGCTGGTGGAGGACATGGTCGGCGAGTGGGCCGCGCTCCACGGCGAACCGTTCGAGCTCGTGCTCGAGGGCCCGGCCGGCGGCAAGTTCACCCAAGGCGTGGATGGTGAACGGGTCGAGATGGATGCCCTGGACTTCGTGCGCACGCTCTCGGGCCGGCTCCCGGGCACCGGCGTGCTGCGGCACCCGCTCCCGCTGTAGCCGGACGACGCCGCAGCAGCGGTCAGCCGAGCGCCGCTTCGAGGTGCTCGAGTGCGCGGTGCACGAGGTTGCGGGCCGTGGACTCCCGGCACTCGAGCGCCTCCGCGATGTCGGCGTAGGAGAGGTCGGAGTAGTAGCGCAGCGCGATGGCCGCCCGCTCCCGCGGTCGGAGCTTCGCGAGCGCGTCGAACAGCTCGTCGGCGTCGAGGGTCGAGGTGACCGTCACCTCGAGGTGGCGCCGGCGAACCGACCGTCGGCGCAGCTCGTTGCGGGAGGCGTTCGCCACCGCCCGCCGCGCGTACCGCAGCGGCTCCTCGATGCGGGCCCACCGCAGGTAGACCTTGGCCAGCACGTCGTGGACGATCTCCTCCGCGGTGGCGTGATCCCCGACCGTCGCCCGGGCGAGGCCGACCAGCCCCTGGCGCTCGGACCGGTAGAAGGCCTCGAAGTCGGCGTCGACCCCGCTGCCGTACGAGCGCACCTCGGCGGGCGGGTCGGCCGCCTCGGTGTGGCTCACGCGCCCAGGTGGACGGTCGCCGGGCTCACCTCGTGCCCGCCGGCGACGACCCGTAGCGGGCCGGCGAGCTGGTCGTTGCGTGCGGTGACCACGAACGCCTGGCCGTGTGCGTCGACGATCACGGGCACGGCGCGCACCGTGTGCTCGGCACCGCGGCCGTCGACCACCCGGACGTCGGCCGCCGATCCACTCGTCCACCCCACCACCGCGCGTTGCGTGGCGCTCACCTGGACGGTCGTGGCGACGAGGTCGCTCGACGCCGGCAGCTCGACCGTGCCGCTGGCCGACCCTTCGACGGTGTACAGGCTCACCTCCACCTCGTGCATGTCGTCGTGGCCAACCGCGCTCATCGACCACGGGCTCCCGTCGGCGAGGGTCCCCTCCGCCGGGTGCGGCAGCGTCGACACGACGGCGGAGGACGCGCCGTTGGGATCGAGGCCGGCCGCGAGGCCGCCGCTCAGGGTCGACCGCCATTCGTCGTCGGACACCGATCGGAGGCCGCGGGCAACGGCGATCACCTCGTCACGAGGCAGGCCACGAGACGTGACGGCGATGACCGCGTCGTCGACGACCCAGCGCACGAGGAGGTGGTCCGAACCCGCGGCACCGACCGGGTCGTAGATGTGAGCGCGGTGCCCGTGTATGTCGATGACGCCGATGCCGGCCGAGGCGTTCGACTCCTCGACGACGTCCAGCGCGTGCGGGGAGTCGCCGACCACGGAGATGTCGACGAACCGGGCCCGCTGGATGCCGGGTGCGGACCGGGAGCCGTCGTGGGCCTCGATCGCGTAGCCGTCCGCGTCCCGGTCGACCGGGTCCTCGTGGGCCGACGCGGGACGGGTCGGCCGCCAGTCGAGCGGGGACCCGCCGGCGATCGGCTCGAGCGAGTCCGCCAACTCGTCGACCTGTCGCTGGCTCAACGACGTGGATGTCACCTCGGCTTCGCGATGGCCCGGTAAGGAGCGGGTCGAGACGTGCACACCGGGCGTCGCCTCCGATCTCGTGCTGCTCGAGTGGAGCTCGGCGGTGGCCGTCTCGTCCCAGCCGAGGCGCACGCTCCGGTTCGCAGGCATGTACCTGACGTTCAGGACGGCGGCGCCGTCGGACGTCGTGATGAAGAACAGCGTCGGCTTCTCCCACGCGGCGATGTCCGGATCGAAGTGCTCACCCGCCGGCAGGTCGCCGGCGCCCCGGACCGAGAGCCCCTGCGGGAGGACCGAGGGCACGAGCCGCGGCAGCGGTGCCGCGGCCGCCCCACCCGTCGTCGCGGTCTGCACCTCGTTCGGGCTGTCTCCCGCCCGGGTCGCGACGAGCGTGATCGCCACCAGCGGGATGAGCGCCGCCAGCGCGACCCCCACGCCGCGCCGACGGCGCTGCGTCCGCCGCACGACGGCGGCCCGCTGCCGCACGTCGTTGAGGCCGAGACGTGTCGCGGGCTCGCCGCCGTCATCTCTCAGCGTGCTCCGCAGCCGTTGTTCGAGGATCTCGTTCATCACCCTCTGGACACCTCAGCCGCCCGCTTCGTCGCAGGACCTCAGCCGGATGCGACTCCGCGGCGCACGACCAGGACGACGGCGCCGATCGGGACGGCGAGCAGGTACGCCTCCGCGACGAGGTGCCCGAGGCCGGGACGCGATCCATCGGCCAGCGCCGGCAGGCCGTCGCGCGCCGGGAACTCGCACCGGAGGCCGAGCGGGAGCAACGAGAGGTGCGCGTCGCCGTAGCTCGAATCGGCGTCAGGTCGTTCGCATGCAGCACTCTGCTCGCCGTGGAGGACGACGAGCAGCCCTGCGGCGACGACCGCGCCGGCCAACCAGATGACGATCGCACCCGCGACGAGGAGACGCAGGAGCGTCCGCCGGCTCACCGGCGCATTTTCGTGCACCGGGCGCGAGCACGGGCCGCGGGCGCTGGCGCCCGCATCAACAACACGGCGTGAGCACGCCCCCGTCGCCGAAGCGCTCAACGTCGTCTCGTCGCAGGCGGATCACGCGACCGAAGCGGTACGCCGGCAGCCGGCCTTCGTCGATCAACCGGTAGAGCGCTCGCAGGGTGACGCCGATCGCGTGGGCTGCGTCGGCGGTCGACATCCATTCGGACCGTTCAGGCGGCACGGGGCGCACCTCGTTGCACTGGTAGAGCTCCCGGCCGGTCGGCTCCGCAGAGAGCTCCTCGGCGATCCACGGCGCAGGCTACCGACGGCGACGGGCGGGTGGCTAGCACCCCGCCATCGATGAGGCGTCCACCCTTACCTGCGGACGACGCAGTCCGTAGGTTGACGGCGTGGGGGCGACGCCATGGCTGAGCGGGGCGCGGCTGCGTGCCCGTGCGCTGGCCATCGTGCCCGTCGCACTGCTCGTCGCCGCAGGGGCTGCCGGCACCCTGATCGCGCTCGGCGCCGCCCAGCGGACCTCCACCGCGTACGACCGCTACGCCCAGCGGTCCGACGTCGGCGACCTCCAGATCAACCCGTCGCTCCCGACCAAGGAGATCGACACCCTCATCCGGTCCCTCCCGGGTGTCGAGCAGGTCACCACGCACGACCTGCTCTCGGTCGTCGCCGGGCCCCACGCCCACGGCGGCACTCCGGCCGAGGCCGGTGCCGGCCAGATCCGGGGGTCGGTCGACGGGCGCTTCCTCCGCATGGACCGACCCGCGGTCCGCGTCGGGCACCTGCCGACCGGTCGGCGCGAGATCTTCCTCGACGAAGGCTTCGCCGACTTCTACCGCCTCCACGTCGGTTCGGTGGTCCCGCTCACGTTCGCTGCCACCGCGGCGCAGCTGCCGGGCTACCAACCGCCGCCGGGCGCGGCACCGCCCGGACCCACCACGCTCCACGTGCACGTCGTGGGCATCGGCACCCTCCCCGACGAGGTGCTCCCCGACGGCCTGTACCCGCGGCAGCGGGCGGTCGTCAGCCCTGACGTCACCGACCGCTACGACTGCAAGCCCGATCCGCTTCCGACCCACGGGACCTACTCGCAGGTCGTCGACGCCGTGTTCCCGCGCGGGTGCGCGATCGACTACCGCTACTACTCCCTGTCGATCCGGGGTGGGGACCGGGGTGTGCGAGCCGCCCAGGACGCCTTCATCCGCGCAGGCACGAGGCTCAACCGCACGCTCCCTGCGGTGCTGCGCGACCGGCAGCTCGGATACGAGCTCATCCCGACCACGACGGCGCGGGACCGCGACCGCGTCCGACGAGCGACGCGGCCCACCGTCGCCGCGCTGACCGTCCTCGGCCTGGCGGTGGGACTGGTCACGATCCTCGTCGCCACGATCGCGGTCGGTCGCGAACTTCGGCGCTCGAGCACCGATCAGCTGCAGTGGTGGCACCTCGGCCTCACCGCGTCGCAGCGCGCCCGCATCGTCGCGACACCGCTGCTCGCTGCGATCGTCCTCGGTGTCGTGGTCGCGCTGCCGGTGGCCTTCGCGTGCTCGACGCTCGCTCCGGTCGGCAACGTCCGCCGCCTCGACCCGTCACCGGATCACGTGCTGACGAGCTGGACCTGGCTGGGTGCGGCGGCCCTCGCGGCGGTGCTCGTCGTGGGCCTCGCCGCGCTGGCGTGGCTGTCGTCGCGACGAGTCGGTCGTCCCGTCCGGCCCGGGCGCAACCCGTCCTTCGTCGGCCGTCTGCTCGACCGCATCTCGGAGCCCGGCGTCGGTGCCGGCGCTCGCGCCGCGTTCGCCCGCGAGCGGGGGCCGGGCTTCGTCGTGGCGACCGGTGTGCTGGCCGTCGGGGTGCTGGTCACCGCGATCGTGTTCGGTGCCAGCCTCACGAAGCTCGTGCACACACCACGCGCGTACGGCTGGCCCTGGGACGTCGCGGTGGTGACCAACTACGGCTACGGCGGTGTGCTGAAGACCGGAGCGGTGGACAAGACCCTCGCGTCGCGACACGACGTCGAAGGTTGGACGACGCTCGCGTTCTCGAACTCGACCGCAGTCGACGGTGAGCCGGTGCCGTCGATCATCGTCGCCGGCGACCACCTCCCCGATCACAGCATCGAGGTCGACCACGGTCGGCTGCCCACCTCGGCCCACGAAGTCGCCCTCGGTGCCACCACCGCGGCGCGCCACCACGTGGGCGTCGGCGACTCGGTGCGGGTCAACGGTCGCGGCGTCACGGCCCGCCGAGCGACGGTGACCGGCCTCGTGGTGGTGCCGTCACTCGGGCCGTTCGAGTCCGAGCGACCCTCTCCCGGCGACGGCATGGTGATGCCCGGCGCGATGGTCGAACCGGGCTACCTCGACTCGCTGGTCAGCTTCATCGGCATCAAGACCACGCCGGACACGGGCCCGAGGGCAGCGCTCACCTCGATCCGCCGCTCCTACCGGCGCTGGGGCGTGGACGCCCTGCGCGTCGATGTCTCGCAGCCGATCCGGCCACCCGAGATCGTCGATGCGCAGAGCGTGCGGTCGATCCCGCTGCTCGTCGGTGGCCTGCTCGGCGTGAGCCTCGTGCTCGGCCTGAGCGTGGTCGTCGCGGCGTCGGTCCGGGCCCGGCGGCGGGAGCTCGCGATGCTGCGGACCCTCGGCTTCACCGGCGGCCAGCTGCGGAGGTCGGTGCGGGTGCAGGCGGCGGTGACGATGCTCGCTGCACTGGTGATCGGTGTACCGCTCGGCGTCGTGGTGGGTCGCCTCGCCTGGCGGGCGTTCGCCTCCGGCCTCGCGGTGGTGATGCCGCCGACCACGCCGTTCCTCGGTCTGCTGCTCACGACCACCGGCGCGCTCGCGGCGGTCGTCATCGCAGCAACGGTGCCTGCGCTGCTCGCCGGCCGAGCCCGCCCTGCCACCACCTTGCGCACGGAGTAACGAGCCTCACGCGACAACCGACGCTCGCGCTCATCCGCCGGCCCGGCGTGCCGCGGGTCATCCGCGGAAGCGGCGGGCGGACGACTCGAGCCGGTCGTGGTGCTCGGCCCACCATGCGGCGTCGCGCGCGGGCAGGTTGTCGAGCTCTCGGAGGAGACCGGCGGCGCCGTCGACGAGCTCGCGGACGATGTCCGCGTGGCCGGCGTGACGTTGGGTCTCTGCGGTGACGTGCACGAGGACGTGGTGCAGCGTGACCTCGTCGTCACCCCACCACGGCACGCGCCCGGGCGCGCCGAGGGGCAGCTCCTCGATCGTCGCGTCGGCCACCTCCCATGCCCGCCGGTAGCGGTCGACGATGTCCTCGCGACGCTCGTCGGCGGTGGCCCACATGTCGGCGTTCGGTTCACCGCCCGCATCCAGCCAGGGGAACGACAGGCCGTGCGGCCGACCGAAGACCTCACCGAAGTACCCGAGCTCCGTGCTGGCGGAGTGCTTCACGAGCCCGAGCAGGTTCGTACCGGTGGGCGTGAGCGGGCGGCGGACGTCGTACTCATCAAGCCCCTCGAGCTTCCAGACCAACGTCTCCCGCGCGCCCTGCAGGTACCCGTGGAGGTCGCCCTTCACGTCGAGGCTGGCCATGACGCATTGTCGCATCGAGCCGGGTCGGCTCAGAGGCGCTCGATCCAGGGATGGCCCGGCGATGCCGTCTCCAGTGCCGCCCGCAACGAGTCCCGCTCGCGGCTCGCCAGGTGAGGCCTGATGACCTCGAAGTCGGCGACGTCCTTCTCACGGAGTCCCTTGCTCTTGTAGAGCAGCTGGACGTCCGGCGACAGCACCGGGAGCGTCGCGGTGCTGGCTCGTCCGCTGAGCGCGGCGATCGGCCGGCGGATGCGCGCGTCTCGACGGAACACCCAATCGTCCCCGTCGGTGTCGTCGATCATCAGCTGGAGCTCCCACGCCGATCCGGCATCGCGCCGGCACCAGACGTCGTGCACGTGCACCGGGAGGACCTCGCCGACCGGCCACGGCCGCAGCGTGCCCGGTGGGTCGGCCGCGTGGAGGTCCCAGTCGGCCAGGTGCTCGCGGACCTCCGTGTGATCCCGGCGGAGGATGAGCACGTCCAGGTCGCCGTGGACTCGGGACTGGCGACCGAGGAGGAGGTCGATCGCCCACCCACCGGCGATCCACCACGGCGTGGGCAACCCAGCGAGCTCCGTCGCCGCGCGCTGCGGGCGCATCGGATCCCACCGCCCGAGCTCGTGCGCGACCACAGCTCATCCTCTCCCGAGAAAGGCTCGGTCCTCCCCGGCTCAGGCGGTGTCGGCCAGGATCGCCTCGATCTGTGACAGGGCGGCGACCATGCCCTCTTCCTGACCCATGGCCAGCAGCTGCTCCATCTCCGCCGCCGAGGGGAACTGCGACTCGATCACCATCACGGTCCCGGCGCCGTCGGCGGTCTCGGTGAGGGTGACGATCATGACGCCCGGGCCGGGCGTGTCGGTGGGCTCCCCGCTGTCGTCGGCGAAGCCGTCCCGCACCTCGAGCCGGTGGGGCGGGTCGACGGCGACGACGTCCCAGTAGCCGTAGGCCTTGTCGCCGCTGGGCCCGGTCATGAAGTACGAGACCCGGGCACCGGGCGACAGGTCGTGGTCGACGAAGGTGGCCGGGTAGGTCGGCGGCCCCCACCACCGCTCGAGCTGGCGGGGGTCGGTCCACAGCTGCCAGGCCCGGTCGACGGGCGCGGCGAGCTCGCTGGTGATGGTGAGGGTGAGGGCGACGGGATCCTTCTCGACGCTGGTCACGGTCATCGTGGGTCTCCTGCTCGTTGGGTCTCGGTGGGGTGGTCGGCGGCGAGGAGGTCCTCGATCCGCCCGATCCGGTCGCGCCACAGCTGCTCGAGCTCGTCGAGGAGTCGGGCGGCCCGGCGGATGGCGTGCACGTCGGCGGTCACCAGCTGCTCCCGTCCGTGTCGGCGCTTGGTCACGAGCCCTGCCCCCTCGAGCACCGCAACGTGCTTCTGCACGGCGGCGAAGCTGACGGGGTAGCGCCGGGCGAGCGACGACACGCTGTGCTCGGCCCCGAGCGCATGCCGCACGATGTCGCGCCGGGTGGCATCGGCGAGGGCGTGGAACAGGCGGTCGGCCTGGGGATCGGAACCTACAACCATTCGGTTGTAGGTAACCACGCCCGTGCGCCCGGCGCAAGGATCAGCCGCGACTGCTCGCGCTACCTCGGGCCGAGACCGAGGTAGCGCGGGTGTTCCACTCTGCCGCGCGCCGCTTCAGGGTCCACTGGAGCCCTCCGCTGACCGCCCAGATCCGGATCGCCTCGTTCTCGGTCGTGACGGCTGCGATCCACTTGCCGCTCGCCACCACCGACACGAGCGCGGACCTCGAGAGCTCGTGGGTGCGGATCGGGTTGCGGATCACGATGCGGTCGCGCTGAACGACCAGCCGCGTCGTCGAAGCCCGGTAGGCGGTCGACAGGACGCCACCGGCGATCGCCAGGCCGACGGGGACTCCGATGACGGATCCGAGAGCGTCATGACCGGCTGCGGCTGCGATCACGAGCGACTCGAACACGAGCAGGATCACCGCTGCCGCGATCCAGTAGAGGACCACCTCACCGGCGGGCGGCGTGTACGTCTCGTCTGCTGATGCGGACGGACGAACCGCGCCCAGTGAGGTCACCGCGGCCGGCGGAGGCGCCTCGCCCGGCCCCGCTTCGGTCCGAAAGCATGCGAGAGGTCGTCCCGGGAGAACGGGCCGGGCGCGTCACCGGCGGTGGCGTACCGGTAGAGGGCCGCGACGTACACGCCGTTGAGCGCACCGCTGGCGACGAAGAGGCCACCGAACACGGCTACGAAGATGATCACTCCGACGATCGGCGAGATCACCATCGCGACAGCTCCGACGATCGTCAGCGGCAGCACGGCGACGAACAGGGCGAGGCCCATCGAGCCGAGCAGCGCCGCCTGCTCACCCCACGTCTCGTTGAACAGGCTCGAGCTCCGCTTGATCGCCTCGACCGGTCCGGCCGACTCGAACAACAGGATCGGCACGACGAAGAACGTCGCGAGTGCCCACGCCAGGCCGATGGTGAGCTGAGCGAGGCGACCGGCGATCTTCAGTCGTTCGGCGAGGACCTGCAGCACCATGCCGACCACTGCGCTCAGCAACGTCCAGGCGAGGAGCTGCGGGAACTTCCGCCACGCCGCCTTCAGGCCGCTTCGGAGCGTCGGGTCGCCGCCGTTCAGTCGTTCGCAGGCGGCCGCGATGAGCGCTGCGTTCATCGTCGCCGGGATGATCGACGCCGGGATGAACAGCGCGAACAGCGCCAGGTACCGGACACCGTGGAAGTCGGCTGCCTCCGGCATCCGCCGGTACACCGCGGCGAACAGCCCGACGATGACCGCAACGAACCCGACCAGCCCCACCAGCGGCAACACCAGCAGCTCAGGGTCCTGTCGGAGCACCCGGACGCTGTCTCCGATGAGCCGCCAGCCCCGCCGTATCCGTTCCACGTCGCCCCCCGAGCCGAATCGTCAGGAGTGAACGATGTACCCCAGCCGATCGCCTGGAAATCCCGTCGGTCGTACGGGAGGAAGACCGCATCCGCACCGACGATGCGGCCGCTGCCCGACTCATCGGCGACCTCGGCCGGCAGGCACACGAGCACGTCCCCGAGCGACCGTGCCGTTGACGCGGTCCGCCTCCCACTGTTCGACGATCCAGCCGTTCGCGCCCCCAGCTCGGCGACCGATGTTCACCGCCTCCGTCATGAGTCGTTGAGCTTCGTCTTCGTTTTCGAGCACCCGCTCCACGTCGCCCGAGCATTTGAGCATCATTGCGACGGCATACGACTCTTCGGGTCCGTGATCCCGTCGGACGGCAAGCGCCTCACGCGCAAGCTGTCGCGCTTCGTCCGCTTGTCCTGCGTCAGCAAGCAGAAGCGACAGATTGCCCATGATACGCGTGCGATCGAAATGGCTGGTGAGCCCAGCCTCGTCGTACGCCGCTAAGCCCTCTCGGTACTGCTCAATTGCCTCTTGGGCTCGCCCGGAACTTTGATACGTGAAGGCGAGATTGTTCCGCATGAGCCCGTGGTTTGGCGATCGCTCGCCCTCGAGCTCCTGACCGAGCGCTAGCGCCTCACGAAGCAATTTCTCGGCACGAATGAGCTTGCCGACCTCGTTGTAGGCGGCTCCAAGACTGCTCAGTAACACTCGGAGTGCTTCGCGCCTCTCGGTGTGACCAGCTGCTACCTCGGCGCGGAGAGCTCGCAGATCTCGTTCGAATTCAACGAAGTCGCCCGGCCGATAGTGGAGGATCCTTAAGATCAGAAGCTCGTCCGCCAAATCCTGCTCGAGTTGTTGTGATCTGCCACTCACCAGCGAAAGTGCCTCTATGATCAGCCGCGCGCCCAACGCCACGTTGTAGTCACCCTTCAACGCGCACACTGAGAGTGTATGAAGCATCACAGCTCTGTCGAGAGGCGGGTTGCCTTCGCTAGCAGACATAGCAATCGCACGGTCGGCGACAGTGCGACCAAGACGAAACTGGCCCGCAGCGCATAGCGCATTAGCAACGCGCCAGAGAAGCCTCGCGTGACGGAGGTCAGAGATTTCCGTGTCGGCCAGCCGCATCATCAGCTGCCCCAGCGCTGGGAGCTCGACTGGCGGATCTGCATCAACAGGCCGGTCGACCATCTGCAAAGCCGCGTCAAGAGTCTCGAGCTGCTCGCTTTGCTCCGACATCTGCCAGACGAGATCAGCAACCAGCGTGTGCAGCTCGACCAGTTGACCGTCTACTGCGGCCAAAGCGAATGCCTCGAGGCTGCTCATGGCCGAATAGAGCGCCAACGGGTCCCGCAGGCGCTCTAAGAGTCCGGGTGTCTCGGCTGACGCTGCGATTGTCAGGTCCCGAGGAACCGGCCAGCCTCCGAACGCGCTCCAGACGCGCAGGAGAATTGGCGATGCTTCGCATCGCTGTTCCGCTGACGCAATCGCCAGTTGCAGGGCGGCCACTACCGGCTGCGGGTGGTTCGACGGCGTGCCCTGGCTGAGAAGCTCCGCTGCCCGAAGATCGAAAAGGTCTCGGTAGGTGGCGGCAGGCATCCCTCCACCGATCACGGCACCTGCTTGCACGAGAGCGAGAGGAATCCCATCTAGCCGCTCGGCGATGTCGTCGAGCTCGCCGCTGTCCGGCACATCCGCCATGGCCGCCAAGAGTGCTCTCGACGGCTCCGGATCCAACTTGCCGACCTCGACCACGTGCCACTCAGGCGGCCACTCCACCGTCGGCGAAGTAGCAATGACAGTTCCTCGATCACTCACCTCGGCCGGAAGAAGATCGCTCGCCTCTACGGGGCTGAGGTCGTCGATCACTACGATCCATCGATGAGTGAGGTCGAGTCGCTCGAACACAGCCTTGAGCTGGTCCGAAGTGTCGAGTGAGGAATACGCGTCCGGTGCGAGACCGAGCGCCAGCTGGAGGCCCCTCAGGTCTTGCCGAATGGTCTCTTGACGAAGTGCCCAGACAACACTGAAGTCCTCGTCGATGAGGGTCGAGAACTGCTCGACGAGTTCCGACTTTCCGATTCCGCGAAGACCGGCGACAACAATACGCCGTGGGTCAGCAGCTCGGGCCAGCGCGTCTAGAACCCGAAGCTCGTCATCACGGCCGACGAACCGCGCAGATGCTACGCGAAGCCCGCGCCGCATAGGCAGCGGAGAAAGGTTGCCGTGCAACGGGATGACCTGGTCGACAATTGGCTCTAGCCGAGATCGGGTTAGTCGCTTCGAAGTCAGAAGCTCGTCTAATCCCTCGCCCGCTGACAGGCGTTCGGGATTCCCTAAGACGTCTATCAACGGTGTTCCGCCTCTATTCCTGCTCGCAACCTCGATTTCAGAGACGATCGCGGCGTACACCGCCGCTGCGTGATTCGCTGAGACGCGTTTCCGCTGGAGGTACGGCTCAACAAGGTCAACAAGGTTCCGGGCACGAATATCGTCCCGTCGAGGCAGCCCGTCCTCGACGTACAGGGCAAGAAGGAAACCTCGCATGTCATCCGCCGTCGGCGGTACATCCAGCTCGATTGTTTCCATCATGCGATCGATCCACGGCTCGAGCTGATCGGGCTCCTTCGTGGCGCATGCGATTCGGAGGTCCCTGGCCTCGCCTGCACGGGGATTAAGGCCGCCGCTTGTTTGGAGCACACACCGATGGGTCCGCCCAGTTCGGCGCCATGACTCGAAGAGGTGCGTCAGTCCGCCGTCCGTCGCCAGCTGCCGCACGGTCCATGGGTTCTGCGAAGCTTCGCGGTGCTTCACTGATCGCAGCTCCCGATCGCCGCCCTCGAAGACCACGACATAGTCCTCGTGCCACTCGCACAGGACCTCCTCGACGCCGCCTCCAGCGAGCATCGTGATGACCGGCTGGGCGATGAGCTCTGCTTGGTATCGGTACCGGTCCAGGGTCTCTGAGCCGGTGTCCTCAGGCCTGTTCGTCAATGCTCGTCTGGCTCCAGACAAGGTCGTACGATGAGGCCCGCCACGAATGATTTTTCATCACATCGGGGCGGGCCTCTGACCAAGACGTTCGTTGGTCGGGCTGAGAGGATTCGAACCTCCGACCTCTTGACCCCCAGTCAAGCGCGCTAACCAAACTGCGCCACAGCCCGTGGGGTCGATCACCCTACTCGGGGCGGCCCGTCGTGCAGGTAT
>Ga0213876_10001009_pt1 | contig 18305 bp, 13 predicted proteins | sample BarmaccomBMRX_R9_FD_160113 | JGI IMG/M metagenome (GOLD analysis project Ga0213876, IMG submission 160113) | Root-associated microbial communities from Barbacenia macrantha in rupestrian grasslands, the National Park of Serra do Cipo, Brazil - RX_R9 | ecosystem: Host-associated > Plants > Roots... | reverse complement strand
CACCCTCGAAGCGCGTGGTGACGAGACCGGTGAAGGCGAGCCAAACGAGGATCGCGAATGCGAGGCTCCCATCCTCCACAAAAAGCGCGACGAGCTCTGAAAGCGCCGACTTGACCCAGTTCATTGCAGTTCCTCGATACATCGTGAAATGATCGGCCTTGCTTTTCTGTCAGGTTCGCGGTGCCGTCATCGCGGACGCCGTCGGCGAGCGGCGGCAAAGCGCGACGGCGATCCACGCGACGATGAGGAAAGCGGCGATCAAGGCGAGGATCGACCAATCCTCACCCGGCCAGTCGACGCCGAGCCCTTCGCCCACCCAGAATGTGCCGAAGGCCGACAACAACACGCCCACCATGAATTTGAGTGTGTTCTCCGGGATCGTCGCAAGTGGGCGATGAACCAAGATACCGAGCGCCACGACGAGAACGAGCGCGACGAGCGCTCCAATGCTCGCGGGAACAAGAAGACCCGCGCCGCCCGCGCCGATCGCGACCACGATGAAGACGACTTCGATGCCCTCAAGCATCGTGATCTTGAACGAGGCGGCGAACGCGACCTTGTCCCACCCGGCCCGACTGTCTCCGAGCCGCCGAAGGTCCGCGGTCTCTTTGGCGAAGGCCTCTGTCTCGTCATGACGCGCGATGATGCCTGCCGAACGCAAAATCGCCTTGCGCAGCCAGCGCATGCCGAAAAGAAGCAGCAAAGCGCCGACGAAGAGCTGCACGCTTTCAAGCGGAATGCGCGTCAACGCCGGACCGAGCACCGCGATGATCACGAGGAGCGTGAGAAGTGCCGCGAAACTCCCGGAAAGCGCATCGCGCCAGCCGCGCACCGTGCCCACCGCCAGGACGACCGTGAGGGCCTCGACGCACTCGACGAGCGAGGCGAGAAAGGAAGCGAGCATCGTCGGGCCGGCATGCAGCCAATCCGCGATCATCGAGAGGCTCCCGTCATCTTCCCCCCGTTCGCGCCCGCTGCGGCACGATTTGCGCTCGTCTCGACTCTCGCCAAATTAGCGTTAGAGTTCGGGGCACAAGAACAACCGAGAGGGATTGCCATGGTGTTCGATCGGCCCCTTACGCGAGCGCGATGCCTCGCGTTCTGTCTCGCGCTTTCGATCACATGGCCCTTCCTTGCCGGTGTCGCCCGCGCGCAAGAGGAGGTGAAGCTCGGCGCCCTGATGGACGTCACCGGACCGATCGCGAATTTCATGCCGGCGCTGCTTGCCGCCCAACAGCTCGCGGTCGACGAGGTGAACGCCAATGGCGGCATACTCGGAGGCAAGAAGCTGCGCCTCGTCGTCGTCGACACGCAGGGCACGGAGCAGGGCGCAGTCGATGCCGCTCGCAAGCTCGCCTCGGTCGAGAACGTCCCGATCATCGTCGGTCCCTTGCTCAGCGGCACCGTCATTCCGGCCGCTGGAAGCGTCACCATCCCGGCCGGCGTGCCGCTCATCGCGCCGACCGCCACCTCGCCCGCGATCACCACGATGCCGAAGAACGACATGCTGTTTCGCATCGTACCTTCCGACACCTATCAGGGCAAGGTGCTGGCCAAGATGGTGCTCGACAGGGGCTTCAACAATGTGGCGCTGAGCTACGCCAACAATGATTATGGCGTGGGCATCGCCGAGGTCTTTCGCAAGGAATACAAGGATGCGGGCGGGACGCTCGCAGGCGACCAGATCCACGAGACGAAAAAGCCGTCCTATCGTGCCGAGCTCGCGACGCTCGCCGCCAGCAAAGCGCCGGCGCTCGTCATCATCGCTTATGCGGGCGACAGCGGTCTCACCATCGTCAAGCAGGCGCTCGAGAACAATTTCTTCAACACCTTCATCGGCACCGAAAGCATCCGAGACGACACGATGATCAAGCAGATCGGCGCCGAGAATCTGAAGAATTTCTTCGGCACGGCGCCGACCTCACCGACCGACTCCTCGGCGCATAAAAAATTCAACGAAGCTTTCGAGAAGGCAAAACCCGGCATGACGAACAAGCTTTTCGTCGAGCAGGTCTATGACGCGACCATGATGGCGGCGCTGGCGCTCGAGAAGGCGGGCTCGACGGACCGCGTCAAGGTTCGCGATGCGCTGCGCGCCATCGCTGGGCCTGACGGCACGAAGATCGAGCCGACCGAATGGAAGAAAGCGGTCGAGACGATCAAGGCCGGACAGAATATCGCCTTCGTCGGAGCCTCGGGCCCGCACGTCTTCGACAAGAACGGCGATGTTACCGGCTATATCGGCGAATGGGCCGTGGTCGACGGTGCCTTCAAGGAGGTGAAGGTCTATCCGCCCTTGTGAGCGGAGCGTGACGCGAGCCTGCTTCTTGCACACCGCCCGGCTCGGGCCGCTTCTCCTCGCGAGCGGCGCGGATGTGCGCGTTCGCCGGTTTCAGTCATGCCGAGCCGAGAGTTCCATCCCATTCCCGTCGGGGGGACGCGGCGGGCGCTCGGGCAAAAGGCCGCGCGGAAAACGCTGCAGCACGACCTGAAGCAAGAGCCCGATGAGGAAGACGCGCAGATAGCTGCCGCGGATCTGCCATTCGGGCGGCAGCCTTCCGGTCACAAGCTCGGTCGCCGACCACAAGGTCCAGATCAGCAACGGGCCGAGAATGGCGCCGCCATTATTGGCGCTTCCGCCGGCGATGAGCATCACCCAGACGAGAAAGGTGGTAATCAGCGGCAAGGTGGCGTCGGGCCCGATGAACTTGAAGGCGTGCGCCGTGAGCGCACCGCTCAAGCCCATCGCCATCGAGCCGAGCACGAAGGCCTGGAGGCGGAAGGAGGCGACATCCTTGCCGACCGCCGCAGCGGCGGCTTCGTTGTCGCGAATGGCCCGCATCACCCTTCCCCACGGGGAACGGGCGAGGCGCTCGAGCGCAATGTAGAGCGCGGCGACGATGGCGGCGATGAGCCCAAGATAAGCAAGATCGCGCCAGACGCCCGGCAAATCCTCGAAGGGCCTCGGGATAGCAACGATGCCGCGTGAACCGTTCGTCAGCCAGATTTCATTGTCGATGACGAGGCGCAAAATCTCGGCGATGCCGATCGTCGCCATGGCGAGATAATCGGCTTGCAGGCGAAGACAAATCCTTCCGACGAACCAGCCGACCACGGCGGAGAGCGCCATCGCGCTTGCGATGCCGACGATGACCGGCAAGCCGAAGCCGACGATATGGCCCGGCATCGGCGGAGCCGTCAAAATGGCGCTCGCATAGGCGCCCACCGCGAAGAAGCCGCTCACCCCGGCGTTGAAGAGCCCGCCATATCCCCATTGCAGATTAAGCCCGAGCGCCATCACAGCGTAGATGCCGCCGATGGTGAGAAGCGAGACGGCGTATTCTCCGTAGCCGAAGAGCGCGTTCATCCGAAGGTCCGCCCGCGAAACAGGCCTTCCGGCCGCCACAAGAGCATCGCCACCATGATGGCGAAGGCCACCCCCGTCTTGTAATCGGGCGGGACCAGGGGCCGCTCGGAGAAGAGCGGGAAGCTCGAGAGCTCCTCGGCGAGCCCGATCACGAGGCCGCCGACGATCGCGCCATAGGGTTTGCCGATGCCGCCGAGGATGGCTGCCGCGAAAAGGGGAAGAAGCAGATTCCAGCCCATGTTCGGGTTGAGCTCGGTGTCGATCGCGAGGAAGAGGCCGGCGGCCGCCGCAAGCCCTCCGCCGAATACCCAAGTCCCCCGTGAGACCGTGTCGAGATCGATGCCGCAGACGCGCGCGAGATGCGGCTGATCGCTCACCGCGCGCATCGCCTTCCCGAGACGCGTGCGCGTAAGAAAGAGATGCAGGGTCGCCACGAGCGCCACGGCCGCGATAATGATAGCGATGTGGCGCGGCGCGATGACGAAACTGTCGAAAAGCGTGATCGGCCGCCGAATACCCGTCTCGTAGCTTCTGTCGTCGGCGCCCCAGATCATCTCGACGAGCGACCGCAGCATCAGGGCGACGCCGAATGAGGCAATGACGACGACGATCGTCGGACTGTCGCGGAAGGGACGATAGAAGAGCCGATCGATGAGGATGGCGAGGAGCGCGGTCATCAGCATGGCGATCGGCAGCGCTGCGAGCGGCGACACGCCAAGAAAGGTCACCGTGGACAAGGTCACGTAAGCGCCGAAGGTCATGACGTCCCCATGCGCGAAATGGCCGAAGCGCAGCACGCCGTAGATCAACGACAATCCGATCGCGCCGAGGGCATAGATGCAGCCGAGCACGACGCCGGGGATGAGATAGAGATTGATGAGGTCCATTTTTTACGATTGATGATATCGTGAGGGGCCAGAAGTAAAATTGAGCTGATGCTGATCGACCTTTGTCCTGATCGCGCAGCGCCCGCTCGCCTCCACTTTTCACGACCTTACATTCACTCTCACCCTCCCAAAAACGCTTGCGCCATCTGTCGATCGGCGAGGAGATCGGCGCCGGTTCCCGAGAAGCGATTGCGGCCGGCCGCGAGAACGTAGCCGCGGTCGGCGATATCGAGCGCGAGCCGCGCATTTTGCTCCACCATGAGGACGCCGATCCCGGTTCGGTTGATTACCCGGATATGACCGAACACCTCCGCCATCACTTTGGGGGAGAGCCCCGCCGTCGGCTCATCGAGGAGGAGGAGCTTCGGCTTCGTCATGAGCGCACGCGCGAGGGCGACCATCTGGCGCTGTCCACCCGACATCTCGCCCACCACCTGTCGGCGCCGGCCGCCGAGCTCCGGAAAAAGCGCGTATTGCGCTTCGAGCATCGGCGCGAGCGACCCGCGCACCCTGAACGCGCCCATCTCCAGGTTCTCGGCGACGGTGAGCGTCGGAAAGACGTTGCGCTCTTGCGGCACATAAGCGAGGCCCATCGCGACGAGCCGCTCCGGCGCGGCTGCCGTGATGTCGGCGCCCGCGAACCGCACATGACCGCCATGGGTCGCGACGACGCCGAAGATCGCCTTGATCAGGGTCGATTTGCCGGCGCCGTTCGGGCCGATGATGACGGCGAGCTCGCCCGCCTCGGCCTTGATGGCGACCCCATGCAGGATTTCCGTGTCGCCATAACCGGCGCGCAAATCCTCGACTTCGAGCAGGCTCATCAGGCGGCGGCCATGCCGGCCGAAGCCGCGCCGAGATAGGCCTCGCGCACGCGCGCGTCGGCCTTGATCTCGGCCATCTTGCCCTTCGCGAGCACCCGCCCTTCGGCCATGACGATCACCGGATCGCACAGGCGCGCGATGAGGTCCATGTCATGCTCGATGATGCAGAAGCTCGTGCCCCGTTCGCGATGCAGGCGTTCGATGTGATGCGCGAGATCGCCGAGCAGCGTGCGGTTGACCCCGGCGCCCGGCTCATCGAGGAGGACGAGCTTCGAATCGACCATCATGGTGCGGCCAAGCTCGAGGAGCTTCTTCTGCCCGCCGGAAAGCGTGCCGGCGAGCGCCGCGCGATGCGCAAAAAGGCCGAGCACTTCCAACGTCGCTTCCGCGCGCCCGAGGATCGCCCTTTCCTCCTGCCGGATGCGGCCACCCTCGAACCAGGCCGCGAGCACCCGCTCGCCCGTTTGCCGAGGCGGCACCACCATCAAATTCTCGAGCACGGTCATTCGCCCCCATTCCTTCGGGATCTGGAAGGTGCGCGTGAGACCGAGACCGAAGAGCTCATGCGGCTTCTTGCCGGTCACCTCCGATCCATCGAAAAAGACGTGCCCCTCATCGGGTCGCGTCACGCCGGCGATGATGTTGAAGAGCGTCGTCTTTCCCGCACCGTTCGGGCCAATGAGACCGGTGATCGCGCCGCGCGGCACCTCGAGGCTGCAAGCATCGAGCACCGTCAACCCGCCATAGCGCTTGGTGATCCGGTCGACGGCGATGATCGCGCTCATTTCGTGCTCGGAGACCGGTCTCGTCGGCGCCGGAACTTAGGGAAGGGCCGGGGCAGCGTCAATCGCTGTTGAGGCTCTGCTGCGTGCAGAACGGGTTTGAGAATTAGAGTCCGCCACTTGACCTTTTCTGAGATTTCGGAAAAAGCAGGCTGATATTGGATAGACGTCGCCGCTGCGCCCGGAGCTCGAAAAGCCGCCGGGCGCTTTGCATTATGCGTAGTAGCGAGCGACGCACGATCGCTATTAGCCCCTGGTGAGGCCGAACTAGGCCCAATCTGCCCCCACAATCAGCCGCCCAATACAGCTCGGCGCACAAGCCGAGACAGCAGGCACGGCCCCTAAGGCTATCGCAGCCTCGTTCGGGCAGTTCCCGAATCGCGCCCGCGTGAGCGCCATTCGCCACGCGACCCCAAACGCATCCGTCAAAAAAACATCGCCGAGAGGTGACGCAGTGAGCTTGAGCAACCTCCTTCAGGGGTCGTGGAGTCTTGGCCCGCAAGATCAGAATCAAGGGGCGCTCCCAGGCAACCTACAATCACTGGCGGCCCTAATAAAGCCACAGAAGCGAACGCGCCGGATCAATCCAGCCTCGTCGATTTGCTCGCCGGCACGTCATCGATTCCAAACGTGCAGAGCGCTCTTTACAACTCCTCGCCTAGCTTAGATTCCGGCTTACTTCCGCCTTATCCCGGATACGCCTACGACCAATTTTCCGATCCGTTTCCCAATAGTAGCTTTGTCTCCCGCACGACCGCGGCGACTTCGCCGGACCAGAACTCCTACGAGCTTTTTTCGGATCCAGCCGAGAACGGCAGGCCCGTAGAAAGCGGCTACGATCGATTTTCCGATCTACTGACCGCAGATGGCGAGCCTCCTGAGCTCGGCACAACGAACCGGTCAGCGCCAAGCCCTTATGACGCCTTCTCCGACCGTGTGATGGGCAGAGGAGAGACGGCGAGCTTTCTTGCCAGCACGCCCACCGGCGAGGACTACGACGAGTTTTCCGATCCGTGGCCTGGCAATGGAGAGAGTGAAGGTCCGGCAACTACGCAATCTGCAGGAGGCCACGACGATACCGCGCGGATCCCTGATAACAACAATCTTCTAATCCCCATCTCAACAAACTCGCCGAATCCTCCCGATAGCCAAGCGTTCTCGTCAAATTCACCAAACGGCGGATCAGCGTCCACTCGCTTCTTTGCAGCTCTCGCGGCTCCGACGCCCGATACAAAATCGTCGAACAAGCCTTCCGGGTCCACCGATCTCGCCCAAAGCGTCCGCGATATGGCGCCCCCTTTGGAGAGCGCCAACGCGGCCCAGCCAAAGGCGGAGGCATCCCCTGGAATTCCCCAAAGCCCATCTGTCGGGCAGAGGCTAATTCAAAGCACGACGGATTTAGTCCCCGGAGCCTATTATCAGCGCCTTGCAACCGAGCAGTTCCATGCGGGTAATTATGGAGCGGCGGCCGTCTACGAGGTGGGAAGCCTTCTTGACGCGGCCCTTGGCGTGGCTACGTTCGGCCGGTCCTCCGCGGCCGAGAGTGCCGTTAGACGTGGCACCAAGATTGGGGCGGAGGCCGCGGCCAGAGCTGATGCCGAGGCCACCTCCGAGGCAACCGGTGGAGCTTATTTATTGCGGGATCCTAAAACGGGGCGGGTGATGCGAACAGGACGGTCCAACGATCTTATCCGCCGCGAAGGCGAACACGGACGTAATCCAATCCTTAAGGATTTCAGTTTCGAGCCCGTATTTCGCACGGATGACTATGCGGAACAACGTGGGCTCGAACAGTATTTGCATGAACTACATACACCACCTCTGAATAGAATGAATGGAGTCGGCCCACGTAATAAGAATGCGGATCAATTTATGAACGCCGCCAAGTCATATTTAGAAAGGAACAACGTAAAATGAAGATCCCATATTCTGAAGGTTCCGTTTTCTGCTTACCGCTCAGGGACACTGGCTTTGCGCGAGGCGTTGTCGCTCGCGCCACGAAGCGCGGCAAAGTTCTATTCGGGTATTTTTTCGGCCCTCGACTTCCCTCGAGGGAGGCGGTCAAATTGGACGACCTGCACCCCAACGGCGCGATATTCCGCTCCAAGTTCGGTGATCTCGGCTTGATCAATGGGGAGTGGACGGTGCATGGAAAAGTTCCAGGGTGGAATCGAGCGGAATGGCCAATGCCGGATTTTGTCATACGGGCTCCACTTCTAAGACCTAAATTGGTGCGCTATTCGGATACCGATTTACGCCGCATCGAAGCCTCACATTGGATCGACGATGACCGTGACTTGCCTCCAGACTCCACTGCTGGCTACGGCGCCGTCGGAATAAGAATGACGAACCTATTGAAAGCGGCGCCCACGAATCGAAAGTAGAGAAAACAGTCGCCCAGATCACCGGGAGTTCTAAGGCTCTTGGATTCAAAACCGATCCATTTCACGGCGCAATGAAACGTTTTTATTCAGAGGGTAGCGTATTTTGTCTTCCGCTCAGGGATGTTGGATATGCGCGTGGCGTGATCGCACGCGTTACCCCCCGAGGCATTGCCGACTTTGGTTACTTCTTCGGGCCGCGTCTTCCCTCACCGGAGGCCGTGAAATTGGATGACCTTCGTCCCGATAATGCGATATTGCGCGTAAAATTTGGGGACCTCGGCTTGATCAATGGCGAGTGGACACTTCACGGAAAGGTGCCCAACTGGGATCGATCGAAATGGCCGATGCCGGATTTTGTCATTCGCGACCCTCTCGGCTTCAGGAAACCTTTGCTGGTGCGATATTCCGATACCGATCCTATGAAAATCGTAGCGCAATACCCGATCGATGATGACCGTGGCATGCCAGACGACCTTACATCCGGCTATGGCGCGGTCGAGATCAAGATGACAAAGATATTGAGGTCCACGTCTCCTCCTGCTGCTCGGGAATAGCCATACTCTCGAGGCACTTTGCTTTCCGCTGGCTGCTCACTCCGGGTGATCACCCCTTCACTCCAGCACCTCCGGCGTTAAAATGAAGCTTCCATATTTTGAAGGTTCCGTTTTCTGCTTACCGCTCAGGGACACAGGCTTTGCGCGAGGGGTCGTCGCTCGCGCCACCAAGCGTGGCAAAGTTCTTTTCGGGTATTTTTTCGGCCCTCGTCTTCGCTCGAAGGAGGTGGTCAAATTGGACGACCTTCATCCCGAAAACGCGATATTTTGCTCGAAGTTTGGTGACCTCGGTTTGATCAATGGCGAGTGGACGATGCATGGAAAAGTTCCGGAATGGAATCGAGCGGAATGGCCGATGCCGGATTTTGTCACGCGCGATCCACTCGGTTTCCTGAAACCAAGGCTGGTGCGCTACTCGGATATCGATTTATTCCGCACCGAAGCCGCATATTGGATCGACGATGACCATGGCTTGCCCACGGATTCCGTCGCCGGTTCCGGCGCCGTCGAGAGAAGAATGACGAATCTTCTGAAAGCGGCGCCGAACGATCGAAATTAGAGAAATCGCGGCCGTTCTTCACGGAGATTTACGGCTTTGGGTTCAGGACGGATCTGCCACTCTGGACAATGAAACGTCTCTATTTCTGAAGGAAGTGTCTTTTGCCTGCTGCTAGACTAAGGCATGTTGGATATGCGCGTGGCGTTGTCGCGCGTGTCACCCCCGAGGCATTGCAGACTTTGGCTACTTCTTCGGGCCGCGTCTTCCCTCGCCGGAGGCCGTGAAATTGGATGACCAACGTCCCGATAACGCGATTTTGCGCTTAAAATTCGGAGACCTCGGCTTGATCAACGGCGAGTGGACACTTCACGGAAAGGTGCCCAACTGGAATCGATCGGAATGGCCGATGCCGGATTTTGTCATTCGCGATCCCCTCGGCTTCAGGAAACCCTTGCTGGTGCGATATTCCGATACGGATCCCATGAAAATCGTAGCGCGATATCCGATCGACGACGACCATGGCATGCCAGACGGCTCAACCTCCGGCTATGGCGCAGTCGAGATCAAGATGACCAAGTTATTGAGATCTATGTCGCCTCCTTCGGCTAATAAGAGTTGATCGAAAAATAGGGGCCTTGTTGCACGCCCCCCATCGCTTTCTGCCAAATCCGGTACGTCGCCTCACTCCGGCAACCCCGCTCGGCGCAAGCCTTCGGCATAACGGCGCAGATAATCGCTTCGATGGGGAGTGATCGCGATGATCTTCGAAACCGTAATGTCCGGGTGAGCCTCGCATAATCGCCGGGCCGCGTCGCGCGCCTCATTGATGCGCCCGAGAAGCCCGAGGCAAGCGGCCAGCGAGCGAAGGGGCCAGATGAGTTCGGGACGCTCCAACATCCCCTTGCGGCACCAGGAAAGCGCATCTTCGTAGCGCCCCGCGGCGAAATGAGCGTTGCGGATGCCGAAATAGCAATTGAAATTCATCGGATCGAAAGGGCTCAGCCGGATGGCGCGCTCGAAATGCTCGATCGCGATCTCGGATCGATCGCAATAGGCGTTGAGCCAGCCGCTCCGGTTCCATGCCATGGCGGAACTCGGGTCGAGCGCCAGCGCCTTCTCGATGAGGGCGGTGGCTTTTTCGAGATCGCCGATCACCGAATGGGCAGCGCTGAGCGCTGTGAGCACCACGGGATCAGCGCTTGTCGCATCTCCCGCCAATCTCGCCAGACGCAAGCCCTCGGTCTTGGCATCGTCCAGAGCCGGCGTCCAATTGTAGATGACCTTGCGAGCCTGGCACCAGGCGGCCAGCGCCAGCGCCAGCGGATAATCCGGCTCGATCTCGATCGCCCTTTGCAAATGCTCGAGCGCCGCCGTGTTCGATTGAGGGTCGAACGCCCAGATGAACGGATAGGCGCGCAGCATGCATTCGTAAGCGTCGAGGCTTTCCGGCCTTTTGCGCTTGGTGCGCTCGATTTCGGCCATCAAAAGCGAAGGTTGGATCGCGCCGGCAATATTCGCGGTGATGCGATCCTGAAGCTCGAAGATGTTTTCCATGCCGCCGCCATATCGCTCGGACCAGATGTGACCGCCCGTCGCGGCGTCGATGAGCTGCGCCGTGATGCGCACGCGCCCGCCCGCCTTGCGCAGACTGCCGGCGAGCAGATAGCGCACGCCGAGCTCGCGGCCGATCTGCTTTGCGTCGATCGCCTTGCCCTTGTAGGTGAAGCTCGTGTTCCGAGCGATCACGAAGAAAGAGCGCACCCGGGACAACGCCATGATGATCTCTTCGACCATTCCGTCGGCGAGAAATTCCTGCTCCGGATCTCCGCTCATGTTCGGAAAAGGAAGGACGGCAAGCGAAGGCTTGTCCGGAAGCGCGAGCGGCGGACGCAGCCTCGGGGTCGACGCTTCCATTTGCACCCGATAGACGCGAATGGGCCTTTCGATATTCCTGAGCCGCTGCTCGCCAATGTCGACGAAAGCGACATCGAGCTTGCCTTCCGCGTCCTCTTTTGCCCGACCCGAGACACAGATGCCGCCAGGCTCGGCCATCCGTTCGAGTCGCGACGCGATGTTTACGCCTTCCCCGAACAGGTCACCGCCCTCGGAGAGGACATCGCAGACATTCACTCCGATCCGGGCATCGATCCGGCTCTCCGCCGCGACCTCGGCATTGCGCTCGAGCATCGAACGCTGGACCTCGACGGCACAGCGCAAAGCCTCCACCACGCTCCCGAACTCGACCAGGATGCCATCACCCGTGGTCTTCACGATGCGCCCGTGGTGGCGCGCAATCTTGGGATTGACGAGCTCTTTTCGGATCGCCTTCATGCGCGCGAGAGTTCCCTCTTCATCGGCTCCCATGAGTCGGCTGAAGCCCGCGATATCGGCTGAAAGAATCGCCGCGAGCCTGCGCTGCACGCGCGGACGTGGATGAGATTTGGATGGTTCTTGCATGGTGAGTTCGCGCCTGGAAAGACGTTGATTGAAAGTCTTCATCTGCGCCTTCGGCCTCCGGGAGACGACGTTCGCTACCCGGCGCCTCAGCACCGATTCTCGGCTATGAGGGGTTCGTTTTCGAAATCTGCCCGGCCGAGGTCTGAGCCGAGCGTATCGAGACGAAGACGATCCGGTTGCAAAATCGCTTCGCGATTGCTTGTTCGTGACTGCTTCTTCGTGACTGCTTCTTCGTGGCTGCTTCTTCGTGGCTGCTGACGGTGATCTCGCGAAGCCGGCATGCCGAATGTCAGATGCGGGATTTTATCCGGTGCGCCGCGCGTTCATCTCGGCGAGCGCGAGGATTCGCCAGGAGTTCGAACGCGCCCCCTACTCCGCGATGACGTCGCCGGAACCGCCGAACTCCGACGGAAAATCCTTGAGCTTCGGGAGCCCATCGCGCATCGGAAGTACCGTCTCGGCATAGTTCACGTGAACGGCGGGTGCGAATTCCAAGGTCGGCAGCGTCGCCGCAAAGACGTCGACAAGACCCAACGGGGGGTGATCGGCCATGAGATGCCCTCCACATTTCATGCAATACTTTCTTTCGCTCAGAGGCGTCTTGGCGAAAGTCGCGACATGCTCGGCCCCGGAGGTGACGCGCACCGCCTCGGGCTTCCAAAGGCTGAAGGCGTTCACGGGTCCTCCGGACCAGGAGCGGCAAGAACGGCAATGACAGTAACCCATGGCCTCGGGCGCACCGGTGGCCTCGATCTGCACCGCACCGCAGAAGCAGTTTCCCGAATGTGCCATCCCATTTCTCCGCTCGCGAAGTTACCGCCCCGGCCCCGACCGGGTTTTCGTCGGCAGTTACCGCCGAATGCCCGCGATAGCCAAATATAATATTCAGATAACTGTGATAAGATCTGCTTTGAGATGCGAAGTCTTAATCTCGACCAGCTGCGGACGCTTATTGAGGTGGCGGCGCTCGGCAATTTTTCCGCCGCCGCTCGCCGGCTCAACCTCACCCAACCGGCCGTCAGCCTCCATATCCGGGAGCTCGAGCACCGGTTCGGCGTGCGCCTCATCGAGCGCATGGGAAGCCGCGCCTATGCGACCTCGCCGGGCCGGGAACTGGTCGAGCGCGCGTCGCGCATCCTCGTCGAATGCGACGGCACCGACGCGGCGATGCGCCGCTTTCACGATGGCTGGATCGGGACGGTTCATATCGGCACCACGCTCACCGCGCTGACCTATCAGCTTCCCCCGATCTTGAAAAAGCTGCGCCGAGAGCACCCTGGGATCGATCTCCTCGTCACCAATATGCCGACCCGCGACAGCGTCGAAAACGTCATGAAGAACGCCATCGACCTCGCCCTCGTCACCTTGCCCGTAAAAGCGGCGCGCCTTCGTGTCACGCCGTTGCGTGCCGAAAGCCTCGTGGCGATCTTTCCGTCGGGGCAGGCGGACATTCCCGATGAAGTGACGCCGGACTATGTCGCGAGGCAATCGCTGGTGCTCGAGCATTCCCGCGGCGCCGTTCATGCGCTCGTCACACAATGGCTCGCAAAGCATTTGCCCTTGCAGCGAACGCCGATGCATATCGGCACGGTCGAGGCAATGAAGAGGATCGTCGCCTCGAATCTCGGGATGTCCATCGTGCCCGACGTCGCGGTCGCGGATTCCGGGCCGGATCTCGTCGTCCGACCGCTCAAGCCGAGACTGCCCTGCACACTCGCGCTCGTCGAGCATCGCAACAAGCCGAGAGACTTGGCGCTCGACCTCGTGCGCGCGGCGCTTCTCGAGCTTAAAGACCTCGAAGCCGACGCCGCTCATGCTTCGGTCGACAGCGGGCAAGACACGACCATGGCCTTCTCGCTCGCACGAAAGAGCAAGAGCAAGAGCAAGGCCCGCCTTCACGCTCTTTGAGCATTTGGAAAGGCCGATTACGCGAACGGCACCGCGCGAGACGCAAGCTGAGTGGCCGTGTCGTCGCTATCGTTCGGAGGGGTCAGGAAAGAACAGGATGTTCTTCTGAGTCTCGTCGATGCCGCTCGCGCTGATCTCGATGGTATTGCCGACCTTTACGCCGCCGATCGTGAAGCCGGTGACGTTTTGGACGTTCACATAGCCCACGATTGAAAGCGATCCGGGTGGCGCAACGGGCGAGCCGCAGCTTTGGCCCGAGCCTTTCATGTCGACGAAGAACGTCATGGGCCTGCCCTTGGCGATCATTCTGTGGTCGACCGCATAGATGTAGGCGTTCAAATCGACCTGCGCGTTGATCTTCTTCGAGCAGATCACATTTCGAGTGCTCGGCGTCCAACAAAGCTTGGTGCAGCCGAAGGTCTGTTGCTGCGCCAAGGCGCTCGCCGTTCCCGCAAGCAACAGCCAAAAGGCCACGGGGCCTCCCCATCTGGTCATGGACGGCGCGCCGGCGACGATGGCCCGATCATTTCCTTACGCATTTTTTCGCTCAATCACTTTCGCTTGAATCGATGTGCAGGCGAAGAGATTCCTCGAAAACGGCGAGATGGGCGACGGATTCGACCCGCGTCGTGGCCGCGCGCTCCAATCCCGCGACGATCTCGCATTGGCGTTCGAGGTGTCGTCTTCCCTCGACAACATGCGCTTCGGCAAGCTGCAGCTCGATCCTCGCGCGATCGTCCATGACGGATCAATCTATAAACTTGCGAAAGGACGCGCACGAGCGAGATCGGAGAGCGGCGCCCGTGTCTGCGGCTCCGCACGAGGCATTCACGCGTGCAGAAGTTCGGAGATCGCGGCTACGATCTTCTTGGGGTTGGCTGGCTTATGAAGAAGGGCGCTTCGAGGCCACATCATTCGCACCGCGTCCGTCTCGCTTTGTCCGGTGTAGAAGATGAACGGAATGCCGCGTTCCGCGAGCCGCCGCGCCGCCGGCTCGACCGTGTCGCGGCCCAGCCTGATGTCGAGGATGGCGGCCGCGAGACCATCCGCTTCGACGAGGGACATGGCGGCGTCGAGCGTGCGGCAGGAGCCTACGATCTTGGCGCCTGCGTCCGTGAGTGCGGATTCAAGCTCCATGAGGATGAGGAAATCGTCCTCGACCACAATCAAGCGTACTCCTGAGAGAGGAAGAGCGACCTCATTCGCGGCGCTCGCTTCCATTCTCCAGCTCCTCACGCCTCCGGCAATGGCACCTCGATTGTGCAAACGAGGCCTTCGGGCCGGAATTCGCGGGTCACCTTGGCATCCGGGATGCCACTCTCGATGAGAGCGCTTCCAAGCCCCTTCGCCCCCCTTGTCTTTGCCGATGGGCTGCCCGTCTCCTTCCACACAACGGTGAGGAGACGCTTTCCGTTCCCTGATCCGATATTCCAGCTCACGTCCACGGTGCCGTCGGGTCGAGAGAGGGAACCGTGCTTTGCGGCGTTCGTCGCAAGCTCGTGGAGGACGAGCCCGAACGGTGTCGCAAGATCGGCCGGCAGCAGGATCGCCTCACCCTCGATCCGCAAGCGTTCCGAATTTTCGGTGACATAGGGTTCGAGCTGATTGCCCGCGAGCGCGCCGAAATCCGCTCCCTTCCATTCCGAGCCGACGAGCAGGTTGTGCGCGCCGGCGAGAGCCGAGAGCCGCCCCTCGAACCGCTCGACAAACTCCTTGTTGGAGCGGCTGTTGCGCAAGGATTGATGGGCGATCGCCTGCACCACGGCGAGCGTGTTCTTGACCCGATGCGTCAGCTCGCCCAGCAGCATCTGCTGGCGACTTTCCAATTGATTGCGCTCGGTGACATCGCGCGTGCTTTCGAGCGCCAGGCGCCGGCCATTGAGCGTCTCGAGCACGATGCGGCTCTCGATCGTGAGCTCCCGCCCGTCCTTTGTCCGGTGCTTGAGCGTGCCGTTCCAATTGCCATCGCGGCGGAGCTGTTCCCTGAGCGCAGGGAAAGAAGAGCCCGGCACCACCGTCTGAAGCAGCTGATCCTTTCGCCTTCCGAGCGCCTCGTCGCGGGAATAGCCGTAGAGCTCCTCGCTGCCGCGGTTCCATTCGATGACGCCGTCGTCGAAATCCCAGATGAAAATCGGGTCATGCGACAAGTCGACGAGGCGCTTTTCCTGAAGCAGCTTCTGCTCGCTCTCGCGCAACGCCTGCTCGACTTGCAGCCGCTCGCTCACATCGACGAAGGTGATCACCACGCCGTCGATCTTGTCGTCGACGGTGCGATAAGGGCGAAGCCGCACGTCGTACCAGCGTCCCCCGCGGCTGCGCACCTCGCGGCGAATCGGGGCCAGGTGCGCGAGCACGGCCTGCGCGTCCTTCACCAGATCGTCATATTCGAGGAGATGGGCAAAATCCGTGACCGCGCGCCCCTCGTCGCTCGGCGTGATCCGGAAAAGCTCGGTCACCTGCTCGGTGAAGCGCTTGATGCGCAAGCCCGGATCGAGGAACAAGGTGCCGATATCGGTCGCTGCCATCAAGTTCTGCAAATCGCTGTGGGCGCGCGAAACCACGTCGAGCTTGATCTTGAGCTCGCTGTTGACCGTCTGCAGCTCCTCGTTGATCGATTGCAGCTCTTCCTTGCTGGTCTCGAGCTCTTCGGAGGTCGACCGATATTCCTCGTTGATCGATTGCAGCTCTTCGTTGGCGGCGCGAAGCTCCTCGTTCGCCGCTTCCGATTCCTCGCGCGTGGTGCGCATGCGGGCCTGGGTGAGCTGAAGCTCTTCGGTCAGGCGCCGCACCGTCTCATCGGTCGCATGCTGCTGGTCATGCGACGCCGAGAGAACCTGCTCGACGGCTTCGCCCTCGATGAAGAGCACGACCGCGGTGCGGACCTTTTCCTCGTCCCCCTCCTCGGCCGGCTTTACCTGAAGGTGCACGCGATGCGGCGAGCCGTTGAAGCGCACGAGAATCGGCATGGTAAGCGTCGCCTTGCGCTGCTCGAAAGCGCGATTGAGCGCACTGCTCAACTCGAAGCGCAGTTCCGGTCGTGCAAGATCGACCAGGTTGCCGCTCAGCGGACCTCCGGAAGGCTGGAGATAACGCCCGGCATTCTCGGACAGATGCACCACCCGATGCGCCTCGTCGACGAGGATGCTCGGGGGGGCTACATTCTCGAGCGCCCTGCGATGGGACGCCGCCTCGTTCAAGAGCGCGTTCGGGCTCAAGGAACGTGCCGCCTGAGGCCCGGGCTCGTGCATGCCCAATCCACCGAGAAGGCGAGGCAGAAGGCGCGGCTTGTCGCCGGGATGTGTCGTCGACTGGTAGATTCGCGCCTTGCGCTCGACGCTGCGGAACAGCCCCGGAGGGTTGTCGGCGGTCTCGGACGAGCCGAGCAGCAAATAGCCGTCAGGGTTCAGCGCATAGTGGAAAGTGCTGCACGCCTGCTGTTGCAGATCCCGATCGAGATAGATGAGCAAATTGCGACAGGAGATGAAATCGATCCGCGAGAAGGGCGGGTCCTTCAAGAGGCTGTGGCTCGCGAACAGCACGATGTCGCGCACCTCGCGCCGCACGCGATAATGGTCGCCCTCGCGCGAGAAGAAGCGGCGCAAGCGATCCTCGCTCACGTCCGTCTCGATCGCGGTGGGGTATCGGCCTTCGCGAGCGATCGCGAGCGCCCGCGCATCGAGATCGGAGCCGAAGACCTGCAAGCCCGGGCGCACATCGCGCTTGGTCGATTCCTCGAGGAGGAGCATGGCGATGGTGTAGGCTTCCTCGCCGGTGGCACAACCCGGCACCCAGACGCGAATGGAAGCGCTGGGCTCCTTGGCGTCGAACAGCTGAGGAAGCACCCGCGACTTGACGGCCTCGAATGTTTCGCTGTCTCGAAAGAAGGTGGTCACCGAGATCAGGAGATCGCTGAGAAGCGCCTGGGCTTCCTCGGCCGAATCCCGCAGGAATGTGTAATATTCGTGCAAGCTCTCGGCGCGCGTGACCTGCATGCGGCGCGCGATGCGCCTCACGATCGTCGAACGTTTGTATTTCGTGAAATCATGTCCGGTACGGACCCGCAAATGGGCGAGAATCCGCCGCAAGAGCTCCTCGTCGAACTGGCGTGCATCCCTGACCGAGCCGATCTCCTTGTTGCGCACGAGCTCGGCGAGGCGTCCCGCGAGTTCCCGCACCGGGAGCACGAAATCAGCCATTCCGGTCGCGATGGCGCTGCGCGGCATCGAAGGATATTCGGCCTCGCCCGGCTCCTGCACCAAGATGATGCCGCCGGCCTCCTTCACCGCCCCGACCCCGATCGCGCCGTCCGAGCCGGCCCCCGTCAAAATCACGGCGAAGCCGTCGCCATGTTGCCCGGCGAGTGATCGGAAGAAGAGGTCGATGGGGGCGCGCTGGCCGCGCGGTTGCTCGAATTCCGATGCCGAAATTTCATGGTCGGATATGTGGAGCCGGCGATCGGGCGGAATCACGTAAACGCGGTTCGCGTGCAGCTTTTCGGAGGTCTCGACTTGCGCGACCGGCATTTTCGTGCGCGTCGCAAGAATGCTCGACAGATCGCTATGGCTTTGCGGGTCGAGATGCACGATCACGACGAAGGCCGCGCCCGTGTCGTTCGGAAGCGCCTCGAAGAAGGTCTGCAAAGT
>Ga0213876_10001008_pt1 | contig 18308 bp, 15 predicted proteins | sample BarmaccomBMRX_R9_FD_160113 | JGI IMG/M metagenome (GOLD analysis project Ga0213876, IMG submission 160113) | Root-associated microbial communities from Barbacenia macrantha in rupestrian grasslands, the National Park of Serra do Cipo, Brazil - RX_R9 | ecosystem: Host-associated > Plants > Roots... | reverse complement strand
GCAGCTGGTCTACAGCGAGACCGACGTCGAGACCTTTCGGCAGCTGGCGCCGTTGCAAGGACCGACCTTCCGCATGTGGCAGGGGATCCGGCCCGAGTTCCACAACCCCGATTTCCCGGTCGTGCCGCGCTGCCTGTTCGTGCACTCCAAGTACCTGCTGGTGAGCGGCGCCATCGGCGGCAAGCAGAACCAGAATCTCGTGTTGACCGGCAGCGAGAACTGGAACGCGCAGGGCCTGCACCGCAACGACGAGTCGATGATCGCGATCCGGGAGCAGGGGCGGGCGCCGATCTACCGCAAGTTCGCGACCGAGTTCGCCAACGTCGACCGCCCGGATGCCCGGCGGCCCAACGCTCGCGGGGTCGCCGGTTGTCTGCTCTACACCTCACCCGGCCTGCTCGACGGCTGACCCGCGGCGGGTCAGGGGTGGTCGAGGGCCTCGCGGACTCGGGCCCGGGCCTCTGACGGGCCGTCGGCGTACACAGCAGCCGCCGCGACGTTGATGCAGTCGTCGATGGTGTGGCGCGCCAACGTCATGCGTACGTCGGCGAGGGCGCGCGGGGTCATCGACAACCCGGCCGCACCGAGGCCGACGAGCACCAGCGCCAACAGCGGATCGCTCGGCGCCTCGCCGCACACCATGACCGGGCGCCCCGCGACGGCGCCCGCCCGCAGCACGGTCGCCACAAGGTCGAGGAAGGCGGGCTGCCACGGGTCGAGCAGGTCGGAGAGCTCGCCGTCGGCCCGGTCGGTCGCGAACGTGTACTGCGCGAGATCGTTGCTGCCGACCGACACGAAGTCGACCACGCGGAGCAGGTCCGCGGCACGTAGGGCGGCCGCTGGCACCTCCACCATGACGCCGGTTGTGTTCACACCCGCCTGGTGCGCCTGCGCGGCGAACCAGGCCGCTTCCGCGCTGGTCGCCACCATCGGCGCCATCACGCGCACCTCGGCCTTGGTTCCGCGGCTGGCGCTCGCGATCGCGGTCAGCTGGTCGCCGAGCAGGTCGGGATGCCGGCGAGCGACGCGCAGGCCGCGCACGCCGAGTGCAGGGTTCGGCTGGTCGCCGAGTCGGACGAAGGACGCCGGTTTGTCCGCGCCGATGTCCAGCGTGCGAACCGTCACCTGCCGGCCGGGAAAGGCGTCGAACACCTCGCGGTAGGCGGCCGCCTGCTCGGCCACCGACGGCGGCTCCGACCGGTCGAGGAACGCGAACTCCGTCCGGAACACGCCGACCCCTTCGGCGCCCGCCTCGATCGCGTCGGCCACGTCGGACATCGATCCGACCGCGGCCGTCAGGGTGACGGGGCGACCGTCCGCCGTGCGCCCGGGACCCTTCGGCCCGCCGGCTGCCGATGCACCGGGGCGGCTCACCGCACCGAGCGCCTCGGCATCGGGTTCGGCCGTGACCGAGCCCGCAGCGCCGTCGACGAGCACTTGCTGCCCGCTTCGCAGTGATGCGGCGCCCGGGCACGCCACGACCGCCGGGATGCCGAGCGCCTTGGCCAGCACTGCGGTGTGACTCGTCGGCCCACCGCGCTCGGTGACGATCGCAAGGACGCGCTGCGGGTCGAGCCCCGCCGTGACAGCCGGCGACAGGTCGCGCGCGACGAGCACGAACGGCGTACCAGGATCCGGGATCCCAGGCGCCGGCTCGCCGAGCAGCTTCGCCACCACCCGGTCCCGGATGTCGTCGAGCTCGACGCGGTCAGGGACGGCGCGCATCGGGTCGGCGGCGCGCATGTCGCGGTAGGCGCCGAAACCCTCCCACGCCGCCCGAGGCGCGGGCCGGCCGGAGCTGACCAGCTGACCGACGATCGAGGCGAGGGACGGGTCACGCGAGATCCGGGCCTGCCGGACCAGCACCGACCCGGAAGCGCCGGCGCGCTGCGCAAGCGCCTCGAGCTCACCGCCGACGGCGTCGAGCGCATCGGCAGCGCGGTTGGACTCCGTCTCGACGTCGACCGGCGCGCCGTCGCGCTGCGGCAGCACTGGTCCGTGCACTCGCGCGACCGGCCCGGCCGCGGCGCCGCTGCTGACGCCGATCCCTGTGTAGGTGGAGGGCATCAGTGCCCCGAGTCGATGGCGTGCGGCACTAGGCAGGCGCGGTGGACTCGGCGTGGTTGGCCACCGTCGCCTGGATCGCACCGGGAACGTGATCCGGCCAGATCCGCCTGGTGAGCTTCGTGAAGTTGGTCCCGATGACCGCCCCGATTCCCACCACCACGACGCCGGCGAGGACGTCGACCAGGTAGTGGTTGGCCGTCGCCATGACGACGACCGACAGCACGATCGGGTACAGGGCGCCGAGCCAGCGGGTGACGCGATGCTGGCCGTGTCGCACCATCTGATAGCCGGCCCACAGCGCCCATCCAACATGCAACGACGGCATGGCGGCGAACTGGTTGGTGTCGGCCCCGAGGCCTCGCGGAGCGGAGCCCGCGTCGCTCCACCAGCCCCAGTGAGAGAAGTGAGACATCGTGTCCTGGAACCCGCCGAGCAGGCGCGGCGGCGCCACGGGGTAGAGCGTGAAGCCGATCAGCCCGACGACCGTGGTGGCGATGATCACCGACCGTGCGTTCGAGTACGACATCGGGTAGCGGCGCCACAACCAGATCAGCACCCACGGCGTGACGATGTAGTGCAGCGTCGCGTAGATGTAGTCAGCCGGGAGTCCTATCGAGATGTGCGCGGTGAACACCTGGTTCAGCGCGTGCTCGGGATTCAGGTGCCAGCTGTTCTCGAACTTCAGCAGATCGCGGCCGTGCTTGTAGGCCGCGTCGTGGTCGCGCGCGATGAGGTATCGCGTGCCGTCGTAGCACACGTATACGGCCGCGCACACGATGAACTCACGGACCCCGCGAATGGCGAGCCAGGTGCGCCGCCGGGCTCGGAGCCGGTCGAGGAGTCCCAACCTCTCGGAGGGAGCGGCCTCGCTACCGGTGAACCCGACCGATGCGATATCGAGGCGCTCTTGAGTCATGCAGAGCTCTCCCCTCACCGCTCGCGTCCCGCCGTCGCGACTACCTATTTTGTCATGAGCGCCGGTCCAGGGGCGAGATATTCCTGTCGGCTCCGGCGGGTCCGACCACTGCTTCACCCGGGTGCATCAGCGGCAAGCATCCACGATCCGGACCATCTTCGCCGCCGGATCGCGACGATTGCCAATGACTTTCGGAAAGTCGGTTGGAAGGTGCAGCACCGCGGTGCCGAACCCGCAGTCCAGAAGTGCGGTCGTCGCCTCGTCGACATTCTCGAAGTGAAGATGGACCCGGCCGCGGACGAACGCCGACAGACCGAGGGTGAACACCCACGTGAGGGTGGGGTTCGTATCCCCGTGCAGGTGTAGGTCGGAGAGGTACCTGCCGGTCGAGAACCTGCCGAGTGCGGTGGCGAAGCGTCGCCACATCGCGACGACGGTGTCGCGATCGAAGTAGTTGACCAGTCCCTCCGTCACGATCGCGGTGCCACGGCCGGCATCGAGCCGGCCGGTCAGTTCGAGCAGGCTCCCGGCGCCCGCGTCGGCGAGCGCGTCGAGCTCGACGACCTGGTGATGCTCACTCAGCGACCCGAGCCCGGCGAGCACCTTGCGCTTTCGGGCTGCCATTCCGGGCAGGTCCGTCTCCACGTAGGTGATCCGGTCGCCGTACTTCTTCGCGAACGTCCAGCCCCGGGGTGACAGCCCGGCCGCGACCTCGATCACCTGGCTGATCTCCCCGGACTCCACGGCCTGTTCGAGCAGCTGGTCGATCAGGCGGTGCCGGGCCAGCAGAAAGCCGTCGAGCGTCGGCCCGCGCCACAGCTGCGACGTCAGGTTCAACGGGGCGAGGGTGGAGTGAAGGAGACGGCCTTCGTTGGTCACGAAGGCCGGGTCCGACAGGCCGGCCCGTGCCCACACGTACCCCGTGTAGTGCGCGGTCGGGCTCACCCGCTCATCCGCCACGTCATCACCAGCCTCGCTCAGCCCCCGTCACACCATCCTCCCGCCCCCACCCCCCGGGATTTCATCGCCCAACCGTCTCAAATCGTTGCTTTTAGTCGGTTCGAACCAACGATTCGAGACGGTTTGGCGAAAACGGGGCGGTGGGGTACGGCGGGGTCAGTCGGTGCGGACCAGGCCGCGGCCGGTGATCATCGGGAGGTCGAGGGCGGTCACCAGGCCGGGCGCGGCCGCCACGACGTCGGGGATCGCGTTGATGATCCGCATCGCGCTGGCCTTCAGCCCGGCCGTGTTGTGGTCGCCATCGGTGCCCAGCAGCTGCAGGTCGACGGTGTAGATCGGCTCGCCCGTGATGATCACGCGGTAGCAACCCTGGCCCGCCGGCTGTGGCCACTCAGGCGCGAGGTCGTCGCGCAGCCGCGTCACGTGCTCGAGGACGAAGACCGCCTTGCCGTCCTTCATGCCGCGCACCTCGAAGTGAAGCCCCGCCTGCGTGCCCTTCGGGATGGTGCCGGTCGGGATGTCGAAGTCCTCCGGCGCCGGACACCGCTCGTACCACTCCTCGGTGCCGTCGAGCTCGACGTCGAGGCCGGCCGCCAGCTGGTGGACGATGCTCCCCCAGGCCAGGGTCAGGACGCCGGGGTTGAGCAGGAACGGCGTCTCGTCCAGCGGCGTACCAAAGCCCATGATGTCTTTCAACACGTCGGCCTGGTCGTACGTCGCATAGTTGAGCAGCTCGACGCAACGAACCTCCTCGATCCGCTCGGAGATCCCCGACACGACGAGCGGCAACGCATCGTTGCCGAAACCGGGGTCGACGCCGTTCACGAAGATCGACGCGCCGCCCTCGTGCGCGGCCGCGATCACGTCGCCGGCCATCGTGGCGGCGTCGCCGTGCGGGTACTGCAGAAACACCGGGCTCGTGGACACCACGTTGATGCCGGCTCGCAGGAACTGCGCCAGATCCGCGAGCGCCTCGAACAGCCGGGTGTCGGCCCACGCGGTGTGGACGATGCAGTCGGGCTGCAGCGCAAGCAGCTCGGCAGCGTCGTTCGTCGCCGTGACGCCAAGCGTCCGGCCGAGCCCGGCCAGCTCTCCGGCGTCCTTGCCCACCTTGTCCGGATTCGAGACCCAAACGCCGACCAGCTCCAGGTCGGGGCGGGCGTCGATGCCGGCGATCGCGTGCTTGCCGACATGACCGGTGCTCCACTGGACGACGCGAAAAGTGCGTGACATGAACGATCAGCCTCCCGGCAATAAGGTGACGGCATGGGATTCCTGGACAAGATCAAGAAGACCGCGTCGCAGGTCGAGAAGGCGGTCGGCGAGCATCCCGATCAGTTGAAGTCGGCGCTGTCCAAGGTCGAGGGCATCGTCGACAAGAAGACCGGCGGCAAGCACCACGGCCAGATCTCGAAGTTCGCCGACAAGGCGGAGGACTACATCGAGAAGGAAGCGAAGCAAGCCGACCAGTCCAAGCCCTGACCCCCCGCGCGCGGAGTCGGTCACGGAGCAGCCGTCGGCACCACGCAGGCCTGGTCCAGGCCGAGCACCTGCATGAACCGGCCCTGTGAGAGGTACTTGCCGATCACGAGCGCCAGCTCGACGATCTCGCCGGCGTCGAAGTGCTCGCCGAGCCGCGCCATGAACTCGTCACTGATCCCCGCCGAGTCACCGCAGAACTGCTCAGTGAAGTCGAGCGCGATCTTCTCGCGGTCCGTGTAGCGCTCGGAGGTGCGCCAGTCCGCGACGCCCACGAGCAGGTCCTCGGTGACACCCGCCTCGACCGCCTCCGGTGTGCGCCAGCTGAGGCAGGTCGCGCACCCGTTGATGATCGCGATCCGGTACCGCACCAGCTCGTGCAGTCGCCAGTCGAGAGTGCTCGCGAAGCACGCCTCGTTCATCGCGCCGACGCCCTTGGCGAACGCGGGCCGCAGGACGAGCGCCTTGACGACATCCGGCTGGTCGCCGTCGGGCAGATCGATCCGCGCCACGTTCCCCTCCGCAATCTGACGAGGCGTCAGATTATCGGTACGACGGGACTGCGGCTAGGCCACGGCTTCCAGGCGCTTCCTGAAGCCCGTCACCTTGACGCTTGTGGTCTCCTGCGCACCTTCAAGGGCCACAAGCGTCAAGGTCACCAAGTCGGCACCCTCTATTGGCGCCGACGCAGGCCATCAACAGCAGAGTTGTCGCGAATCTGACAAAACTTTTGGCGAGTTTCCGGAACCGTTTGACACCTACTACGCCCGGTGCGACCGTTTGACCCCTTCGGATCGGATCCTGTGTCAAGGGGGACTCGCATGAGTCAGAACGACGACATCTCCGCCAACAACATCCCGGACATCCTCGCGGGCACCCAGTACACCGAGCAGCGCGCGATCGAGAACGACCACGACGCCGTGATGGCAGCGCTGCGGGAGGACCCGAACCTGCTCGCCGAAGTTCTCGAGCCGGGCTTCGTCGAGGTTGTGAACGAGCTGGCCGGCGACGCGCCGCCGACGCTTGGCAACGTGGAGACCGTCGGTCAGGCCTACCAGGACGCCAACCACCAGACCATGGGCGAGGCCTACCAGGACCTGCTCGCGCAGCACCCGGCGGACCCAGGTGCCGGATCCGACCCAGTCGCCGGATCCGACCCGCAGTCGATGAGCCCGCTCGAGGAGCTGCACCAGATCGAGCAGCAGATCGAGGAGCTCGAGGCTCACCTCAACCCGACGCAGGAGTTCTCGAGCTTCGAAGACCAAGGTCACACGCTCGAGACGATGCAAGCCGAGCCGGACTACACGATCGACCAGGGGCCCGGCGGGGTCTTTGAGGGCTGACGCCCTCTCCATCAACCACTGACATCTGAGAATCGGGGACAGCGATGAGCATCGAGGACGGCTTTTCTGATGGCGTCTCCGCCATCGAGCATCAGCTCGAGAGCGAACTGGGAATCGCCGAGGAGCTGGGGCACGACGCGCTGGGGACCGCGGAAGGCGTCATGGGCCACGGCTTGGAAGGGCTCGAGTCGGTCGCAGGTGGCGAGCTCGGCGCGGCCGAGTCAGTCGCCGGCGGGGCACTGCACGGGGTCGAGTCGGTGGCGAGTGGCGCGCTGGCCGGAGCCGGTGACATCGCCGGTGGTGCCCTGCACGGCGTCGAGTCCATCGCGGGCGGTGTGATCGGCGGCGGCGAGGCAGCGGTCGGTGGTCTGGTCGACGGGGTGGGCGAGATCGCGTCGGGTGACGTGCTCGGCGGCCTGGAGGACATCGGCGGCGGTCTGCTGACCGGCGCGGAGGACATCGGCATGGGCGTCGTCGGAGGTGTCGCGAGCGGTGTCGGAAGTGTGATCGGAGCCGTCGAGGACGTCGGAGGGGGCTTGCTCGGCGGCATCGAGTCCGGGGTGGGCGGAGTCGTCGGCGGCGTCGAGGACGCCGCGGGCGGCCTGCTCGGCGGCCTCGAAGCCGGTGCCGGCGCGGTCGGCGACGTGTTCGGCGGCGTAGTCAACGAGGTCGAGGACATCGGCGGTGGCCTGTTCGGCGGCCTCGCTGACGTCGGCGGAGTCGTCGGTGACGTCGGCGGTGGAGTCGTGGACGCAGTCGAAGGTGCCGGTGAAGCTATCGGCGACGCGGTCGGCAGCGTCATCGACGACATCGGCGACCTGTTCTGACCAAGCCCGTCATGACGGAGTACTTCGAGGGCGTAGCGGAAGGCGCTGAGTACCTCGCGGAGCCGGTGATCGACGCGGTCGGTGATGTCGCTGAGGGAATCGGCGGCATCGCTGGTGCGGTCGTCGACGGTGATTTCGGTCAGGCGGCGGACATCGTCGGCGGCGCGGCGATGGATGTCGTCGACACCGCCGGTGACGTCGCGAGCGGGATCGCGGGGGCGGTGGTTGACGTCGGTGAGGCGATCGGCGAAGGCGCCGGGGTCCTCGGCGACGTGCTGGTCGACGACGCCGAGTGGATCGCCGCGCCGATCATCGACATCGGGAGCAGCATCGTCGACGACGTCGGCGAGGTCTTCAGCGATATCGGAGATGGCGCGATCGGCGACGCCGCCATGGATGTCGTCGATGACGTGGGCGGTGCCCTCGGCTCAGTCGCCGGCTGGGTCGGCGACGCTGCGAGTGACGTCGGCGAGACGATCGGCGACGGTGCCGGCCTGCTCGGCGATGTGCTCGTCGACGACGCAGAGTTCGTCGGCGGTGCGGTCGCAGATGTTGCGACCAGCGTGGTCGACGACGTGGCGGACGTCGGCTCCAGCATCATCGACGACATCGGGGACCTGTTCTAGCCATCAACCGGCGAGGTCGGTGAGCATCCCCTCGTAGCTACGGATGAGCACGCGGCAGGCATCGACCACGGCCTGCTTGGACAGCGGGTTCTCGGCCCGCTTCTGCCACGTCTCGAGCGAGGCCAGCAGCTTGCGTCGTACCTCGCCCACCTCCGCGTCCGGTGGCAACCCGATCCGCGCCGCGGCCGCCTGGCCGGAGCGTTCGAGGATCTGCTCCGCCTCTGCGAGCTGGTCGTCCTTCAGCGGTACGGCGCCGAGCCGGAGGGCGTTGAGCATGCGGAGCTCGGCGAGCTCGTGTGCGCCCGCCGCCAGCGCCTCCAGCTCCTCCGACAGCCCGTTGACCGGGTTCGTCGCCGCGAGGCGCGTCAGCGCGGTCATCGCCGAGCGGGCCTTGAGCAGCCCGGACCGTGCGGCGATCTGTTGCATCACGATCTCGCGGAGATGGGTGAGGCCACTCACCTTCGCGAGCGCTTCGGCGAGCTCGGTCGCCGTCGCCTCCGGCGCCCGGGACAGCCACTCCATCGCCCACCGCACCCCGAACAGCCCGAATCGTTCGACCAGTGCCCGACGCACCGAGGCGCTGACGACGTCGTCGATCTCGGTGTCCGCCGCGGAGAGCTCCTGCACCGAACCGAGCACCGGCGAGTTCGAGCGGACCCCTGCCTGCGCCATCGACCGTAGGAACCGGAACTCCTCTTCCCGGAGCGACACGGCGGCTTGGGCAAGGAGGCCGGCGACCGGTACGACGTCCTGCACCAGGCGCCGGATCGAGGGTTGCACGATGTATCGATCTGCGATGGCGTGCGCCGACTTCATCGCGTCAAGCCGGCACACTCCGATCTCGTCGGCGCGCGAGAGCACGGCGATGCAGTTGACCGGATTCGGCTGCGCGAGGTCGTGGTCGTGGAAGCTCTCGAGCAGCCGGACGTCTGCGGTGTGCATGTGTCGCATCAGGTAGATGACCGCATCGACGGTGCCCGGGTCCTCGCTGGTCGGATCGAGGAAGGCGGTCGTGCGTTGCGAGAGGTCGGTCGACAGCGACGCGATGCCTGGCGTGTCGACCAAGGTCATCGCCCGGAGCCGCTCGGTCGGCCAGTCGACCATCAGCCATCGCAGCGACTCCGCGGACTCGGCGCCGAGCTCGACGTCGAGGGCGCCGTTGCGCGAGAACGCCACCGGGTGCGGCGACCCCTGGTACGGCACGGCGGTCACCTGCGTCACCTCGGCGCGGCGATACCAGGTCACGATGCGCGTGCACTCACTGGCGTTCGTCGGCGCGAGCTCCTCGCCGACCAGCGCGTTGAGCAGCGTCGACTTGCCGACCTTCACCTTTCCAGCGATCGCAACCTGCACCGGCAGGTCCAGCCGGCGACGGATCTCCACGCTGGCGGCCTCGACGGGTGACCCGGCATACGCCGCGACGGCTCGGTCGGCGACCGACGCGGTTCGCGCCAGCAGCGAGTTCGACATCAGCCGGTTGCCTTCGGGGCTGCCTTGGCGACGGGCGGCGCGAACTTCGCCGCCTGCGCGGCGAGCGTCTGATACGCCTTCAACGTCGCGTCGATCGCCTGCAGCTTCTTCTGGTGATCCTGTTGCGCGCCTTGCAGAGCCGCGGTGGCTTGCTGCACCGCGGTCGTGGTCGACCTGACGAGCTCCTCGGCGAGTGCGGAGTACGTGTCACGCACCGACCGCTGCAAGGTGCGGATCGCGTCGCGGGAGTCCTTGCCGACGACGAACGACGCCTCGTCGGTGTATTTGCGGACCGCCGCCTTGGCATGGTTTCGGCGAGCCTCGAGCTGCCGGGTGTGCTCGTCGCTGACCGACCGGCTGCCGAGGACGAGACCGAGACCGAGCGTCAACGGGTTCATCGCCCCGGTGAAGATGTGCATCATTCCCTGGCCCCCGAGCGCCCCGAACATCGACATTCCGCTGTAGGTGTTGCGGAACAACGAGATCGCGGCCGAACCACCGCCTCCCTGCAGGGCGGCCTTCGGGAGCTCAGGGTCGATCACCTTGTCGAGCAGATGAGTCGGGGCGGCGACGTTCGCGACCTCGCCGAGGTCAGCGGCGTCCTCGGCGAACATCGCGCCGACCCGCTCGGTCAGGGCGAGCGCATGCTGGGTGAACATCACGTAGTTCTCGGTGACGTCGTACACGACCCGAGTCTCGAGCCACTGCCCGAACTCGTCCCACATCTTCACTGGATCGCTCTGGTCGAGTGACGCTTCTGCCTCCTGGCTGATGGCTCGCATCCGCGCCCGCATGTCGTGGTCGACCTCGTTCTGCAGGTCCATCACGCCGTCGGAGAGCACCATCTGCCACTTGGCGGTCTGCGCCCGCAGCGACTCGGCACGGTGCTTCGCCGCTTCGAGATTGGCCTGCAGCTCGGCCTGGTTCTCGGGCGTCTTCAGCGCCTCCCGCACCGCTGCCAGCGGCTTGGACAGCTGGTCGAGAACGCTCAACACATCGGCGGCGGCGGCGCGCATTGCCAACGCCTCGGCGTTCGCCGCGATCCGCGTGACGAGCATCGCCTCGAGCGGCCCGAATCCCGACGCCTCGCCCAGCACCGGGTCCTTCGCCGCCCGGGCGCGGGCTCGAAGCTCGCAGGAGACCGTCATCATCGGAGCGGCAATCCCGGCGTTCGTCAGATGCTTCTGGTTCGCCTCGACCACCGCATCGACGAACGGGAAGATGTCGGTCTTCGCGAGGACGCAGACGACGTTGGAGCACAGGCGCCGCGCGTTGGCGAGAAAGGCGATCTCTGGAGCGGTCAGCTCCTGCGTCGCGTCCGAGACGAACAGCAGCGCATGCACGGACGGCAGCATCGCGAGCGTTCGCAACGCGTGCTCCGACTGCAGACCACCGACACCCGGCGTGTCGATGACCACCAGTCCGGTCTTGAGCAAGGGGCTCGGCAGCGCAATCTCCACGCGCTGGAAGTCACCCGCACCGCGAATCGCCTTGCCCATCTGCTCCTTGCTGAGCTCTTTGGCGACCTCCTTCGGTGGCTCGCCCTCGAGGGCGACGCCTGTGATGGACAGCGTGTCCGCATAGCGCAGAACGGTCGGTACGGCGGTGCTGATGTCGTCGTCGACCGGGCACACCGCGCCGCCGATGAGCGAGTTGACGACCGAGCTCTTGCCCTTCTTGAACTCCCCGACAACCGCGACCCGCGCACCGCTGGAGGTCAGGCGCGCCGTCGCCGACTGCAGCTTCTTGACCAGGTCGCCGCGTTTGCCGTTCTGCGCCGCGGTGGCGGCGGCCGCCATGACCTTGATCAGCTCGCCGCGTTGCTTGCCCGCATCGGGCGCGGCCGCGGGGGTTGGATTCGGCGCTGTCATTGGTCCTGGTAGTCCTCGACCTGGGTGAAGTCCTCGCCGTGCAGCGGTGCCTCGAACTGCTGCTCGTCGTACGCCGGAAGCCCGGCGTCGAAGTCCTGGGTGGCCGGATCGAAGCTCTCCCCGATCGGCTCGACGGTCGGTAGATCTGGCTCGAAGCTGACCGTCGGCACGTTCTCCAGCAGGTCGGTGTAGTCGGCGCCCAGGTCACCCGACAGGGCTCCGGCCAACGCGTCGTAGTCGTCGCCGATGCCGGCGCCCACCGACGTCGGCAACGGGCCGAACTCACCGGCTGTCGGGTCCAGCAGCACGGACGGCAGATCGGAGAGCTCGCCGGCGCCGCCGGACCCGAGCCCATCAGCGAAACTGTTGAAGTTGCTGACGTCCTCGGCATCGAACCCGGGCACGCCGAACTCCGCGGCCATCGGGCCGCCGAGGTCGAAGCCGTCAGGTTCGGCCAGGTCGGTCGACGGCGTGAAGCCCTGCAACGCCTCCACCGGGATCGACTGCAGCTGGCTGAGCATCGACTGCAGATCGGTCGACCCGTCGATGTGCAGGTACGGCGCGAGCTCCGGGTGGCGCTCGGTGAACTGCTGCATGGCCGCCTGAAGTTCCTGCGGTGAGGCGCCGGCCAGCCCAGGCGGCAGCCCTGGATGATCCGCGCCGGCCGGCATCGGCGCGTGCGGCATCGACGACATGGAGGGCATGGACGCATGAGGCACCGCGCCGGCTGCGCTGGTTGGGGCGTGCGGCTGGTTGTGCTGCGAGAGGTTGCCGTGCATGAACTGCTCGAGCCATTTCAACAGCTCCTGCAGCGATGCCATGGCGTGCTCTCAGTCTCCTTCGGCGGTGATCACAGCGAGGACGACGGGACCGGCGGGTGCACGTCGTAGTTGAACAACCCGAAGTACTTCCCCTGCGAGGAGTTCCAGGTGATGGTGTTCTGCCGCAGGTCGCCGCCGTCGGTCTTGGCGCCGTAGATGACGATTCGCGAGCCGCTGATCACGAGGCTCGCCTGGAACGCCTCGATGGTCTGGCCGATGACCGCCGGCACCCCGTTGTTGCTCTGCACGATCGTGGTCTGCTGAGCGCCGTCGTTCTTGTGCCAGTTGACGACGAACTCGGGGTCGACCTCGCCGCTCCCGGTCAGGGAGGGGTCGCTGATCGTGGCCTTCGAGAAGCTCTCCGCCGATCCGTCCGCGTCGAGCACCGGGATCCACATGCCGGAGGCGTCCTGGGTCAGGATCTCCACCCGCGGCGACAGCGACCCATCGGCGGTCGTCGTGAAGGCCGCGACAACCTGCTCGTCCGACCCGTCCTTCTGCCACGTGACCCGGACGCACTGCGTCTGGAAGTTGGAGCCAGCCGTCGACGGGTCGACCCCGCGCGCCCAGGCGGCGACGTTCTGGCACTCGATCGAGCCGTGGGAGTCGACCGGTGTGGTGTCACTCGCCGGGTTGAGCAGGAGGTCCTCGGTCAGGATCTCGTGCGGCGTCGGTGCCGTGGTCGGTGTCCCCCCGCTGCTCGAGCCACTCGACCCGCTCGACCCCGAAGTCCCTGACGATGACGACGCCTTGGACTTGTTGTGGTCGTGGCCCTTGTCGCGCCCGAACATGTAATAGGCGCCGCCGGCGACGAGCGCGAGGCCGAGCAACGCCGGCAGGATCATCGCTGCCTTGCTCCGGCCGCCCTTCGCGGTCGGGGGCGGCGGGGGCACCGACGGCGGCGTGACGAGGGGGGTGGTCGGAGCCAGCTCGGCATCGGCAAGCGGTGATCCCAGCACTGCGGTCGTGTCCCGTTCCGGCTGCACGGGCAGCGGCGGCTCCTCGACGGCGGCCGCCTCGGCAACCGGCCCCTCCGCGGCCGTCCGGGCAGCGATCGCCGCCCCCATCGCGATGGCGTTCTTGGGATGGGCGTCAACGGCCACCGGCCGGCCGAAGGCCGCCGACACCATCTGCGCGATCAGCGGGATCCGCGACGACCCGCCGACCAGCAGGATCGCCTTGACGTCCTTCGGTTCGACCTCGGCGGTGGCCAGCGAGCGGCGCATCGCCCCGATGGCGTCCTCGATCCGGGGCCGGATCATGTCCTCGAACTCGGCCCGGGTCAACCGCACCTCGGTGGACATCGACGGCAGGATCACCGGAACCGTCGTCTCCGTGTCGGAGGACAGCACCTCCTTCGCCTCGACGCACTCCTCGCGCAGCCTCGCGACCGCGGTCACCGCCGTCGGATCGTCCGGGTCGAGACCGTCGATGGCCTCCTGCGCCATCGCGGTGACATGGGCGTAGACCGCATCGTCGAAATCGATCCCACCGAGTCGCTCGATGCCCTCCGGCTCGCCCAGGATGTCGAACCGGCCGTCGTCGACCTTGCGGATCACAGCCGCGTCGAAGGTGCCGCCACCCAGGTCGAAGACCGCGACCACGTCACCCGCCTCGACCCGCTGTTGCGAGGCATAGAAGATCGCGGCGGCCTGTGGCTCGGTGAGGGTTGTCGCCGCCGGAAGGTCGGCCAGCCGGACGGCCTGGGCGAGCAGGTCCTTCTTGTACGAGCCCCAGTTGGCCGGGTGGGTGACGGCGACGCCGTCCGGCGGCGCGCCCTCAGTCCGGGTCACCTCCGCGACGACCCACGACAGCAGCTTCGCCGACAGTGCCTCCGCCGAGTACGGCGTGCCGCCGAGCAACAGCGGGGTCGTGTCACCGAGGCGGCGCTTGAACTCCCGGGCAACGCGGGCGGGATCGGACAGCGCTCGGCGCTGCGCGGCATCGCCGACGAGCACGTCACCCTGCTCACCCACCCAGAGGACGGACGACACAGCCGTCGAGTGGTTGCCGAGCGCCGCTACCTCGACGCGGTCGTCTCGGGCGACGGCAGCAGCCGTGTACGTCGTCCCGAGGTCAACCCCGATGTAGTAGCCCACCCAGTCCCCCATGTCCGTTGCAGAGAGCCGCAGTCTCGCACTGGCAATCGGAGTGCTCAACCACAACGGCGCGTTGTGTCAGCCTTCCGGCAAGGTGGCCGCCTGCGCGTCACGTCGTGATGCGCTCGAGCAGCGCTTCGACCAGCCCGATCGTGGTGGCCGGGTCGGCACCGTCGGCGATCTGCGTCGCCGCTTCGTGAAGCACCGCCATCAGCATCGGCGCCAGCTGGTCGGCCGGACCGGCGGCGAGTCGCCCGGCGCCGTCGACGGCGGCGAGCGCGGCCCGCAGCATTCCGAGGCCGTACTGCTCCGCAACGGCGTTGCGGGTCTCGGCGTCGAGTACCGCCGGAGAGTCGAGCACCGCGATCCGCCGTACCTCGCCCCGGGTCGCCGACCGCAGGAACTCGACCGAGCCGAGGCGCAGCTCCTCGACCGGGTCGTCCCCTGCGGTCATCGCCGCGACGGCGATCGCCTCGCACAAGTCGCGTTCGACCTCCTCGTAGACCGCGCGGAACAGGTCCTCCTTCGACGCGAAGTAGTGATACATCGCGCCGCGGGTCACGCCGGCGCGCTCGACGATCTCCTCGCGACTCACTCCGGCGAAACCGCGTTCGGCGAACAGCGCGCGAGCCGCCGCGACGAGCGCGCCGCGGGTGGCCGCTCTGCGTTCACTCTGCGTGCGCCTGGCGGGCGTCGCTGACGACGGCTTGACGGCGGGCTCCTTATCTGACATAAATGCGTGCAGCCTGCATGTTAGTTGCCTTGGGAGGGCCGTCAATGATCTTCACGAGAGACCAGCTCAGCGCCGGACTGCTGTCCGAGCTCGACCGGTTCGAGGAACTCCTCCGCTCGCTGCCGAGTGAGGACCGGGACACCCCCACCCGCTGCACGGGCTGGAGCGTCGGCGACGTGTCCGCCCACATGATCGGCACGATGGCAGACATCGCCGCCGGCCGGCTGGAGGGTTTGGGCACGCCTGAGGTTACCGAGCGCGAGGTCGCAGAGCGCCGCTCGTCCTCGCTGAAGGAGCTGGCCGACGAGTGCGCCGAGGTCCGCAAGGCCACCGAGGCGCTGCTTCCCGCGTTCCCGGAGGAGTCGTGGTCGCAGCCCGCACCGGGTGGGTACGACGGCACGCTCGCCGATGCCGTCGAGGCCCTCTGGTACGACGCGTTCCTGCACGCCGACGACATCCGCGCGGCGGTCGGCCGGCCTTCCGAGCTGGGTCCTGGCCTGGCGCCCGCGATCTCGCACGTGACGACCGAACTCGGCAAGCTCGGCTGCACACCGACGGCACCGTCCGCGGATGAGACCGGTATGGCGTACGTCCTCGTCGCAACGGGCCGCGCACCGGAGTCGGCGTACCCCGAACCGCTGGTCAACATCTACGCCGACTGAGTCCTGCCCGCCCGGGCCAGCGGTCGGGCGAGGAGCGACGCGGATTTGGTGTTGCGACGTGAGTTTCTGGCGGGCCATTCACGACACCAAATCCGCTTCGCCCGCCTGTTCTGTAAAAGAATCCAATTCGGTAGCGTTTTGAAATTCACCCATTTGCCGGATTGATGCCAGTGTGACGGGCGATACACAAGAAATGAAAGCTGCAGGCTACTTGTCGGGCTTGTGTCGGCGGGTCAGACTGCGAGTACTCGCGTGCGGACTTGGTTCGAGTCACTCCTGATGCTCAGCATCGGGAGGGGGTCGGACAACCAACTAGTCAACATGGGGGTGAAATGACCGCCAGCAACCCCCCGACGGCGGCCGACCGAGTCCTCGTCATCGACGACTCGCCCGACGACCATGTCCTCATCGACGCGATGTTCGGGCACTCGACATCTCCTGTCACCACGTCGCACGCGAGCAGCATCGCCGAGGCGACGGCCCGGCTCGCGACGCAGGCGTACGACTGCATCCTGCTGGACCTCGGACTGCCGGATGCGCAAGGTCTCTCCGGGCTGTTGAGCCTCACGGAGGCGAGCCGCGGCACGGCCACCGTCGTACTGACCGGGACCGACAGCGACAGCCTCGCGATCCAAGCCGTCGCAGCCGGCGCTCAGGACTACCTCGTCAAAGGACGCATCGACGTCGACAACCTGGTGCGCACGGTTCGCTACGCCGTCGAGCGCCAACGGATACAGAACGAGCTGGCCACAGCGCTGGCCGAGCGGACCGAAGCGATCGAGGCGCTCGCGGTCAGCGAACACCGGTTCCGCCGCGCCTTCGAGGACAGCCACGTCGGCATGGCGCTGACGACCTTTGAGCCCGATGGCACGCGCCGCGTCGTGGCCAGCAACCACGCGCTGCACGTCATCCTCGGAGCCCGCGCCGAGGAGATCGAGGGCCGACCGCTGGTCGACTGGATCCACCCGGAGGACGTCGACGGGGCGATCGCCGCTTACACCCGCGCACTCGGTCGGCCGGACCGTCCGTTCGCCATCGAGATTCGCATGATCCGTGCCGACGGTGAGCCCACCTGGGTCGAGATGACCGGGTCGCTGCTGCGTGACCGCGACGGCAACATGTGGCAGGCGATCGCCCAGATCGAGGACGTCAACGACCGCAGGCGGGCGCAGGAGCAGATCGAGCAGTACTCCTTCGTGGACGCCTTGACCCAGCTGCCGAACCGGTTGCTGGCGCTCGACCGGATCCGGCAGGCGCTGGCCCGGTCGGTTCGCTCCGGGCGAAGCGTCGCGGTGATGTACCTCGACCTCGACCACTTCAAGGTGATCAACGACTCGCTCGGTCATGACGCCGGCGACGAGCTCCTACGCGTCGTTGGCGCCCGCTTGCCTGAGGCGGTGCGGCCGGTCGACACCGTCGCGCGAATCGGCGGCGACGAGTTCATCGTGTGCTGCGACGACTTGCCGGCCGAGCCCGGGGCCGCGGAGCTGGAAGCGGTCGCGATCGCCGACCGCACCCGCGCCACGCTCGAACGACCCGTCACGGTCGACGGCAATGAGCTGGCGGTGACGGTGAGCGTCGGCATCGCGATCTCCGGTGATCAGCGCCGTACGGCGGAGGAACTGCTGCGTGACGCCGACACCGCGCTCTACCGCGCCAAGGACAAGGGCCGGTCGCGGTGGGAGGTGTTCGACGACGCACTGCGAGCGGAGGCCGTGGGCCGACTCGAAACCGAGCGCGACCTGCGCGACGCGCTCGACAAGTTCCAGCTGGCCGCGGTCTACCAGCCGATCGTCGATCTCGCGAGTGGCGGCGTCGTCGGCGCGGAGGCGTTGCTGCGTTGGCATCACCCGCAGTCCGGGTTGATGCCGCCGGCCGAGTTCATTCGGGTCGCCGAGGAGACCGGCCTCATCGTCCCGATCGGGCAGTGGGTGCTCGAGCAGGCGTGCGCAACGCTCGCGCAATGGCAGTCCCCGAACAGCAACCTGTCCATGTCGATCAACGTCTCCGCGAAGCAGCTGCTCCGGTCCGACCTGGCGGCGACGGTGGCCCGGATGTGCGAGGACTACGAGCTGAAACCCGGCGCCCTCACCCTGGAGGTCACCGAACGCCAGCTGGTCGACCTGGTCGGTTCCGGGCTGAGTGAACTGCGCACGCTGTCGGAGAACGGCGTGAAGATCGCGCTCGACGACTTCGGCACGGGCTACGGGTCGCTCACCTACCTCCGGTCGCTGCCTGTCGACACGGTCAAGGTCGACCGGTCGTTCGTCTCCGGCGTCCTGTCCTCACCGACCGACCTCGCCATCGTCGAGTCGGTGATCCGCCTTGGCACGGCCCTCAACCTCGACATCGTGGCCGAGGGGATCGAGGAGCCGCCGGTGGCCGATCGCCTGATCGAGCTCGGCTGCCCGCATGCTCAGGGCTGGCTCTACGG
>Ga0213876_10001007_pt1 | contig 18315 bp, 16 predicted proteins | sample BarmaccomBMRX_R9_FD_160113 | JGI IMG/M metagenome (GOLD analysis project Ga0213876, IMG submission 160113) | Root-associated microbial communities from Barbacenia macrantha in rupestrian grasslands, the National Park of Serra do Cipo, Brazil - RX_R9 | ecosystem: Host-associated > Plants > Roots... | reverse complement strand
GCCCACTCCAAGACGTGTTCGCCGAGGGTGCGACCGACGCCCTTGCCGCGGGCCGACGGATCGACCATGAAGCTGGCCGTCGAGACATGGGAACCACGACCCGGACGGTTCGGCCCTGATTTCGCCGAGCCGAGCACCGAGCCGTCCTCCACCGCGACAAACGTCGCGGCCGGCGCGGGTTCCATCCAAAGCTGCTTCGCGGCAGTCGAGGTCAAGTCCTCCGGATACGCATAGGTCTCCCCGTCAGCAACGATCTGGCGGAAGAACGGCCAGATCGCCGGCCAGTCCTCGGGAGCTGCGGGGCGGACAACAACCTTCGCAGTCATCGCGATTGCGAGGCGAAGGCCTTCTCGAGCACGCCGAGTGCATCGTCGAGCAGCTCGTCGCTGATCACCAGCGGTGGCAGGAAACGCAGGACGTTGCCATAGCTGCCGGCGGTCAGCACCAGCACGCCGTCCTGATGGCATGCCGCAGCGATCCGCTTGGTCAGGTCCGGGTCTGGAGTCATCCCGTCGGAGCCAACGAGCTCGACTGCGATCATCGCGCCGCGGCCGCGGACGTCGCCGATGACGGGATATGAGCTCTGCATCGCGCGTAGTCGCGCCGTCATCGTCGATTCGATCGCCTGTGCCCGTTCGATGAGGCCGTCCGCTTCGATCGTCTCGATAGCGGCCAGTGCGGCTGCACACGACAGCGGATTGCCGCCGAAGGTCCCACCGAGTCCGCCCGCGTGAACCTGATCGACGAGGTCGGCGCGCGCCGTGATGCCTCCGATCGGCAGGCCGCCGCCAAGACCTTTCGCGGTTGCGACGATGTCGGGCACGACGCCTTCGTGATCGCAGGCGAACCAGGCCCCGGTGCGCCCGATGCCGGTCTGCACCTCGTCCGCGATCAACAGCGAGCCGTTGGACGTGCACCATTGCGACAGGCCGGCCAGCCAACCAGGCTGCGGAACGATGAACCCGCCCTCGCCGGCGATGGGTTCGACGATCACCGCGGCGACGTTGGCGGCGCCGACTGTCTTGTCGAGAAACGCCAGCGTCGACGTCAGGTCACCGGTGCCACGGAACGGATACGAGTACTCGGCGCGGTAGATCTCCGGCGCGAACGGCCCGAAGCCGTGCTTGTAGGGCATCACCTTGCCGGTCAGCGTCATCCCCATCAGCGTCCGCCCGTGGAAACCGTGGTCGAATGCGATGACGGCGTCCCGGCCCGTGACGTACCTCGCGATCTTCACGGAGTTCTCGACCGCTTCGGCGCCGGAGTTCACGAGGAACGTGCGCTTCTCGTGGTCGCCGGGTGTCAGCGCGTTGAGACGCTCGCAGACGGCGACATATGACTCGTACGGCGTGACCTGAAAGCACGTGTGCGTGAAGTCCGCGACTTGCTTCGTCACTGCCTCGACCACTCGCGGGGCAGCGGAGCCCACGGTCGTGACGGCGATACCGGCGGCCAGGTCGATGAAGCGATTGCCGTCAGCGTCCTCGACGATGCCACCGGCGGCACGGACCGCGAACACCGGCAGGGTGGTGCCGACGCCCGCAGGTAGGGCACCCGCGCGGCGCGCCATCAACTCCTGCGAGCGCGGACCGGGAATGGCGGTCGCGACGTGACGGGACTGCTGCAAAGACTGCGTCATGACCCGGAGAGTAGACCCCGGCTGCGAAACTCGACAGGTGGACGAACCGATCTTCTTCGCGTCACCGGAGGACTGGCGGGCGTGGCTGTCGGAGCACCATGCGACCGCTACCGAGTGCCTCGTCGGCTTCGTGAAGGTGACGACTGGAGAGGCCGGTATGACGTGGTCGGAGTCGGTCGATCAGGCGCTGTGCTTCGGCTGGATCGACGGCGTACGACGGCGGCTGGACGACCGGTCGTACACGATTCGCTTCACCCGACGGAAGCCTGGGAGCAACTGGAGCGCGATCAACGTCAAGAAGGTGGCCGACCTCGAGACCGCCGGTCTGATGACTGATGCCGGCCGAGCGGCGTTCGAGAGACGAAGCGAGAAGCGGACTGCCATCTACGCCTATGAGAAGGCGGCCGAGGCCTTCGCGCCTGAGGAGGCGGCCGAGTTCGAAGCACGTCAGGAAGCGTGGCGCTTCTTCACCGATCAGGCGCCCTGGTACCAGCGAAACGCCACCCATTGGGTGGTCAGCGCCAAGCGTGAGGAGACCCGCCGCCGGCGCTTCAAGCAGCTGATCGAGGACAGTGCAGCGGGTCAACGCTTACGCCAATACCGCTATTGACGGCGACAATGGAGCCGTGACGCGCGATGTGGTGATCCTTGGGTCGACCGGCTCGGTCGGGACTCAGGCGATCGACATTGCGCGACGCAATCGTGACCGCTTCCGCATCGTCGGCCTCGCCGCGGGCGGCGACCGGCCGGGTCTGCTTGCCGAGCAGGCGCTGGATCTCGGCGTCGAGGTCGTCGGCATAGCGAAGGCATCGTCGCTGGAGGACGTGCAGCTGGCGATCTTCGCGGCCGCCCAGCGGCGGGACTATGACCGCGGTGACTTCTCAATGCCCAAGCTGCTTGCCGGCGCCGATGCTGCCGAGCAGGTTGCGGCCTGGCAGTCCGATCTGGTGCTGAACGGCATGACAGGGTCGGTCGGGCTAGCCCCAACCCTTGCCGCCCTCGACGCCGGTCGGACGCTCGCGCTCGCGAACAAGGAGTCGCTGATCGCTGGCGGCCCGTTGGTGAAGGCACGAGCCAAGCCCGGTCAGATCATCCCCGTCGACTCGGAGCACTCGGCGATCGCCCAGTGCCTCAGATCGGGAGCGACGGCCGAGGTGCGCAAGTTGATCCTCACCGCGAGCGGTGGGCCGTTCCGCGGGCGCCAGCGCGGGGATCTGGCCGACGTGACCGTCGAGCAGGCGATGGCGCACCCGACGTGGGACATGGGTCCGGTCATCACGATCAACTCGGCAACGCTGATCAACAAGGGCCTCGAGCTGATCGAGGCGCACTGGTTGTTCGATCTCGACTACGACGCCATCGACGTCGTCGTCCACCCGCAGTCGGTGATCCACTCGATGGTGGAGTTCATCGACGGCTCGACGATCGCGCAGGCGAGTCCGCCTGACATGCATCTGCCGATCGCGCTGGCGATGGCGTGGCCTGACCGGGTGGATCGGGCGGCCCCCGCCGTCGACTGGTCGCAGAGCGCGGCGTGGACCTTCGAGCCCCTTGACCACGCGAACTTCCCGGCGGTCGAGCTCGCCAAGTCGGCCGGCCGTGCCGGTGGTACCAAAACCGCTGTCCTCAACGCTGCGAACGAAGAGGCGGTGGACGCGTTCGTGGCAGGCAAGCTGCCGTTCCTCGGCATCGTCGACACCGTCGCCGATGTCGTCGAGTCTCACGAATCCCTCATGAACGTCAGCACACTGGCCGACGTAAGAGATGCTGAGGACTGGGCGCGCGCGATGGTCCACGAGCGAGTCAAGAAGGGGAGCAACGCGTGAAGTACGCGATCGGCGTGATCGCCTTCTCGCTGGCACTTTTGCTGTCGGTGATGCTGCACGAGCTCGGGCACTTCGTGACGGCCAAGCGCTTCGGGATGAAAGCCTCGCGCTTCTTCGTCGGCTTCGGGCCGACATTGTGGTCCACCCGGCGGGGTGAGACGGAGTACGGCGTCAAGGCGATCCCGGCCGGCGGCTTCGTGAAGATCGAGGGGATGACCGCGCTCGAGGAGCTCGCGCCCGAGGACGAGCATCGTGCCTTCTACAAGCAGCCGGCCAGGCAGCGCGTCGTGGTCCTAGTGGCCGGTTCGTTCATGCATTTCGTCATTGCGATCGTGCTCGTGTTCGGCCTGCTGGCCGGGTACGGCAAGGATCCGATCCGCTCCGATGGCCTGCAGATCGACCTGGTCAGCAAATGCATCACCACAGCGCCGACCGGTGTGTGTAAGCCCGGCGATCCGAAGGCACCGGCGTACGGCCGGCTTCAGCCCGGCGATCGGCTGGAGCGGGTCGACGGTGTCACGACCAACGCCGACGGCTCCAACGTGATCGCCGCGCTCCGCAGCCACGCGGGAGAACCGATCGATGTCACCGTCATCCGTGACGGGTCGCCGGTCACGGTGTCGCTCACGCCTGTAGGCGTGAAGGTCGGCAAGACCGTCCAGGGCAGGATCGGAATCGCGAACGAGGTCGTCCCCAAGCACGTCGGCGTGCTGGCCGCGATCCCGCGCACCTTCACCGTTCTCGGGTCGTTCCTCAAGTCGACGGGGTCGGCGATCGGCGGGCTACCGCATGAGATCGTCAGCATCGTCCAAGGCAAGCCGCGGGATGCGAACGGCGCCGCGAGCGTGGTCGACGTCGCGCGCGTCAGTGGTCAGATCTCGGCATCGGACGCCACCACCAGCGACAAGGTCTATGTCCTGATCGAGCTGATCGCCGAGCTCAACCTCTTCGTCGGCATCTTCAACCTGTTGCCGTTGCTGCCGCTCGACGGCGGGCACGTCGCGATCCTCGCGTTCGAGTCGGTTCGCTCACGACTCGCCCGAGCGTTCGGGCGACGTGACCCGGGACGCGTTGACATCATGAAGGTTCTGCCGCTGACCTACGCTGTAGTTGCGGTCTTCGTAGGGCTGTCGCTGATCTTGCTCTACGCAGGGATCGCGAACCCGATCCGCGTGCAGTAATCACATCTTTAGTAGGGATTCATGACCTCGGTCTCGCTCGGAATGCCTGAGCTTCCGCCGCCGGCACTTGCGCCGCGGCGGCAGACCCGGGGCATCAGGGTCGGCGATGTGGCGGTTGGCGGCGGGGCGCCCGTCAGTGTCCAGTCGATGACGACGACGAAGACGACCGATGTCGACGCGACACTCCAGCAGATCGCAGAGCTGACTGCCGCCGGGTGTCAGATCGTCCGAGTCGCGGTGCCGAGCCAGGACGACGCCGACGCACTTCCGGAGATCGCGAAGCACTCGCAGATCCCGGTCATCGCGGACATCCACTTCCAGCCGCGTTACATCTTCGCGGCGATCGATGCTGGTTGCGCAGCGGTGCGCGTCAATCCGGGGAACATCAAGGAGTTCGACGGCCGCGTTAAGGATGTGGCGCTCGCTGCCAAAGCCGCCGGAATTCCGATCCGCATCGGCGTCAACGCCGGCTCCCTCGACAAGCGATTCCTGGAGAAGTACGGCGGTCCGCGCCCGGAGGCGCTGGTCGAGAGCGCCCTCTGGGAATGCTCGCTGTTCGAACAGCACGACTTCACCGACATCAAGATCTCCGTGAAACACCACGATCCGGTCGTGATGGTCGCGGCCTACCGGATGCTTGCCGAGAAGTGCGCTTACCCGCTGCACCTCGGCGTGACGGAGGCCGGCCCGATCTTCCAGGGCACGATCAAGTCGGCGGTCGCATTCGGAGCGCTCCTGGCCGAAGGCATCGGGGACACGATTCGGGTGTCACTGTCGGCGCCGCCGGTCGAGGAGGTGAAGGTCGGAATCGCGATCCTCGAGTCACTGGGCCTGCGCGACCGTCGGCTCGAGATTGTGTCGTGCCCCTCATGCGGCCGGGCCCAGGTCGACGTGTACACACTGGCGGAGCAGGTGCAAGCCGGCCTCGAGGGCATGACGGTTCCGCTGCGAGTCGCGGTCATGGGGTGTGTCGTCAACGGACCGGGTGAAGCGCGCGAAGCGGACCTCGGGGTGGCGTCCGGCAACGGCAAGGGCCAGATCTTCGTCAAGGGCGAAGTGATCAAGACGGTGCCCGAATCCCAGATCGTCGAGACCCTCGTCGAGGAGGCGCTGCGGCTCGCCGAGCAGATGGACGCCGTGGGGACCGCCGGCGAACCGACCGTGTCGGTCGGCTGACGCTGCCATGCTGCGGCTGCTCGATGACCGCGACGTCACGGCGGCTCTTGCGGTACTCAACGAGGATCCGGTCAGCAACGTCTTCGTGATCTCCAGGGTCGAAGCCGCCGGGCTCGACCAGGCCCGGCTCGGCGCGCAGGTGTGGGGCTACTCGCGTGGCAGCAAGCTGATCAGCCTGTGTTACGCAGGCGCGAACCTCGTGCCGGTCGGCAAGGATCCCGACGCGCTGAAGTGCTTCGCGGAGCATGCGATGTCACAGGGCCGTCGATGCTCGTCGATCGTCGGGCCGGCCGAGTCAGTCGACATGATGTGGACCATCTTGTCTCGGTCATGGGGCCCCGCCCGCGAGACGCGCCCGCGGCAGCCGCTGATGGTGACTCGCGACTCACCGCTCGTCAGCGCTGACACCGCCGTCCGCCGGGTCCGGCTCGAGGAGCTCGACGTGCTGCTGCCCGCGAGCATCGCGATGTTCACCGAGGAGGTCGGTGTCTCACCGGTCGCCGGCGACGGCGGCGCCCTCTATCGCAGCCGGGTCCGCGAGCTGATCGCCGCCGGTCGATCATTCGCTCGCATCGTCGACGGCCGCGTCCTGTTCAAGGCGGAGGTAGGGGCAGTCACCAGGTCCGCCTGCCAGGTCCAGGGGGTCTGGGTGGACCCCGCAATGCGTGGCCGCGGCCTGTCCGAGTCCGGGATGGCGGCCGTCGTGGAGGCGTGCCTGCGCGACGTGGCACCCGCAGTCTCGCTGTACGTCAACGACTTCAACCTCCCCGCCCGCCAGTGCTACGAGCGGGTCGGCTTCAAAGAAGTCGGCACCTTCGCGTCGGTGCTCTTCTGACACGCGAACAAAGGATTTCGGGCCGCCCTCATAATTGATGTCATGGTCGCCCGCATGTCATCGTTGTTCCTGCGCACCCTGCGTGACGACCCCGCCGACGCGGAGCTCCCGAGTCACCGCCTTCTGGTCCGCGCCGGTTACATCCGCCGAGTCGCCCCTGGGATCTACTCCTGGCTTCCGCTCGGCAAGCGGATGCTCGACAACGTCGGCGCCGTCGTGCGCGAAGAGATGGAGCGGATCGGCGGACAGGAAGTGCTGTTCCCGGCTCTCCTCCCGCGGGAGTACTACGAGACCAGTCGTCGCTGGTACGACTACGGCGACGCGTTGTTCAGGCTGCAGGACCGGAAGGGCTCGGACTACCTCCTCGGGCCGACACACGAGGAGCTGTTCACCCTCATGGTGAAGGGTGAGTACTCGTCGTACCGCGACTATCCGCTGATCCTCTTCCAGATCCAGACCAAGTACCGCGACGAGGCACGTCCGCGAGCCGGTCTGCTTCGTGGTCGCGAGTTCGTCATGAAGGACTCGTACTCCTTCGACACGAGCGACGAGGGCCTGGCCGCGGCGTACCAGCTGCACCGGTCGGCCTACGAGCGGATCTTCAGACGACTCGGCCTCGACTACCGGATCGCCTTCGCAACCTCCGGCGCGATGGGTGGGTCGGCGAGCGAGGAGTTCTTGGCACCCGCGGAGTACGGCGAGGACACGTTCGTCCAGTGCGCCAACTGCGACTACACCGCAAACACCGAAGCGGTCGAGATCGCAGCTCCCGAGAAGCAGGATCCGGCGGAGCATCCGGCCAGCCGCGTGCTCGACACCCCGGACACGCCGACCATCGACACTCTCGTCGCGGTGATCAAGGACCACATGCCGGACCGCGAGTGGATCGGAGCGGACACCCTCAAGAACGTGGTGCTCAAGGTGCGGGCACCGGGCGGTGACTGGGAGCTCCTTGTCATCGGCGTGCCCGGAGACCGCGACGTCGACCTCAAGCGAGTGTCCGGTCAGCTGGAACCGACCGAGGTGGACGTAGCGGATCCGGCGATCCTCGCGGCCCACCCGGAGCTCACGGTCGGGTACATCGGGCCGCAGCGGCTCGCCGAGTGGGGCATTCGCTATCTCGTGGACCCGATCGTCGTGCCAGGTAGTGCGTGGGTCACCGGCGCCAATGAGAAGGACAAGCACGCGGCATACGTCGTACGCGGCCGTGACTTCGAGCCGGCCGGCGAACTCGGTGCGGTGGAGATCCGCAACGGCGACCGTTGCGCCCGATGCGGCGGCGAGCTGTCGATCGCACGTGGCATCGAGATCGGCCACATCTTCCAGCTCGGCCGCAAGTACGCCGACGTGTTCGATCTCGATGCCCAGGGGCCGGACGGCGAACCGTTACGGATCACGATGGGCTCGTACGGCGTCGGCGTCTCGCGCGCCGTGTCAGCGGTCGCCGAGCAGACGCTCGACGAGAGCGGTCTCTGCTGGCCGGCAGAGATCGCACCGTACGACGTGCACATCGTTCCGGTGGGGCGCGGCGACGAGCAGCTCACCGCGGCCACCACCCTGGCCGAGCAGTTCGATGCCGCGGGCAGCAGAGTCATCCTCGACGACCGGGACGCGTCCGCGGGGGAGAAGTTCGCGGATGCCGACCTGATCGGCGTGCCGACCATCGTCGTGGTCGGAAAAGCACTCAAGGACGGCAACGTCGAGGTCAAGGACCGCAAGTCGGGGGAGCGTCGAACCGTCGCGCTCGACACCGTGGTCGCCGAGCTGACCGCGTAGCCGCGCTACGCGGGCTGACCCGGGAGCGCCTGCCTCGTGCCCCAGTGCGCAGCTCGGACGGCGGCGTCGGAGAGCCATCCGATGGCCAGCGCCCTGGCATGGCTGTTGGGTGCCGTCGCCGCGACCAGGTCCCAGAGCGCACCGGCGACGCCCTGCTCGAGATGGGCGGCGAGATCACGCGCGGCCGAATGCGAGGTCAGCGGGCTCGGCAGTCGGTACGCCGGCTGCGCCGGGACGGGTGACGCGTTCACGTCACCGATCATCGTGATCAGCTGGTCACGCTGTCGCATGTGTGTCTCGAGCGATCGGGAGGCGTAGTCGCGGTCGCTGCCGCGCATGACGGCGCCCGCCGCGCCGTATCCATACACCGCGGCGTGTTCTGCGGCGAGCGCGTTCTGCAGCGCGGCGAGGTCACTCATCTGGGACAGCCGCCCGCCGGCTCACTGCTCGACCGCAGCGTGCGCCGCGGCGATGCTCGCAAGCAACGCGGCGTGTGACCCGTCCACGGCAGCGAGCGCGAGCCGCCGCAGCCGCTGCGCCGACGCACGGAGCTCGGCCGGCAGATTCTGCACCGGCCTACTGGCCGGTCGCTCATGCGACGTCCCCCGCAAGGCAGCGAGGTGAGTGGCATGGATCGCTCGCTCGACCTGGAGCGGCGCGCGCTTGTGCAGTGGCAGGGTCGCGATCTTCACGTCGTAGGACGCCAGAAGTCGGGCCTCGGACACGCGAGCCTCCGTCAGCGCGGCGGCGTCGGGAGCCGGCGGCACCGCTGTCGACCTCGGTGTCGGTTTCGCGTTGTGGCAACCCACGACGGCAAGCGCTCCGGCGCCCAGGGCCGTCCGTCGGGTCACTCGCACTGTGTCGAGTCTGCCATCACGCACGGGGTTGCTCGACTACCTTTGTCGCCATGACTTCGCTCTCGGCACCCAAGCTGCGCGAAGTGGCCGAACCGGTCGTCGTCAACGCGGGCTACGACCTCGAGGAGCTCACGGTCAGCCAGGCCGGTCGGCGCAGTGTCGTGCGCGTCGTCGTCGACCGTGACGGCGGCATCGACCTCGACGACGTGGCGGATCTGTCCCGAGCGATCGGCGCCGAATTCGACACGGCGGATGCCACCGGGGAGCAGCCGTACACGCTCGAGGTCACGTCGCCCGGTGTCGACCGGCCGCTGACGGAGCCGCGGCACTGGCGCCGCAACATCGGCCGCAAGGTGACGGTCGACGGGCTGACCGGCCGGATCGAGGGCGTCTCGGACGACGGCGTCACGCTTGACCTGGGGGGCGAGCGGCGCGACCTCCGGTTCGCGGACCTCGGCCCCGGCTCGATCGTGTTGGAGTTCTCGCGATGAACATCGACGTTGCGGCGCTCCGCGGTCTCGTCAGGGAGAAGGACGTCTCCTTCGACACCGTGGTCGAGGCCATCGAGTCCGCTCTGCTTGCGGCTTATCACCGCACCGACGGCGCGCATGAGAACGCCCGCGCTGAGCTCGACCGCAAATCCGGCGAGGTGACGATCTTCGCGCAGGAGCTCGACGAGGCTGGAGCGGTGGTCCGCGAGACCGACGACACCCCGCACGACTTCGGCCGGATCGCGGCGATGACCGCGAAGCAGGTCATCATGTCGCGGCTGCGGGACGTCGCGCAGGAGACGACCTACGGCGAGTACGCCGGCAAGGAGGGCGACCTGGTCAGTGGGGTCGTCCAGCATCACTCCGGGGTCCGTCCGGACGGACCGGTGTTCGTCCACCTCGGCGATGTGGAGGGCGTGCTGCCTCCCGGCGAACAGGTGCCCGGCGAGCGCTACGTCCACGGCGAGCGGCTGCGGTGCCTGGTGATCAACGTCAACAAGGGCATCCGCGGCACCCAGATCACGCTGTCACGCACCCACCCTCATCTCGTCAAGAAGCTCTTTGCGATGGAGGTGCCCGAGATCGCGGACGGGACGGTGGAGATCGCCGCGATCGCCCGCGAGGCCGGCCACCGGACCAAGATCGCCGTGCGGTCGAACTCCGCCGATGTCCGGGCCCGCGGGGCCTGCATCGGGCCGATGGGTGCCCGGGTGCGAGCGGTGGTGACCGAGCTCCACGGCGAGAAGATCGACATCATCGACTGGGACGACGACCCGGCGACGTTCGTCGGTAACGCGCTGTCCCCGGCCCAGGTGACCAGCGTTTCGGTCGTCGATCCGACCGTCAAGGCGGCCCGCGTGATCGTCCCCGACTTCCAGCTCTCCCTCGCGATCGGCAAGGAAGGGCAGAACGCGAGGCTCGCGAATCGCCTCACCGGCTGGCGGATCGACATCCGCTCTGACGCGGAGACACCCGCTCAGGGCTAGACTCTCCAGGTGACCAGGGGCGTTGAGCCGGTCCGCACATGTGTCGGGTGCCGGGTCCGCGCCGCGAAGTCAGACCTGTTGCGCGTCGTCGCGGTCGACGGAGCCCTGCTCCCCGATCACCGCGGCACCTCGCCCGGGCGTGGAGCACACCTCCATCCCACGGCGGAGTGCCTCGAGCTGGCGGTGCGTCGGCGGGCGTTCCCGAGGGCGTTGAAGGCCGAGGGTCCGCTCGATCCGACGAGCTTGTCGGCGTACGTCGCCAACGAAACGAATGCGAACGAGAGCGGAACCGAACAATGAGCGCTCGATGAGCCAGCACCGATGAGTACCGCCGTGCACTGACAACGGCTTGCGGTAAGGATGACCGTGGGCCACCGAAGGAGAGTTTGTGGCCAAGCAACGGGTATCCGCCCTTGCCAAAGAGGTCGGTCTGCAGTCCAAGCAGCTGATCGAGTGGCTCAACAACAACGGGGAGTACGTCAAGACCCCGTCGTCGACCGTCGAAGCTCCGGTCGTCGCGAAGGTGTACGCCGCCTTCCCCCCGATCCCGGAAGACCAGCAGAAGCCGGCCAAGAAGACCGCGGCGAAGAAGACGGCCGCAGCCGAGCCGGAGGCGCCCGCCGCCCCCGCGGAGCCGCCGAAGGTCGAGGAGCCGCCTGCTTTCGCGCCGACCGAGGAGGTCTTCCCCCCGACGGCGCCGCCCGCTCCGATCGAGCCCGAGGCGCCCGCCGCGCTGTCCGACGCGCCGCCCGTGCCGCGGCCCGCTGCGCCGCGCCCGGCCGGCAACAACCCCTTCACCTCTCGTCCCGCGGGCAACAATCCGTTCACCACGCGTGACCGCGGCGTTGCGGCGCCTCGTCCGGGACCCGGCCAGATGCCGCCGCGGCCAGGCGGCACGCGACCCGGCCCCGGCATGATGCCGCCGCGCCCGGCGCAGCGTCCCGGTGGCGGTCCGGGCGGCGGCGGTGGCTTCGGCGGCCGCGGCCCCGGCGGCCCAGGTGGTCGTCCGGGTGGCGGCCAGGGTGGGCCCGGCGGCGGTGGCTACCGCGGTGGCCCGGGCGGCGGCGGCGGTCAGGGCGCTGGCGCGCCCGGTCGTCCCGGCGGCTTCGGTGGTCGTCCCGGTGGTCCGGGTGGTCGTGGTCGCGGTGCTCCGACCCAGGGTGCGTTCGGCCGCGGTCCCGGTGGTCGCCCGACCCGGGGTCGCAAGTCCAAGAAGCAGCGCCGTCAAGAGTTCGACAACATGCAGGCCCCGACCATCGGTGGCGTGCAGGTCCCGCACGGCAATGGCGAGCAGATCCGGTTGCCGAGAGGTGCGAGCCTCGCAGACTTCGCCGACCGGATCGGGGCGAACCCTGGATCACTGGTCCAGGTGGTGTTCACCCAGCTCGGCGAGATGGTGACGGCAACCCAGTCGGCGCCGGAGGAGACGCTGCAGCTGCTCGGCACTGAGCTCGGCTGGGATGTTCGCATCGTCACTCCGGAGGAGGAGGACGCCGAGATCCTGTCGCGCTTCAGCATCGAGTTCGACGCTGAAGAGCAGGAGGAGGACCTGGTCGCTCGCGCGCCGGTCGTCACGGTCATGGGTCACGTTGACCACGGAAAGACCAAGCTCCTGGACGCGATCCGCACGACCGACGTCGTGACCAGCGAGCACGGCGGGATCACGCAGCACATCGGCGCGTACCAGGTGCACGCGACGGTGGAGGGCAACGAGCGGACCCTCACCTTCATCGACACCCCGGGCCACGAGGCGTTCACCGCCATGCGTGCCCGTGGTGCACAGGTCACGGACATCGCCGTGCTGGTCGTCGCCGCAGACGACGGCGTGATGCCGCAGACCATCGAGGCGCTCAACCACGCCCAGGCGGCTGAGGTCCCGATCGTCGTGGCGGTCAACAAGATCGACAAGGAGGACGCCGACCCGGCTAAGGTCCGCGGCCAGCTCACGGAGTACGGCCTGGTGGCGGAGGAGTACGGCGGCGACACCCTGTTCATCGACGTCTCGGCCAAGGCCGGTCTCGGTCTGGACACCCTCCTCGAGGGAATCGTGCTGACCGCTGACGCCGCCTTGGATCTCCGGGCCAACCCGACCCGCACGGCCGAAGGTGTTGCCATCGAGGCTCACCTCGACCGCGGCCGCGGTCCGGTCGCGACCGTGCTGGTTCAGCGAGGCACGCTTCGGGTCGGTGACTCGATCGTCGCAGGCGACGCGTTCGGCCGGGTTCGCGCGATGCTGGACGAGAACGGTGATTCCGTCGAGGAGGCTGGGCCGTCGCGTCCGGTCCAGGTGCTCGGCTTCACGAGCGTTCCCGGAGCGGGTGACAACTTCCTCGTCGTACCTGAGGACCGTGTCGCCCGGCAGATCGCGGAGCAGCGTCAGGCGCGCGAGCGCTTCGCCGAGCTGGCGAAGGGCCGTGGCCGGATGACGCTCGAGGACGTCCTCGAGCGGATCCAGCAGGGCGAGGTCAACCAGCTCAACCTGATCCTCAAGGGCGATGTCTCGGGTTCTGTCGAGGCTCTGGAGGACGCGCTGCTGAACATCGATGTCGGCGAGGCGAACGAGGTGTCGCTGCGGATCATCGGCCGCGGTGTCGGTGCGATCACCGAGAACGACATCAACCTCGCGCGGGCGTCGGATGCGGTGGTCATCGGCTACAACGTGCGCCCCGAGGGCAAGGCGCGTGAGCTGGCCGAGCGCGAGAAGGTCGACGTCCGCTTCTACTCCGTCATCTACGCCGCGATCGACGACGTGGAGAGCGCGCTCAAGGGCATGCTCAAGCCGGAGTTCGAAGAGGTGCAGCTCGGCACTGCGGAGATTCGCGAGATCTTCCGATCGAGCAAGGCCGGCAACATCGCCGGCTGCATCGTCCGGTCCGGCACCATCGTGCGGAACTCCAAGGCGCGGCTGGTTCGTGACGGAGCGGTCGTGGCGGACAACCTGACCATCTCCACCTTGCGGCGGTTCAAAGACGACGCCACCGAGGTCCGTGAAGGCTTCGAGTGCGGTATCAGTCTCGGCAACTACAACGACATCAACGTCGAAGACGTGATCGAGACCTTCGAGCTGCGCGAGAAGCCCCGTACGTGAGTCAGCACCAACGACGGATCGCCGTACGCGTGCGGGAGGTGGTCGCGAGCGTCGTCGAGCACCAGGTCAAGGACGACCGGCTGGGCATGGTCACGATCACCGACGTCCGGATGACGCCTGACCTCCACGAGGCGACGGTGTTCTGGACTGTGTGGGGCGACGAGCAGGTCCGAGCCGACAGTGCCGCGGCGCTCGATGATGCGAAGGGTCAGGTGCGCACGGCGGTCGGTCGTGCCACTGGCCTGAAGCACACCCCGAGCATCACGTTCGTGCTCGACGCCGTACCCGAGAACGCGGCGCACATCGAAGAGCTTCTCGCGAAGGCGCGGGACGACGATGAGCGACTGCACCGTGAGGCCGAGCGCGCGCGACCGGCGGGCGACCCGGACCCGTACCGGACATGAGCGACGGCCTGGTCGTCGTCGACAAGCCGGCCGGGTGGACATCGCATGACGTCGTTGCGCGGATTCGCAAGCTGGCCGGCACCCGCAAGGTGGGTCACGCGGGCACGCTCGACCCGATGGCGACCGGCGTTCTCGTCGTCGGCGTCAACAAGGCAACCCGCCTGCTCGGGTACATCGCCGGCAAGGACAAGGCGTACGACGCGGTGATCCGCCTCGGCGTCGCCACCTCCACCGACGACGCCGACGGGGAGGTGCTCGAGGAGCGCGACGCCGCCGGCATCAGCGATGAGCAGATCACGGCGGCCATCGCTCAGCTCACTGGCGACATCGAGCAGGTCCCGTCGTCGGTCTCGGCGATCAAAGTCGACGGGGTCCGTGCCTACAAGCGGGTCCGTGACGGCGAGGCGATCGACCTGCCGGCTAGACCGGTGACGGTCAGCACGTTCGCGCTTGTCGCGCGCACCGGCCCGGAGCTCGCGGTGTCGGTCGAGTGCTCGACCGGCACCTACGTACGGGCACTGGCCCGCGACCTCGGCGCTGCCCTCGGGGTGGGTGCCCATCTGACCGCCCTGCGGCGTACCCGGGTCGGAGGATTCGGGATCGATCGGGCGCGGACCCTCGATGCCCTCGCCGCGGACCTTGCCATGGTCCCAATCGCGACGGCGGCCGAGGCGTCGTTCCCGCAGCTTCGGGTCAGTGATGATGTGGCAACCCGCATCACTCATGGGCAGCGGGTGCCGATGGACATCACGTCGAGTCCTGCGGCGGTGTTCGGCCCGGATGGATCGCTCGTCGCGCTGATCGAGGACCGTGACGGCGTGGCGCAGCCGATTTGCGTGTTCGCGGGACCGGCACAATGACTGGCGTGCAACCCGCGGTCGTGCCCATCGGCATCTTCGACGGCGTTCACCGCGGTCACCAGCTCGTCCTGGCCCACGCGGTGGCGGCGGCGAAGGAGCGTGATGCCCGAGTTGTGGTCATCACGTTCGACCCGCATCCGGTCGCGGTGCTCCGCCCCGAGGCGATGCCGCTCATGTTGACCACGCTCGAGCGACGCATCCAGCTGCTGGAGCAGCACGGCGCCGACCAGGTCGTCGTGCTGGAGTTCACCGAGGCGCTGTCCCATCAGAGCGCCGAAGAGTTCGTCGAGCAGACGCTCATCGAGCGTCTTCATGCCGTCCAGATCGTGGTTGGGCAGAACTTCCGGTTCGGACATCGGGCGAGCGGCGACGTGGCACTGCTCCGCAAGTACGACCTCGCAGTCGATGACGTCGCACTGCTCCGTGACACTGACGTCATCAGCTCGACCTATGTGCGGGAGAAGGTGGCTGCGGGGGACGTCGCCGCCGCGGCTGTCGCACTCGGCCGGAACCACTTCGTCGAAGGCGCCGTCGTCCGGGGCGACGCGCGTGGCCGTGAGCTCGGATTCCCCACCGCCAACCTCGGCATCGACCACCGGATCGCCATTCCGCACGACGGCGTGTATGCCGGCTGGCTGACACGAGCCGACGACAGCCGTCACCTCGCGGCGATCAGCGTGGGGACGAACCCGACCTTCAACGGGGTTGCTCGTCGGGTCGAGGCGTACGTGATCGATGAGGGCCACGAGCTCGATCTGTACGACGAGCACGTCGTGGTGGAGTTCGCGCAGCAGCTGCGCGGCATGGAGCGCTTCGATGCGATCGAGGATCTCGTCGACCAGATGCATCGAGACGTCGACCAGGCCCGCGCGCTCCTCACCCCCTAGTTATCGCCCAACCGTCTCGAATCGTTGGTTCTGAGCACCCGAAATCAACGATTCGAGACGGTTGGCCGAGAAAAATCGCGGCTCGGCTATGCTTGATCGCGTCAATAGCCGTCTGCCCCTGTGGTGCAACCCTGTGGGCTGATGATTCAGGAGAACCACTCAGTGCCGCTCGACGCTGCTGTCAAGCAACAGATCATGTCCGAGTACGCCACCGTCGAGGGCGACACCGGCTCTCCAGAGGTCCAGATCGCGCTGCTCACGCGACGCATCGCCGACCTCACCGAACACATGAAGCAACACAAGCACGACTTCCACACGCAGCGTGGTCTGCTGCAGCTCGTCGGCCGTCGCCGCCGGCTGCTGAAGTACCTCGCCGCCAAGGACGTGCAGCGCTACCGCGCATTGATCGAACGACTCGGTCTTCGCCGGTAGCGAGCCAGCCGAACCGCGCGCTGGTCTAGCAAGCCGGTCCTCGGTAGTGGCGTCCGGGAGCTGAGTCTCCACAGCCCGAGCGCTTCGATCGATGACCGGTCCGCCGTAAGACCTAGCGCGCCTCTGATGAATGGAGGCGCCCGTGACGGGCTCCGACGAATACACCTCTGCCTCGGGCACCGAGCAGACCTCGACAGCAATCCTCAAGTGCTCGCTGGGCGAGCGCACGATTCGCTTCGAGACTGGGCGCCTCGCCCAGCAGGCCGCGGGTTCCGTGGTCACCTATCTCAACGACGACACGATGCTGCTCTCGGCCACCACGGCCGGCAAGCAGCCGAAGGACCAGTTCGACTTCTTCCCCCTGACGGTTGACGTCGAGGAGCGGCAGTACGCCGCCGGCAAGATCCCCGGCTCGTTCTTCCGTCGCGAAGGCCGCCCGAGCGAGGACGCGATCCTCACCTGCCGGCTGACCGACCGCCCCCTTCGCCCCAGCTTCGTGAAGGGCTTGCGCAACGAGGTCCAGATCGTCACGACGATCATGGCCCTCGACCCCGACCACCTGTACGACGTCCTTGCGATCAATGGCGCGGCGTGCAGCGTGCTGCTGTCCGGCCTCCCCTTCTCGGGTCCGGTTGCCGGCGCCCGGATCGCACTGATCGACGGCGAGTGGATCCCGTTCCCCACCTACACCGAGCTCGAGAACGCGGTCTTCGACATGGTCGTCGCCGGTCGAGTGGTGGAGGGCGGTGACGTCGCGATCATGATGGTCGAGGCAGAAGCCACCGTGAACACCATCGAGCTGGTCGCGGCCGGCGCGCAGGCGCCGACCGAGGAGATCGTCGCCCAGGGCCTCGAGGCCGCCAAGCCGTTCCTCGCCGAGCTCTGTGCCGCGCAACAGCGCCTGGCTGACTCCGCCGCGAAGGACACCAAGGAGTTCCCGGTGTTCCTCGACTACCAGGACGACGCGTTCGACGCGGTCGCGGCAGCCGTCTCGGATGAGCTCGCGGCGGCGCTGACGATCGCTGACAAGCAGCAGCGCGAGACCGAGCTCGACCGGCTCAAGGAGCTCGCCAAGGAGCGGACCGCTGAGGCGCTCGAGGGTCGCGAGAAGGAGGTCAGTGCCGCCTACCGCGCCCTGACCAAGAAGCTGGTGCGGGCTCGGGTCATCAAGGACGGCGTTCGCATCGACGGTCGCGGCCTCGCCGACATCCGGACGTTGTCAGCCGAGATCGACGTCGTCCCGCGGGTACACGGCTCGGCGCTGTTCGAGCGCGGCGAGACCCAGATCCTGAACGTGTCGACGTTGAACATGCTCCGCATGGAGCAGATGGTCGACACGCTGAACCCGGAGACCCGCAAGCGCTACATGCATCACTACAACTTCCCGCCGTACTCCACCGGCGAGACCGGCCGGGTCGGCTCGCCGAAGCGGCGTGAGATCGGCCACGGCGCGCTCGCCGAGCGGGCGCTGCTGCCCGTGCTGCCGAGCAAGGAGGACTTCCCGTACGCGATCCGTGCGGTGTCCGAGGCGCTCGGCTCCAATGGCTCGACCTCGATGGGCTCGGTGTGTGCCTCGACGCTGTCGCTCATGGCCGCGGGCGTGCCGTTGAAGGCGCCGGTTGCGGGCATCGCCATGGGTCTGATCAACGAGGGCGACGACTTCGTCACCCTGACGGACATCCTCGGTGCCGAGGACGCTTACGGCGACATGGACTTCAAGGTCGCGGGCACCCGTGATTTCGTCACTGCACTGCAGCTCGACACCAAGCTCACGGGCATCCCGGCCTCCGTTCTCGCCGGCGCCTTGCAGCAGGCGCGGGATGCGCGGATGACGATCCTCGACGTGATGGCCGAGGCCATTGCGGAGCCGGGCGACA
>Ga0213876_10001006_pt1 | contig 18346 bp, 16 predicted proteins | sample BarmaccomBMRX_R9_FD_160113 | JGI IMG/M metagenome (GOLD analysis project Ga0213876, IMG submission 160113) | Root-associated microbial communities from Barbacenia macrantha in rupestrian grasslands, the National Park of Serra do Cipo, Brazil - RX_R9 | ecosystem: Host-associated > Plants > Roots... | reverse complement strand
CATTCGTGATGCGCGAAGGTTCGCGTCGTTCGCGTCATGCCAGCGAAGGCTGGCATCCATGCTGATTTGGCGAGTTCCCAGCAGTTGGAGGGGCGGCATGGACCCCAGCCTTCGCTGGGGTGACGGGTTGAGGGAAGGGTGTCATACCCCCGGCGAATGCCGCTCTACCCGTTCCTTCGGCCGCTCATCTTCGCGCTCGATGCCGAACGCGCGCATCGGCTGACCGTCGCGGCGCTGAAGCGGCTTCCCCCCGGCCTGCCGCCGGAGACCGACGCGGTGCTGGCGACGCAGGTGGCCGGGATCGACTTTCCGAATCCGATCGGGGTCGCCGCCGGCTTCGACAAGGACGGCGAGGTGTGGCGGCAGATGCTCGGCTTTGGCTTCGGCTTCGTCGAGATGGGGACGCTGACTCCCCGCCCTCAGGCGGGAAACCCGAAGCCCCGCCTGTTCCGCCTCGCCGAGGACCGCGCGGTGATCAACAGCATGGGCTTCAACAATCAAGGATTCGACGCCGCCGAGGCGCGGCTCGCGGCAAGGCGGTCGGCGCTGGCGCAGCTGGATTTCAAATTCTCGGGACGGAAATCGCGGCGGTTCGGGATCAATATCGGCGCGAACAAGGACAGCGTGGACCGCATCGCCGACTATGTGGAGGGCGTCCGCAGGTTCAGGCAACGCGCGGCCTATCTCGCGATCAACATCTCCTCCCCGAACACACCCGGCCTGCGGGCACTACAGGACGAAGAAGCCCTTCGCGAGCTGCTCGCCGCCATCGGCGAGGCGCGGTTCGACACGAAGTTAGACGGCCGCCTGCCTCGTATCTTCCTCAAGGTCGCGCCGGACCTGGCGCCGGCGGACGTGGATGGGATCGCGAAAGCGGCGATCGACCACCATGTCGACGCGCTGATCGTCGCCAACACCACCGTCTCGCGTCCACCGCTCCGTTCCCGCTTTGCCGGCGAGAGCGGCGGGCTCTCCGGGCAGCCGTTGAAGGCGCTGGCGCTGGAGCGGCTGCGCGACGTCCGGCGTGCCACCGGCGGCGCGCTGCCGCTGATCGCCGCGGGCGGCATCGCGAGCGGCGCGGACGCCTACGAACGGATCAGCGCCGGGGCGTCGCTGGTGCAGCTTTATACGGCCTTGGTCTATGAGGGTCCGGGGCTGGCGCGGCGGATCAACGGCGAGCTCAAGGCGCTGCTGCGGCGCGACGGCTTCGCCAGGCTGGACGAGGCGGTCGGCACCGCGCCCCTTTAGCCCTTGCGGCGCGGGCGCAGGCCACTAGTGTCGCCGCCGATGTTGAACAGGCCTGCAATCCGGCGGCTGCTGCTCGCCGTCCTCGCGCTCTCGCTTTTCCCGGCACCCGCAGAGTCCCGCACCGCCCCGCGCCTCCGCGCCCGCGTCTCGGCCAGCGCCGGCCCCGGCATGGTCTCCGCCGCCGATCCGCGCGCGGCGGCCGCGGGCGTCGAGATCCTCAGGAAAGGCGGGAGCGCCACCGATGCGGCGATCGCGACGATGCTGGCGCTGAACGTGGTCGAGCCGCAGAGCGCGGGGATAGGCGGCGGCGCCTTCTTCGTGCGGTACGACGCGGCGAGCAAAGCGACGACGACGATCGACGGCCGCGAGGCGGCGCCGAGGGCGGCCGATCCCCGTTGGTTCTACCGGCCCGACGGCACGCCGCTCAGCCACGAGGAAGCGGTGCCCGGCGGGCGCAGCGTCGGCGTTCCGGGGACGCTGAGGGCGATGGCGCTGGCGCACCGCAGCGGCGGCAAGCTGCCCTGGGCGGCGCTGTTCCAGCCGGCGATACGGCTGGCGCGCGGCGGCTGGACGCTGAGCCCGCGGTTCGTGCGGATGATGCCCGATTATGCATCGTTCATCGATGCGGGCGCGGCGCGGGTGTTCCTCGGCCGCGACGGCAAGCCGCTCCCGGCCGGAACGCTGGTCCGCAACCCCGAGCAGGCGGCCCTGCTGGAGCGGATCGCCCGCGCCGGGCCGGACGCTTTCTATCTCGGCGCGCAGGGCCGTAAGATCGTGGCGACGGTGAACGGCGCGGCGCGCAATCCCTCGAAGATGACGGGCGCGGACCTCGCCGGCTACCGCGCCAAGCCGCGGCCGCCGGTGTGCGGGACGTACCGGGTCTACAAGGTGTGCAGCATGGGGCCGCCTTCGTCGGGCGGGCTGACCGTGCTGATGATCCTCAAGCAGCTCGAGCGGTTCGACATGGCGGGGATGGGGCCGCGATCGCCCGTGGCGTGGCACCTGTTCGCCGAATCCTCCCGGCTCGCTTATGCCGACCGCGACCTGTACGTGGGCGATCCCGATTTCGTGGCGGTGCCGGTCGCCGGGCTGCTCGACCCGGTGTACCTCGCCTCTCGCTCCGCGCTGATGTCTCCGGACCGGACGATGGCGAGCGTGACCGCGGGGAGCCCGAGGGGTGCGCCGGCACGGCTTCCCGTCCCGCCGGGCGAGCGGGCGGGGACTACCTCGCTGACCGTGGCCGACCGGGCCGGGAACGTGGCGGAAGTCACGACCACGATCGAGAGCCCGTTCGGCTCGGGCCTGTCGGTGGACGGCACGATGCTCAACAACGAGCTCACCGATTTCGACATCGTGCCGGAGAAGAACGGCTGGCTGGCGGCCAACCGGGTGGAGGGCGGCAAGAGGCCGAGGAGCTCGATGGCGCCGACCATCGTCTACGGTCCGGACGGCAAGGTGCGGATCGCGATCGGGGCGGCGGGCGGCTCGACCATCATCGCCCAGGTGGCCAAGGCCCTTGTCGCCGTGCTCGACTGGAAGATGAGCGCGCAGGACGCGATCGGCCTCGGCCTCGTCTACTCGCCTTCCGACACGGCCGTGCTCGAGCGGGGCACGAGCGCCGAGCCGCTGGCGCCGGCGCTGCGCGCGCTCGGCCACAAGGTGCAGGTGGCGCCGCTCGGCCTCAAGGCGAATGCGGTCGAGCGGGTCAACGGCCGCTGGGCCGGGGCCGCCGATCCGCGCAGCGAAGGAGTCGGCATGAGCGAGACCGGGGAGGTGACGCGGATCCTGCGCACGAACGCGGAGCGGCCGCCCGAATGAGCGGACGCGGGGGGAGCGGAATGGGACGAGAGACGCGGCGGTTCGAGCATTTTCCGAACCTCGTGACGATGTTCTTCACGCGGGCGGCGGAGCAGGGGGACAGGCCCTTCCTGTGGGCGAAGAAGAACAAGCAATGGGTCTCGCTCAGCTGGCGCGAGACGGCGGAGCAGGTCGCCGCGCTGGCGGCGGCGCTGAAGCGGATCGGCCTCAGGCCCGGCGACATGGTGATGCTGGTCAGCGAGAACCGGCCGGAATGGTGCATCGCCGACCTCGCCATCATGGCGGCGGGCTGCGTGACGGTGCCGACCTACACGACCAACACCGAGCGCGACCACCAGCATATCCTCGACGACAGCGGCGCGCGCGCCGTGATCGTCTCGTCGCAGAAGCTGATGAAGACGGTGCTGCCGGCGGCGCAGCGCACCTCGGGCTGCGAGCATGTCATCGGCATCGAGGCGCTCCCCGCCGGGCAGACGAGCAACGTCCAGTTCCACGACTGGTCCGCGCTGATCGCGGCCGAGACGGCGGACGTCGCGGCGACCGCGGCGGCGGCGGACTTCGCCCGCTCCGACCTCGCCTGCCTCATCTACACGTCCGGCACGGGCGGCGCCCCGCGCGGGGTGATGCAGCCGCACGGCGCGATCCTCCACAATGTGGAAGGCTGCGTCGAGGTGATCGCCGAGGATTTCGGCTGGAGCGACGAGGTGTTCCTCTCCTTCCTCCCCGCCAGCCACGCCTACGAGCATACCGGCGGGCAGATGTTCCCGATCGGGCTCGGCGCGCAGATCTACTATTCCGAAGGGCTGGAGAAGCTCGCCTCGAACATCGAGGAGACCAGGCCGACGATCATGGTCGTGGTGCCGCGGCTGTTCGAGGTGCTGCGCGCGCGGATCCTCAAGCAGATCGAGAAGCAGGGGAAGCTCAGCCAATATCTCTTGAAACGCGCGCTCGACATCGGCGCCAAGGAGCTGGCGGGCGGCATCCCGGTCTGGGACCGGCCGATGGACTTCCTGCTCGGGCGGACGCTCCGGCCGAAGGTCGGCGCGCGCTTCGGCGGGCGGATCAAGGCGATGGTCTCCGGCGGCGCACCGATGAACCCGGAAGTCGGCATCTTCTTCCACGCCCTCGGCCTCACCTTCCTCCAGGGCTACGGCCAGACCGAGGCGGCGCCGGTGATCAGCTGCAACCGGCCCAAGGCCGGCATCAAGCTCGACACGGTGGGACCGCCGCTCAGGAACACCGAGGTGAGGATCGCCGAGGACGGCGAGATCCTGGTGCGCGGCGAGCTCGTCATGAAGGGCTATTGGCGCAACCCGGGCCTCACCGAGAAGACGGTGGTCGGCGGCTGGCTGCACACCGGCGACGTCGGCCATGTCGACGCCAGGGGCCGCATCGTCATCACCGACCGCAAGAAGGACCTCATCATCCTCGACAAGGGCGACAATGTCGCGCCGCAGCGGGTCGAGGGGATGCTGACGCTGCAGGCGGAGATCGCCCAGGCGATGGTGTCGGGGGACCGGCGGCCGTACCTGGTCGGGCTGATCGTCCCGGAGGCGGACTGGATGGCCGAGTGGGCGAAGGCGAACGGGAGGCCGTACGATTATGCGGCGCTGCGCGAGGACGCGGCCTTCCACCGCGCGCTCGCGGTCGCGGTCGACCGGGTCAACGGCGAGCTGTCGGTGATCGAGAAGGTGCGCCGCTTCATCGTCGCCGACGCGCCCTTCACGGTCGAGAACGAGCAGCTGACGCCGTCGGTCAAGATCCGGCGGCATGTGCTCAAGGCGGTCTACGGGGAACGGTTGGACGCGTTGTATAAAAGGTGACCGTCACCCCGGCGGAAGCCGGGGTCTCGGCGCGGAAGGGCGCTGATGCCTTCCACCCGACGAGATCCCGGCTTTCGCCGGGATGACGTGTTCTGCCGCCCCACCCTTTCGGCTACCGCCCCACCCGCTTGTACGGCACGAACTCGCCGAGGCCGCAGCCGCCGTAGGTGATGCGGGCGACCGGATCGAAGACGTCGGCGATGTCGCCGCGGCAGAGCGCGCCGACGCTGGTGCGGGTGACGAGAGCACGGCCGAAGTCGAGCGAGGGGCAGCCGCCCGGCGGCCGGTTCACGTAGAGCGTGCCGCTGGTCTGGCCGTCGAACACGATCGCGTCGCCGGCCGAGCGGTTGCCGCGCAGGTCGCGCAGCTGGACGCAGGATTGCGGCGGCCCGGACTGGGCGTAACCGGCGAGCGCGCGCGACAGCTGCTCGGCCCCGGCCTGGGCGACGCGCGGGTCGGGGGGACCTTCGGCCGTGCAGGCGGCGGTCGCGAGACCGAGGCCGACGCCCAGGCCGCCGGCGACCAGCAACAGGATCGTGCGCATCCTACTCCTCCTTCGCCCGCCGAACGCGCAGGCGTCGCGACTCGCCCCTCAGCCGCGGAAATTATCCTTCGCCAGCCGCAGCGCCGCAAGCGCCTCGGCGGAGGGCGCGCGCATGAACGGGTTGGTGTCGCGCTCGAGGGCGATGGTCGTCGGCACCGTCGCCTCGCCGGCGGCGCGTGCGGCGGCGACCGCGGCGAGCCGATCGGCGATCGCCGCGTTGTCCGGTTCGGCGGTGACGGCGAAGCGGCCGTTCGCAAGCGTATATTCGTGGGCGCAATAGACGCGCGTGTCGGGCGGCAGAGTTGAAAGCCGGTTCATGTTGGCGTGCATCTGCGCGGCCGTGCCCTCGAACAGCCGTCCGCAGCCCATGGCGAACAGGGTGTCGCCGATGAACAGCGCATGCTCAGACGCGAAATGGTAGGCGATGTGGCCGGCGGTGTGGGCGGGCACTTCGAGTATGGTCGCTGCGATCGCGCCAAGGCGGACCGTGTCGCCTTCGCCGACGGTGCGGTCCAGGGTCGGAATGCGCGCCGCCTCGGCGGCGGGCCCGGTGACGCGGGCACCGGTCGCCGCCTTGATCGCCGCGTTGCCGCCGGTGTGGTCGGGGTGCCAGTGGGTGTTCCAGATCTGCGCGATCCGCCAGCCGCGCCGCTCCGCTTCGGCGAGGACCGGCGCGGATTCGGCGGGGTCGACGACCATCGTCTCGCCGCTCACCGGCTCGTGGACGAGCCAGATGTAATTGTCGCTGAGCGCGGGGATGCGGACGATCTCCATCCGCCCCCTCTTAGACGGTGTAGAAGGCGGTGGCGATGGTCAGCAGGGCGAAGGCGTTGGCGGCGACCATCAGCAGGACCGCGAGCTTGGCTCTGTCACCCCCATCGGCGCCCCGGGTGACGGCGAGGCCGACGACCGGGAGGAGCGGCAGGAAATAGCGGCCCTGGAGGCCGTCGATCAAAGGCCCGCCGAGCGGCGTCCCGGCGAGATAGAGGGCGGTGGCGATCGCGCCGGCGATGGCCAGGGCCAGGAGCCAAGCCCACCAGGCCCAGGCGCGCGGCAAGGCGGGGCTGCTCGCGCTCCCCCGCCGCATGCCGACGACCAGAGCGGCGAGGGCGAGCAAAGCCGCGCCGAAGGACGGCCCGACCGTCATCCAGGCGAAGGAGAAATTGGAGAGGAGCATCCAGGGGCCGCGCGCGACGAGGGTGCGGGCGAGGGTGGCGGCGAAACCGAGCGGGTGGGCGAGGATGAAGGCGAGCTGCGCGCCCGGGTCGGCGGCGCCGGGCAGCATGCGCACCGCCTCGCCTGCCGTGGCGTGCAGCCACAGGGCGCCGAGGAGCAGGGCGGCGGCGGCGATGGCGAGCGGCGAGGCCGCCCAGGCGGTCCGCCCCCGCGCCGGCAGTGGCAGCAGCGCCAGCGCGAGCAGGGGCAGGTAGATGAACTTGGTGAGGGCGAGGATCGCGGCGAACAGGGCGAGCAAGGCGAGGTCGCGCGCCGTCCAGCGGCCGGCGAGGCGGGCGCGGACGGCCAGGGCCGCGAGGATCGCGCAGCTGCCGAGGACGAGGCCGTCCTGGCCGAGCGAGGCGGCCGACGCCGCCGTCATCGGCATCAATGCCGTGAGCGGCACGGTGATCCGCCCGACCGGCAGCAGCGCCAGGGCGAGCGCGAACAGGCCGAGGGCGAGGGCCGCGTTGAGGATGCGGCCGGTGCGCACGATCGTCTCGACCGAGGCGCCGCTCGCCTCGCCGATCCAGACGGCGGCGATTTGCGGACCGTAGCCGACGGGGCTGTAGCGGACGGCGCCGAGGAAGTCGGTGAAGCTCTTGTCCTGCGTGTCGGAGACGGGCGTCGCCCGGGCGAAGGCCGCCGCCAGTGGGCGCTTCGGCACCGGCCGGACCGCGTGCGGCGCGGCGGAGCCGATCTCGGCCGCGGCGGCCCGCGACAGGCCGACCGGGAGCATCGTCCCCGCGGCCTCGCCGCGCCGCTCCCCGTAAAGCTGGAAGTGGGCGAGCTGCCAGGCGCGGAACAGATGCTGGTGCTCGTCCGGCGCCTGGAAGGGCGGCGTCACCAGCGCATAGAGGAGGAAGATCAGCCCGCCGGCGGCAAGCAGCGTCCGCGCCAGCCAGCCCTGCGCTGCCGGGGCGGCGCGCGCGGGCGCGTCCGGCGCTGGCGCCTCGACGGCGATCGTCGTCATCCCCTCCTCGCTCCTCCGGTACCCTTTCGGGGCCCTAGCGCGAGAAGGTCAAGAAGTGGTTGTGCCGCCGCCGAGCCGGGCCAGCGCGGCCAGTGCGTCCCGAGCGAGGCGGCGGGTGAGAACCTCGGCCGGCTCGGAGCGCGCGAGCGATGCCGCCTGCCCCGCCCACATCGGGCCGAACCCGAACTCGCCTTGGGCCTCGGCCGCCTTGCGGAGCGGCGCGAGCGCGGCCGCGGCGAGCGGGTAGGGCGGGACCTCGGGACGAATCGGACCGAGGTCGCGCATCAATCGGCCGGGAACGCCGCGGGCGAGGCCGCCGGTGAAGAGGTTGGTGAAGACGCTCCGCCCGGCAGCGAGGGCGGCGCGATGGGCGTCGGAGATGCCGCTTTCCGGGCAGGCGAGGTACGCGGTGCCGATCTGGACGGCGCTCGCGCCGAGCGCGAAGGCGGCGGCGATGCCCCGCCCGTCGGCGATGCCGCCCGCCGCGATCACCGGCACGGTGACCGCATCCGCGACCAGCGGGACGAGAGCGAAGAGGCCGAGCGCCTCCTCCTGCCGGCCGGCGAGGAAGCGCCCGGTATGGCCGCCGGCTTCGAAACCCTGCGCGATCACCGCGTCGACGCCGCGCTCCGCCAGCCAAATCGCCTCATCGGGCGTGGTCGCGTTGCCGAGGACCTTGGCGCCGGTCGCGCGGACCCGCTCGAGCAGGGCCGGGGCGGGAAGGCCGAAATGGAAGCTGACCAGCTCCGGCCGCACCTCCTCGACCGCCGCGCACATGCGCGCGTCGAACGGCAGGCGCATCGCACTCCCATCATCCTCGTGAACGCCGTACTCTGCGTAATACGGTGCGAGCAGCGCGCGCCAGGCGCCGTCGTCCACATCCTCGGGCAAAGCGTGGCAGAAGAAGTTGAGGTTGAGAGGACCCTCGGCCGCGGCGCGGACGGCGGCGACCTGGGCGCGGACTTCGTCGGGCGTCAGCATTCCGCAGGGCAAGGATCCGACCGCCCCGCCCCGGATCGCACCGATGGCCAGATCGATTCCGCCCGCGCCGGCCATCGGCGCCTGGATGACGGGACAAGCAGCGCCGGACAGCGCGAGGAAGCGCGAGTCCGGCCAGCCGCCGCTCACCAATGGCCCGTGTTCGGCATCGAGGCCCAGGGCTCGGCCGGCGGCAGCGCGTCCCCCGCCTGGAGCAGCTCGATCGAGATATTGTCGGGGGTGCGGACGAAGGCCATGCGGCCGTCGCGCGGCGGGCGGTTGATGGTGACGCCGCCGTCCAGGAGGCGCCGGCAGCTCTCGTAGATATCGTCGACGCGGTAGGCGAGGTGGCCGAAATTGCGGCCCTCGCCATAGCCTCGCTCGTCCCAATTGTGGGTGAGCTCGACCTGGGGGTCCTCGTCGCCCGGCGCGGCGAGGAAGATGAGTGTGAAGCGGCCGGCTTCATTGTCCATCCGGCGGATCTCGCGGAGGCCGAGGAGATGAAAGAAGCGGAGCGTCGCCTCCGGGTCGGAGACGCGGATCATGGTGTGCAGGTATTTCATGGGCGGCGCCTATACGCGCCGTCGTCCGTTGATGCGAGGGGCGGAGCGGATTAGCGTCGGGCCATGAAAGCCGCGCTCGCAGCCGCCCTCCTCGCCGCGCTCGCGGCGCCGCCGGCGGCGCGGTGGGACTGGGGCGACGTCAAGGACGATTACGGCATGGAGGCGTCGAAGGCGCTGTGCCGGCAGCTCAGGAACCGGGAGCCGCCCGCCTCCGACCGGCCGACTGCGCAGCAGGCCGCGGCGCTGAAGGGCTGCGATTCGGAGAAGCTCTATTACGGCATCGGCATGCCGGCCGACCCGGCGAAGGCGCGGCAATGCGCCTTCCTCGAGGCCGACAAGGGCGACGAGAGCGTGTTCGGCGGCCGCACGATGCTGATGATGATCTATGCCAACGGCAAGGGCGCGCGGCAGGATTACGACGTCGCCATCCACCTCGCCTGCGGCATCGAGGGCGCGCCGGCCCAATCGGACGGGCGGGTGCGCGACCTCGCCGAGCGCAGGAAGCGCGGCGAAAAGGGGGGCGACTTCGACTATTGCGACGGCATCACCAGCGGCCTCGCCGCCGGCTATTGCGCCAGCCATGCCGCGAGCATCGAGGGCGCGAAACGCGACGCGGTCTGGGCGCGCCTCACCGCCGGCTGGCCGGCCGCGGACAAGCAGGCGCTGGCGAAGCTCAAGGCGGCCCACAAGGCGTTCGCCGAGGCCCATGCGGGCGGCGAGCTCGACCTCAGCGGCACGCTCCGGGGGGCGATCTCGATCGGGGCCGAAGAGGATCTCGCCAAGGCGCTGCTGGCGATGGTGGAGCGGCTCGAGAGCGGCAAGGCTCCGGCCTACACGCACGCCCAATACCTCGCCGCCGACGCGGCGCTCAACGCCCGCTACCGCAAGGCGCTGGCGGAGGTCGAGCCGAACGGCGGGCCGGGCGCGGTGACGCCCGAGGGGATCAGGAGCGCGCAGCGGGCGTGGCTCGCCTATCGCGACGCCTTCCTCGCCTTCGCGGCGCTGCGCTACCCCAAGCTGCCGCGCGACAGCCTCGCCGCCTGGCTCACCGCCGAGCGCACGAAGATGTGGGACCAGCCCGAAGGCTGAGCTCAGCGCGGCGGCGGCTCGGCATTGGCCGCGAGCGCGGCGGCCGCCGCCTTGCCGGCCTCGCCGGTCGGATCGGCCTTGGCCGCGCGCTCGAAGAAGCCGCGCGCGGCCTCGACGTCGCCGCCCGAGCCGGCGATGTTGCCCGCCTCGAGCAGCAGCTGCGGCTCCGCGGGCGCGAGCGCGAGCGCCTTGCCGATGTCGGCCTTCGCGCGCGGCAGGTCGTTCTGGCGGCGGGCGAGGGCGGCGGAGAGGTACCAGGCGAAGGGGTCCTGCGGGACGAGCACGAGGGCCTTGTCGATGTCGACCCGCGCGCCGGCCGCGTCGCCCGCCGCGGCGGAGGCGCGGGCCCGGTCGAGATGGACCTCACCCGCCAGCCTGGCCGGCAGCGTGCCGGCGGCGAGCGCCGTGTCGAAATCCTTGCGCGCCTTGGCGGCGTCGCCGGCGGCGAGCCAGGCATTGCCGCCCTGCACCCAATAATCCGCCGCGCGCAGGTCGCGCAGGCGGGCGGCTTCGAGCGCCGCGCCTTCGAAGGCGACCGCCGCCTCGCTCCAGCGCTCCAGCGCCGCGAGCGCCAGCGCGCCGCATTGCGCCGCGTCGAGCCCGCCGCCCTTCCTGCGCCAGTCGTCGGCGCGGGTCGCAGCCCTCGCGGGATCGGCGCGGACGAGATCGATGCAGGTCTTCGCCTGCGCCGTCGGCGCGGGCGCGTGGGCGGCTGGCAGCGGCGGCGCGGCGAGGAGCAGGGCGGCGGGGAGGAGGGGAATCACAGGCTCTCCAGCAAGGCGGCGACAATGCCGGTCAGCAGGGCGAGGTCGCCGGGGCGCGACAGGCGGTGGTCGCCATTCTTGACGAGGATCGTCTGCACGTCGGCTGAACGCAGCCGTTCGGCGATGTCGAGGGCGAGGCGCCACGGCACCTCGGCATCGTCGAGGCCGTGGAGGAGGCGGACGGGCCCGTCGAAGCCGATCGCGTCGCCGAGCAGGCGCAGCCCCTCGCCGCTCTCCCAGAAGGCGCGGGTGGTGACGGTCGGCGCGTCGCCATAGGGATTCTCCGCGACGAGCCGGCCCTCGTCGCGGATCGCGCGCTTCTGCTTGTTGGTGTAGCCCCAATGGGTGAAGTCCGGCGCCGCGGCGATGCCGACCAGCCCCTTCACCTCTTCCGGCCGGGCGAGCGCGGCGAGCAGCATCAGCCAGCCGCCCATCGACGAGCCGACGAGCAGGACCGGCCCCGCGACGAGATCGATCATCGCCAGCGCATCGTCCCGCCAGCTGGCAAGCGTCTCGTCCTCGAACGCCCCCTCGCTGGCGCCGCACCCGCCATAGTCGAAGCGCAGCATCGCGCGCCCCTCGGCGGCGGCCCAGGCGTCGAGGGCCGTCGCCTTGGAGCCGGCCATGTCCGAGGCGTAGCCGGGGAGGAAGACGAGCGTCGGCCCGCGGCCGGTGCGGTGGCGGTAGGCGAGGCGGCGGGCGCCGCGGGAGAGGAAAGCAAGGGTCACAAGGTTCGGCACCGGTCGTGCGAGGGTCTATCTCCCTTAGCCGTCCACGAGGAATGCCTCCAGCGCGGCGCGGAACGCCGCCGGCTGGTCGAGCATCACGAAATGTCCCGCCTCGGCGATGGGCACGAACCGCACGTTGGGCGCGCCGGCATATTGGGCAGCGTAGAAGGCGAGCGTGCGGTCCTTGCCGAACCCTGCCGCCGTCCACGGCACGACGACGGTGATCGGCGCGGCGATTCCCGGCAGCGCGGGCCGCAGGTCGCTCGTCATATCCTCGTAAATGGCCTGGCCGGCCACCCGCGCGTCGGCGCGCGCCGACCAGGCGCGCATGCGCGTCCGCGCCGCCGGGGTCAGCGCCAGCGAGTCCACGCCCGTGGCGATCTCCGCTTGCGTCATCGTCCTGCCGTAGCGCGCGGCGGTCGCGGTGCGCAGGGTCGCGGCCATGGCTTCGATCTGCGCCGAGCCCGGCATCGGCCCGCCGCGGGCCAGCAGGACGGCGAAATCGGGAAGCGCGTCGACGATCATCAGCCGGTCGACCTGGTCTCGGTGGACGCTGGCGAACTTCAGCGCGAGAAGCCCGCCCATCGAATGGCCGACAAAGCGCACCGGTCCCGCGCGGTCGGCGACGAGGGCGGCGGAGAGATCGGCGACCACCCCGTCGAGCAGGCCGGAGGCGAGGTTGGCGCCAGGGGCGTCGCCGCCGAAGCCGTTGACCTGGACGAGATAGACGCGGTGGCTCCGCGCGAGATCGGCGGCGACTCCGTCCCACACGTCGCGGGGGCTGGCGAGACCGGGGACGAGGACCACCGGGCTGCCCCTGCCGAGCGCGACGATCGAGATGTGCGCGAGACGGGTTTCGGCCGGGGCACGCGCCGCGGCGGCGGCCGGGCGCGGCCCGAGCAGGACGAGGCCCGCGAGGGCGGTGAGAGCGAGGCGGAGGGCTAATCTGCGGATCATGGCCGGTCTTCCCTTGAGGGGCTGGTGAAAATCTCTTCGATGGCGAGGCCGAACAGCTCGGCGATGCGGAAGGCGAGCGGCAGCGAGGGGTCGTACTTGCCGGTCTCGATCGCGTTGACGCTCTGGCGCGAGACCTGAAGCCGGTCGGCGAGGTCGCTTTGGCTCCAGTCGCGCTCGGCGCGGAGCACCTTGAGGCGGTTCCTCATCAGCAGCCGCCCTCGCCGAGGGTGAGCTTGTTGACGACCCCGCCGATGCCAAGCCCGAAGAACCAGACGACCACGACATAATAGCCGTCGACGCGGCCGATCAGCTCGAAGCTTTCGAGGAAGCCCCAGATCGTCGCCGCGCTCAGCGAGAAACCGCTCGCCCAGAGCGTCTGGCGGACCATCAGCATGCGGACATATTCGTCCTCTTCCTCGACCAGATAGCGGCCGATCGCGCCGATGATCCCGATGACGGGGAGCGCCGGCAGGATCGCGACGCCATAGGCACACACGCCCGAGACATAATGGTGCCTGAAGCCGAGCGCCGCGCCGATCAGAAAGACGGCGTAGGCGAGGCTCAGCCACACCACCCGCCAGTTGTACCGTTTCCACGCGGGAGTCCGCAGCATGTCAAGGTCCCTCCTCTGTTGGTAAAGCGTCCTTTACACACCGAGTCGCGCCGAGTCAAGTGACCTTTACAGGAGGCAGCGGCAGCCCGGCCCGGGCCTTCTCTTCCTCCCCGGGGGTGGAGGAAGTGCATGGGTGTTGTTACATGCCCCCCATCATGACCAAGCCGTTCAACATCCGCCTGCCCGATGGTTCCGTGCGCGAGGTCGCGCCGGGGACGACGCCCGCCGATATCGCGGCGGCGATCGGGCCTGGGCTCGCCAAGGCGGCGCTGGCGGCGCGGGTGGACGGCGAGGTGCGCGACATCATGCGGCCGCTCGAGGGCGACGCGGAGCTCGCGCTGATCACGGCGCGCGACGAGAAGGAAGCGCTCGAGCTCGTCCGCCACGATTATGCGCACGTGCTCGCCGAGGCGGTGCAGAACCTGTTTCCGGGAACGCAGATCACCTTCGGGCCCGCGACCGACGACGGCTTCTATTACGATTTCGCGCCGACGGCGGAGCACGGCCCCTTCACCGAGGAGGAGCTGCCGCAGATCGAGGAGGAGATGCGGCGGATCATCGCGCGCGACGAGAAGCTCGTGCGCGAAGTGTGGTCGCGCGACGAGGTCCGCGCCTTCTTCGAAAGCCAGGGCGAGGCGTTCAAGGCCGAGTGGGTGATGGAGCTGCCCGCCGACGAGACGATCACCATGTACCGCTCGGGCGAATGGGTCGACCTGTGCCGGGGCCCGCACCTCGCCTCGACGGGCAAGCTCGACCCGCAAGCGTTCAAGCTGACGCGGGTGTCGGGCGCCTATTGGCGCGGCGACCAGAAGAACGCGATGCTCTCGCGCATCTACGGCACCGGCTGGCTCAACCGGAAGCAGCTCCAGGAGCATCTGACGCGGCTCGAGGAGGCGGCGAAGCGCGATCATCGCAAGATCGGCCAGGAGATGGACCTGTTCCACCTCCAGCAGGAGGCGCAGGGGTCCGTCTTCTGGCACCCGAAGGGCTATCTCATCTGGCGCGTGCTCGAAGCCTATATGCGCCGCAAGCTCGATGCCGCCGGCTATGACGAGGTCAAGAGCCCGCAGCTGATGGACGCACGGCTGTGGGAAGCCTCGGGCCACTGGGGCAAATATCGCGAGAACATGTTCGTCGTGCCGGACGAGGTGCCGAACACCGAGGCGGAAGGGCCGGTGATCACCGGCGAGGGCGACTGGATGGCGCTCAAGCCGATGAACTGCCCGGCGCACGTCCAGATCTTCCGCCAGGGGATCAAGTCGTACCGCGACCTGCCCTTGAGGATGGCCGAGTTCGGCTGCTGCCACCGGAACGAGCCGCATGGCGCGCTGCACGGGATCATGCGCGTCAGGCAGTTCACCCAGGACGACGCCCACATCTTCTGCCGCGCCGACCAGGTCGTCGAGGAGGTGCGGGTGTTCTGCGACCTGCTCGACGGCATCTACCGCGACCTCGGCTTCGCGACATATGAGATCAAGCTGGCGCTGCGGCCGGAGCAAAGGTTCGGCAGCGACGCGGATTGGGACCGCGCCGAGCAGGAGCTGCGCGATGCGGTGGCGCTCGCCGGGCGGGCGACGGCCGACTATGGCTGGGAGGAGCTGCCGGGCGAAGGCGCCTTCTATGCGCCGAAGCTCGAATTCCACCTCAAGGACGCGATCGGGCGGACCTGGCAGGTGGGGACGATCCAGGCCGACACGGTGCTGCCGGACCGGCTCGACGCCACCTATGTCGGCGAGGACGGGCAGAAGCACCGGCCGGTGATGCTCCACCGCGCGATCCTCGGGACGTTCGAGCGCTTCATCGGCATCCTGATCGAGCATCATGCCGGCCGCTTCCCGCTCTGGCTGGCGCCGGTGCAGGCGGTGGTCGCGACGATCGTCTCCGATGCCGACGTTTATGCGCGCGAGGTGCACGCGGCGCTGACCGCGGCCGGCATCCGGGCCGAGCTCGACCTCAGGAACGAGAAGATCAACTACAAGGTGCGCGAGCACAGCCTCGCCCACGTCCCCAACCTCCTCGTGCTCGGCAAGCGCGAGGCGGAGGAGCGGGCGGTGGCGCTGCGGCCGCTGGGCGAGGGCGCGCGGCAGGAGGTGCTGGGGCTCGAGGACGCGGTCGCGCGGCTCCAGGCGGAGGCGAAGGCGCCGGACCTTCGTTAGGCCGTCATCCCGGCGGAAGCCGGGATCTCCTGGAGACCGGCCGCGGCCTTTCCGGATGGAGATCCCGGCGTTCGCCGGGATGACGGGGTGCTCCTCCCGCAACAGCCTGACGGAAAACCGCCGCGGCCGCCGCCGCCGTCTTTCATTCGGGCCGCCGACTCACTAGGTAGAGGGTCGCAAAGTCACGTTCAGGAGATCGAGCTATACGTCCGCCCATGACCCGGCGCCCCATGGCGCCGCCGCTTAACGGCCCCCGCTTCAATGAATTCATCTCCGTGCCCCGGGTGCGCGTGATCGATGAGAATGGCGAGAATCTGGGGGTGATGCTGACAGCCGAAGCGATCGAGCAGGCCGCGGACGTCGGGCTCGATCTGGTCGAGGTCTCTCCCAATGCCGACCCGCCGGTGTGCAAGTTCCTCGACGTCGGCAAGTTCAAGTACGAGGCGCAGAAAAAGGCGAACCTCGCCCGCAAGACCCAGAAGACGCAGGAGATCAAAGAGATCAAGATGCGTCCCAACATCGACGATCACGATTACGACACCAAGATGAAGAAGGTGCACGACTTCATCGGCGAGGGCGACAAGGTGAAGATCACCCTGCGCTTCCGCGGCCGCGAGCTCGCCCACGGCCGGCTCGGCATGGAGCTGCTCCAGCGCGTCCAGGAGAATGTCGCGGCGATCGCCAAGGTGGAGCAGCATCCGCGGATGGAAGGCCGGCAGATGCTGATGGTGCTGGCGCCCAAATAAGCGTCGCCGTGCGCCCACCGCTGAAAGGCGGTGGTGCGGCGGCCGCCTCGGCCTTTCCGTAGCGGAAAGCGCAAAACGCACCGGATCGGTTAGGTTTCATTGCGCAACGGGATTGTTGCACAAATGCAATGAACCTGCCGCGACACGCGGGAATCCGCGCAAATTCGCTAGGCGGCTGACATCCTTTTCAGTAGCCTTGGCCCCAAAGAGCACAAGCTTTGGGGAGGGTTTCGAAATGCGCAAATCGATGTGGCTGATGTCGGCCGGCCTGGTGGCCCTCGCGACTCCCGCCGCCGCCCAGAACAACACGCCGCCCGCGCAGCCCGCGCCGCAGCAGGACGCGACGACCGCCGCCAACGCGGCGGTCCAGAAGGACAGCCCGACCAGCGGCGCCGCCGACGCCGCGACCGCCGCGGACCAGGGGAACGGCAACGGCACCATCATCATCACCGCCACCCGCCGGGCCAGCCCGCTGTCCGACGTGCCGATCGCGGTCAGTGCGGTCACCGCGGAATCGCTCCAGAATACCGGCGCCAACGACATCCGCGCCCTCAACCAGCTGGCGCCGTCGCTGCTCGTCTCCTCGACCGGCACCGAGGCGAACGGCTCGGCCCGTATCCGCGGCATCGGCACGGTCGGCGACAATCCCGGCCTCGAAAGCTCGGTCGCGGTGTTCATCGACGGCGTCTACCGGTCGCGGACCGGCGTCGGCCTGAACGAGCTCGGCGAGGTCGAGCGGATCGAAGTGCTGCGCGGCCCGCAGGGCACGCTGTTCGGCCGCAACGCCTCGGCCGGCCTCATCAACATCGTCACCAAGAAGCCGAGCTTCACCATGGGCGGCGGCGGCGAGCTGACCTATGGCAATTACAATTACGTCCGCGCCGCGGCCGGCATCACCGGCCCGCTTTCGGACAGCGTCGCCTTCCGCGTCGACGGCGTCTTCGTGCGCCGCGACGGCTTCTACAAGAACATCACCGCCGGCGGCGGCAGCGAGAGCCGGGTCAACAACCGCAACCGCTACTTCGTCCGCGGCCAGCTGCTGTTCCAGCCGAACGACGACATGAGCTTCCGCCTGATCGGCGACTATACGCACCGTCGCGAGAGCTGCTGCGGCGCCGTCTACGTCGCCACCAAGGAGACGACGGACCCGACGCCGGAGGCCGCGAACACCAATCCGAACGGCGACGTCGCCTACAGCGCGTCCAACCGCATCGTCGACGTGCTGCAGAGCCTCGGCGGGCTCGTCACCTATCCGCCGGCCGATCCGTACAAGCGCCAGGTGACGGTGACGCCCGGCCGTACCTTCCGCAACACCACCACCGACGCGGGCGTGTCGGGCGAGCTGAACTACAAGTTCGGCGGCGCCAACCTCACCTCGATCACCGCCTACCGCTATTACAAGTCGGGCGGTGCCGGCGACGTCGATTATTCGAACGTCGACATCACCTACCGCGCCGACAACGGCAATGCCTATCGCCGCTTCAAGACCTTCACCCAGGAGCTGCGGCTCCAGGGCGAGGCCTTCGCCGGCCACCTCGACTGGCTGATCGGCGGCTATTACGCCAACGAGAAATTGCAGGTCGTCGACAACATTAAGTTCGGCACCCAATACGGCGCCTATGCCGCCTGCCGCATCGTCGCGACGGTCAACCCGGCCGCGGTGCTGCGCAGCCCCACCTCGTCGGGCTGCCTCTCGGCGGCGGGGCGCGCCACGCTGACCGGCGCGTTCGGTGCCGCCGCGCCCCTGATCATCCCGGCGATCGACCGGCTGTCGACGATCAACGACGTCGGCTCGGTCCGCGACGTCTACAACCAGAACAGCGACAATTGGGCGGTCTTCACCCACGACATCATCAACATCACCGACACGCTGAGCCTGACCCTCGGCGCGCGCTACACCCACGAGAAGAAGACGCTCAACGCCTTCTTCAACAACAACAACACCGTCTGCCCGACCCAGCAGGCGGCGCTCGGGCCGCTGCTCGCCAACCCGGCGCTGGCGGCGCTGGCCGGCGGCATCATCACCCTGAGCTGCACCGGCAATTCCAGCGTCCAGCTGAACAACGTCGTCCTCAACGACCACCACAGCGAGGGCGAATGGACCGGCACCGGCGTCCTCTCGTGGAAGCCA
>Ga0213876_10001004_pt1 | contig 18369 bp, 19 predicted proteins | sample BarmaccomBMRX_R9_FD_160113 | JGI IMG/M metagenome (GOLD analysis project Ga0213876, IMG submission 160113) | Root-associated microbial communities from Barbacenia macrantha in rupestrian grasslands, the National Park of Serra do Cipo, Brazil - RX_R9 | ecosystem: Host-associated > Plants > Roots... | reverse complement strand
GACTGATCGCGCGCCCTCGATGCCGGCCCGCCGGACGGTTCTCGCAGGCCTTGCGGCCGCGCCGTTCGCGGCGGCGACGGCGCGCGCCGCCGCCGCGGCTTCGCCCGGCGAGCGGGTCGCTTCCGGATTGCGGCCGGCTTTCGAGGTCGCCGGCCGGCCCAGGACGCTGTGGGCCATCGGCGACAGGCTCGTGCGCTACAAGGTCCCCGGCGCCAGCATCGCCGTGGTCGATGGCGGCCGGCCGGACTGGGCGGGCGCGTTCGGCGTCGCCGATGCCGCGTCGGGCCGCAAGGTCGATACCGAGACCGCTTTCCAGGCGGCCTCGATCAGCAAGATGATCGCGGCGAACGTCACGCTCGCGCTCGTCGATCGCGGCATGCTCGACCTCGACCGCGACGTGAACGCCTATCTGACCTCGTGGCAGGTTCCCGGCAATGCTTTCACCGCGCGCGAGAAGGTGACGCTCCGGCGCATCCTCAGCCATCGCGCCGGCTTTTCGGTGCACGGCTTCCGCGGCTACCGGCCGGACGGGCCAAGGCCCACGATCCTCGAGGTGCTGGACGGCCGCGCGCCGGCCGAGAACAAGCCGGTGCGGGTCGAGTTCGTCCCCGGCACGCGCACGCAGTATTCCGGCGGCGGGGTGAGCGTCGAGCAGCTGGTCGACAGCGACGTCACCGGCAAGACCTTCGAAAGCCTCGCCGAGGACTATGTGCTGGGCCCCGCCGGCCTGACGCGCAGCAGCTTTCGCCAGCCGCCGCCGGCGTCCATCGCGGCGAACCTCGCCAAGGCGCACGACGCCGAAGGCGCGGTCGTCCCCGGCGGCTGGTCGATCGGGCCGGAGCTCGCGGCCGCGTGGCTCTGGACCACGCCCAGCGATCTGATGCGCTGGGCCGTCGCCATCGACGATGCCCGTCTGGGCGCGGCGCATGCGATCCTGAAGCGCGCGACCGTGGCAGGCATGCTGACGGCGCAGGGCGGCGAATACGGCCTGGGCCCGCTGCTGGAGGGAGCGGGCCGCGCGTTCCGCTTCGGCCATGGCGGCAACAATACGGGCTTCCGCGCGCAGGTCTTCTATTTCCCGGCGACCCGCCAGGGCTGCGCGATCATGGTCAACGGCGAAGGCGGCGACTTCCTGATCGACGAGATCGTCCGCGCCGTCGCCGCGGAATACGGCTGGCCGGCATTGGCGCCGGAAAAGGTCGCGCCCGTCCTGCTGTCGCCGGCGCAGCGTGCCGCCGTCGCCGGCCGCTACGACCTGGCCTTTCCCGGCGCGGACAAGCCGCTTGCCTGCATCATCGCGCAAGCGGACGGCGCGCTGCGTCTGACGCTCGAGCCGGTATTGATCGATGACGAGATCGTGGCGCAATCGCTGCGCCGCTTCGTCAGCCCCGTCGTCGGCTACGCCTTGGACCTGGATGTTTCCGGCGGGGGCAAGGTGAACGGATTTACGCTCACCTACAACGGCACGCCGATGAAGGCGGTGGCTCGCCCGCCGCAAGGCTAGTATCGTTCTCCCCGACGGGAGAGCCTGTGAGCGGCTTCGAGTTCGATCTCGCCTTGCATCAGTTCGCCGGTGCGCGCGCCCACCGCGCCGTCCATACCGGCGTCATGGATCTGCCCGCGCACAAGCACGACTGGCCGTGCCTGGCGTTCCATCTGCTCGGTGCCTATGACGAGATCAACGAGAGCGGACGGCGCCGCATCGACGGGCCGGCGGTCGCGTTCCATGCCGCAGGCGCGCACCACGCCGAACGCTTCGACGAAGCGGGCGCGGAGGTGCTGATCGTGACCTTCGATCCCGCATGGCTCAGGCTTGACGGCCTCGATGCCGGCCGCTTGCGCACGCGCTGCTGGACCGAAGGGGAGGCGGCCGGGCGAGCGAGCCTCATCGCCGCGCTCTGGCTCGATCGCGAAACCGGCGAGCACAGGCTGCGCCAGGAGACCGCGTCGTTCCTGGCGCGAGCGGCCGCGGCGGGTGCGTCTTCGCGCCGTCCGCGCTGGTTCGAAGACGTACGGCATGCGCTGCGGGCAGACCCGTCGCGCGGCGCGCCGCAGATCGCGGCAAAGCTCGGCTTGAACCGCGCATGGCTGGCACGCGCCTATCGCGCCGTCGCGGGCGAGGGACTTCGCGATGCCGCGCGCCGCTATCGCACGGAACGCGCGGTGCGGCTCCTGCGGTCGAGCGCGCTGTCCATCGCGGAGGTGGCGGCACAGGCCGGCTTCTGCGACCAGAGTCATCTGAACCGGGCGCTCAAGGCGTTGACGGGCCGCACCCCGGTGCAGATCCGCGGCGAGGCCGCAGCTCGCGGCCTGGATTGACCCTCAGAACTCGCCCACCTTCTTCAATCCCCAATTGCTGTCGCTGGTATAGGTCGCGACCAGCGCGGCCACGGGCCCGCCGAAGCCGGTCTTCTCCTTCAGCGCCCTGGCGGTGGCGGCGACGTCGGCGTCGTGCGTCTCGTCGGAGACCGGATGGCCGGCACAGCGCTGATGGGCGATGACCGCGAGCGCCGCGGGCTTGTGCGCCCCGATCAGAAGATTGATCTGATCGAGCGCGACCTGCCACTCCGCCGCGCGCTCCGGCTTGGTGAGCCCGTCCGGCCCGGGCACGGCGATGACGTCGACGCCGTCGACCTTGACGGCGCGCGCGATGCGGCGGTTGAGCTCGACCTTGTGCTGATGCAGCCGCCAATCCGCGCACATCAGCCCGACGGCGACCTTCTTGTGCCTGCGCCAGAACATCCCCCACCCCCCAATGCTGTCTTTCGTTAATGATAATCGGGCGGGCGGAAAGGGCAACCAGGTGGCCCATGCGAACGTTCACCCCGCAGTCACACGCGATATGCTAGGCTTTCCCGATGAGCAATCCGGCAGAAGTCGCCGTCCAGAAGGTCGTCCGGCTCTATTCGCGTCACGAGCATATCGCCGACGCGGTCGTGCACGTGCTCGGCATCGTCTTCGCCATCAATGCGAGCCTGTGGCTGCTCTTCCACGTGACCGGACTGCCGGTGACGGTATCGGTGACGGTCTATTGCGTCGGGCTGCTGGCGATGATCGGCTTTTCCGCCGCCTACAACCTGATGCCGCAGCATCGCCCGTCGAAAGCGATCCTGCGCCGTCTCGACCATGCGGCGATCTTCATCATGATCGCGGGCACCTATACGCCCCTTGCCGCCAACCGGCTGGCGGCGCCGTACGGCGAGATCATCCTGGCAGCGATCTGGCTGTCGGCGACGGTGGGCGTGGCGCTCAAGATCCTGTTCCCCATGCGCTTCGAGCGCGCGAGCCTTGCGCTCTATCTGGGCATGGGCTGGATGATCGTGACCGTGATCGTGCCCTTGGCCCATGCCATGGCGGTTCTCGACTTCGCGCTGCTCTGCGCCGGCGGCCTGGTCTATTCGGCGGGCGTGGCGTTCTACGTGATCGAGCGCATCCCCTATCACAAGGCGATCTGGCACGCCGCGGTGCTCGTCGCCGCGGTGCTGCAGTTCTCGGCCATCGCGCTGGAGTTCGTCGCCTGAAGGCCATCATCTTCGATTGCGACGGCGTGCTCGTCGACAGCGAGATCATCGCGGTCGAGGTCGAGATCGCGTTGCTGTCGGGGATCGGCCTGGTCTACGCGGCGGCGGAATTCAAGACGCGCTTCATGGGCATGAGCGACAAGGCGTTCTATGCCGCGCTGGACGAGGATTGCCGCGCGCGGACGGGCGGCGCCTTGCCGTCGGATTTCCGCCCCCGCGTCGACGCGCACAAGCACGACGCCAACGAGACGCGGCTCGCTTCAGTGCCCGGCGTGGAGGCCGTCGCGGCCGCGCTCGGCCGTCCCAAGGCGGTTGCCAGCTCCAGCACCGCCGAGATGCTGGAATACAAGCTGCGCAAGACCGGGCTGTGGCAGCACTTCGCGCCGCACATCTATTCCGCCGATCACGTGACGCATGCCAAGCCAGCGCCCGACCTGTTCCTGCACGCGGCTGCCGCGCTCGAGGTCGCGCCGGCCGATTGCCTGGTGATCGAGGACAGCGTCAACGGCGTGAGGGCGGGGCTCGCCGCCGGCATGCGCGTCTGGGGCTTCGCGGGCGGCGGGCATATGACGCCGGCACTCGGCGCGAACCTGCTGGCCGCGGGCGCGGAGCGCGTCGTCGCAAGCTGGGCCGAGTTTCAGGGCCTGATCGAATAGCGCACGGGCAAGGTCTTCAATCCCGTCACGAAGGTCGACTGGATGCGCCGGGGCGGACCCGTCATCTCGATGGAATCGAGACGGCCGAGCAGCTCCTTGAAGAAGGCCTTGGCCTCCATCTTCGCCAGGTGCTGTCCTAAGCAGACATGCGCGCCATAGCCGAAGGCGACGTGGCGGTTGGGCTCGCGGTCGATGCGGAACGCGAAAGGGTCGGCAAAGACGTCGGCGTCGCGGTTGCCGGAGATATAGAGAAGCTGCAGCGCCTGGCCCTTCTCGATCCTGGTGCCGCGCAGCACGTGATCCTCCATCGCGGTGCGCATGAAGTGCTGCACCGGCGTCACCCAGCGCAGCATCTCGTCGACCGCGGGGCCCAGCAGCTCGGGGTTGGCGCGCAGCTTGGCGAGCTCACCCGGGTTCTCGATCAGCGCGCGCAAGCCGCCCGCGATGGTCGAGCTCGTCGTGTCGTGGCCGGCGGTCGCGACGATGATGTAATAGGACGCGGTCTCGAGATCGCCGAGCGGGCAGCCCTTGACCTTGCCGTTGGCGATGACGCTGGCCAGGTCCTCGCCCGGGTTGGCCCTGCGCTCCGCCGTCATCTTGTTGAAGTAGACGAAGAAATCCATGATCGTGTTGGACTGCACCGTGCCGGTGCCGGCGTCGTCCTTGCGCTTCATGTCGGGATCGGCGCCGCCGAACAGCTCCTGCGTGAGCTTCAGCATCAGCGGTTCGTCGCTCTCGGGAACGCCCAGGATCGACATGATCACGTGCAGCGGATAATAGACCGCGATGTCGCGCGCGAAGTCGCACTCCGGGCCCTTCGTCATCATCAGGTCGACATAGCGCTTGGCGAGCTCGGCGGTGCGCGCTTCCAGCTTCTTCAGGTTGCCCGGCATGAACCACGCCTGGCTCAGGCCGCGATAGGCGCGGTGGTCCTCGCCGTCCATGTCGATCAGTGTGCGGAAGGGCGAGACGCGGCCCGTCTTGGGATCGGGCCCGCCCCACATCGCGGCCAGGTCGTTCTCGGTCTGGACGTTCATGAGCGTCGAGCGCGGCTCGTTGTGGAACTTGTCGTTCAGCCGCTCGACCTCGAGGATGTCGGCGTATTTCGTCACCGCCCAATAGGGACGGAAGCCCTCCGGCTGCGTCCAATGCACGGGATCGTTCTCGCGCAGGTCGGCGAGAAGCGAATGGATCAGGTCCTCGTCGCCATAGGTGCGCGGATCGGCAACGGCGTCGTCGCGTTCTTGAGCGGTCAGTTTTGGGGCGTTCGGTTCTCGAGCGTTCATGCGCTATAGTGTGCGGGGAATTTGCGGGGATTGTCGATGCGTATTCTGCGCCTTGGGCTGGCGCGGCTCGCGTTCGTTGCCGCTACGGCATGCGGGCTCACCGGCTGTTTCGATCTCGATCAGGACGTTACGGTGGGCCGCGACGGTTCGGGCCGTTACACCTTTGCGGTCACGATGGAGGGCGCGATGGCCGATGCGCTCAAGTCCTCCAAGGGCGACGCGTCGGGCAATCCGCTGGCGCCGAACAAGGCGATTGTCGCCACGGTGTCGAAGAACGGCAAGGTGACCAGGACCGCGACCGCGCAGTTCAAGACGCTCTCCGACCTCGCGCTGAAGAACGAGCGCATGAGCCTGAAGGTGCTCGATGCCGGGCTCTTCGGGCTGACGCCCAAGCACATGCGCTTCCGCCACAGCTTCGCGGTCGGCGATGCGCGCGCCGCGCGTTCGGGCGCGAGCAGGAGCGACGAGCAGATGAGCCAGCAGCTCCTGGCCGGCATCTTCGGCAATCACGAATACCGCTTCTCGGTCACGCTGCCGGGCTCGATCGAGCGCGTCGCGCCGCTGAAGATCGCCGGCGTCGAGATCCAGCCCGAGATCACCGGCGACTACTGGCACCACACCGTCGCCTGGCGCATGCCGCTGACGCGCATGATGATGGCCAAGGACATCGTGACCGAGGTCGATTTCTCGGCCCTGGGCACCTTTGCCGATGCGCAGTCGCGTTAGGGATTGGCGACGAAGGTCACGCCCGTCACGTCGTAGCGTTCCTGCCCGCCGTAAGGGCCGCGCTCGATCGAGGCGCGCACGTCCTGGGACGGCTGCTTGAAGGCGACCTCGATGCGCTCGACGAGGGTCAGGCCCGAACCGGCAAAGGCGTCGTCGATGGCGCGATAGCCTTTGCGATTCTTGTCGTCGACGTCGTAGATCTGCGCCGCGATGGCTGCCGCGTCCTCGTCCGGCACGCCGCGCGCGGCGAGGTCCGCGGTCATCTCGTCCTTGCCGAGGTAAAGATGCGACCAGGGACGCACGGGATTGCGCGCCGCGTCGCCGAAGCGATAGAGGCGCTCGCCGCAGTCGAGCTTCAAGTGGTGGCCGACGGCGCAGGACCAGATCGGTCCGCCATGGACGAAGAACAGACCGCCGGGCTTGAGCGCCCGCTTTGCGCCGTGGAAGAAGGCCTCGAGGCCGTCGATATGCTCCAGCACCGCCACGCCGAAGACGACGTCGAGACTCTCGGGTGCGAAGCTCTCGCCGACCCGCCGCGCGTCCAGGAAGCGGCGCTCGATGGCGCCCAAGCTGGCTTCGGTCCATTCCGGGTCGAAGTTGGTGCTGATCACGCGCGCGGCGCCGGCCTCGACCAGCATGCCCGCGCCGATGGAATCCAGGTCGGCGCCGATCTCGAGCACGGTGGCGCCGTCCAGCGCGCGGAACCCCGCCAGGCTTTCGATCTTGCGCGCCATGTCGGCCCGGCGCTTCTCGTTCATCATGTTGGCATCATGCCGATTTGCCCGAAGGGGATTTTGCTGCGACGATACCGGCGAACATCGGGGCCCGCCAGACAATGAATCGCAGAGACCTCCTTCTCTCCGCCGGCGCCGTGGCTGTTTCCACGGCCATGCCAGCGCTTGCCGCCGACGGCGACAACATCTCTCCCAAAGCGCGCGCGCTTTACGGCCGCGCCATCGTCTTCGATGCCAATTGCGGCCCGCCGCTGCAGGAGAAGCTGCCTCTTCCGAAGGAGATGCTCGACATCGTGCGGAACAGCGGCGTCACCGCGGTCAAGACCTCGCTCGCCGGCACCGACGCCGACTTCGCCGACACGGTCGAGGAGATCGCGTTCTTCCAGCGCCTCGTCGAGGCGCATCCGGACGTGTTCCTGCAGGTGCGCGAGGCGGACGATTTCGCCCGCGCCAAGCGCGAGAAGAAGCTGGGCATCCTGTTCTCGTTCGAATCCGCCGACATGTTCGAAGGCAAGGTCGAGCGCATCTCGCTGTTCAGGAACCTGGGCGTGCGGGTGATGCAGCTTTCCTACAACAAGACCTCGCCCTGGGCCTCGGGCGTGATGGCCGATCCCCCGACCGGGCTGACCGAGCTCGGCCGCAAAGCCGTCGCCGAGATGAACGCGCAAGGCGTCGCCATCGACATCAGCCACGCCAACGAGGCGACGTCGAAGGACGTTCTCGCGCTGTCGAAAATGCCCGCGCTCATCACCCATGGCGGGGCCAAGGCGGTGCACGAGCATCCGCGCAACAAGTCCGACGAGATCCTCAAGGCCGTCGCCGACAGGGGCGGCGTGATCGGCATCTACGACCTGCCCTACCTGACCGCGAGCCCCAAGCAGCCCGCCCTCGACGACTACATGGCGCATATGACCCACGTGCTGAACGTTTGCGGCGAGGATCACGTCGGCGTCGGCAGCGACAGCTCGCTCAACGCCTGGGACATGTCGCCCGAGGACTTCAAGAAGATGGAGGACTACCGCCACAAGACCGGCGTCGCTGCGCCCGAGGAGGACCGGCCGATGTATGTCGAGGGCCTCAACACGCCGCGCCGCATCGAGGTCATCGCCGACGCGCTGCTGAAGCGCGGCTATTCGGCGAGCGTCGCCGAGAAAGTGATCGGGCGCAATTTCGTGGACGCGCTCACGCGGATTTGGGCTTGAAGGGCTTGCAATCGGAACGGGCATCCCCACCTCAAGGATCGTCCATCGGGAGGGAACGATGATCGACTTGGGAATTTTCGCCAAACGCCTGGGTTTTGCGGGCGTCGCCTTGCTCAGCGCCGTGGGGCTGACGGGCTGCTTCGACCTCGAGCAGCGGGTCGGCCTGCACAGCGACGGCAGCGGCAGCTATGCCGTGGTCGTGACCGCCGACGGCGTGGTGGGCGAGGGACTTGCCAAGAGCAAGGGCGACAGCGACATCGATCTCGGCGACGAGCGCGCGGTCAAGCGCGTCACCCGCAAGGGCGACAAGACCGTCCAGACCTCCGAGATCGGCTTCAAGGACGTCTCCGAGCTCAAGCTCGGCGACGAGACGATTGCGCTCCACGTGAAGGGCAGGAAGGACGACGGCGAGACCGAGGTGAACTTCCATCGTTCGTTCCGCGTCGATCATGCGCGCCAGGAGCGCGACAAGGACAAGGACGAGGCGATGGGCCGCGAAGTGCTGCAGTCGATGTTCGGCGGGCATACCTACAAGTTCGCGGTCTGGCTGCCGGGCGAGATCGAGCGCGTCGCGCCGATCCGCGTCGCGGGCCGCACGGTGCGCCCGATGGTCTGGAACGACAGATACGGCCACACCCTGGTGTGGCAGATGGCGCTGCCCGACATGTTCATGGCCGACCGCCTGGACTTCGACGTCGACTTCGCGGCCAAGGGCAATTTTCACGACAGCCAGTCGCGGCCGGGCGAGCATCACATGCACCGCCACCGTCATCACGACGATGACGACGACGACAATGACGATTGATTTGGGCGGCTGACCGGGCGGCGCGCGTTAAAGCACGAAGTCGCCCGCCACCAGCGTATGCGCCCCGGTCAGCTGGATCTCGAAATCCGCTTGCCCGTCGCCGTTCACGTCGCCGGCGACGATGGTGTTGCCCGAACCGTCCGAGAACTGGATGAGCTCGCCCGCCGAATGGGTGAAGCTCGCGCCGCCCAGATGGAACGCCTGGTCGTGCGCCTGCGTCGTGTCCGCATCGATCAGATGCAGGTCGATCTTGTCCTGCTCGCCATGGCTGAAATCCGCAATGACGTCGCGGTGGCTTGCGCCCGGGGCGCTGTCCTGGGTGCTCACGTAGACGAACTTGTCCGCTTCGCTGCCGCCGGTCAGCGTGTCGGCGCCCAATCCGCCGATCAGCTTGTCCTTGCCGCTGCCGCCGTTCAGCGTGTCGGCGAACCCGATCTCGTCCTCGACGATCACGAAGGTACCGTCATATCCGGTCTGGCCGATGTCGGTGTAGTGCCTTGTATAGAAGGCGTCGCCATAGAGCACGTCGTCGCCGGCGCCGCCGTCCATCGTGTCGGCATCCCAAAAGCCCAGGATGGTGTTGGCGCCGTCGTCGCCAGTCAGGTGATCGGCGAAGAAGGTGCCTTCGAGGTTCTCGAAACCCGTCGCCGTCATCGTGCCTTCGCCCTGGCCCGTCGCCTGCGCGCTGCCCTGCAAGGCCAGCGAGAAGTTCACGCCATCGAACTCGGCCGGCTCGAAGCTCAGCGTGTCGTTGCCGCCGCCGCCGTCTGCGACGATGGCGGTATAGCCGTTGAAGTCGTCGATCCACACCAAGTCGTTGCCGCCGCCTGCATGGATGGTGTCGTCGCCGCCGCCCGAGCGGATCGCGTTGGCGTTATCGTCACCGGTCAGATTGTCGCCCAAGCTCGAACCGCCGATGGCCTCGAAGTTGCCGATCGTGACGATACGCCCGCCGCCGACATCGTGCGCGCTGCCCTGGTCGAGCAGCGAGAAGGTGACCGCGAAATTGGCCGTGCCGAACGAGACGGTGTCGTAGCCCGCGCCGCCGTCATAGACGTCGCCGGACGATATGCGCCCCGTCGCGACATAGTCGTTGCCGCCTCCGGTCCAGATGTGATCGGCGCCCGCCGCGGTGTTCTGCACGAAGATGTCCGCGCTGGTTTCCGCCCGGTCGTCGAACCACAAGGAATCGCTCTTCGTAGAGTTCGAGTTCAACACGACGTTCAGGAAGGACCCCGCGGTGTCGTCGGTCAGCGTGAGATTGTAGCTCGATCCGCCGAAGGTCGATCCCAGAAGATTGAAATACTCGATGCCGACGACCGTCTTGGCGCCGAAGCTGACGCCGGAGCTGTAGTCGCCGGTCAGGTACAACGTGTCGATTCCGGCGCCGCCGTCGATCTTGTCATGCGCATTGAACGCGGCGCCGAAATCGATCTGATCGTTGCCGCCCTTGCCCTTGACGATGTCGTTGCCGCCCTGGCTCATGTCGAAGAAATCGTCTCCGCTCGTGCCGGTGAACTTGTCGTCGCCGGTGGTGCCGGTGAAGTCCTGCGGCGGCGGTGCGACCATGCGGGCGCCGGACGAAAGATCGTCCGGGTCGATTCCGTGAAGGTATGCGCTGTGCATGATGCGTGTCCTTTCCCGCGGCCGGCGAGATTTAGACAGGGACTCGCGGCGCTTGCAACCTCAAGGCGTCAACGCGAAGGCGACAACCGCGTCGCCGCGCTTGGTGTCGAGCTTGGAATGGCCGCCGGCCGCGATGACGACGTATTGGCGGCCCTTCCACACATAGCTCATCGGCGTCGCCTGGCCGCCGGCCGGAAGGCGTCCGCGCCACAGCTCCTTGCCGGTCTTCGCATCGAAGGCGCGCAGATAGTGGTCCATCGCGGCGCCGATGAAGACGAGGCCGCCGGCGGTGACGATGGGGCCGCCGAGATTGGGCGTGCCTGTCGCGCCCAGCAGGTATTCGCTGAACGGCATCAGGTCTTCGGTCGTGCCCAGCGGCACCGACCATTTGATCCGGCCGTCATGCATGTCGATCGCATGCAGCTGCCCCCAGGGCGGCGGGTTGCACGGCATGCCCAAGGGCGACACCAAGGTCTCGCGTTTCATGCCGAAGGGCGCGCCGTCGTTGGGCGAGACTTCCTTGTCGAAGAACTTCTCGCGCGCGGCGCTGAAGTCCTTCTGCCGGATGAGCGTCACCAGGTGCATCGCGCTCGAGGTGTTCACATAGACGACGTCCTGCGCGGCGTCGAAAGCGAGCCCGCCCCAATTCGTGCCGCCCCCGGTGAAGGGATAGAGGATCGTGCCCTGCTCGCCGGGCGGCGTGTAGAGGCCGTCGTGGCGCGCGGCCGCGATCGCGTCGCGGCACTTGCCCTTGTCCCAGAAGGTCAGCCCGAAGGCGTCTTCCGGCTTGATCCTGTTGGGCGAAAGCGGCGGCGGCGCGACCGGAAACGGCTGCGTCGGCGACAGCACGTCGCCCGGTGCCGCGCCTTGCGGCACCTTGCGCTCGACGACGGGGATCAGCGGCGCGCCGCTGTCGCGGTTCAGCGTGAACAGCAGGCCCTGCTTGGTCGGCTGGATCACCGCCGCCGCGGTCGTGCCCTTGTAGGTGACGGTGCCGAGCGTGGGTTGCGCCGGAAGATCGTAGTCCCACACGTCGTGATGCGTCGCCTGGAACGACCACGCGACTTCGCCGGTCGCGATCTTCAATGCGACGACCGAGTTGGCGTATTTGCCGCTGCCCGCGCGCAGCCCGCCCCAGAAGTCCGGGCTGGTGCTCGACACGGGAAGGAAGACCAGGCCGCGCCGCTCATCGACGCTCATCGGCGCCCAGACGTTGGCCGCGCCGCCGCGGAACGGCGCCTTCTGATCCAAGAGCGGATCGAAGCTCCAGCGCAGAGCACCCGTCGCCGCGTCGAAGGCATGCACCGTGCCGCGCAGCTCGTCGACCTTCTGGTTGTCGTCGATGGAGGAGCCCACGATGACGAGGCCTTGGGCGACCACGGGTGCCGAGGTGGTGTGGATGCGGCCGAAGCGCCTGGCGCGGCCCTCGCGCTGCTCGCCCGGCGGGATCACGACCGTGCCGTTGCTGCCGAAGCTCGCGACGGGCTTGCCCGTCTTCGCATCCAGCGCGATCAGCCGCCGGTCGGCGGTGTTGAGATAGATGCGGCCGTCCGCATAAGCGATACCGCGGCAGATGTAGTCGTTGGGGTAGCGGATGGCGATGTTCAGCTTGGGATCGAAGCGCCAGAGCTGCTTGCCCGTGCCGGGGTCGAGCGCGCTGACCTCGTTGAATGGCGAGCAGACATAAAGCCGCCCCTCCGCCAGGATCGGCGTGTCCTCGAACGAGGCGCGCTTCATCGCCTCGCCCTTGCTCGCCATGTCGCCGGTGGAGAAGCGCCAGGCCTCGGCGAGGCCCGCGACATTGTCCGGGGTGATCTGGCGCGCCGGCGAAAAGCGCTGCCCGCCGGCATCGCCGCCATAGAAGGACCAGCCTGCGCCGTCTCGCGGCGGGGGCCGTCCCGGCTCGGCGGCTCGCGCGCAGGGCATCAGCAGCAGTGCCGCCAGCGCGCCACCCACTGCCACATCGACGATCCGTGTCATATCTTCATCCCATGTCCGGTCCCGCCCAATCTGCGTCTTCGCCGCCGCGCCTGAAAGGGCCGGGTGACCGCCCGCGCGGAATAGGTGATGTCTGGCAATGGCTTGGGATGAGCGGCGACGCTTTGGGGACGAGCGGCGTGCTGAAGCGGACCTTCCTGACCGGCTATGCGGCCGCGGCCGTGCTGGTTGCGGCGGTCAATGCGATCAACGTCATCACCATCGCCCATGAGCAGCCGGATGCGGGGCTCGCCGGACCGGTCGTGTGGGAAGGGTCGAGCTGGGTCTCGCTGATGGCCTTGTTCTGGATGCCCTGGATCGCCTACCGGTTGGCGCCGCCCTTCGTCCGGCCGCGCTGGAAGCTCCTGGTGCATCTTCCGTTCATGGCCGTCTTCTCGCTCGGCCATGTCGCGCTGTTCGTCGGCTTGCGCAAGCTGGTCTACTGGCTCGCCGGCGGCCACTACCTCTACGGCGCGTTCTTCGCCCAATATCTCTACGAGCTGCGCAAGGACGCGCTCGGCTATGCGCTGTTCGTCGCGGGCTTCGCGCTGATCGAGCACCTGCTGCGCCAGCAGCAGCTGATCGAGACGCCGGGCCAGACGCTGACCTTCGACATCCGCGACGGCGGGCGGCTCACGCGCGTCCGGCTCGACCAGGTGCTCGCCATCGCCTCGGCCGGCAACTATGTCGAGTTCGTGCTCGCCGACGGACGCAGGCTGATGATGCGCTCGCCCCTGTCGGCGCTCGAGGACGAGCTTGGCGGGCGCGGGTTCCTGCGCACGCATCGTTCCTGGCTGGTCAATGCGTCGCGCATGACCGCGCTCGAGCCCGAAGGCTCGGGCGACTACACGGTCAGGCTCGACGCCGTCGAGGTGCCGCTGTCGCGGCGCTATCCAGGCGCGCTGGCGCGGTTGAGGGGCGAATAGCTACGTCCCGCCACGCCCTCTACTTCCCCGCCTCGCCCTACTTCTTGGCCTCGCCCATGACCTGCTCTCCGGCGGCGGCCAGGAGCTCCTCCATCTTGGCGCGGATGGCGGCGTCGGACTTGGAGGCGTCGAGATCGGCGCGCACCTTGCGGAAGACGTCCTCGTCCCCGGCCTCCTGGAAATCGGCCTGGACGACGGCCATGGCATATTCCTTGGCCTGGTCGCCGGAGAGGCCCATCTCGCCCGCCGCCCATTGGCCGAGCAGCTTGTTTCTGCGAGCCATGACCTTGAAGCGCATCTCCTCGTCATGCGCCCACTTGCCCTCGAAGCCCTTCTGACGGTCCTTGAAAGCATCGGCCATGGCATAACCTCTTGAAGATGATGGACAATCCGTACAGGACGCGGCGGCGAATCCGCCTCTCCCAAACCACCCACAGATAGGGAGGATTGCGGCCAATCGCAACGTTGCCGCGCCCCGCCCACCTCGCTATTTTGCCTTTTTGCCGGGACATCCCCATGAAACGCCGCCGCCAGATCTACGAGGGCAAGGCCAAGATCCTCTATGAGGGGCCCGAGCCCGGAACCCTCATCCAGTATTTCAAGGACGACACCACCGCCTTCGACGCCACCAAGAAGGCGACGCTGGACGGCAAGGGCGTGCTCAACAACCGCATCAGCGAATACCTGATGACCCAGCTGAACGCGATCGGGGTGCCCACCCACTTCGTGCGCCGCATCAACATGCGCGAGCAGCTGGTGAAAGAGGTCGAGATCATCCCGCTCGAGGTCGTGGTGCGCAACGTCGCCGCCGGCTCGCTGTCCAAGCGGCTGGGCATCGAGGAGGGCACCGCGCTGCCGCGCTCGATCATCGAGTACTATTACAAGAACGACCAGCTGCACGACCCCTGGGTCAGCGAGGAGCACATCACCGCCTTCGGCTGGGCGAGCCCGCAAGATCTCGACGACATGGTGAACCTCACCATCCGCATCAACGACTTCCTCTCCGGCCTGTTCTTGGGCGTCGGCATCCGTCTCGTCGACTTCAAGGTCGAGTTCGGCCGGCTGTGGGAGAACGACTACATGCGCATCGTGCTGGCCGACGAGATCAGCCCGGATTCCTGCCGGCTGTGGGACGCGGCCACCAACAACAAGCTCGACAAGGACCGTTTCCGCCGCGATCTCGGCGGCGTGGTCGAGGCCTATTCCGAGGTCGCGCGCCGTCTCGGCATCATGCCGGAATCGCCGCAGCCCGAAAGCAGGGGGCCGCAGCTCGTTCGATGAAAGCAGGCCCGATCACCGCACTCGTTCCGCTCGTCCTGATCGGCCTTTGCGGCGCGGCTGATGCGGCCGTCTTCGAATGCAAGCGCACGGACACGCCGCAAACGGTCTATCTGAAGATCGACGACGCCGCCAAGGGCGCGCTCATAGCCGACGACGCCAAGACCGCGGCGAGCGCCGCCGCGCAGCCGGCCGACGACTTCAGCGCGGTCGGCGTCAGCTTCAAGCAGTTCGTGAAATACGACTTCGACCGCATCTCCTCGACGCTGACCCGGAAGTCGATCGGCGTCACCGACACCTTCAAATGCGCAAGGATGCCATGAAAGCCCGCGTCTTCGTCACATTGAAAAACGGCGTGCTCGACCCGCAGGGAAAAGCCATCGGCCACGCGCTGAACGGGCTGGGCTTCGGCTCGGTCGGCGAGGTCCGCCAGGGCAAGGTCATCGACATAGAGCTCGCCGAGCGCGACGAGGCCAGGGCGCGTGCGTCGCTCAAGGACATGTGCGAGAAGCTGCTCGCGAACACCGTCATCGAGAAATACGAGATCGAGCTCAAAGCGTGAGGGGTAAGTCCATGAGTCGCCTTGTTGCCGCCGTCCTGGGAAGCGCGCTCGCGCTGATGAGCATCGCCGCGGCTCCGCCGCCCGCGGCCAAACAGGCGCCTGCCCCCGCGGCGAAAGCCGGGCCGGCGCCGAAGGTGCTCGAGCTGCGGCCGCAGCCGCTGCCCAAGATCGCGCCGCTGTCGTCCGACGATCCGGCGAAGGTCGAGCTGGCGAAGCAGTTCCTCATCGCCTATCACCCGCGCCTCGACATCAAGAACGTCAAGAAGGTGCTCGACAACTTCATTCCGCGCGCGGTGGAGCAGTACAGGAAGCGCGATCCCAAGTTCGACGCCAAGAAATACGAGGCCGAGACGCGCGACCGGGTGATGAAGGGCGCGGTCAAGAAGGTCGACCTGCAAAGCCACATCGTCTCGCGCCACTTCACGATGCAGGAGCTCAAGGACCTCAACGCCTTCTTCCGCGGACCTCTGGGAAGCAAGCTGATCGCCGAGACGCCGAAGATCCAGATGGACATGCTCTGGCTGCGCCGCACGATGGGCGAGCAGACCAAGGGTTCGTCCTACCGGAAGGACAGCGGCAAGGACGACGACGAGGACGACGAGGACGAGGACGACGCGCCCGCGAAGAAGCCCGCGCCCGCCAAGCCCGCGCCCGCGCCCGCCAAGCCGCAACCCAAGAAGTGACCGCATGAAATCCGCCGTCATCGTCTTTCCGGCTTCCAATTGCGACCGCGACGCGGCGGTCGCGCTCGAGCATCTCACCGGCAACAAGACGCATATGGTGTGGCACCAGGACGGCGAGCTTCCCAACGTCGACCTCGTGGTGCTGCCCGGCGGGTTCTCCTACGGCGACTATCTGCGCTCGGGCGCCATGGCGAGCCAGTCGGCGGTGATGCGCGCGGTCAAGGCGCATGCCGACAAGGGCGGCGCGGTGCTCGGCATCTGCAACGGCTTCCAGGTGCTGACCGAATCGCATCTTCTGCCCGGCGCCTTGATGCGCAATGCGGACCTGAAGTTCGTCTGCCGCCCGGTCGGCCTCGAGGTCGAAGAGACCCAGTCGCTCTTCACCCGCCACTACGAGAAGGGCCAGCGCGTCCAGTTCCCGGTGGCGCATGGCGAGGGCAGCTATTTCGCCGACGACGAGACCTTGAACCGCCTGGAAGGCGAGAACCGCGTCGTGTTCCGCTATGCCTCGGGCGACAACCCCAACGGTTCGGCGCGCAACATCGCGGGCATCCTGAACGAGAAGCGCAACGTGCTCGGCCTGATGCCGCATCCCGAACGCGTCGTCGATCCGCTGCTCGGCGGCACCGACGGGCGGGCCCTGTTCCAGAGCCTGATCGAGACGCTCGGCTAGCGCGCGGCCGTCACAGCTGCTGCTGCTTCTTCAGGTACTCGTCGTGCGCCTTTTCGCTTTCGATATGCTTTTTCTGCGTTTCGATCGCTATCCAGCCGTGGTCCAGCGTGCCTTCGTGCATGCCGCCGTCGCTGGCGTCCGCGTCGTACCGCACGAAGATCTGCGGCGTGCTCCATTCCGCCCGGTCGGCGACGAACTTCGCGCCCATCCGGTTCTGCGCGGACACTTTTGCGAAATGCGTCGGCTTGCCGAACTTCTGCTTCAGCTGCGCCATGATGGAATCCTGTGCGTCCAAGCTCGCGGTTTCGATCGTGATGATGTCCACGATCCCGTCGTCCACGAAGGCCGTGATGTCGTGGCCAAGGGCGGGCGGATTGGCGAAATGAAGCGTGCGCATGTTCATGCTCTGGGGCATCAGGCCGGGGTCGAATTCGTACGTCCAGCAGTTCGCCGCGACCGTGATCGGGTGCTCCTCGGCGCATTGCGGCAGGTCGAACGCTTCGCCCATGGGAACCCCGAAGATCGTCACGGGATCCGCGAAGGCGGCCGATGAAATTCCAAGAAAACAGATGGCAAGACGCGAGATGCGGCGCATGATTCCCCCCGGATGAAGCCCAGCTCGGCAAGGCGAGCTCGACCCGGGAATCTTGCCGCCATGCCGGGCGGCCGGCAAGCTTATTTTCCTATTCTGTTCTTGACTCCGCGACCCCGGAAACCTATCTCCGCCCGATAAGCGAATGGCCCATGAGCAGCCGGATAGCGCTGCGAACGGAATTCAACGATCAACATCTGGTGGTTTTGAGACAATGGCCTCTATTACTGCCCAGCAGGTGAAGGATCACGGTCTCTCGGACGACGAGTACCGGCGCATCCTCGAGCTCATGGGCCGCGAGCCGAGCCTTGTCGAGCTCGGCATCTTCTCGGTCATGTGGAGCGAGCACTGCTCCTACAAGTCGACGCGCTTCCATCTGCGCAGGCTGCCGACCAGCGCTCCCTGGGTGCTCCAGGGTCCGGGCGAGAACGCGGGCGTCATCGACATCGGCGACGGCGACGCGGCGGTCTTCAAGATGGAGAGCCACAATCATCCGTCCTTCATCGAGCCCTATCAGGGCGCGGCGACGGGCGTGGGCGGCATCATGCGCGACGTCTTCACCATGGGCGCGCGTCCCGTCGCGATGATGAACGCGCTGCGCTTCGGCGAGCCGGACCATCCCAAGACCCGCCATCTGGTCGAAGGCGTGGTCAGGGGCATCGGCGGCTACGGCAACTGCATGGGGGTGCCCACCGTCGGCGGCGAGGTGAACTTCCACAAGAGCTACAACGGCAACATCCTGGTCAACGCGATGTGCGTGGGCCTGGCGCGCACCGACAAGATCTTCAAGAGCGCGGCCAAGGGCGCGGGCAATCCGGTCGTCTATATCGGATCCAAGACGGGCCGCGACGGCATCCACGGCGCGACCATGGCGTCCGCCGAGTTCGACGACGCGTCGGAAGAGAAGCGCCCGACGGTCCAGGTCGGCGATCCCTTCACCGAGAAGCTGCTGCTCGAAGCCTGCCTGGAGCTGATGGCGACGGATGCGATTATCGCGATCCAGGACATGGGCGCGGCCGGCCTCACCTCGTCGTCGGCCGAGATGGGCGACAAGGGCGGCTCGGGGATCGAGCTCGACCTTGATCACGTGCCGCAGCGCGAAGCGGGCATGACCGCTTACGA
>Ga0213876_10001003_pt1 | contig 18424 bp, 16 predicted proteins | sample BarmaccomBMRX_R9_FD_160113 | JGI IMG/M metagenome (GOLD analysis project Ga0213876, IMG submission 160113) | Root-associated microbial communities from Barbacenia macrantha in rupestrian grasslands, the National Park of Serra do Cipo, Brazil - RX_R9 | ecosystem: Host-associated > Plants > Roots... | reverse complement strand
GTCGGCGGCGAGGGCGTCATCGTCACGACCACGGACGGCGGGCGCACGTGGCGGCCGCAGCGGTCGGGCGTCGGCGACGACCTCAACGACGTGAAGTTCTTCGACGAATCGGAAGGGTGGGCGGTCGGCCGCGACGGCGCGATGCTGCACACGACCGACGGCGGTCGCACCTGGGCGGACGAACGCCGCGTGACGCCGCACGCGCTCGAACGCCTCTTCACGGTCGGCCGGCGCGCGTGGGCCGTCGGCTTCGGCGGGACAATCGTCGCCCTGAACAATTGAGGGCGGAGGGTTGAAGGGATGAACAAGTTCTTAAAGACAGGGCCGGCCTGGCTGCTCCTCGCGTGCGCGTGCGCGCCTTGCGCACTGGCGCAGGAGGCTTCGGCGCCGAAGGGCGGCGAGGTCGTGCGCGTGAGGCGGGTCGCGGCCGCGGAGACGAAGGACGGCGCGACGCCCGAAGAGGCAGAGACGGCGGGCGCTCCGGGCGAAGAGGTCGAGTCGCTGCGCGCGAAGGCCGAGGCGGCGTCGAACCCTTCGGAGCGCGCGCGCCTGCGCCTGTCGCTGGCGGAGGCTCTGGCCGAAGGCGGACGGCAGGCGGAGGCCGTCGCGCTCGTGCGCACGTTGGTCTCGGAGGAGCGGTTCGACCCGCAGTTCTTCTACAACGCGGGGAACGCCCTGGCGCGTTTGGGCGAGTCCGACGCGGCCGCGGACGCCTACCGCAAGGCCGTCGCGCAGAGGCGCGGCAACTACGCGCTTGCGCAGCACAACCTCGGCGTGGTGCTCACGCGCCTGGGCCGTTGGGAGGAGGCGGAGGGCGCTCTGCGCGCGGCGCTGCGCCTTGAGAACGACACGTACGCCGAGGCGAGCTACAGCCTCGGGCGCCTGCACGCTCTGCGCGGAGAGTCGGGTCTCGCGGCGGCCGAGTGGGTGCGCACGCTGCGGCTCCGGCCCGACCACGGGGACGCGGCCGCCGCGCTCGCGCGCACGCTCGCCGAAGGCGGCGACGAGGAGCAGGCGCTCGCCGTGCTCGACGCCTACGAGGCGCGCGCCAAGGCGAGGGGCACAACGGTGCCGCGCGAGGTCACGGTCGCGCGCGGCGAGATCGTCGCCGCCGCGAACGTCTACGAGGCCGCGCGCGCCGCGGGCACGAAGCAGGCGGCGGAGGGCGGCGCAAAGCAGACGGCGGAGCTGCCCGACTCGGCGTCGCTCCTGCGCGCGGCGCGCGCGTCGAAGGCGTCGCCCGCGCAGTTCGTGGTCGAGAAGCCCGCTTACGATTTTCTTTTGAACGCACGCGCGGCGCGCGCGTCCGACCGCCCGGAGCAGGCCGTCGAGCAGTACCGCCGGGCCATCAGGGAGGCGGGCGGCTACCTCGCGCCGGCGAACATGGAGCTGGGGCTGACGCTCGTCGGCCTGCGGCGCAATGAGGAGGCGGCCGCCTTCCTTCTGCCCGTCGCGCGCAAAGAGGGCGGGCGCTACCCGCTCGTCTTCTATCACCTCGGGCGCATCTACGAGCACGCGGGCCGGCTCGACGAAGCGGGCGAAGCCTTCGCGCGCGCCTCCGAGTTGGCCGGCGAGGAGAACCCGCAGTTCTACGTTGACCTCAGCCGCGTCCGCGAGCAGGAGGGGCGCAACGCCGACGCGCTCGCCGCGGCCGAGTCTTACGTCCGCGCGATGGCGCGGGCGGGCGAGGCCCCCGAGTGGGCGCGCGCGCGCGTCGAGAGTCTGCGGAAGAAGGCGGGACAGGGCGCGGCGCCGCCGGCCGCGCCGAAGCCTTAACGCCGTTGACGAACTTACCGATGCGGCTCGCGACCCTTTCACTCCTGCTCTGCCTGCTCGCCTCCGCGCTCGCGTGCAACCCCCGGATCAACGAGGGGAACACGAATGCGCCGACGCCCACTCCCGCGGCGACGCCCGCGCCGGCCGCACAGATTCCGCAGAGCAAGACCTGCGCGCTCCTCTCGGCCGAAGAGTTGAAGGAGGTGCAGGGCGAGGCGCCCACGGACTCGCAGGGGAGCGAGCACGCCGCGGGGGCGCTCTCGATGTCGCAGTGCTTCTACCGCCTGCCGACTTTCGACAAGTCAATCAATCTCGAAGTGGTGAGCGCGCCGCAGGGCGCGGGCGCGCTGAAGGATTACTGGCGCAAGCGCTTCCACCCCGAGGCGGTCGCGGCGCGGGAGCGCGGGCGCGAGTTGAAGGAGGAGCGCGAGCGTGAGCGCGAGGGGGAGTTGGAGCGCGAGCGCGCGGCCGGCCAGGTGAGGGAGGGCGGCCACGAGAAGGAGGAGAAGGGCGACGAAGAGGAGGACTCGCGCCCGCAGCGCGTTCCCGGCCTGGGCGGGGAGGCTTACCTGACGGGGGACGAGCGCACCTCCACGCTCTCTGTGCTAAAGGGCGACGCCGTCCTGCGGGTGAGCGTCAGCGGCACCGAGACGCGCCCCGTCAAGCTCAAGAAGGCGGCCGCGCTCGCCGCGAAGGCGCTCAAGCGTCTCTGAGTCGAGCGCAATGCAAAGGGGCGCGGGCAAGATGCCCGCGCCCCTTTGCATTGCGAACGGCCTACTTCGCCTCGGCGAGCGTGGCGACGTGGAGGGTGTCGCCATCGACCGTGCCCTCGACATCGACCTTGAGGCCCTTCCTGGTCTTCGCGGCCTTGAGGGCGTCGGCGGCGAGCTTGTTGCCCTGCGCGTCGAGCTTGTAGGTCTTGTCGCCCGAGACGACGGCGAAGCCGCTCTTCTGGCAGGCCTCCATCAGCGCGCACCCGTTGGGGTGCTTCGCCGCCTCCTCCTCGGTGCCGTGCATCCCGGCGCACATGTTGTCGATGACGTAGCCCGTCAGCTTCACGGACTTCTTCTCGCCCTCCTGCGCGAAGGCGAAGACGGCGGCCAGCGCGACGGCGACCGCGACGAGGGAAACTTTGCGAAACATCTTCATGGCTCCTTTGTCGAGTTATCAGGTCTTGGTTGAGTAATTGAGGGCAAGTATCGTTTAAGGGTTGCCCGCCTGTTCGTCCGATTCATCCGCCTGGGCCGCCCGCGGCCGCATGTGCGGGAATAGTATCACGTCGCGGATGGAGCGGCGATTCGTCAGGAGCATCGTCATGCGGTCGATGCCGATGCCGATGCCGGCGGCGGGCGGCATGCCATAGGAGAGCGCGCGGACGTAGTCGAGATCGGTCTGCATCGCCTCCTCGTCGCCGCCCTCGCGCTGCCGCGCCTGCTCCTCGAACCGCTCCAACTGCTCCGCCGGGTCGTTCAACTCCGAGAACCCGTTCGCCACCTCCATCCATGCTATGAATAACTCAAACCGCTCCGCGATTGCCGGGTTGTCCGGCGATGCCTTTGAGAGCGGCGAAATCACTTTCGGGAAATCTGTAATAAAAGTCGGTTGCTCCAACCTGTTCTCAACGAAATCATCGAAGAGCGACAGAATGGCATTTGCGATCTCTACTTCGTCGGCGTCATCATCCTGATACTTACTATTAATTTCCGCCCACTTACTATCGACCATAGTGTTGACGGCTTCCATTGACATTATTTGGACAAATTTGTCCTCTTCCTCGTCATAGTGCATCGTCTCATTGAACAGGTCTTCATCCAGCCACCACCAGAATTCTGACAACTTCTTCGCGTTGGCTCCTCTTCCAAGCCAATCCTCTATGTGTTGCTCATTTATTCGTTCCTTAGCTAGAGGGTGAAGCTCGTTAATGATTGATTGCCGCATACTCATGCGACGAAACGGTGCTTCAAAATCAATAACAATCTCTTTTTCGAGAACGCTTCTTCCGTCTAAGATAAAAGTTGTACGTCCCGCATTCCCCTTAAACCTAACCTTCAAAGTTCCTGCCGTAGTCTCAACACTTTTCCTTAGCATCTCCTCGCAGAAGTCCATCATCCAGTTCACGTCCTTGTAGGCCGTGTAGAATTCGAGCATGGTGAACTCGGGGTTGTGGCGGGTGGAGATGCCTTCGTTGCGGAAGTTGCGGTTCAGCTCATAGACCCGCTCGAAGCCGCCGACCAGCAGGCGCTTGAGGTAGAGTTCGGGCGCGATGCGCAGATACAAGTCAATGTCGAGCGCGTTGTGGTGCGTGACGAAGGGCTTGGCGGCGGCGCCCGAGGCAATCGCGGAGAGCATGGGCGTCTCGACCTCGATGTAGCCGTGCTCGTCGAGGTGGCGGCGCATCGCCGTGACGAGCTTCGAGCGGCGCTCGAAGACTTCCCGCGTGGAGAGTTCCGGTTGAGAACCGTCGGGCTCCTCGCCGGTCTTTACTTTCAGGCTCGAAGCAATCAGGTCGGCGTAGCGCTGGCGCTGGCGTATCTCGGGGTCGTTGATGCCGTGCAGCTTGTCGGGCATCGGCAGCAGCGCCTTCGAGAGGAATTGAATCGTCTCGACGTGGACGGACAGCTCGCCCGTCTTCGTCACGAACAGCCGCCCCTCGACGCCGACGAAGTCGCCGTGGTCGAGCAGTTGAAAAAGCTTCCAGCCGCTCTCCGCCTCTTCGACGGGCTGAAGAGAGTCGTTGCTGACGGCGACGGCCTCCTGCCTGCGCACGTAGATTTGCAAACGCTCCCCGCCGTCGGACAGGTGGACGAACGCGGCCTTGCCCATCACGCGCGGCGGCGTCGCCAGCCGCCCCGAGACGCGCACCTTGAGCCCGCTCAATTCCGCGTTGGCCGTCTCCAACTGCTCGGGCGCGGGCTTCTCCTCGCCCTCTTTGATTTCGGGCTCGTACTTGCGGAACGCCGAGACGACGGAGGTGATGGTGTCCTCGCCCTCGGCGTTCTCGGTCAGGGCGGTGCGCTCGAACTTGTTCGGGTACGCGTTGCCGACCAGCTCCTGAATCCGCGCGAGGTGCTCGGCGCGCGCGCGCGTCTGGTCGTTGTCAGGGACGATCTCTTCGGGAAGCCTGCTCGTCATGATTCGTAAATGGTAAATGGTAAACGGTAAATGGTAAATCGCCGGGGCGAAGTTTTGTCTATTCACTCTTAACCATTTACTATTGACGAAAACCGATGGGCGGCAAGGTCATTCTCGACGGGGGGGAGCTGTTGCGCGTCCGCGCAGAGCTGCGCGCGGCGGGGCGGCGGCTCGTCTTTACGAACGGCTGCTTCGACATCCTGCACGTCGGGCATGTGCGGTATTTGACTGCTGCACGCGCGCTGGGTGACGCGCTGCTCGTCGCCGTCAACAGCGACCGCTCGGTGCGCGTGCTCAAGGGCGAAGGGCGCCCGGTGATGAACGAGGCCGAGCGCGCCGAGCTGCTCGCGGCGCTCGCCTCCGTGGACTTCGTGACGGTCTTCGACGAGGACTCGCCGCGCAAGCTCATCGCGGCGCTGCTGCCCGACGTGCTCGTCAAGGGCGGCGACTACGCGCTCGGAGAGATACACGGCCGCGAGGAGGTCGAAGCCGCGGGCGGCCGCGTCCTCGCCCTGCCCTTCGTCGAAGGCGCTTCGACGACCGGCATTATCGAAAGAGTAAAAGCAGTAATAAGCAATGAGTAGTTCAATCGAAGCATCTTCGGTCTTGCAGGGCGCGCTGCGGCGCGTCGTGGAGGGGGAGGAGTATCGGCGGCTGGCGGCGGCCGTGGGCGCGGGCGGCCGCGTGGTGTCGGTGGCGGGGCTGACTTCGGCGCCGGCGCGGGCGCTGGCGCTGGCCGCCTTGCAGCGCGAGACGGGGCGGCGGTTCGCGGTGCTGGTCGCGGCGAACCGCGACATGGAGGCCTGGGAGCGCGACCTCTCTTTCTGGTGCGCGGCGCTCGGCGTGGGCGAAGGGGACTGCGAGGCCGTCCTGAGTCTGCCCGCGTCCGAAGGCGACCCGTACGCGGGCGCCTCGCCGCACGCGGAGACCCTTGAGCGGCGCGCGCTGACGCTCTGGAATCTCGCGCGCGGACGCGGGCGGTTCGTGCTGCTCTCTTCGCGCGCCCTGGCGCGGAGGACGGTGCAGCCCGCGCGCCTGCTTGAGGCGGGCGCGTCTTTGAAGAGGGACGGGGACTACCCGCCGGAAGATTTGGTCGAGGTGCTGCTGGCCTCGGGGTACGTGCGCGAAGACCCGGTGGGCGCGGTCGGCGAGTTCTCGATGCGCGGCGGCATCCTCGACGTGTGGTCGCCGGGCGAGCCCTTCCCCGTGCGCGTCGAGTTCTTCGGCGACACGGTCGATTCGATCAGACGGTTCAACCCGGAGACGCAGCTCTCCGTCGAGCAGTTGCAGTCAACCGAGGTCGTCCCGATGCGCGAGATCGCGGTCGGGCGCGATGACTTCCGCCTGTGGGCCGAGTTCGCGCGCGACCGCTGGGGCGACGAGGCGCACGCGCGCGCTCTCAAAGATCGCACGGTCTACGCCGACGAGGGCGAGACGTTCCCGGGCTGGGAGTGGTTAATCTCTCTCGTCGTCAAGTCGGACGCCTCCGTCTTCGACTACCTGCGCGACATGGTGCTCGTCGTGGACGAGCCGGCGGGCGTCGAGCAGCACTTGGGGAACAGCTTTGAGACGGTGACGGCGCGCCACGCGGAGAACGAGGCGGCCGGCGAGATCGGGTTGAGCCTCGAAGAGCTTTACCTGACGCCCGCGGAGCTGCGCGAAGGCTTGGGCGGCGTCTCGCGCGTCGAGTTCCGCGCGTTGGGGCGGGCGGCGGCCGCGACCGACGAGCGCTTCGTCGGCGAGTCGGAGCAGCCCGCCGCGCAGATCGGGCGCGCGCGCAAGACCGCGCCGCCGCTCTTCCTCTTCCCGGCGGTCGAGCAGGCGCCCGAAGTCGAGTGGCGCTCGCTCCCCGCGAAGCGCTACCACGGACGCATCCCAGACCTCTCGACGGACGTGCGCCACGCGCGGGCGGAAGGCGCGGCGCTCACGCTCTTCGCCATGCCCTCGGCTGGCGTGGCCGAGCGCGTGGGCGACATGCTCTCGGACTACAACGTCGCGGCGCGCGTCGCGCTCGCGGGCGAGGGCGGTGCGAACGTCGAAGACTACGCGGCCGTCGTGACCGTCGGCCGCCTGTCGGGCGGCTTCGAACTGCCGGGCGCGCGCCTGAAGGTTCACGTCGAAACAGACCTCTTCGACGAGGCGAGCGGCAGCACCGTCGAGCAGCGGGCGCCGGGGACGGGGGCGGGCACGACCGGCTCAGCGCGTCGGAAGAAGTCGAAGACGGCCGCGTTCCTCTCGGACTTCCGAGATTTAAAAGTCAACGACTACGTCGTCCACATCGACCACGGCGTGGCGCGCTTCGGCGGCTTGCAGACGTTGGAACTCGGCGGGCGCAAGGGCGAGTTCATGCTGCTCTTCTACGCCGACGACGCGAAGCTCTACGCGCCGGTCGAGCGGCTCGACCTGGTTCAGAGGTATTCAAGTGCAGAAGGGCACGAGCCGACGCTCGACCGGCTCGGCGGACTCGGCTGGCAGAAGACGAAGGCCAGGGCCAAGCGCGCGATGCGCGACATGGCCGACGAGCTTTTGAAGCTGTACGCCGAAAGAAAACTCGTGCAGGGCTACGCCTTCTCCGGCGACAGCCCCTGGCAGCGCGAGTTCGAGGACGCCTTCGAGTACGTCCCGACGGCCGACCAGGACACGGCTATTGAGGACGTGAAGAAGGACATGGAGAACACGACGCCGATGGACAGGCTGCTCTGCGGCGACGTGGGCTACGGCAAGACCGAGGTCGCCATGCGCGCCGCCTTCAAGTCCGTCATGGACTCGAAGCAGGTCGCCGTGCTGGCGCCGACCACGGTGCTCGCCTACCAGCACTTCGAGACCTTCCGCGCGCGCTTCGCCGCCTTCCCCGTCACGATTGAACTGATTTCGCGCTTCCGCTCGCCGAAGGAGCAGAAGGAGATCGTCAAGCGCGTCGAGTCGGGCGACATCGACGTCATCATCGGCACGCACAGATTGCTTTCGAAAGACATCGCCTTCCGCGACCTCGGCCTCGTCGTCGTGGACGAGGAGCAGCGCTTCGGCGTCGCGCACAAGGAGAGGCTCAAGCAGTTGAAGAAGCGCGTGGACGTGCTCACGCTCTCCGCGACGCCCATCCCGCGCACGCTCAACATGAGTCTGATGGGGCTGCGCGACATGTCCGTCATCGAGACGCCGCCGCGCGACCGCCTCGCCATCCAGACGCAGGTCGTGCAGTTCTCCGAGTCGGTCATCAAGTCCGCGATTGAGCTGGAACTCGGGCGCGGGGGCCAGGTCTTCTTCATCCACAACCGCGTGGAGACGATTGACACGGTGGCGGCGCTCGTCAAAAGGCTCGTCGGTCAGGCGCGCGTGATGGTGGCGCACGGGCAGATGAACGAGAAAGAGATGGAGCAGGTGATGCTCGATTTCGTTGCTTTTAAAGGCGATGTGCTCGTCGCCACCACGATTATCGAGAACGGCATAGACATCCCGCGCGCCAACACGATCATCATAAACCGTGCCGACAACTACGGCCTTTCTCAGCTTTATCAACTGAGGGGACGCGTCGGGCGCTCGAACCGACGCGCTTACGCCTATCTGCTCATCCCATCCGAGGCGGAGCTGACCGCCATCGCCCGCCGAAGGCTCGCGGCCATCCGCGAGTTTTCTGACCTGGGGGCGGGCTTCCGCGTCGCGGCGCTCGACCTGGAGCTGCGCGGGGCGGGGAACCTGCTCGGCGGCGAGCAGTCGGGGCACATGGACGCCCTCGGCTTCGATCTTTACACGCAGATGCTTGAGCGGACGGTCGCGGAGCTGCGCGGCGAGCAGATCGAGGACGAGACCTCAGTTTCAATCAACCTCGGCGTTGATGTCTCCATCCCGGAGGACTACATCTCGGACATGGGGCAGCGGCTCAGGACTTACAAGCGCATCGCCTCGGCGCGCGACGACGAGGCGCTGGACGTCATCCGGCGCGAGACGGAAGACCGCTACGGGCGGCCGCCCGAGTCGGTCGAGCGCTTGTTCACCTACGCGCGCCTGCGGCGCACGGCCGAGGAGACGGGCGTCGTCTCCATCGACCGCACGCCGACCGGGCTCGCCTTCAAGATGAAGGAGACGGCGCGCGTCTCGCCCGACAAACTTCTGGCGCTGGTCGGCAAGGGCGAGGGCGCGTCCTTCAGCCCGAGCGGCGTGCTCAAGGTCGAGGCGGAGGGCGCCGGCCTGATTGATAAGGCGCGCGGCGTGTTGCTCGGCATCCGCGCGTGAGGTTAGAATACGCGACTTCGCCCGGGCTCCGGATTCCCGACCGCGGCGCCCGACAAGAGAAACAGCCTTTTCAAGCAGGTTCGGTTCGGTTTGGAGAAACGGCAGGCCGTCGGAGTCTGCCTCGCGTTCCCGATTTTAGAGGAGTGATAAAAGTGCTTTTGAAAAACATCACGGCCCGCCTCGGGCTGGCCTTCGCGGCCCTGCTGCTCGCGGCCTTCGCGGCGTCGCCCGCGCGCGCGCAGGAGGAGGCGCCGCCCACGGTGCTCGACGAGCCCGTCGCGCAGGTGGACAACTACGTCATCATGCTCTCGCAGCTCAAGCGCGAGAACAGCGACTTCCGCGAGACGCTCGTCAAGCAGCGCGGGATGTCGCCCGAGCAGGCCGACGCCGAAGTCCAGAAGCGGCAGCCCGAGATCATCCTCAACCTCATCAACGAGGCGCTCCTCGTCCAGAAGGGCAAGGACATCCCCCGCCTCCCCGAGGACGTGGAGGCCGAGGTCAACCGCGAGGTGATGCGCGTCGCCAAGGATTCGAACATCCCGACCATCGAGCTGCTCGAAGAGGAGATGCGCAAGCAGGGGCTCCTCCTCTCCGACGTGAAGGAGACGATCCGCCGCCAGTTCATGCGCCAGGCCGTCCTCCAGCGCGAGGTGGACGCGAAGGTCTACTACGGCCTGACCAACAAGGAGCTGAAGGAGTATTACGACGCGCACCGCGACCGCTTCGTCAGCGTCACGCTCTCGGAGATCTTCCTGAGCCTCGCCGGCCGCTCCGAGGATGAGGTCAGGGCCAAGGCCGCCGACCTCGCCAAGCGCGCGCGCTCGGGCGTCAGCTTCGAGGAGCTGGTCGAGAAGAACTCCGAGCACGAGCCGACCAGAAAGACCAAGGGCGTGCTCGCCGACCCCGACGGCAAGGCGCGCTGGTTCATCATCTCCGACCTCGCGAAGGAGGTGGGGGCGGCCGTCAAGGACTTGAAGGCGGGCGCCGTCAGCGACCCCGTCAAGACCGACGAGGGCTACATGATCCTGAAAGTCAACGAGCGCGACGACTCCTTCAAGGAGAACTTCGTCCGCGGGGCGCTGACGCAGGAGCGCGGCGAAGCCGAGCGCGACAAGTACCTCCGCACGCTCCGCAACGAGGCTTACATCAAGCCGGCCGACTCCTTCAAGGAGACCATCCAGCCGATCCTCGACAAGGACAGGCAGCAGGATAAGCAGCAGACGAAGGACAAGCAGCAGACGGCCTCGACCGGCGGCGCGAAGACGCCCGAGAAGAAGGATAAGTCGAAGAAGCAGTAAGGACGCGTGAACCGTAAACCGTGAACCGTGACGAGAGGAAGTTAATTCCTTCTCGTCACGGTTCACGGTTTACGGTTCGCGTTCTGTTTACGGTTCACCTTTCACCATTCACGCCATGCGTCTCGACCTCTTCCTGCGCGCGAGCCGCCTCGTCCTGCGACGCACGGTCGCGCAGGAGTTGTGCGAGGCGGGCGCGGTCTCCGTCAACGGCGCGGCGGCGCGCGCCTCGCGCGCGGTGCGCGAGGGCGACGAGATAGCAATCAAGCGCCGCGGACGCCTTCTCACCGTGCGCGTCCTCACGCTCCCGCAGGCCAAGCAGGTCTCCCGCGGCGACGCCCCCTCCCTCTACGAAGTCGTCGGCGACATCAATGTGAACGATGAAGTCTGAACGCTGAACGGTGGACTGTCCGACACCTGACGGACGGTTCTTACAGCTCAGCGTTCGGCGTTCATCGCCCCTCGTTCCATTACCGTTCGCCTTCCGCGCGCCGTGTTGAAGTTTTCCACAGGCGTTCGTCTGAAAACAAAACGCGGCGCGGCGGGCCGTTTTTGGAAAAGCGGCGGATATGCGTCTCTGTTCAAGTGGAACGCCACTTGCCCAGCCTCAGTTGACCTCGGCGTCTAACGTCCACAAGCGAAGCAGTGAAGGACAAGTGGGGGAGCTATGAATATCCTGAGCAGTATCTTTACAGACGATCTGGCGATTGACCTGGGCACGGTGAACACGCTCATCTTCGCGCCCGACCGCGGCGTCGTCCTCAACGAGCCGTCGGCCGTCGCCATCCACCGGTACACGGGCGAGGTCTTGGAAGTCGGCGCGGAAGCCTACAAGATGCTCGGCCGCGAGCCGAAGGACGTCGAGGTTTTCCGCCCCGTCCGCGGCGGCACCATCGAGAACTTCGAAGCGGTCGAGAAGATGCTCAAGGCATTCATCGGCCGCGCGCTCGGCGGCGGCCACCGCCGCAGCCACGTCATCATCGGCGTCCCCGGCTCCTCGACGACGCTCGAACAGCGCTCGGTGCGCGACGCCGCGCGCGACGCCAAGGCCACGAGGGTTGATTTGGTTGACGAGGGCTTGTGCGCCGCCTTCGGCGCGGGGCTCCGCCAGGACGACGAGCGCGCGCACCTCGTCGTCGATGTCGGCGGCGGGACGACCAACGTCGCCATCATCGCCTCGGGCGCGGTCGTCTCCTCGCACTCGCTGCCCGCCGCGGGCAACGCGATGGATCAGGCGATCATCGACTACGTCCGCTCGAAGTACGAGATGCAGATCGGCGAGCGCACGGCCGAGAACGTCAAGAAGCAGCTGGGCAACGTCGGCGATAACTGCGAGGGCCGGCTGGAGATCGTCGGCAAGCAGGTGACCGACGGGCTGGCGAAGGTCGTCGAGATCGAAGCGTCGGAAGTGCGCGAGGCTTTGGAGCCGGTGGTCGCCGATATCATCACGGGCGCGCGCCGCGCGATTGAAGAGTCGAAGCCGGAGGTGACGGCCGACATCTACCAGACCGGCCTCATCCTGACGGGCGGCGGGGCGCTCCTCGGCGGGATGGCCGAGCGTTTGCAAAAGGACTTGCGCCTCCACGTCGCCGTGGCCGACGACCCGCTCGCGGCGGTCGCGCAGGGCGCGGGGCGCCTGCTCACGGACAAGGCGCGGCTCCACCGCGTCGCCATCCGCGAGGACGTGCCCGTCTGGGAGGCCGAGCAGGCGCTCGTCGTCAACTGGTAAGTTTTTCTTTGCGAAGGGGAGGAAGGGAAGAGGGCGCCGGGACTGAAGAGTCCGGGCGCCCTCTCTCTTTTCATCTCGGGCGGCGCTTCACTGCGCCGGGAGTTTGCGGAACGGGCCGCCGCCGATGTACTTGACGGCGTGGCCTTCGATCTCTTCGGGGAGTTGTTTGAGCGTCTCGGGGTCGTCCGTGTCGAGGTGCACGGCGAGGACGTATTCGCCCGCGTCGTCCCGCTCCACGCCGACCCCGTTGACGCCGGGCCGCGCGAGCAGGTCGGGCGCGTGCCTGTGCTTCAAGTCGCGTATCTCCTGTTCAGTCGCCACTGTCGCCTCCTCAACGGCCCGCGGGTCAGACGACGAGCTTCACGTTGAGCGCCTTCAGCACGTCGTCGATGTGGTTGGCGATAGTATGGGACGACGACCCGGCGAAAAGCAAGCCGACCGCCTTGTTCGTCGCGCGTTCGAGGATGAGCGAGCCGGAGTCGCCCGCCGCGCTGAACGGGTTCGAGTTCAGCCCCTCGATGATGATCTGGTTCTCGAACGAAACGACGCCGGCCTCGTACTGGACGCTGACGTCGGTCTCGACGCTGGTCACGCGGCCGACGGTGAAGCCGGTCGTGCGGCCGAACTTGTGGACGACCATGTCGATCTGCGCGCGGGCCTTGCCCTTCGGCGGGCCGATGAAGAGCACCGAGTTGGTCGCCAGGTTGTTGGAGTCGAGCGCGGCGATGGCGCAGTCCACCTTGTTCATGACGCCGACCACGAGCGGGACGAACTTCGTCAGCTTGGCGATGGGGCCGTTGTTGGGCGGGTTGCCGGCGTCGAGGAAGCCCGGCTGGAAGATGGGCGCGCCGAGCGGCAGCTTGTTCTCGTCGGCGAGCACGTGGTTGTTGCTCAGGATGAGGCGGGTCTGCCCCTTGCTGACGAGCGCGCCGAACGTGCCGGCCATGATGAACTGGTTGCCGGGGTCTTTGAAGCCGATGGAGCAGCCGGGCCGCGCCGGGCGCATTTTGGTGCGCGGGTTCGGCATCTGCGTCGCGGCCGCGGCGGGCGGCATGAAGCGGCGGAACGTGCCGACCTGCTCGACATCGACGGGGTGGCCGTTGACCTCGGTCGGCAGCCGATCCTGCTCGGGCACCTGATTGTCGGGGTACTTGATGCGGACGAGGAATTTGACGGCCAGGACGCCCGTGTGCTTGCCGCCGGAAATCTTCTCGCCGATGCCGACGCCGACGAGATTGTGGCTCGGCTGCGGGCTGGTCGTGGCGGCGAGGGCGCTGAACGCGGCGGCGGACTGCAAGGGCTGGAGGAGCCGCTGGGCGGCGGACTGCTTGGCCGAGCGCAGCGAATCTATCTGCGTGGCCGAGAAGCCCGCGAAGACGATGGGGGCGGCGGCGCCCGCGGCCCGGGCCGACCGCGCTTTTTTGCTGTCCTTCTTACTCGACTTGCCGGATTTTCGGGTTGCCATGCGAGACTCCTTTTGGGGCGCGGAGGCCGAAGGGGACTGGCGAGGTGACGTGCTTCCTACAGCTTAACGCACCAACGTCCCGCGAGCACTATCATTCCCGGAAAGTTTTTTTACGCGCCCCGTCATCCAGGCGCGCGCGCGTCTCTACTTCGGACGGCTCCGCCAACTCTTGGGGCGCCGCGGGCGCGGGCGCGAGTTGTCCGGGACTGACGGAGCCGTCGGCGGCGGGCGCGGGCGGCGCGGCGGGCGTGAGCGCGAGCCCCGAGACGTAGAGCGCGAGCGCGAAGAAGGAGACGTAGCCGGTCGAGGCGGCGTAGGCGGGGCCGGTGAGTGCGACGCCTTCGAGCGCGGCGGCGGTCAGTCGGCGGAGCCAGCCGCCCGCCGGGTCTGTGAGCGAGGCGAGCAGGAGGTGCTTGACGACGAACGCCGTGCCGAAGAGCGCGGCCAAACTTCGTAACAGACGCCGCGCGTCGAAGGCGGAGAACTGGTTCTGCCAGAGCGTCCAGAGGAAGAAGGAGGCGAGCACGAGCCGCGGCAGCCCCGCGTCCGGCAGCACCGAGTTGAACGCCTGCGCCGACGCGAAGAAGAGCGCGCCGAGCGTGAGCGCGTGCGACACGTTCTCCGCCGTCCCGTTGTCGGCCGAGAGCCAACTCCCGACCCGCAACGCGCCGCCCCGCGCGAAGAGAACCAGCAGCATCGCCGCCAGAATCAAGGTCACCAAAGGCGGCGGCACGAAGAGCAGCGCACGCGTGTCGGCCGCGACGCGCACGCCCCCGAGCAGCGCCACCGTCAAGAAGACGGTCGGCAGCAGCACGTGTCGCAGCAGCGCGCGGTTCGTCTGACGGCTCATTTGCGCTCGCGGAAGACTTTCAAAGGGTTGAGGTCGCCGGCCGTGTGTTCGAGCCCTTGCTCAAGCTCCGCCTTCAGCTCGGCGGCGGTGTGCATCTTCAGCTCCGGGTCTTCGACCGTGAGCGGCGCGTCGCTGGAAAGGTTGAGGGCGAGGTTGACTGCTTCGAGCCCCTGGCGGAAGAGGGCGTCGTCGTTGTAGACGCGCCCCCAGCCCTCCCGGTAGAAGGCGTAGGCGACGTAGAACTGCGTGCGCGCGTCGCGGCGCGCGGGGTCGGCCCGCCCCCACTCGCCGCGCGCCGCCGCGTACTGCTCGCGCAGGAAGAGGTCGCGCCCGGCGTCGAAGCGCGCGCGGTCAACCTCGTAGGTGCCGGCGGCGACGCTGGCCTGCGTCTTCACCTCCGCGATGGACTGCGGCGCGGCCGCGTAGAGCCACACGACGAGCGCCGCGTACGCGAGCGTCCACGCGATGCCGACCCACTGGATGAGCCTCTGCCGCATTGCTATAATCTTCCGCGTTCGGAAAACCCCGGCTGAATGTGACGGCAAGCTTTGCCGCGAAAGGATAGCGCATTTCCGTCATGAAAACATTCTTCGCCGCGGGCGTCGAGCCTTGGAAAGAAATGATGAATGATGAGTGATGAGTGATGAATAAAGAGCACGCCGCTTCTTATTCATCATTCATCACTCATCATTCATCACTTAGTTATGAAGCCTTTCAAGATTAGAGACATAGAAATCTCTCCGCCGCTCGTGCTGTCGCCGATGGCGGGGGTGACGGACGTGCCGTTCCGGGCGCTGCTGAAGCGGCGCGGCGGCATCGGGCTGACGGTGTCGGAGTTCATCTCGGTCGAGGGGCTGACGCGCAACAACCCGAAGTCGAAACGGCAGATGCGCTTCCACGAGTACGAGCGGCCGTTCGCCGTGCAAATCTTCGGCGGGCAGCCCGGCCGCATGGCGATGGCCGCCGAGATGGCCGAGGATGTCGGCGCGGACATCCTCGACGTGAACTGCGGCTGCCCCGCGCCGAAGGTCGTCAAGCACGGCGGCGGGTCGGGATTGCTCCGAGATTTGCCGCGGCTCGAAACCATTCTCAAAGAGATTAAGAAGGCCATCAGCATCCCGCTCACCGTCAAGATTCGCGCGGGCTTCTACGACAGCCACCGCAACGCGGTCGAAGTGGCGCGCCTCGCCGAGGCGTGCGGCGCCGAGCACATCGCGCTCCACGGCCGGACGAAGGAGCAGGCGTACAAGGGTCTCGCCGACTGGGACTTGGTGCGGCAGGTGAAGGAGGTCGTGAGTGTCCCCGTCTCGGGGAGCGGCGACGTGGTCAACATCGAGGGCGCCTTCAAGCGCTGGCGCGAGACGAACTGCGACGGCATCCTCATCGGCCGCGGCGCGATGGCGAACCCCTGGATCTTCCGCCAGATTGAAGACACGCTCGAAGGGCGCGAGCCCTTCCAGCCGACGCTCGAAGAGAAGCGCGAGGTGCTCGTCGAATACTTCGACCTGCTGCGCGCCGACATGCCCGAGTTCGCCGCCATCGGCCGCATGAAGCAGCTCGCCGGCCAGTTCACCAAGGGGCTCCACGGCGGCGCGCGCTTCCGACAGGTCATCTACCACTCCCACTCTGTCACGGAAGTCCTCGACCGCATCGGCGAATACTTCGAGACGGTCGCCGCCGGCCGCCCCTACCTCGGCGAAGGCGGCCCCGACCCCGAAGAAGAAGCCCCCGTCCTCGACTCCTGCGAAGCCGCGGCAATCTAGCGTCTGACATCTCTTCACAAGAGGTTGATTATCTCGGCGCTCGCGTCGCCGCCGTTAAATTTCAGGCGGGCTACGGTGACGGGGAGCCTGAAGCGGCGCGGGCCGGCGCTGCCGGGGTTGAGGTAGAGGACGCCGCGCCTCTCTTCGACGAGCGGCTTGTGCGAGTGGCCGCTGACGACGACGCGGAAGCCGGCCGCCGCGGGCGCGATGTCGAGTTCTTTGAGGTCGTGCAGGACGTAGACGAAAGACTTATCAATTTCGACCGCCTCGTACTCGGCCAAAGCCTCGGCCCACGCCCCGCGGTCGTTGTTCCCGCGCACGGCCACGACCGGCGCGACCCGCCCCAACTCCAACAGCACCTCCGGCCCGCCCACGTCGCCCGCGTGAATGATTAACTCAGAGCCTTTCAGCGCCTCCACAGCCTCCCGTCGCAACAGCCCGTGCGTGTCCGAGATGACCCCGACGAACCCTCCCGCCCTGACCGCGTAGCCGCTCATCCCTTGATGATGTCCCCCCGGAGGCCGAGCGGGCGGGGAGATTTGCCGCCGAAGAACCAGGCGGCGCCGACGCGGAGGCGGTGGTGCCAGGTCGGCAGGCGCGACGTGTAGAGGGCGAAGCGCGCCTGGCGCGCGATCTCGCCGGTGACGACGTGGCCGGCCGTGAGCACCGCCGCGTTGTCCGTGCCGAGGCTGACGGCCTCGCCGAGTTCTTCGAAGTGTCCGGCGGCGGGGGCGCCGCCGTCAATCAACTCCTGCACGTTGCGCGCGACGAGCTTCGCCTGCTGGAAGGCGATCTGCGCGGTGCCCGCGAGGCTCGGCGGGATGTGCGGGTAGTAGGCGATGTCGCCGAGCGCGAAGACCTCCGGGCGGCCGCGCAACTGGAGCGTGCGCTCGACGACGAGGAGCCCCTTCTGCGTCTTCTCCACGTCGAGCTTTTCGACCAGAGGGTTGACGCGCACGCCCGCCGTCCAGACGGCGCCCGCGGCCGGAATCGTCTCGCGCTCGCCCGCGTGCTCAAGCTCCACGCCGTCGCGGAGCACGCGCACGACGCGCGTCTCAAGGAAGACCTCGACGCGCTTCTCTTCGAGCACGCCCTCGATGACCTCGCGGATGCCCTCGTCCATGCCGGGGATGAGGTGGTCGGCCATCTCGACGACGACGACGCGCGGCTCGCCGCGCAGGCCCCGCCGCTTGAAGGCGTCGCGCAGGAGGTCGGACATCTTCGTGGCGAGTTCCACGCCGGAGGCGCCGCCGCCCACGACGACGAAGGTGGCGGCGCGGCGCGCGTCCTGCGGGGCGGCGTCGGGCGGAATGCGGTCGAGCGCGTCGATCATGCGCGCGCGCAGGTCGTCGGCGTGGCGGATTTTGCGGAAGGGGAGCGCGTGTTGTTCGGCCCCCTCGATGCCCCAGAAGTTCGTGACGCCGCCGACCCCGAGCACGAGATAGTCGTATGGGAGCCTGCGGACGCGCCCGGCGACCGAGACCTCTTTGCGGTCGAAGTCGATGTCGGTCACGGCGCCTTGGACGAAGTTGACCTTGTCGTTCCCGATCAACTCCGTGTAGCGCGGCGCGATGTGCCACGCCTCGACCTCGCCGCTCAGGTACTCGTAGAGGAGCGGCGTGTGCAGGAAGTGATCCTCGCTGGCGACGAGCGTCACCTCGCCCGCCCGGGCGAGGCCGAGCGCCGTGAACAGTCCCCCGAACCCGCCGCCCACGACCAGTATGCGCGCCCTCTCCTCGACCTTCTCCTCGCTGGCGTCCATGAAATCTCCCCCGTTCCGTTGCAGATAAAAATTCGTGCCGCATGGTAACAGACAAGTCCGTTTCGACACACGCCTGCGCGGCGGCTCGGCTGGACACCCCGCGCGGGGGCGTGTTAGATTCTCCGGGGTAAGTAAATTAACTCTAGCGGTTGCCTGAGGATAGGGTCAGGTCTACTGCGGTCTGGGAGGATCATCTAGGACAGTCATGGCGTTAGCAACAGAGGTCAAGGAAACGATCATCGGACAGTACAGGACGCACGAGGGCGACACCGGCTCGCCGCAGGTGCAGGTCGCCCTGCTCACTCAGCGCATCAACGAGCTGACCGAGCATTTCAAGACTCACAAGAAGGACAACCACTCGCGGCGGGGGCTGCTCAAGATGGTCTCGCAGCGCAGGAGCCTGCTCGACTACCTCAAGCGTA
>Ga0213876_10001002_pt1 | contig 18425 bp, 12 predicted proteins | sample BarmaccomBMRX_R9_FD_160113 | JGI IMG/M metagenome (GOLD analysis project Ga0213876, IMG submission 160113) | Root-associated microbial communities from Barbacenia macrantha in rupestrian grasslands, the National Park of Serra do Cipo, Brazil - RX_R9 | ecosystem: Host-associated > Plants > Roots... | reverse complement strand
ACGAGGTTGCCGTCGGCGTCGAACTTCGCGCCCGAGTCGTCGAAGCCGTGCGTCATCTCGTGGCCGATGACGGCGCCGATGCCGCCGTAGTTGAAGGCGTCGTCGGCCTTCTCGCTGAAGAAGGGCGACTGGAGGATGCCGGCCGGGAAGACGATCTCGTTCATCGAGGCGTTGTAGTAGGCGTTGACGGTCGGCGGCGTCATGCCCCACTCGGTCTTGTCCACGGGCCTCCCGATCTTGCCGAGGTTGCGCCGGAAGTCGAACTCGCCGACCGAGACCGCGTTGTTGTAGTAGGCGCCGCGGCTGACCTGCACGGCCTCGTAGCTGCGCCACTTGTCCGGGTAGCCGATCTTGCGGACGAAGGCGTCGAGCTTGGCGATGGCGCGCTGGCGCGTCGTGTCGCTCATCCAGGAGAGCGTCGTCAGGTCGTCGCGCAGCGCGGCGACGAGGTTCTTGACCATCTCCTGCGCGCGCGCCTTCGCCCGCGGCGTGAACGTCTTGTCGATGTAGAGCTGGCCCAGCGCCTCGCCCAGCGAGCGGTCGGTCGAGGCCACGCAGCGCTTCCAGCGCGGGAGCTGCTCCTGCGTGCCGTTCAGGAACCGGCCGTTGAAGTTGAAGCTCTCCTCGACGAACTTCGCCGAGAGCGTGCTCGAAGCGGCGTTGACGAGGTGCCAGCGCAGGTAGGTCTTCCAGTCCTCGACCGGAACGTCGGTCAGCATCTTGTCCACGCCCTCGAAGAAGGGCGGGTGGCTGACGTTGACCTTGGCGACCTCGGGCAGGCCGATGTTGCGGAAGTAGAGGCCCCAGTCGAAGTGCGGCGTCAGCTCGATGAGCTGCGCCTTCGTCTTCGGGTTGTAGCGCGCTTCGGGGTTGCGCATCTGCACGCGCGTGGCCGAGTTCTCGGCGAGCCGCGTCTCGACGGCCATCACGGTGCGCGCCTCGGCCGCCGCGCGGTCGGCGTCGGAGCCTAAGAGCTGGAAGGTGCGCGCGACGTGCGCGACGTACTCTTCGCGAATCTTGCGCGAGCGCTCGTCGGAGTTCGTGTAGAAGTCGCGGTCGGGCAGGCCCAAGCCCCCCTGCCCGATCTGCGCGATGACCGAGCGCGAGTCCTTGTAGTCCTGCGCCGCGCCGAAGCCGAAGACGGCGGGGATGCGGTGCGCGTGGAAGCGCGCCACCTCCTCCTCGACGCCGCCGAGGTCTTTGATGGCGGTGATGCGCGCCATCTCCGACTCCAGGGGCTTCGCCCCCTGGGCCTCAATCGCGGCCTCGTCCATGCAGGACGAGTAGAAGTCGGCGAGCTTCTGCTCGTTGCTCCCCGCCTTCAGGTTCTTCTGCTTGGTGAGACCTTCGAGAATGGAGTGGAGCTGCTCGTTGTTCTGCTCCGCCAGCAGCTCGAAGCGCCCCCAGCGCGAGTAGGCCGCCGGGATCGGGTTCGAGGCGATCCAATTCCCGTTCGCGAACTGGTTAAAGTCCTGGCACGCGGAAGCGTTCCGGTCGATGCTCGCCAGGTCGAACCCCGGCAGCACCTCCGCCTTCGCCCCGCCGTTCTGGCCGCTGACGGCGCGGCCCGTCGAGGCCGCAATCACCGCCGCCGCCGCCAACACGCACACCACCACGGCACACCGAAACCAGACAGACTTCATGGCACACAGCTCCTCAAGATTTTTATGAACTACCGCACGCGGGGGACACCTGGAATGCCCCGATGATAACAGCGCGGGGGTGTTTTGGTAAGCGACGGTAAGGGGCAGGGCGGGTTAGTTGAAATGTTGACAGGCTGCCCCTTCGGTAATATCTTTCCCGCGCACCTCGGTCACCTCCACGCCCCGCCACGCGAGAGCCACGGCGGGGCCACCTCAAACCCTTACTTGCAAGCCCGGAGGAACCATGACACCTCAACAAAAAGAGAACAGACTTCAGGATTGGGTCGCGGAGACGCACGAGTCGGTGGTCGCGCGCCTCGAAGGCGTGAAGGCCGCGCAGACGCAGACCCGGCTGACCCTCGGCGCGATGGCGGTCATCTCGGTGATGATGCTCATCGCTTCGTACAACGCTTACCTGTCGTACGACTACAACTGGATCGTCGAACGGAATTGTCCGAAAGACAATCCCGACTTCAAAAGGGACATCGAGAAGGACAAGAAGACGCGGGAGGAACTCTCCAAACTGGTCGATGAAGAGCCCACGAAGAACATAGAGGAGAGGAACAAAGCCCTCATGGATCACGCGATGAAGGAGTGGTCGTCCTCACGGACTGTGATGGTCTCGCTTCTCGGAATTCGCGTCTCCGTTGACGACGTTTCCGTGCTGGGGACGACGGTGCTCTTAGTCCTCGCGCTCTGGCTCTTCCTCGTGGCGAGGCGGGAGAATCACACCATCGGTTTTCTGCTGCGCGACACCGACTCGCCCGGCCCCGGGGGCAATCACTGGCCGCCGAACGCACCGCCGGCCGGCCGCGCGCCGACGACGTACCCGAACGGGGAACGCTGGCTCATCTACCACACGATCATCTCTAACAGCCTCTTCGTAACCTTCGACCAAATGCCGAACGTTAACCGGCTCAGCGGCCCGAATTCGTTAGAGGCGGCCGTCGCGAAAGATGACAGGACGCTGCTGAGATGGATAGGTCTCAAATTCGCCCGCGGCTTCTTCTTCTGGTTCCCGGCCGTCGTCGCCCTGGGCGTGGGGATTCTCGATCTCTGTTCGTACTTCCGGACGGATCCGTTCGTCTTCGGCTGTGAGCCGGAGGGCCCAACCCCGCGTTTCTTGAAGTCATTGGTGGTATTCGTCGTGTGTTACATCCCGCTCATAGTTTGCTGCTGGAAATCGAGCCGGCTGGCGACGCGGACGGAGAGGGTGCTGCGCAAGTACGGCAAAAAACTTCTCAACCACCTCAAGCAACAGCAGCGACTTTCAAAGAGTCGAGATTAGAGTCTTCGCCGAAGGCCGCGGCGGCGCCGAGCTTTACTGCTGGCGACAAAGTCACAAACAAAAGGAGACGGGCGCTGACGTAGCGCCCGTCTCCTCATTCGCAGTCATGAGCCGGACAGGGATCGAACCTGTGACCCGCTGATTACTTACCACCTCGGCTTTCGCCGCCCCGAATAATATATGTCGGGTTCGTGGTCTGGACTATCCCTTCACCGTGTCCCCAGGGGGAGTTAGGTGGGCGCCGTCTAGTCTCTACACCTTCCCTGAAATCTTCAGGGCTTGGCTCGGGATTACCAACGCCCGCGGGCGCGAAGGGTTCCCCGATTTTGACGCCTGTTCACCCGCCCGTTTCCCGGCGGGGCTCCCATTATCAAGAGTCAGCTGCTCTACCAACTGAGCTACCGGCCCGTGTGCGGGAATCAAATTACACGGGGCGCGGAGGCGATGTCAAACGCGCCCCCGCGCCCCTTCGGAATTCAGTAGCGGCTGAGGCGCTCCGAGGGGAGTTGTTTGTCCACGACGGGGCGCGCGGGCGCGTTCGCCAGCTCCGACGCCAGGATGAAGACCGTGCGCGCCACGTTCTGCATCTTCTGGTAGTCGATCTTGTCGGGGCTGTCCGTCGGCTTGTGGTAGTCCTCGTGGACGCCGTCGAAGTAGAAGATGATCGGGATGCCGCGCTTGGCGTAGTTGTAGTGGTCGCTGCGCGAGTAGAGCTGCTCGGGGTCGTTCGGCTCGTCGTAGTGGAAGTTGTACTTCAGGTTCAGGTACTCGCGGTTGACCGCCTCGTTCAGGTCGGCGAGCTGCGTGCTCATCATCCGCGAGCCGATGACGTAAATCTCGTCCGGGCCGGTCAGCATCTTGTTGGCGGGGTTCGCGTCGCCCGCCTTCTTGCTGCGCCCGATCATGTCTATGTTGAGCTGCGCGACGACCTGCTTGAGCGGCACCGTCGGGTAGCGCGTGAAGTAGTCGGAGCCCCACAGCCCCTTCTCCTCGCCCGTGTGCCAGACGAAGAGGATGGAGCGCTTCGGGCGCGGCCCCTTCGAGAAGGCCTCGGCCATCGTGAGCAGCGCGGTCGTCCCCGACCCGTCGTCGTCCGCGCCGTTGCAGATCGAGTCCGCCCCGACGGGCCGGCACCCCGAAGCGCCGCTCGCGCCCACGTGGTCGTAGTGCGCCCCGAGCGCGACGTACTCCTTCCTGAGCTTCGAGTCCTTGCCTTCGATCACGCCGACGACGTTCTGCGTGTGCGCCTCGGTCACCGACAGCCTGAGGCTCACGCGCAGGCGCTTCTCCGGCTTGAGCGCGAAGGCCTTCGGCTGCTCGCCCGCTTCGGTCGCCTGCGCGAACTTCAGGACGCCGGCGCCGTCCAACTGCTCGCCCGCGAAGAGCGCTTCGAGCATCGCGCGCGAGGGGATGATCGAGACCAGCCCCGGCGCGGCGGGCGTCTCGGGCTGCTCCTCCTCCGCCTCGGCCTCGACGCCTTCGAGGCGCGGGACGGAGTAGGTGGCCTGCGCGATGCGGTACGCGCCGAAGCGCCAGCGCCGCTCGAAGCCGCGCGGGACGAGGACGAGCGCGCGCGCGCCGTTCTTCTGCGCGTAGCTGACGGGCGTCTCCCAGTCGCCCGGGCGCAGGGAGCCCGCCGCGACGCCCGGCGGCGGCGCGACCCCGTCGCCCGAGACGACGACGATGCGGTCGCGCACGTCTACGCCTTCGTACGGGTTGAGGCCCTTCGACTTGATGACCCAGCCGTAGCCCGCGTAGACGACTGGGGCCTCCGCATCGCCGCTCGCGCGGCCGGTGGGCAGGAAGTCCTGCCCGATGCGGAACGTGTGCTCGCCGAGCTGCGCCGAAGAGTGGTCGCGGTCGACCTCCGTCTTCGTCAGCGCGATGCGCTGGAAGTATGAGCCTTTGTCGCCGGCCGGCTTGACCTTCCACTCCTTGAGGTGGTCGGCGATGAACTGCGCGGCCTTGTCCTGGCCGGGCGAGGGCGTGTCGCGCCCCGCGAAGTCGTCCGAGGCGATGGTGTAGAGAATCTGCTTCATCCCCTCGGCCGTGATGCGCTCGGCGGCGGCGCGCTCGGCCGCGAAGTAGGCGGAAGGCGTGGCGGCGGCCGCGGCCGCGGCGCGCGACACTTGCGCCTGCTGCGCGCGCGGCGCGGGCGTCTGCAACAACAGGCTGGTCAGCACGAGGCCGACCGTAGTCAATCTACGCATGTCCCCTCCAAACGATTCCTCGAATGCTGCGATGAGTGCAGGTGTTTTGGATGATAAACCGGCGTGAGGGCGTTTGCCAGCCACTAAGTGACGAAAGGGAAGGGCGGAGTGATGATCTGCGCCGAGAAAGTCTCGGCCCGCTGGAAAGGGCGGGCGGGTCGTGTTATTTTACCCCCGCTTTGATTTTGCGCCCGTAGCTCAGTGGATAGAGCGCTCGCCTCCGGAGCGAGAGGCCGTAGGTTCGACTCCTACCGGGCGTATTCGACTTTCCCTGTAGTCCTAAAAACGGTAAGTGCACGCTCGCCGAGCCTGCCGAACCATCTCAACGTACAAGCCGCTCAAAATTCAGATCGCCTGGAGTGAGGTGAAACTGTGTCCAGAAGATTGCAAGCGCTCCTCCTGACCCTCTCCGTCATACTTTCGACGTGCGCCCCCGCCCTCGCGCAGAACCAGCAGGAGGCGGCGAAGAAGAACGAGCCGTGGGACGTGGAAGGCGACCACGGCCCCTCGACCACGGTCGAGTTCGACACGGACGAGGGCACCTGGATGAGCTGCGACGTGTCGCCCGACGGCCGCACCATCGTCTTCGACCTGCTCGGCGACATCTACCGCATGCCCGTCACGGGCGGCAAGGCAGAGTTGTTGCTGGGCGGCACTTCTTGGGAGTGGCAGCCGCGCTACTCGCCCGACGGGAAGCTCATCGCCTACACCTCCGACCGCGACGGCGGCGACAACATCTGGGTCATGGACGCGGACGGCAAGAACCGCCGGCAGGTGACGAAGGAGACGCAGCGGCTGCTGAACACGCCCGACTGGACGCCCGACGGCCAGTACCTCCTCACGCGCAAGCACTTCGTCGACACGCGCTCGCTCGGCGCGGGCGAAATCTGGATGTACCACGTCAACGGCGGCGGCAAGGGCGTGCAACTGACCGAGCGCCCGAACTGGACGGCCAACATCGGCGAGCCGGCCGCGGACAGGCAGGGCCGCTTCGTCTACTTCGTCGCGAGCACGGCCTTCGACTACAACAAGAACGTCTACGACAGCATCTACTGGATCGACCGCTACGACACGCAAAAAGGTAGACGCTCGACCTTCGTCCGCGGCGCGGGCGGCGCCATCCGCCCGCGCGTCTCGCCCGACGGCAAGTACCTCTCCTTCATCCGCCGCGTCGGCCTCAAGACCGTCCTCTTCCTGCGCGAGATAGACACGGGGCGCGAGTGGCCCGTCTACGACGGCCTCACGCACGACCAGCAGGAGACCTGGGCCGTCTACGGCACCTACCCCGGCTACGCCTGGACGCCCGACGGCAGGTCAATCGTGATTACGGCGCTGGGCAAGTTCCTGAGCGTGGACGTGGCGACGAAGAAGGCGACCCAGATTCCTTTCAGCGCGCACGTCTCGCAGAAGGTGACCGAGGCCGTGCGTTCCCCGATTAAGGTCGCGCCCGAGCACGACCGCGCGCGGCTCCTGCGCTGGGCGCAGCGCGGGCCGGGCCGCGTCGTCTACTCCGCGCTCGGAAAGCTTTACGTGAAGGAGGGCGACTCCGCCCCGCGCAGACTCTTCGACACGAACTATCTTGAGTACTCGCCTTCGTTGAGTTCGGACGGGAAGCAGTTGACCTTCGTGACGTGGAGCGACGCGGAGAAGGGCGCGGTCTGGGTCTCGAACTCAGACGGCACGAACGCGCGCAGGATTACGACCGCCGGCGACCAGTACGCCAACCCCGTCTTCTCGCCCGACGGGACGAAGATCGCTTATTTGAAAGGTCGCGGCAGCGTCTACCACGAAGAGGACTTGGCGAGCGAGTCCACGTTCGAGATTCACTACTGGGACGGCCAGCGCCACAACTACGTGATGGACTTGCAGAGCCGCGGCACGAACGCACGCATGCCCGTTTTGAGTTTCGACAAGGAGGGCGAGCGCATCTACTTCATGGAGGCCGGCGGCGGCGCGGGCGGCGGCCCGACCGAGCCGGCGAAGTTCATCACGTACCTTTCGAGCGTCAAGCTCGACGGCGACGACGCGCGCCGCCACATCGAAGGGAACTACGTCACCGAGATTGTCCCTTCGCCCGACGGCAACTGGGTCTTCTTCAAGGAGCAGCACAAGCTCTACGTCGCGCCCTTCCCGAAGGTCGGCAAGACCGTCCGCCTCAGCTCGACGGAGACCGGCGTGCCCGTCCGTCCCGTCTCCGCGGCCTCGGGCGACTGGCTCGCGTGGTCGGCCGATAGCAGGACGGTCGAGTGGACGCTCGGCGAGAATTTCTACGAGCAGTCGCTCGACAACATCCTCAAGACGCTCGCCAAGGACGAGAAGTCGCCCGCGCCGCGGCAGACCGTCATCGGCTTCGACTTCGACCCCGCAAAGCCGCGCGGGCTCGTCGCGCTCACCAACGCGCGCGTCGTCACCATGCGCGGCGACGAGGTGATCGAGAGGGGGACGGTGCTCGTCGAGGACAACCGCATCAAGGCGGTCGGGGCGAAGGTCAACATCCCCGCCGACGCGAAGCGCATCGACCTCGCGGGCAAGACCGTCATCCCCGGCCTCATCGACGTGCACTCGCACATGTCCTACGACACGCTCGACATCATCCCCGAGAAGCAGTGGCCCTACTGGGCCAACCTCGCCTACGGCGTGACGACGACGCACGACCCCTCGGCCGCGACCCAGACCGTCTTCGCGCAGTCCGAGATGGTCAAGGCGGGCGCGATGGTCGGCCCGCGCATCTTCTCGACCGGCTTCGTCCTCTACGGCGCGGAGAACCCCGAGAAGGCAGTCATCAACTCCTACGACGACGCGCGCGCGCACCTCGAACGCCTGAAGGCCGTCGGCGCGTTCTCCGTCAAGAGCTACAACCAGCTCCGCCGCGACAACCGCCAGCGCATCATCAAGGCCGCGCGCGACTTGCAAATGATGGTCGTCCCCGAGGGCGGCTCGACCTACGCGCACAACATGTCCGAGATTCTCGACGGCCACACGGGCATCGAGCACGCCGTCCCCATCGCGCCGCTCTACAAGGACGCCGTGACCCTGTTCGCCAAGAGCCGCACGCAGTACACGCCGACGCTCATCGTCGGCTACGGCGGGCTCTGGGGCGAGAACTACTGGTATCAACATACGAACGTCTACGAGAACCAGAAGCTACTGCGCTTCACGCCGCGCGCGCACATCGACCCGCGCGCGCGCCGCCGGACGATGGCGCCCGAAGACGACTTCTACCACTTCGATCTGGCGAGGAGTGTGAAGGACGTGGTGCGCGCGGGCGGCAAGGCGCAACTCGGCGCGCACGGGCAGTTGCAGGGCTTAGGCGCGCACTGGGAACTCTGGATGCTTCAGCAGGGCGGGTTGACGCCTTTAGAGGCGCTGCGCTGCGCGACGCTCAGCGGCGCACAGTACCTCGGCCTCGACGGCGACCTCGGCTCCATCGAGCCGGGCAAGCTGGCGGACTTGGTCGTCCTCGACAAGAACATCCTGGACGACATCCGCAACTCCGAATCCATCCGCTACGTCATGGCGAACGGCGTGCTCTACTCCGCCGACAACATGGACGAAGTCTACCCGGAGCAGAGGCCCCGCCCGCCCTTCTTCTGGGAGGGCAGGGAGGAAGGAAAGCTCGCCGGCAGCAACCCGTGAATTGATTGATTCATCGGTTCATCGGGTCATTGATTCATTGAATGAAGAACAAATGAATCAATGACCCGATGAACAAATGAACCGATTCAACGGCTCGTCTCCCTGTCGCCGTACGGGCCGCCGATCTGGCCGGTGCCCTGGCCGGCCATGTCGGGTTGAGACATGCCCTCGCCCTCGCCCGCCTCGCCGGTGCGCGGCTTGCCCTCGCCCGCGTTGCCGGAGTTCGAGCCCTCGCCGGTGGACTCGTTCTTGGGAAAACTCTCGCCGCCTTCGCGCTGTTCTGCCATCGTGCTCCTCCCCTGTCGTCTGAAAGTCTCTTTGTACGGGATGCGTGCGCCGCAGACGCCGCGCCGCGTGTAAGCGCAAAGGCCGTGCCCTGGAACTAAAGCGACAGCGCGGCGTGTAAGAGGGCACTATGCGAGAGGTCGTTTTAGAGAGTCGCGTGTGCGGCGCGTGCGGGGCGTTTGTTTCTGTGGCGCGGGGGGACGGGGCCGTGTTCGTCAGGCGACGTGGCAGAACGTCCCTCCTCGGTCGGCTGACCTCACTGCTCACGGCCGTGCCTCGGGAGCGTTCGGAGCTTGCCTACGCCGCGGGGTACCTGGGGCTGCTCTCGCTGTTCCGATACTCCTTCGCGCCGCTGGCGATGTCGGGCTGGTGGCCGGCGTGGGTGCTGGGTAAGGGGCTCGCCCTGCTCTTCGGCCTGCTGGCGCCGCTGGCCCTGGCACTGAGTTTCCCGGCGGCCGTGACGCTCGAACGCTCGCCGGAGAGGACTGGCAAACTGCCGACGTTCGTCGGCTTCACGCTCGGCTGGATCGGGAGCTACCAGCTCCTCTTCCTGCTCGACGAAATCTGGCGGTGGCTCGCGTCGTCGGGTTAGAAGAATGAGGCGACGGCGCGGTAGATGAGGAACGAGGCGGCGGCGATGAGCGCCGCGAGCGGGATCGTCAGAATCCACGCCCAGACGATGCGCCCGGCCACGCCCCACTTGACGGCCGAGAGGCGCCGCGTCGCGCCGACGCCGACGATGGCGCCCGTGATGGTGTGCGTCGTCGAGACGGGGATGCCGCCGAAGGTGACGCCGATGATGGCGGCCGCCGCGGCGGACTCGGCCGCGAAGCCGCCCACGGGTTTAAGCTTCGTGATGCGCGACCCCATCGTCTTCACGATGCGCCACCCGCCCGAGAGAGTCCCCAACCCGATGGCCGCGTGGCAGACGAGCACGACCCAGAGCGGGATGTCCTTGGTCGCGCTCGTGTCGAGGTTCGAGGCGACGAGCACGCCCGCGATGATGCCCATCGTCTTCTGCGCGTCGTTGCCGCCGTGGCCGAGGCTGAAGGCCGCGGCCGACAGCAACTGGCCCCGCCGGAAGAACTTGTCCACGCGGTGCGGCGACCAGTTGCGGAAGATCCACATCACCGCCACCATGATGAAGAAGCCGAGCAGCGCCCCGATGATCGGCGACAGCACGATGAACAGCACCGTCTTCGTCCAGCCCGAGGGGAGGATGACGCCGAAGCCGGAGGCCGCCACGGCCGCGCCCGCGTAGCCGCCGACGAGCGCGTGCGAGGAGCTGGAGGGGATGCCGTAGTACCAGGTGATGAGGTTCCACGCGATGGCGCCGATGAGGCCGCACAGCAGCACCCACAACTGCCAGTCCGCGGGGATCGCCTTGATGTCCACCATGTCCTTCCCGATGGTCTTCGCGACGGCTTCGCCGAGGACGAGGAAGGCGACGAAGTTGAAGAAGGCCGCCCACACGACCGCCGCCCCGGGCGAGAGCACGCGCGTCGAGACCACGGTCGCAATCGAGTTGGCCGCGTCGTGGAACCCGTTGATGTAGTCGAACACCAGCGCGATCAGGACGATGACGATGACGAAGGTGATGGTGGCAGTCATTGACGAAAGGATGAAGGCGGAAGGATGAAGGATGAAGTAAATAAGGTCTGGACTTCATCCTTCATCCTTCCGCCTTCATCCTTCTCCTTTCACGCGTGCTTGATGATGACGGACTCGATGATGTTGGCGGCCTGCTCGCAGCGGTCGACGGCGGTTTCGAGCTTGTCGTAGATGTCCTTCCAGCGGATGACGCGGATGGCGTCGGGCGTGCCCTGGAAGAGGTCGCCGATGGCCTCGTGGTAGAGGTCGTCGCCCTCGTTCTCCAGGCGGTGTATCTCGACGAGGCGAGCGCTGATGCCGGCCGGGCGCTCCAGCGTGGAGACGACCTCGTGGAGCTGGACGGCCATGCGCTGGATCACGTCGCCGAACTGGCGCGCGTAGTCGGTCGTCTCCCGCACGTTGTACATGACGACGGCGCGCGCCGCGTCGTCGATGAGGTCGACGATGTCGTCGAGCGCGTTCGAGAGCAGGTAGATGTCTTCGCGGTCGAAGGGCGTGATGAAGGAGGAGTTGAGCTTCTTCGAGATGGAGTGCGTCAGCTCGTCGCACTGGTGCTCGATGGCCTTGATGCTTTCGAGGTGCTTCTGGAACTCGGACGGGTTGCCCGCGAGCATCTCGGCGAGCTTGCTGGCCGCGTCGTAGATGTGCGAGGTCATCTGGCGGAAGAGGCCGAAATACTGCTCCTCCTTCGGAATCAGGCTGAAGCGTCCCATGAACAGATTTCTCCCTGCCCGACTGGTCTGACGGTTTGTATAACGAGAGCCGAAATATAGAACAACGTCGCCGCGATGTCTATCCGCGGGAGATGAACGGCGTGTTAACGGGGTGTTAACTTTTCGCGCGCGGCCTCGTTTGTCGTACCCGACCGGTTCGTCGTATCCTCGACGCCTTGAGCCGATGAGTAGAACCCACCACGAGCGCGTCTTAGAGATCATGCGGATGGAGGCCGAGGCCATCGCCTGCACGGCCTCGCGCCTCGCGCCCGCGGAGGTCGAGCGCGCCGTCGAGCTGCTCGCGGCGTGCCGCGGCAAGGTCGTCACGGTCGGCGTCGGCAAGTCGGGCCACGTCGCGCAGAAGGCCGCGGCCACCCTGACGAGCACGGGCACGGCGGCCGTCTTCCTCCACCCTTCGGACGCGCTGCACGGCGGCATGGGGCTTGTCACCGAAGGCGACGTGTGCCTCTTCGTCAGCAACAGCGGCGAGACGGCCGAGCTGCTTGAGCTTCTGCCGTACGTGCAGCACCGGCGCGCGCCCCTGCTGGCCGTCGTCGGCAACACCGCGAGCAGCCTGGCGAGGCGCGCGGACGTGGCGCTCGACGCCTCCGTCGACAAGGAGGCGTGCCCGCTCAACCTCGCGCCGACGACGAGCACCACGGTCGCGCTCGCCGTCTGCGACGCCTTAGCGATGACGCTGATGTCGGTGAAGCAGCTGACGCCCGAGGACTTCGCCCTCAACCACCCGGGCGGGCGCCTGGGCAAGCGGCTCACGCTCAAAGTCTCAGACCTGATGCGCGGCGGCGAAGAGAACCCGACGGTCGGGACGCAGGCGGCGCTCCTCGAAGTGGTGCAGGCCATCGGCCGGGGGGGCTTGGGCGCCGTCAACGTGTGCGACGAAGGCGGACGCCTCGCGGGCATAATCACGGACGGCGACGTGCGCCGCGCCCTGCAGCGCGTGCGGCTCGAAGACCTCGCGGGCTTAACGGCCGAGGGCCTGATGACGCGCCAGCCCGTCGTCGTCGCGCCCGACCTCCTCGCGCACGCGGCCCTCCGGCTGATGGAAGACCGCCCCAGGCAGATCGCAGTCCTCCCCGTCGTCGAACGGGAAGGCCGCTGCGTCGGCCTCCTGCGCCTCCACGACATCGTCCGCAGCGGACTGTGAAGGGGAGTAGGCAGTGGGCAGATGGCAGTAGGCAGTTGAGCCGCGTAACGTGCGTTGAAGGGTTAATTCAGAGTTTTCGACTTCAGGTTCTTAACTGCCTACTGCCATCTGCCTACTGCCTACTATTTTATGATGAAAGCTTTCTGCCTTCTCTTGATTCTGGCGTTGACGTTCTCGTCAACGTCGCAGGCGCGCGCGGAGCGCGTGAGTCCGGCGGGCGAGGTGGTCGTGGTGTTGAGCGAGGAGTTTCTGAACTCCCTGCTCGTGGCGGTGGCTTCGAGGCCGGAACCGCCGAGCTTCCCCCTGTCGAAGGGCGGCGAGGGGAAGAAGTGCGAGAGCCGCATCCAGCTTCTGCCCGAGGCCGAAGGCACTCGGACGGCGGTGCGCTTCGTGGACGGGCGCATCACCGCGCCCGTCGCCTTCCGCGGCTCATACGAAGCGCCCCTCGTCGGCTGCCTGCGTTTCGAGGGCTGGGCCGACACGTCGTTCCAGCTCGAGTTCAACCGCGAGCGGCAGGTGCTCGCGGCGCGCGTCACCGTCCGCGATCTGAAGCTGAAGAACGTCCCCACGTCGCTGGTCGGCGGCGGCCTGACGGGACTCGTGCAGGACGCCATCGACGAGCGCGTCAACCCCGTCGAAATCCTGCGCGCCGAACAGCTCGGCGCGCGCGTCCCCGTCACGCAATCGGACGTGCTGCGCCTGCGCGCCGCGGACGTGCGCCACGAAGTCTCGGGGCGCGAGCTGCGCCTCCGCATCGTCTACGAGATAGTCCTCCCCGACTGACAGACAGGAACCCACGGCCGCGCGCGGTGTCTATGTGGACGCAAGCACGCAAGTGGGACAGCGCCGGGCCGTTCAAAGTCCGTCGCGCAGCCATACCTCTGTCGGGAGAAGGTCAATGCTTCAAAGTCTCAAACCGCTACGACTCGCCTCTTTCCTGTTCCTCCTCTCCGCGCTCCTGTCCGCGCCGTCAGCGTCCGCCCAGAGTAGTTCGCAGGGCGTGACGCCCGGCTCGCTCAACGCCTTCGGCGCGAAAGGCGCGGCGCTGGGCCTGTGCCCGCTCAAACACACGGACGTGCGCGCGAGCGTCGCGGGCTTCCTCGCGCGCGTGACGGTGACGCAGGAGTTCGAGAACCCCTTCGCGGAGAAGATCGAGGCCGTCTACACCTTCCCCCTGCCGCAGAACGCGGCCGTGGACGACATGACGATGAAGGTGGGCGAGCGCACCGTGAAGGGGAGGATCATGCGGCGCGAGGAGGCGGGCGAGGTCTACCGCGCCGCGCGCGCGGCCGGGCAGGTGGCGAGCCTGCTCGACCAGGAGCGGCCGAACGTCTTCACGCAGTCGGTCGCCAACGTCATGCCCGGCGAGCGCGTGACGGTCGTCATCAGCTACGTCGAGACCCTGAAGTACGAGGCGGGCACGTACGAGTTCGTCTTCCCGATGGTCGTCGGCCCGCGCTACGTCCCCGGCACGCCGACTGGGCGCACGCCTCCGCGCGGGCGACGCCCGAACACGGATCGCGTCCCGGACGCCTCGCGCATCACGCCGCCCGCGCCGCCGAAGGGGGTGCGCGCGGGCCACGACATCTCCGTCGAGGTCTCGATTGACGCGGGCGTCAACGTCGGGGTGCTCAGGTCGCCTTCGCACGAGATTGAGGTCGAGCGGCCGTCGCAGACGAGCGCGCGCGTGAGACTCAGAGACCTCGCGGCCATCCCCAACAAGGACTTCATCCTGCGCTACGACGTGGCCGGCGCGAAGATACAGGACGCCGTGCTCGCGCACAGAGACTCGCGCGGCGGCTACTTCACCCTAATACTCCAGCCGCCGCGGCGCGTGACGGCCGAGGACGTGACGCCGAAGGAGCTGGTCTTCGTCCTCGACACGTCGGGGTCGATGGGCGGCTTCCCCATCGAGAAGGCGAAGGAGACGATGGCGCTCGCGCTCGATCACCTCTACCCGCAGGACACCTTCAACCTCATCACCTTCGCCGGCGACACGAGCATTCTCTTCGAAGAGCCGGTGCAGGCGACGAGCGAGAACCTTGCGAAGGCGAAGCAGTTCCTCGAATCGCGCGCGGGCGGCGGCGGCACCGAGATGATGACGGCCATCCGCGCCGCGCTCGAACCTTCGGACGCGCAGGGGCACGTCCGCGTCGTCTGCTTCATGACCGACGGCTACGTCGGCAACGACATGGAGATCGTCTCCGAGGTGCAGAGGCACCCGAACGCGCGCGTCTTCTCGTTCGGCATCGGCGGCTCGGTCAACCGCTTCCTCCTCGACAAGATGGCCGAGCAGGGGCGCGGCGAGGTCGAGTACGTCTCGCTCAACGACGACGGCTCGGCCGCCGCGCGCCGCTTCCACGAGCGCGTGCGCAACCCTCTGCTCACGGACATCTCGATTGACTGGGGCGGCCTCCAGGTCGCGGACGTTTACCCCCGGCGCATCCCAGACCTCTTCGGCTCGACCCCCGTGATCGTGACCGGGCGCTACACGGCCGGCGGGCGCGGCCGCATCCGCCTGCGCGGGACGATGGCGGGGCGGCCGTTCGAACAGGAGATTCCCGTCGAGCTGCCGGAGTCGGAGGCGGACAACGACGTGCTCGCGACGCTGTGGGCGCGCCGGCGCGTGGAAGATTTGATGAGCGAGGATTACGCGGGCGCGCAGACGGGTTCGATGCGCCCGGACTTGCGCGAGGAGGTGACGGGGCTGGGGCTTGAGTACAGACTCCTGACGCAGTTCACCTCTTTCGTCGCCGTCGAAGAGACGACCGTCACCGACGGCGGCAAGCCGCGCCGCATCGAGGTGCCCGTCGAGACTCCGGAAGGCACGGACGAAGCGGAAGACGCCGTCGGCCCGCCTACGGCGAAGCTGTTGGCGACGGGGCGCGCCGCGCAGCCGCGGAGGCGGGTGGCCAATTTGTCGTCGTTCGGTCTGATAGGGAATGCGTCGGCCGGAGGAGCCGGCTCTGCGCCTGTGGTTGTGAGCAGCGAGGCATCGCCGCCGCCGCCTCCGTCCATAGTGCCGCCCTCGTCGCAGACCGGCGGGGTCATCTCGGGCGGCGTCTTGAACGGCAAGGCCGTTGCGAAGCCCCTGCCCGCCTACCCGCCCGTCGCGAAGGCGGCCAGCGCGCAGGGGACGGTTACGGTGCAGGTGGTGGTTGACGAACAGGGGCACGTCACCTCGGCGTCGGCCGTCAGCGGGCACCCGCTCCTGCAGCGGGCGGCCGTGGAAGCCGCCAGGCAGGCGCAGTTCTCACCGACGCTGCTCTCGGGGCAGCCGGTGAAGGTCTCGGGCGTCATCACCTACAACTTCGCTTTGACGAACGGGGCCACGCCCGCGGGCGAGTCAGGGACGACCACGACGGCCGCCCCGCCGACGCCCGAGGAGCAGAAGTGGGCACAGTTCGTCGCCAAGCTCCACCCGCTCGTCGCGTCCGTCGTCGAGAGGTTGGGTGAAGGGAAGGGGACGGCCGTCGAAGGGGAGGAGAGGTTCGTCCGCGGCGGCAAGGCCGAGCTGCGCATAAGGCTCTCTGACAAGTCGCCCGCCGTGCTGAAGCAGCTCAAGGAACTCGGCTTCGAGCTGATACTCGACGCGGCATCGACCGACCTCGTCATCGGCCGCCTGCCGCTCGAAAAGCTCCCGGCGCTCGCGGACGTACAGGCCCTCCGCTACGTCGCGCCGGAGACGAATTAACAGGGAGGGGTGTTGGGTGCTGGGTGCTGGGTAAGAGTTGATGTCTTACCCAACACACAGCACCCAGCACCCAGCACCCTCTAGCTGGCGACGGCCACGCGCGCGCCGACGGGCATGTCCACGATCTCCCAGGCCGTCTCGTCGCGCAGGAGCTTCGACATGAGCGCGGCGTGGAGGAGGTGGCCGCTGCGCTCGGCGCGGACGAGGCCGAGCAGAGGCATCCCGAGCAGCGCGAGGTCGCCGACGATGTCGAGTATCTTGTGGCGGACGAACTCGTCCGGGCGGCGGAGCGGCGTCTCGTTGAGCATCCCTTCGGGCGTGAGCACGATGGCGTTGTCGAGCGAGCCGCCGCGGATGAGGTTCGCGCGCCGCAGCGCCTCGATCTCTTCCGTGAAGCCGAAGGTGCGCGCCGGGGATATCTCGCGCAGGAACGCCTCGGGGTCGAGCGCGTCGAACGTCATCCGCTGCACGCCGATGAGCGGGTGCGCGAAGTCGATCATGCACTCGATCTCCCACCCTTCGAGCGGCTCGACCGAGACGCGGCGCGCGCCCTGCTCCACCTCCACCCGGTGACGCACGCGCAGGGCGCGCCGCGCCGCCGGCTGCTCGACTACCCCTGCGCGCAGAATCATCGCCGCGAAGTCGTCCGAAGACCCATCCATGATCGGCAGCTCGAGGTTGTCGATCTCGATGTAGGCGTTGTCCACGCCGAGGCCCCGCAACGCCGACAGAAGGTGCTCGACCGTCGAGAGCATGACGCCCGTGCGCATCAAGGTCGTGGCGTAGGAGCAGTGCGCGATGCACTCGACCGAGGCCGGAATCTCGAAGTCGTCGAGGTCTGTGCGGACGAAGACGTGGCCCGTGTCGGGCGGCGCGGGGCGCAGGCGCAGGTGCACCGGCACCGCAGTGTGCAGCCCCAGCCCGCTCGTCTCGACGGGCGCTGCGATGGTCGTCTGTTTAATCAAGGCGAGGTCTCAGACCTTTCATTCTTCATAAAGGAACGCCAAACATAAGAGCAACGCCCGTGCCCCCGCGTTGCACGCCGAAACCCTCACACTTTTCACCAAAACACTTTCGTCCTGTGGCACGCGGGCGACAAACCCCCGCCCGCCCTGTGGCACCCGCGCCACACAAACCTCTTGCCCCCGCCGAACGAGGAGAGGATAATGACCCGCATCGGCCCAAGGCTGAACCAACATGAGCACACAGACCACGAACTATCTCGACCTCATCGAGCGCTTAACCGCCGGCGCCAAGCTCGAACTCTACAACATAGATTGGGACGAGTACGAGAACCTTCTGTCTCAGATGGGGGACTTTCCCGGCCACCGCCTGAGCTACGACGCTGGGAGGTTGACTATCGTGAGTCCTTCGTTAGAGCACGAGGATTACAAGGACTTCATTCTCGGATTAGCGCGGACACTGTCCGATGAAATGAATCTGACTTTAGAGTCGCGGGGGACAGCAACGTTTAAGCGGAAGGCTTTGAAGAAAGGTGTTGAGCCGGATACCTGTTTTTACGTACAGAGCGCTGCGAGCGTCATCGGCCGACGTGCCTTCCCGAATCGTGAATACCCGCCGCCGGATGTCGTCGTCGAGATCGACATGAGCCACGACTCGCTCGACAAGTTCCACATCTACGCCGCGCTCGGCGTACCCGAAATCTGGCGATACGACGGAGAGCGCACGCGCTTCTACAAACTGACGGGCGAGACGTACGAGGTAATACAGAACAGTCTCGCCTTTCCGACTCTCACGGCCAAAGTGATCACAGAGCATCTCGAACTGAGCAAGGCCGACGGGCACACCGCCGCGCTCAAGGCTTTCCGCCAGATGCTGCGCTCCCGTACCCCTTCCTGAAAGCGCGCGCGCCCCGTAGCTTGTCACCCGCCGCCGTAATTCCTTATCATCGGGGCAAATGCCGTCGAAAAAATCGAAGCCGAAAGAGCCGACCGAGCGGGTCTTTCTCATTGACTCGTTCTCGCACATCTTCCGCGCGTTCTTCGCGCCGATGGGGGGGCGGAGCGAGCCCCTGACAAACAGCCGCGGGCAGGTGACGCAGGCCGTCTTCGTCTTCACCAACATGCTCCGCAAGCTCCTCGCGGACGAGAAGCCGCACTACATCGCGGCCGTCTTCGAGTCGGGCGTGCCGACGTTCCGCCACGAGATGAACGTCGGCT
>Ga0213876_10001001_pt1 | contig 18441 bp, 14 predicted proteins | sample BarmaccomBMRX_R9_FD_160113 | JGI IMG/M metagenome (GOLD analysis project Ga0213876, IMG submission 160113) | Root-associated microbial communities from Barbacenia macrantha in rupestrian grasslands, the National Park of Serra do Cipo, Brazil - RX_R9 | ecosystem: Host-associated > Plants > Roots... | reverse complement strand
TCTTCTGGCCGGCCTTGATCGCGTCGACCGCCTTCTTCCATTCGGTGGGTTCGATCTTCGTGCCTTCGGGACCGGCGATCGCGCGCAGCGCGTCGCGCACCTTGACGCGATCGGTCGAGCCCGCCTTCTCGAGCGCGAGCGCCGCCATCATGGTCGCGTCATAGACCTGCTCGACGAAGAGCTTGTTCGTCATGCCGGGCTTTGCCTTCTCGAAAGCTTCCTCGAATTTCTTATGCGCTGTGGAGTCGGTCGGCGAGGTGGGCGCCGTCCCGAAGAAGTTTTTGAGGTTCTCGGCGCCGATCTGCTTGATCATCGTGTCGTCGCGTATGCTTTCGGTGCCGACGAAGGTGTTGAAGAAATTATTCTCGAGCGCCTGCTTCACGATGGTGAGCCCGCTGTCGCCCGCATAGGCGATGATCACGAGCGCCGGTGCCTTGCTCGCCGAAAGCGTTGCGAGCTCGGCGCGATAGGAGGGTTTCTTGGTCTCGTGGATCTGATCGGCCGCGATCTTTCCGCCGGCAGCGGCATATTCCTTGCGGAACACCTCTGCGATGCCGACCCCATAATCATTGTTTGCATAGCTCAGCGCCACGGTCTTGAAGCCCTTGTCGAGCACCATCTTGGCGAGCACCTTGCCCTGGTAGGTGTCGGAGGGAACGATGCGAAAGAGCATGTCGTTCTTCGGCATCGTCGTGATTGCCGGCGACGTCGCGGTGGGCGCGATGAGCGGCACGCCGGCCGCGATCGTGACGCTTCCGGCGGCCGGAATTACCGTGCCGCTGAGCAAGGGACCGACGATGACCGGAACGTTCTCGACCGAAGCGAGCTTGCGCGCCGCATCGACCGCGCCCTGCTCGGTGCCTTGCGTGTCGACGATGACGAGGCGTAGCTTCTTGCCGCCGAGGATGCCGCCATTGGCGTTGACCTCGTCGACCGCGAGCTGTTGGGCGGCGAGCAGGGCCGGCATGAAATTCGCAATCGGCCCCGTGACATCCATGAGAGCGCCGAGCTTCACCTCCTCTTGCGCGCCTGCGACGCTCGCAACGAGCGGCAATGAGACCAAAAGCGCCAGAGAAAGGGCAAGACGTCGCGCTTGCGCATGGAGCCGATCGAATGTCATCGCGTTTCCTCGTTTGGTTTTGCTGCGGAACTCTAACGCTAAATCGAACGGAGTCGAGATGATTTCCAAGCTCCTTGCGCCCGCAGCGGTGCACTTCAGACGAGGGACAAAGGCGAAGGGAGGCGCTCGATGAGAGTGGATTGGCTTCACGCCGGGCCGACGATGCTCGCTGCTTTTCTCGCCTCTTTCGTCGAGTTTGTCGAAGCCTTGACGGTTGTCCTCGCGGTTGGAACCGTGCGCGGCTGGCGCGACGCGCTTGCCGGGAGCGGAGCGGCGCTTGTTGCGCTTCTCGTCGTCATCGCAGTCTTAGGTCCGGCGTTGACGCTCATCCCTCTCGAAAGCGTGCAGCTTGTCGTCGGCGGCTTGCTGCTCCTCTTCGGCATGCGCTGGCTTCGCAAGGCCATTTTGCGCGCGGCCGGGATCATCGCATTGCATGACGAAGCCAAGGCGTTCGCGAAAGAGAGCGCCGAGTTACGCGGCCTCCACATCGTTCATGGCGGTTGGGACAAGGTTGCGTTCGCCGCGTCCTTCAAGATCACCATGCTCGAAGGCATCGAGGTGGTCTTCATCGTGGTCGCGATGGGGGCGGGCGGCGCGGGCCTTCTCCTGCCCGCAAGCCTGGGCGCGCTCGCCGCGCTTGCGCTTGTCGTCGCGCTCGGTGTTCTCGTGCATCGCCCGCTCGCGACCATCCCTGAGAACAGGCTCAAATTCGTGGTGGGCGTGCTGCTCAGCGCCTTCGGCACGTTCTGGGTCGGAGAGGGCCTCGGCATCGAATGGCCCGGCGAGGATTGGTCGATCCTCGGCTTGATCGCGGGCTTCCTCGGCGTGGCTTGGATCGCCGTCGCCCTTTGCCGGCGCGCCACCCCTTCGAAGACCATGACGATTTCGGGATCGTAAGGAAGTTCAAATGGCTTGGGTCAAGACCACGTTTTCAGAGCTTGTCTCGCTGTTCGTCGAGGATGGCAGCCTCGCGGTAGCGATCCTCGCTTGGCTTGGCCTCACGGCCGTTGTGCTCGCGCGTTTCGAGAGCTTGTCCCCTTGGCGGGGAATGGTTCTTTTCGTGGGCCTTGCCGCGATTCTCGTCGAGAATACGTGGAGGCGCGCGCGAGCCGATCGAGGAAAGTGAGCGGCAGGGGCCCTCGTGCAATTCCTCAGATATGGATCGGGTGGCCGAGCGCGCGAAGAGAGGCCTCGAGGAAGGCTTCGCCGCGCGTTGGATGAGGATGGACGGTTCCGGCCACATCCTCGAGGCGTGCGCCCATCTCGATGGCAAGACTGAAGCCGCTGCCCAGTTCGGAGATGCCGTCGCCGACGCCCTGAACGCCGAGGATGAGGTGATTGTCGGCCCTCGCGACCACGCGGATGAAGCCCGCCTCCTTTCCCATCGTGAGGGCACGCCCGCTCGCCTGAAACGGAAAGATGCCGATTTTGGCCTCGATGCCCGCTCGCTTGGCCTCTTCGGGTGAAAGCCCGGCGGTGACGATCTCGGGGTCGGTGAAGCAGATCGCGGGAACGGAAAGCTTGTCCCAGGCACGCTTTTCGCCCGCGACGATCTCGGCCACCATCTCGCCTTGCGCGGTCGCCCGATGCGCCAGCATCGGTTCGCCCGTCACGTCGCCGATGGCGTAGACGCCGCGCATGGACGTGCGGCATTTGTCGTCGACGCGAATGAAGGGCCCGTCCCGGTCGAGGTCGATCGCATCCAGGTTGAAGCCGTCGGTCATCGGCTTGCGGCCCACGGTCACCAGGATCTTATCGGCCGCGAGCGAGCGCTTTCGCCCATCGGCGGCCTCGACGCTCAGCGCCTCGCCCTTGTCGTCGAGCCCCTTTGCTTTGGCGTCGAGCATCACCTCGATGCCCAGTTCGCGCAGGCGCTTGCCGACCGGGCGCGTAAGCTCGCCGTCATATTGCGGAAGAATGCGCGATTGCGCTTCCACGACCGTCACCTTGGCGCCGAGCTTCGCGAAGGCGGTTCCGAGCTCGAGCCCGATATAGCCCGCTCCGACCACGACGAGATTGCGCGGCACTTGCGTCAGCGCCAGCGCTTCGGTCGAAGAGATCACGCGCCCCCCGAAAGGGAGGAAGGGAAGCTCGATCGGGGCCGAGCCGGTGGCGATCACGATCTCGCTCGCGCGGATCACTTGCAGCCCCGTCTGCGTCTCTACCTCGACCGTCTTCCCGTCGCGGAATTTTCCTGAGCCTTCGACGATCTTCACGTCCGCCTTTTTCAAGAGCGCCGAGACACCGCTGGTGAGGCGCCCGACGATGCCATCCTTCCAGGCGATCGTGTGCGCAAGCTCGAGCACCGGCCCACTCGTGGTGATGCCGAACGGGTTTTCGCCCGACGCGAAATGCAAAGCCTTCTCGTATTCGTCCGCCGCGTGAATCAGCGCCTTTGAAGGAATGCAGCCGACATTGAGGCAGGTGCCGCCGAGCTTCTTCGCCTCGACGAGGACGGTGTCGATGCCGAGATGGCCGGCTCTAATGGCGCACACATAGCCGCCGGGTCCCGCTCCGAGGACGAGGAGCCTGCAGGAGATATCTTTCACGACGTCAACTCTCCATGAAGATCAGTGCGGGCGTCTCCAGGAGCACCTTCACGCGCTGAACGAAGATGGCCGCGTCGAAGCCGTCGATCACGCGGTGATCGAAGCTCGAGGAGAGGTTCATCACCTTGCGCGGCACGAAACCCGTGCCGTCCCATTGCGGCCGTACGCTCATCTTGTTGACGCCGAGGATCGCGACCTCCGGATGATTGATGATCGGCGTTGAAATCACGCCGCCGAGCGCACCGAGCGAGGTGATCGTGATCGTCGAGCCCGTGAGCTCGTCGCGTTGCGCCGTGCCGGCACGCGCGGCTTCCGAAAGCCGGGCGAGTTCGGATGCGCATCCCCACACATCGAGCGCTTCGGCATGACGCACGACCGGCACCATGAGGCCCGAAGCGGTCTGCGTCGCGATGCCGATATGGACGCCGGCGTGCTGATGCAAGACGCCGGCGGCATCGTCGAAAAGCGAATTCACCACCGGGTGATCCTCGATGGCGCGCACCAGGGCACGCATGAGAAAGGGCAGAAGCGTGAGCCTTGGCCGGTTTTCGCGCTTCTCCTTGTTGAGCGAGGCGCGCAGCTCCTCGAGCGCGGTGACATCCACTTCTTCGACATAGGTGATCGAGGGAATATGCGAATGGGCAGTCGTCATCTTTTCGGCGATCTTCCGGCGAAGGCCGACAAGCTTGAGCTCCTCAACCGTGCTCTTCGGCTGGAGGAACCGGGGTCTCGGCAGTCCCGGCCCTCGCGCAAACAAGGCGTCGAGATCCTCATGCGTGATGCGACCTGCCGGACCCGTGCCCGGTACCTGCCGCAGGTCGATCCCCCCTTGCCGCGCTCGCAGGCGCACGGCGGGTGAGGCGAGGGGGCGCGAACCTTCGGGGCGTGGCGCGCCGAGTGCGATATGGCGCGCCTGCGTCGCGCGTGCCGGTTCATGCTTCGCCGGAACAGAAGGGCCTTCCGCCGCCGGCGGCGGTTCGGCCGCGCCGACCCGCGTTTGCACGGGAGGCGCTTCGCTTGCCTTGCCCTCGGCGCGCGGCATCCGCGGTGCTTTTTTGCTTTTCTCCGTGGCGGGGGCCGCGGAAGCATCCTCTCCCGGGACCTGGAGGCGCAAGAGATCCGAACCGACGGCAATCACATCGCCGACCTTGGCGCCGAGCCAGGTGATCTCGCCTTCGACGGGTGATGGAATTTCGACGGTCGCCTTGTCGGTCATCACCGCGGCGAGCAAGGCGTCCTCGCGGACGAGATCGCCGACCTTGACGTGCCACTCGACCAGCTCGGCCTCGGCGACGCCTTCGCCGACATCGGGGAGGCGGATCACGTGCTCGGCCATTTCGCCCTTCCATGGCTGCAAGGTGTGGAGCGAACGGTGAAAAGCGGAGAAGACAGTCTCGGCTTCTTCATCTCACAACTCGCAATTCACGATTCCCCGCTCACTGGTCACCACTCACCACTTCCAAAAACGCACGCCCGACCCGTTCAGGACCCGGAAAGTAGTCCCACTCTTGCGCATGCGGATAAGGCGTGTCCCAGCCTGTCACGCGGCGAACGGGAGCTTCGAGCTCGAAGAAGCAATTCTCCTGAACGAGCGCCGAAAGCTCCGCGCCGAAACCGGAAGTGAGCGTTGCTTCGTGAACGATGACGCACCGGCCGGTCTTGCGCACCGAAGCCACGATGGCCTCGAGATCGAGTGGAAGCAGGCTCCGAAGGTCGATGATCTCGGCATCGACGCCGGTCTCGGCGGCGGCCGCCATCGCAACATAGACCATGGTGCCATAGGCCAGAACGGTGAGCGCTGCGCCCTCGCGGCGGATCACGGCTTGTCCGAGCGGCACGCGGTAATGGCCTTCCGGCACCTCACCGAGCTCATGTTTCGACCACGGTGTGATCGGCCGATCGTGATGGCCGTCGAACGGGCCGTTATAGAGCCGCTTCGGCTCGAGGAAGATCACCGGATCGGGGTCCTCGATCGAGGCGATGAGAAGGCCCTTGGCGTCCTTCGGGTTCGAGGGCACGACCGTCTTGAGACCCGAGACGTGCGTGAACAGCGCCTCCGGGCTCTGGCTGTGCGTCTGCCCGCCCGATATGCCGCCTCCCGTGGGCATCCTTACGACGAGGGGGCAGGTGAAATCGCCATTCGAGCGATAGCGCAGCCGCGCGGCCTCGGAGACGATCTGGTCATAGGCCGGATACATGTAATCGGCGAACTGCACCTCGACACAGGGGCGCAACCCGTACGCTGCCATGCCGATCGCGGCGCCCACGATGCCGAGCTCGCTGATCGGAGTGTCGAAACAGCGGCTCTTGCCGTATTTCGCTTGCAAGCCCTGCGTCGCACGAAACACGCCGCCGAAATAGCCCACATCCTCGCCGAAGATGACGACGTTGTCGTCGCGCTCCATCATCACGTCCATGCCGTCGCGGATGGCCTCGACCATGGTCTTGCGAGGCATCGCTCACACCCCGGCCTGCTGGCGCTGACGGCGCAGATGCGGCGGCATCTCGGCGTAAACGCCCTCGAACATGTCGCGCACCGAAGGCTTGCCGCCGGCATGAAGCGTGCCATGGCCCTCGGCTTCCTTTTGCGCCGTGACCACGCCGTCGAGGATTTCCGCCTCGGCTTGCTTATGGCGCGCCTCGGACCAGACGCCACGGCGGATCAGGTGGTTCTTCAAGCGGATCACCGGGTCGCCGAGCGGCCAGGCATCGGATTCGGTTTTGGGGCGGTAGGCGGCCGGATCATCCGAGGTCGAGTGGGCGCCGACCCGGTAGGTGACGTATTCGACGAGGGTTGGGCCGAAATTGCGGCGCGCACGCTCGATCGCCCATCGCGCCACCGCATAAACCGCGAGATAGTCGTTGCCGTCGACCCTGAGCGCGGGAATGCCAAAACCAAGCCCGCGCGCCGCGAAAGTGCCCGAGCCGCCCCGCGCGATGCCTTGGAAAGTCGAGATGGCCCATTGGTTGTTGACGATGTTCAGCACCACAGGGGCCTTGTAGGTCGAGGCAAAGACGAGCGCGGCGTGGAAGTCGGATTCGGCGGTCGCGCCGTCGCCGATCCAGCCCGCCGCGATCCTCGTGTCGCGCTTGATGGCCGAAGCCATGGCCCAGCCGACCGCCTGGATGAATTGCGTGGCGAGATTTCCCGAGATCGTGAAGAAGCCGAGCGCCTTCGAGGAATAAAGCACCGGCATTTGCCGGCCCTTCAGCGGGTCCCTCTCGTTGGAGAAGATTTCGTTCATCATGTCGACGAGCGAATAGCCCGCCGCGATCAAGAGGCCGGCTTGCCGGTAGGTCGGGAAGTTCATGTCGCCCGGCTCGAGCGCCTTGCGAAAAGCGCAGCTCACGGCTTCCTCGCCCATATGCTGCATGTAGAACGAGGTCTTGCCCTGGCGCTGCGCCATCAGCATGCGCGCATCGAAGGTGCGCAAGGTCATCATGTGGCGCAAGCCCTCGAGCAAGGCCTCGTCGCTCAGCAAACCTGCCCAAGGACCGACGGCCTCTCCGTCCCGATTGAGCACCCGGATGATCGAGAAGGCGAGGTCGCGGATCGATTCCGGGTCGACATCGATTTCCGGTCGAGGGACCGAGCCGGCGTTTGGAATTTTGACGCTCGAGAAATCGGGTTTGCCGCCGGGCCGAACCGCCGGCTCGGGCACATGCAAGCTCAAGGGCGGTTGGTCGTTCATTCGTCACGGACTCCCGTTCGGCTTCCCCGCTCGAGAAAATCTTGCGACGACGGAGCCTACGCCAAAGCCCTACGCTCGGGATACATCATTTGTTCGACGATGCCGTCAGCTCGCCATCGGTTTGCGCTGCAGCCCGAGCACGCCCGGCAACAATTCGAGATGACGCCAAATGAAGACTGCCATGCCCGCATTCCAAACGATGAGCGCGAGCGTCGTCGCGATTGCCGCGCCCGTCAAGCCGAATTCATGGATCATGACCACGCTCACGAACGCGTTCACGACCGTGCTGGCGATGAGGATCGCTGCGGCGCTGCGCTCATGCCCGGTCATGTTCATCACGTGCAACTGCGAGCCGAGGCTCGCGGCGAAGACTTGCCCGACGAGCAGAATGCGCAGCGCTGGGACGCCGGCCTGGTAGCCTTGCCCGAACCAGGAGAGGAGGGGGTCGGCCAGGATCGAGAGAACGAGCGCGATCGCGGCCGCGCCGCACAAGGTCCACAGAGCCGATGTGGAGACGAGCACCTGCAGCATCGCTTGATCCTTGCGCGCGAAGAGATGAGAGATGGTTGGCGCGAAGAGCGTGTTGACCGCGGTGCGCGGCAGCGCCGCGAGAAACGCGATGTTGAAGGCAAGGCCGTAAATCCCCGCATCCGTCGTGTGCCCGGTCCAGCCGAGTAACAACACGCCGGTACGATTGAGAAGGGCTTCGGCGCCGGCGATCAGCACCAACGGAAGCGCGGTTCGTCGCCAGATCGCGGCGCTATATTCGGCCGCGAGCGCATCGATAAGGCGCGGTCGAAGCCGATGCTTCGCGAAGCTAGAGAGCACGAGCCCCACGATCGAGCCGACGACCGTCGCCGTCATCACCCACGGCGCGTCGAGCGTCGCGCCGAAGGCGAAGCTCGCCACGGCCACGATGACGAGCAGCATTCCGTCGCGGACCATGCGGTCGGGCGCGAGCGCCGAGGCGACGCCGCCGAAAGCGCGCACCGCCGAGGATCTGATCCACAAAAGCGCCCAGACCGGCACGAGGAAAAAACCGACGAAAAAAGTGTTCCTGAGCGGCGCCGACATGCCGGGCGCGAGAAGCACGACGAGCATTCCGAGTGCCATGACGCCGACGCTCACCGCCAGGGCGCGCCGCTCTGCATATTGAATCACGCCCTTGAGGAGCGAATAGGCGCGCTCGGCGCGGTAAGCCGGTACAAAGCGCAACAGCGCGACGTCGAAGCCGAGTGCGGAGAAGTAGGCGAGCACCACCATCCAAGCGAAGACATAGGTGTAGATGCCGAAGGTGTCCGCACCGACAAGGCGCGCGATCAGGAGCTGTGAGCAATAGGTGAGACCGGCTCCGATCACAAAGATGCCGAACGCGGCGACACCACCGCGCTTCACCCTTTCGATGGACGGGTCTTCTGACGAAAGATCAGCCACGAAGAAGACCTTTGGAGGCGATGACGGTTGGCCGACCAAAGCTCATGACGCCACCCTGCTCAAAGGCCGAGCTTCAGTTCTCTGCGCGATTAGCTCCTCGATTTGTGACGCTCCCCCCTCCAGCGAGCGGCGGTCGAGGGAGCGCACGCGGATTACCCTCTCTCCCCGCCTTTCCAGCAGGGCCTGCAATCGATCGGTGATCCCCATGAGCTCGAGGTTGCGATCAAGGTCGAGCTCGAAAAGCCGTTCGAGCATACCTTGTGCGCCGTTGCGGGTGCGCAAGCGCGCCTCGAGTACGTCGCGAGGCGCGTCGAGTCGGATGATGAGGTCGGCTTTCGGCGCGCGATCGAGGAGGCGACAGACGAGGGTCTCGTCCTCGTTTTCGCCGAGCAGCACGAGCGAGCTTATCGCTTGCACGAAGGCTTGGTCGAAAATCGTGATGCGCTCGCTCTCCGAGGCATCCCGCCAGGAGCTCGATAGGCGCGTGAGGTACTGCTCCAAGCGAAAGGACCAGAGCAGGCTTTTCGGCCGCAACATCCTCATGAGATCACGTGCGGTGCCGGTTGCGGTGTCACTGGCCGCATCACTCGCCGAACGAGTTGCCGAACCGGTTGCCGGGCTCGCTTTCTCCGAGCCATCCCTCGGTCGCGCCGAACGCTTGAGCATGGCGAGGAGCGGGCGGCCCAATCGCTCGAAGGCGGCTCTTTTTCGGCCCCCTTCATGCGGTGGTCCATCGGCCGGGCCGATCGACTTCTCGGCCGGCCGAACGCTCATGGTGAGCTCCGCCGCATGGCCGTGCTCTCGCAAACGCTTCGCAAGGCACTTCGCGAAAGTGGTCTTGCCGACGCCGGGAGGGCCGAAGAGCTCGATGATCATGCCGCGACCCCCGCCCCAATGCTCAGAGTTGCCGCCAGATTTCGCGCTTGATCTTGCCGATCACCACCGGCAAAGGCTGCTCGGCGTCCACGCAAATCACCCGGGCCCCTGGAAAGGCAAGGCGCTCCATGGAGGCTACCCGATCGCGGATGACCTCGATATCCATGCTCGGTTCTCGCCTTTTCGCGGTCGGCGGCGAGACGATGAGCTTGATCACGAGATCGGGCGGGAGCTGGCGCGACAGCGCATAAGCGCGCGCTTCGAGGCGCCGCAAGAAGGCCGGCGCGCGTGACACGCGAGTGAGAAGCGGCCCATCATTGAAACCGAGGATTTCGTCCTGCGGGTAGCGGTCGGCGAGAACGACGAGGCCGCGATTGGCGGCCCGGCGCGCCGAGAGAAGCTTGATCCGCTTCTCACGGGCGACCACCATCGCCCAGCCGGTCAGAAGCAAGCCGTAGAGGAGGCCGGGAGGGCGGGACGAAACATTCCCGTGCGAGGAGCCTTTCGGCTTCGTCTTGAAGGAACGCTGCAGCACCGGCATGATGAGCTTCAGCGGCCAGAGCAGGAGAGAGGGTCGCCCATCGCCCGTGCCGAAATAAATCGGCATCGTATCGATCTCGGCGCCGAGCCAGCTTCGCATGGTGGAAACGGCGGTGCTTTTGCCGCTGCCGTCGACGCCGATCATTGCCACCACGCATCCCCCACCAGGGGCTCGCCGGTTCCAGGGCCTAGGCCAATGGAGAAGGCGCTTGTTCAAGCCGCCGGCGAGCCAAAATGCGGTCCGGGCAAGGTTTCGCAAGCGATATTCGAGCGCGTTGTAGCTGCGCTGCAAGGCGAAATGCGCCGCCACTTGCCTTCGCAAGCTCGCCGGGATCTTGAAACCATCGGTATCGTAGAAAGTATCGACGAGGGAAACGGCAAGCTTTTCGGCGTTTGGCCCTTCACCGATGAGCTTGGCCGCGCGCTCGCGCAGGCTTTCTTCATCCACCTCCGGAATCAGAGCTTCGCGATCGAGGGCGAACTTCTCGAGCGTCGCGCGCCAATGGCGCATGGTGACAGGATCTGACCGTCGAAGCTCGAGACAAGCACGAACCATCAACAGCAGCGCTTCGCATGCCGGCTCGAGAATAAGGATGGGCAAGCTCGGGTGGCGTGTCGCGTGCGCGAGAAGCCTGTCCTCCCAAGCAACACGGTAGTTCTTGAGAAGCCGCTCGCCGGTAACGAGGCGAAAATGCAGATGCACATGCACGAGCCTGCCGCTCGGCTCGTCGAGGCCAAGGAAGCTCACCACCGCGGGATGATCGCGCCCGCTCACCGAGGGAAAGAGCTTGAGCCCCCGCTGCAGGAGAAGCGCCTGCACACGGTGTTGGTCCGACCTCCCGATGAGGAGGTCGAGATCGCCTTCCCCGGCAAGCACGAGATGCACGCGCCGGCTTGCCTTCCAGTAACAGTACGAGATGCCTTGGCGATGAAGATCGTTGAGGATCTCGAGCAACAAAGGGAGGATGATCCCGCTCGCCTCGGCGCGCGAGATCGCGTCAGCGTTTTTGGCGAATTCCATCTTGGTCATGCTTCCGGGGCCTTGGCCTTGCGTGCCTCTTCCTCGGCGGCCACAGCGACGCCCGGTTTTGGCAACGATAATTTTGGGCGCCAATATCCAACGGAATTGGAATAATATTTTTCGTATTTGACAAAATGCTCGCCGACATCGCCATAGCGGTAGCGGGCATGCTCTTTTAGATCGACCTGAGTGAGTACCGTGCTCGGTTGCACCCGGTTCTCATCGAGGCAGCCGCTGCTGCGCAGCACGTTTACGGCGTTCTGCGCCGTCTCGCGCCGGGTGCTGCCCCATTTGACGACGAACAGCACCTTGTCGGCCATCGTGGCAAGAAGGCGTGATTCGGTGACGCCGAGGAGTGGCGGCCCATCGACGATGACGCAATCGTAGCTTTCCCGAAGCTGATGCAAGAGCCGCGACAATTGATCGCCGGCGAAAAGAGTCACGGGATCGACGGGACAGCGCGTCATCGGCAAATAGTCGAGGCCGAGATGCGGCACGCGCTGAATGACGTCGGCCGGCGGAAGATCGTGAAGCAAGAGGTCGACGATACCGCGCTTGGCGCGAGTGCGCAGCGCGCGCTGAACGGTTGGATGGCGAAAATCCAAATCGACGAGGAGGACGCGCCTGCGGATCTGCGCGATGTAGACGGCAAGGCTCACGGCGAGCGTCGTCTTCCCCTCGCTCGGCACGCTCGAGCTCGTCAGGATGATTTTCGAGCCCTCATGTGGTGTCGTCAGGTGCAAACCCGCGACCACAGAGCGAATGGCTTCGGTATACGCCGAGAAGGGGTGCCTCAGAAGGTATTTGTGGGGGCGAATCCGGGCCGTGCGCGAAAGCTGCGAGACGAGCCCGAGGCAAGGAAGCCCGAGCGCCTCGACGGCCTCCTGTTCGCTCCGCAATCCTCGATCGAGCCGTTCCGCGGCGACGGCCAAAAGGCAGCCGCCCATCGAGAAGAGCACGAATGCAGGGAAGATGAAAAGCAGCGGACTTGGCGAGCTCGGCCGCTCCGGCGGGGAGGCAAGGGACAAGATGCGCACATCCGAGTGCACGATCTCCTGTTGGTAGCTGAGCTCCTTCTGGCGTCGCACGAGGTTCGTGTAGAGCTGGTCGCGTGCCGCTCCCTCGCGCTCGAGCTCGCGCAGGCGCGCATCGGCTTCGCGCTCTTCAGCCGGATTGTTCTGCCCTGGCGTCTGACGTTGCTGCACAATCCGTTGAACGGCCGCGCCGGCCTCCTCCACCTCTTTCTTGAGCTGGGCGATGCGCTCGTCGAGGCGGGTGAGTTCCCGAGTGGTGACCTCGCGCTTCTGCTCCCTCTGGCCGTCGACGAAGAGTTGGACGACACGGTTCGCGATCGCGGCCGCGGTCGCCGGATCCGTCGATGTGTAGCTCACCCCGATGACGCGCGAGGTGCGTTCCTGGCTCACGCGCAAATAGCGCTCGAAATCGTCCAATGTCGGCGGCGCGAGATGTTTGCCCGCGGCGGCGGGCGGCTTCGAGGTCGAATCGGCGCTGGACGTCGCGCTCTTGCCCGAGGGGTCGCTCGCTGCATCGGGGTCCGCGTTCGTCTTGCGAGAGGACGGGTCCGAGGACACGGGGTCCTTCGCCAAGCTGTCGACGGCACGCTGGATGTTGTCGTGCGAGGTCAGCATCGTCACCTGAGTGTCGATGGCCGGTTCGTCGGCAAGAGGTGCTGGCGCGGTCTGTCCATTGACTTGGCCGGCTTGCGGCTCAACCACGATTTGCGCTTTTGCGGTGTATTTGGGTGGGATCAGGAACCCGATGGCGCCGGCAAGGCAGGTGCCGAGCGCGGCAACGCCAAGCACCAGGCCCATGCGCCTGTACAAAATGCCCAAGAGCTGCCGGAAAGGCGCCTCGGGTATCCGCTGAGGCGGGTTGACCCGATGTGAGCTTGCCGCTTGGGTCTCCTTCGGTCGAGACGGAACGGAGAAATCGGACTCTTCGGCCGGATCGAAATTTTCTGGTGCGAATTTCATGATTCAACCTTCGAGACGGCAAGGGCTGTGCACGATGGCCGGCCCGTCCGCGGCGGGACGTCCGGCGCACTTCTGAAGATGGGTGGATTCGTCAGCCATAAGCACGTGATTCCTCGATCCTCTGGACAGGCGATCTGGCGGGGCCTGAAGCCGCGATGTCGTCGCTCGCCGAACGTATCGGCAAAGGCGGACTTCCCAGGCCGTCGAGCCAAGCCTGGACCATGAGCACGGCCCAGAGTTCGCTCGCCCTGTCGCGGCGACCGCTCAGATGCTCGCGCCAACAGGTCTCGACGCGTGCTGCATCGAAAAACCCGGTCTTCTGGATTTTGCTTCGGTCGAGCAAGTCTTGCGCCCAATCCCGCAAAGGGCCCACCAGCCAGGCGCCGATCGGGACGTTGAAGCCCTGTTTCGGGCGCTCGAACAACGCCTCGGGGAGGTAGCGGCGCAAGACTTGCCGGAGCAGCCATTTGCCCTCGCCATTGCGAACTTTCACGGACGTCGGCAGTCTCCAGGCGAATTCGACGACGCGATGGTCGAGAAATGGGCAGCGTCCTTCGAGGCTTGCCGCCATCGTGGCGCGGTCGAGCTTCACCAGGATGTCGCCTGGAAGATATCCGGTCATGTCGCGGTAAATGAGGCGGCCGACCGCATCGGGAAGCGAAGGCACGGCGCCGTTATCGCCACCATCATCATGACCTGCCGAGCGCTCCATGGGGCCCCCAAGCGAATGCGCGCCCGTGCTGATCAGGCGTTCGTAAAGCACGCTTTCGTTGGGCACGTCGAGCACGCGAGCGATCTTTTGGAGGTTTTCGCTTTTCAGCATTCGCCGCAGGCGGTCGGAAACCGGAATCGTTGCAATAAGTCCGTCCATGGTTTGTGCGTTGAGCAGCGTGAGCGCGCGCCCGGCCATCCGGCGCGCCATCACGGGCACGCGAAAAGCAGGTGCGAGACGCGACAGCATGAAATGGCGCGCATATCCGCCGAAGCACTCATCACCGCCGTCGCCCGAAAGCGCGACGGTCACGTGCTGGCGCGCGAGACGCGAGAGCAACAATGTGGGAATCTGCGACTCATCGGCGAACGGCTCATCCCAGATGCGTGGCAGTTCGGGGATGACCGCGAGCGCCTTGTCCGGCGTCAACTTGAATTCGGTGTGGTCTGTGCCGAGATGATGCGCGATCCTGGCGGCGTGCCGAGCCTCGTCGTAGTGGCCTTCCGAAAAACCAATCGTGAAGGTGCGCACGGGCCGCGACGATTGGGCCTGCATCAAGGCGACGACCGCCGATGAATCGATTCCTCCCGACAAGAAGGCTCCAAGCGGCACATCGGCGACCATCCTTTGCCGCACGACATGCCGCAAAAGCCGATCAAGCTCGCCCTCGAGCTCGCCTGGGTCGAGCGCAAATTGCCGTCTCTGGCCGAGCTCTGCGACTTCGGCGAGCGACCACCAGGGCCGCGCCCGCTGCCGCAAGCGGTCAGCGCTCGCGGTGACGAGCTCATCGGCCCGCACGGATAGCATGGCGCCCGCGGGCAGCTTGAATACTCCCTCGAAAATGCAACTATCGTCGGCGGCCCAGCCGCGCCGCAGCACCATGGCGAGCGTGCGCGCGTCGATACGGGGTGCAAAACCGGGGAAGGCGCGAAACGCCTTGAGCTCGGAGGCGAAAAGCAGCGCTTTGTCGGTGAGCGCCACATAGAGCGGCTTCTTGCCCATGCGATCGCGGATGAGGTGCAGGACGCGTTCGTCGCGGTCCCAAAGCCCGATGGCGAACATGCCGGCAAGGCGCGCGAGAGAGGCCTCCACACCGTATTTCTCGAAGGCCTCGAGCATCACCTCGCTGTCGCTGTGGCCGCGAAAGCGATGACCCTGTTCCTCCAGCTCCTTTCGGAGCTCGGCGAAATTGTAGATCTCGCCGTTGTAGGTCATCACCAGCCGCTCGCTCGCCGAGAACATCGGCTGGCGGCCAGCCTCCGACAGATCGACGATCGCGAGGCGGCGGTGCCCAAAGGCGATGCCCGCCTCGCGGTCGAGCCACACGCTCCCGCCGTCGGGACCTCGATGATGCAAGGCGTCCGCCATTCCTTCGACGGCAGCAAGCCGGCGCGGGTTGGCGCCATCGGGAAAAAGCAGGATTCCGGCGATGCCGCACATCTCATGAACTCCGTTGAGGCATCGCGGTGGGTTGTGTCGCTTCAAACCCCGCGACGAGGCAAAGCGAGATCGCGAACCAGAAGATCGGCTGGCGCACGATCAGGTGGAAAACGGCAAAGACGCCGAGCCCGAAGAGCAAGGTGCCCAATCCGGCAAGTCTTGCCTTGAAGGTCACGACAAAGGTCGAGCCCAGCACCCAGACGAAGCTTGCCACTGCAAGCAAGCCGCCCTGGGTGAACAAGTCGAGGACGGTGTTGTGGGCCTCGAAATTCGGCGCGGCGTTGGCCTCGGGATGCTCGATGTTTTTGGGGCCGTTCTCGTTGACCCGAGCGGCGACAAGGATGGCGGGTATCTGCAGATGCGGTCCGGGGCCCAACCCGAGCATGCCCGATTCGAGGCCGCGGCTTAAGGCATCGCTCCACGAATTCAGGCGAAGATCGGCTTCGTCAGACGCTTCCTTGCCGGAGCCCTTTGAAAGACCTTTGGCGAAGCCCTCCGCCTGGTTCGCAAACGAGTATGCGAGCGGAGCGGCCGAGAGCAGGAAGATCGGAACTCCGATCACGGCGATCCAGGCGACGGCCGAGCGCATGGTCAGCGCCGGCCCGAGCGAAACGAGCCAGGCGCGGAACTTCAACGCGCAGAAGACCGGAATGGCGGTGACGAGCACGATGCTGAAGGTGTCGCTCTTCGAGAGCCGCCCAACGATGACCGAGAAGGCGCCGCAGGCGAGAGCCGCGCTCCTCGAGGCCGCTCCCGGTGCCGTTTCGGCGAGATGGAGCGTCAAGAGCGCATGCGCCGCGCAAAAAAGCCCAAGCTGGTTGGGATTCTCGGACCAGCCGCGCATCCGGTCCCAATACCAAGGATCCGCGCCGAGCAGATTGATGAGCCCAGCCGCATTGGCAAGTTGAAGCGCAAGCGCAACGGCGCCGAAGATCGCCACGAGCCACGCGGTTCGCCGCAGCCGTTGCGGCGCGCCGGGATCGACCACGCTCAGGAGGCTGAGCGCGCCGAGGAGCGGATAGGCGAGCGCGTCGTGGAGGAAGAGCGAAGGATCATGCCGATCGCCGATCGCGAGCCCGGCCAAGGTGCCGATGCATTGGGCCGCGGCGAAGGCGCTCCAAAAGAACAAGAGCCGCGACAAGGCGGGCGTGAGCGTCGGGCCGAGGCGCAGAGCTTCGCGGGCGACCATCACGAGTAGCCACAGCGTGAGACAGATTTCGCCCGGGCCGATCCCTCCGGCGAGCCTCAGCTGGGAACTCGTAGACAGCACCAGCCCGAGCGCGAGGATCGCGTCGAACGCCATCGGCCCAGCTTCGAAGCTCGAGCGTTGTGAGCCGCTCTGCATCAGTGGGTCCCCAAGATCCGGTGGGGAGCGTGCGCTGGTTCCCTCTCGGCACAGTCGGGCATGTCGGTGCCGAGCGGCGGCGCCGCCTGCCGTAGGCAATGTAGATTTAGGTCCTCGCGGTCAGGCAAGGCGCTTTGTGACGCGTTCAGGATATCGTCATACACCCTGGCGTAGCGCTCCACGGTGAGGTCGAGCCCGAACTCCTGCCTTACCCGATGGGTTGCGCGCGCGCTCATCACGGCCGCCGTTTCCTGCTCCTGCAGAAGCTTGATGATTCGTCCCGCGAGAAGGCGAGGCGAGCGGGGAGGTACGAGAAATCCGCTTTTGCCGTCTTCGACGACGTCGGAACAGCCGGGCATCCTCGTCGCTACGATGGGCAAGCCCGCAAGCGCCGCTTCGAGGAGGGCGCGCGGCACGCCTTCCCGATATTCCGTCGGGAAGGCGAATACGTCGGCAGCCTGAAGAAGAGAAGGTATGTCGGAACGACGCCCGAGTGCGGTGACGTAGGCCGCGTGGCGCTCGAGCTCGGCCTCGGAGACCGCGAGCGGGCCCTCGCTTTCTCGTGGGCCGACGAGCAGAAAGCGCACGCCCGGCCTTTCTGCATGTACGAGCGCAGCCGCCTCGAGCAGTGTGGGAATGCCCTTCTGTCGGGTGAGGCGAGTGACGGTGATCACGACCTCGGTGTCGGAAAGCCGAAGGGTTTGACGCAGCTCTTTGCGCGAAGGACCCGTGAGCCGCGCTCGCTCGAATTTGTCGACATCGATTCCCGAGCCCGGAATCAGGCGCGGTAAGCCGCTCCCGAGCAGGTGGTGTCGCTCGAAGAACGCCATGTCGTCGCGATTCTGGAAGAGGGTTGCCGCGGTCGATCGGGCGGCGAGTCGATGCAGGTTGCGATAAACGGGAGACAGCAAAGAGGCCTTCAACGAACGAGACGAATAGATCCAGCCCAGCCCGTTGATCGTGCGAACGACGCTGACCGCGCGCGCTCCTCGAGCAGCCAGGGGTACGAGGAGATTGGGCTTGGTGTCGAAACTCTGGACGAGGTCAGGTGAAAGCTCGGCGAAAAGCCTGGCCAAAGAGCCGAGGGTCCTCCAATCGGCGAGCGGATTTACGAAGCGCTCCAAGGGAACGGGAAAAAACGCAATTCCCGCCTGAGCGAAGGGCTCGGCTTTTCCGCTGCCCGCCGCCGAAACGCGAAAGCCGCGTTGGCGAAGCGCATGGAGGAACGGAATGCGTAGGCTGTGATCTTCTCCGCCGACGCAGAGCACATGGGCGCTCAAGGGAGCGGCCTCCGCGACGTCCGGTCGCCGTTTGCGAAATCCTCAATGACGGAAGCGATGCATTCCGCGGCCGAACTGAAGCAAGCATGGGGGATGATGCGGGCCCGTTCGGCCATGATACTCTCCTCGATACACGCCTTGATGGGGCAAGTTCTTTAGGGATTTGCGCTCGCGAGATTTGTTCGCGTTGCACGCAAGAAAGAATCTCGTCTTTTCATAACTGCGTCAAATAACCATCCTAATCGGCCGACGGCTAATAAGCACTACCACTGTGCTCTCCCGAAATGGTGCTCCCACATTCGGGAGTACCTACAATGAACTACGGCCGGCGGTCCCCACAAAATTTGCACGCGGCCGGTCTGGCAAACGACCACAGCGCAAAAATCTCCCGGCAAATCAAATCAACCCGCGACGGAACCATTCGTCCCGGCAAGGATT
>Ga0213876_10001000_pt1 | contig 18443 bp, 18 predicted proteins | sample BarmaccomBMRX_R9_FD_160113 | JGI IMG/M metagenome (GOLD analysis project Ga0213876, IMG submission 160113) | Root-associated microbial communities from Barbacenia macrantha in rupestrian grasslands, the National Park of Serra do Cipo, Brazil - RX_R9 | ecosystem: Host-associated > Plants > Roots... | reverse complement strand
TGCCATCTGGGACCGCGTGGCCCAAAAGGTGTCCCCAATGATCTGCAACTCGGCCCTGACGCCGTCTTTTGCCGTGTAAAGCAGGAACCTATCGCCCGTGTCGCCGTCATCAATGACGGTGAGGGGACCCACCACGACCCGGCGTAGAAGATGGCGGCCGGCCCGGCGAGCGCGAAGAAGGCGCCGAACAGCCACCCGCTCGGCGCTCTCGTGAGCGTAGATCAGGTTTTTGGTGACGATCGGTTCATCCTTGTTGGCCGCCAGCCAGCGATCGAAGAGGTCCTTGTCGACCCCGTAGGTGAGGGCGTAGCCGCCGACCACCTCGCAGCCGTACTGGTCCTCGATGCGCTTGGAGACGCCGTTGATGAACACTTCCCGATCGAACTGCGCGATACGGGACTCTCGGGTGCCGCCGCCCATGACCGGCTCGTGGAACGAGGTCATCTTGAAGACCCGCATTCGGTAGGGCATCGGCAGCTTGGAGGCGACGGTGACCTTGGCCCCAGCGGACTCGGGGCGGTTGTTGCGCTCGGCGGCGGTGTGGGCGAGAGCTTGCGCCATCTAGACCCCCACCATCTGCGCGACGCCCGCGGCATAGCGGATGACCGCTCCCCAGACCCCGGAGGTCATCTTCTGCTTGAAGCTGGAAGTGTCGGGGATGAGCCGGTGCGAGCGCAGTTTCTCGTTGTAGGCGCAGAACCCGGTGCGCTGGCCCTGGACTTCCTTGGCGATCAGCTGCACGAGATTGCCGGCCACAATCCCTTGCGGGTTGGAGGCCGTCTGGGCGCCGTACTGCGGGGCGACCTTCACGGTCAGGTTGGGGAAGTTCTTCTTCAGCAGGTCTTCGACGTTGACGTTGAAGCTGTTGGTGAAGGTGACCGTGCCGCCGACCGTCAGGGTGCCGTAGGTTCCGCTGATGGTAGTGGCCGAGACGGTCTGCTCGGGGATGGAGACGAGATAGGTCCCCGCCGCGCCGGCCGTGCCGCTGACCTGGCTGACGATCTGGGTGCCGGTGGCGACGCCCGTCCCGCTGATAGTGGTCCCGGGATAGATCGTGCCGGTGACCGAGCCGGTGACGGTGAGCAGCCTTCGCCGGCCGCCGAAGAAAAGCGCGCCGCGCTCGTGAGCGGTGTCGAGCCGCCACGCGGCAGCAAGCACTTTTCGAAAAGCTGCGGGAACTTGAGGTGGTGAAGGAAAGGGAGGCTTATCCCACCTCCCCAGCATCCGACGAAAAGCGGGATAGGTGAATGGCCCGCGACCCCCTCGCCCGCGTCTATCGTCACCCCACGCCTGAGCATTGGGCGCAGGATGACCACATGACGCTGGCCGAGGCCGTGGCCGTCTTCTGGCCAGATGGTCCACTGACAATCGCGAGCTTACGCACAGAAATCCGCAAAGGGCGGTTGACGCCGGTTCGTGTGGCCGGAAGAGCCCGGTTAACCCGTCCGTCGATCTTTCCAAACGCACCATCATCAGGCGCGGGAAGGCCGAGCGTGAGACGAACAAGCGCCGACCTCCCGCCAAGCTGCCGGCGCGGCTCGTCGCCCATCTCGCGCGCTGGGAGCGAATGGACGCGAAGGCCAACCAAAAGGCCGTCGAAGCGGCTAAGGCCGCGGGCGACGATGCTCCCCCTCCCATCGCGAGCGTGGTCCACTACGCCCGGGAACCCGTCGATTCAGTCAAGGGCAGCTTCGCCGCCATCGTCGCCGATGCGGGACTGCCTCCGGAGATCACGCCCCATTGGCTCCGGCACACCGCCGCGACCTGGCTCATGGAGGCGGGCGTCCCCCCATTCGAGGCGAAGGGCTATCTCGGGATGAGCATGGAGGTCTTGGAGGAGCACTACGCGCACCACAGGCCGGACTACCAGGCGGCGGTCTCAGCGTCGCCGCGACGCCACATCCCTAATACATCCCGGCTACGTTCCGAATCGGCGTGAACAAAACAGGGAAGTTGCTCACGACAAGACGAAGAAAATCAGATGTTTGCGCTAAAGGAACTACGTTCGGGACGCGGGGGCCGCAGGTTCGAATCCTGCCACTCCGACCAGCCGCGGCGGCGGCGTCGCCGCCGATCGGGCCTCAGGGCGCAAAACCATTTCCCACCGCCGGCTGGCTCGCGATAAGCCTGCGGCCCTCGCCTCTGGGACCTCGGCATGAAACAGTTCCTCATCACCGTGGCCGGCGTCTTCGTCGGTCTGCTGCTGTTCGCGATCCTGGTTCCGGCGGCGCTGGTGGGGCTCGCCGTGGCCGCTTCCCGCCCGGCGGCGCTGCCGGCCAGGACCGTGCTGGCGCTGGACCTGCGCAATCCGCTGACCGACCAGGAGCCGCAGGGAGGCCGGGCGTTGTTCGCCCCGGCCGGCCAGTCGGTGATCGGCATCGAGACCGCGCTCGCGCGCGCCGCCGGCGACTCCCAGGTCGGGGGGCTTTTCGTGCGGCTGCCCGACGGCGGGATCAGCCCGGCCGCCGCCGACGAGCTGCGCGCCGCCTTCCTGCGGTTCCGGGCCGCCGGCAAGCCGATCGTGGCGGTGAGCCAGGGCCTCTATCCGAGCGGCGTCGTCACCTCGACCTATGAGCTGGGCGCGGCCAGCGGCGATCTCTGGATGCAGCCCGGCGCGTCCTTCCAGGCCACCGGTGTCGCCCTGGAGAGCGTTTTCCTGAAGCGCTTCTTCGATAAGTACGGCGTGCAGGCCGACTACCAGCAGCGCTACGAGTACAAGACCGCGGTCAACCCGTACCTCTACAGCGACTTCACTCCGGCGCACCGCGAGTCGGAACTTTCCTGGATGGGCGGGGTCTACGACACGGCCATCGCGTCGGTCGCCGCCGACCGCAAGCTTGCGCCGGCCACGGTGAAGGCCCTGGTCGAGGCCGGGCCGTACTCGGCGGAGGATGCGAAGGCCAAGGGCCTCATCGATCATGTGGGCGAGGTGAAGGAGGCGGAGAACGCCATCCTGCGCGAGGCCGGCCAGGGGGCGAAGCTCGCCCCCTTCTCGACCTACGCGGCGAGGGGCCGGGCCAGCCTCGGCTCCGCCGGCGCTCCCGCCATCGCCCTCATCCAGGCCGAGGGCGCCATCATCACCGGCACGAGCGGGTCCTCCAGCCCCTTCAGCGGGGGCGGCTCCATCTTCTCGGACGACGTGGCCAAGGCCTTCGAGACGGCCGCCGCCGACAAGGACGTCAAGGCGATCGTCTTTCGCCTCTCCTCTCCGGGCGGCTCCGACACCGCCTCCGAGCAGATCCTGGCGGCGATTCGCGCGGCCAAGGCGGCCGGCAAGCCGGTGGTGGTCAGCATGGGAACCTACGGCGCGTCGGGGGGCTATTGGGTCTCCTCCGAGGCCTCCGAGATCGTCGCCCAACCCTCGACCCTCACCGGCTCGATCGGGGTCTTCGGCGGCAAGTTCGCTGTGGGCGACGCTCTTTCCCGCTTCGGGGTCGACGTTCGGGACCTGAGCGTGGGCGGCGCTTACGCCGACGCCTTCAACCCCGGCGCGCCCATGAACCAGGCCCAGCAGGGGGCCTTCAAAGCCTGGATCGACCGGATCTACAACGGCTTCGTCTCCAGGGTCGCGCAAGGCCGGCGCATCCCCGTGGCCCGGGTGGGCGAGATCGCCAAGGGACGCGTGTGGACGGGGGCGCAGGCGCGCGGTCTCGGCCTCGTGGACAACCTCGGGGGCTTGCCGCAGGCCGTGGAGCGAGCCAAGGCCCTGGCGCGGATCTCCGGCGAAGCGCGGCTGAAGCCGATCCCGGTGGGCGCCCACCCCCTGGCCGTCCTCGCCCGGCTCCTCGGAGGCGCCGACGCCGACAGCGCCCGGCTGCTGACCGCGGCCGACGACGTCGCCGGCGACCCGGACGCCCGGCGCCTGCTCGAGATCCTGCACGATGCGCGCCTGCGGGCTTCAGGGGCCATGGTGCTGGCCCCGCGGCTGGTCGACTAGCCCCGGTCAGCCTCCAGTCAGCGATCCTTGGGGTCGATGGCGTCGCGAAGGCCGTCGCCGATGAAGTTGAAGCACATCAGCGTCACCGCCATGGCGATCGAGGGGAAGATCAACAGCCAGGGGGCGAGCTCCATGTCCTGGGCGCCGTCGGCGATCAGGGTGCCCAGCGAGGCCATGGGCGGCTGCACCCCGAGGCCGAGAAAGGAGAGGAAGCTCTCGGCGAGGATGATCCCGGGGATGGTCAGGGTCACATAGACCACCACCGGTCCCAGCAGGTTCGGCACGATGTGCCTGGCGATGATCGCCACGCGGGTGAGGCCGGCGGCGCGGGCGGCCTCGATGAACTCCTTCTGCTTCAGCGACAGGGTCTGGCCGCGGACGATCCGGGCCATGGTCAGCCACTCGACCGCTCCGATGGCGAGGAAGATCAGCACGATGTTCGAGCCGAAGGTGACCATCAGGAGGATCACGAAGAAGATGTAGGGGAGCGAGTAGAGGACGTCGACGATCCGCATCATCGCCTCGTCGACCACACCCCCGAGGTAGCCGGCCGCGGCGCCCCAGGCGACGCCGATGATCAGGGACACCGCCGTCGCCACCGCCCCGATCCCTAAGGAGACCCGCAGGCCCCAGAGCAGCCGCGCCAGGAGGTCGCGCCCGAGGGCGTCGGCCCCCAGCAGGTGGCCGGCGGCGAGCGGCGGGGCCCAGACGTCGTTCTTGTTGATCTCGTCGTAGGCGAACGGAACCAGGAAGGGTCCGATCGCGGCGGCCAGGACCAGCAGCGCCAGCACCGCCATTCCAATCACGGCGGCCCGGTTCCTGAGCAGCCGCCGGCGCGCGTCGTCCCAGAGGCTGCGACCCTTGACCGCCCGGCCCATCAGCTCGGTGGTCCGCGAGCCGGGGGTGAGAGTGATCTGGCTCACGACTTGGCCCTCACGCCAGGCGCACCCGCGGATCGAGCGCCGCGTAGAGCAGATCGGCGAGGAAATTCAGGGCGAGGATCAGCGCCGCGTAGAAGATCACCATGCCCATCACCACGGTGTAGTCGCGCTGGAGCGCGCTGGTGACGAAGAACTTGCCGAGTCCGGGAAGGTTGAAGATCCGTTCGACGATCAGCGAGCCGGTGAGCAGGCCCGCGCAGGCGGGGCCGAGGTAGCTCACCAGCGGCAGCACGGCCGCGCGCAGCGCGTGCTTGAGCACGATCACCGGTTCGGGAAGCCCCTTGGCCCGGGCGGTCCGCACGTAGTTCGAACGCAGCGCCTCGATCATGCCGGCGCGGGTCAGCCGCGAGATGATGGCGATCTGCGGCAGGGCGAGGACCAGGACCGGCAGCACCAGGTTGGGGGGCGCGCCGCCGTCCCAGCCGGCGATGGGCAGCCAGCCGAGCTTGGCGCCGAACGCCAGCTGCATGAGCGGCGCAGTGACGAAGCTCGGGATGCAGACCCCCACGATCGCGACCGCCATGGTCGCGTAGTCATAGGCGCCGTTCTGCCGCATCGCCGCGATCACGCCGAGATTGATGCCGACGACGATGGACAGCACGAAGGCGGAGAGGCCGATGACCATGCTTGGACGGTAGTTCTCCTGGATGATCTGCACGACGGTCTTGTCGCGATACTTGAGCGAGGGGCCGAAATCACCGTGCAGCACGCCAACGATATAATCGCCGTACTGGACGAGCAGCGGCTTGTTAAAGCCGAACTTGGCCTCGACGTTCTTCTTGATCTCGGGCGGCAGCTTGCGGTCCAGGTCGAAGGGACTCCCCGGGGCGGCCCGCATCATGAAGAAGGCGGCGGTGACCACGATGAAGAGGGTGGGGATCGCCACGGCGAGACGCCGAAGGAGGTAACGCAGCACCGGGCTAAGCTTCTCCAGGGGGGCGTCCGAGACGGCCTGGCTCAGCCGCCGCCGATATCGAAACCGACGCCGGGCACCTTAAGCGCCAGGATTCCCAGATCAAGGCCGCCCCCCGAACCCGCGCCAGCCGCCGCCCACGAATCCGACTGTTGCAAGTCCGACACTATGGCGTCGAATCCGCGCAACGCACGTCGACGCCGCCACCATCCGGAGATAAAAGCGACAAGCAATAAATTTAGGGAGGGGAAGCGCAATGCGCTCTGCTTTACTTCTAGGTTGTGCGTTCGCGGCCGTCGGGTCGGGGGTCGCTTGGGCCGACACCGCGACCGAAACCGCCACCGCGCAGGCGCCCTCGAGCGCCCTCGAAGAAGTGGTGGTGACGGCGCGCCGGACGGCGGAAAACCTGCAGAAGACCCCGGTCGCCGTGACCTCAATCAAACAGGAAGTCTTCCAGCGCGCCGGCGTTTTCGAGACCACGCGGTTCAACCAGGTCGCCCCCGGCCTGCACGTCACGGCCACGGTCAGCGACCGCAACAACGTCACCTTCAACATCCGCGGCCAAGGCTACACCTACGGCACCACCTTCCCGGCGGTGATCCCCTACTTCGCCGAGACGCCGGTCATCGCGCTGTTCTCGAACGGCAACCTGTTCGACCTGGACAACGTGCAGGTGCTGCGCGGTCCGCAGGGCGTGCAGTTCGGCCGGGTGACCGACGGCGGCAACGTCCTCGTGGAGCCGAAGCATCCGACCAACACCCTCGGCGGCTTCGTCGAAGGGCAAGTGGGCAATTACGGCATGTATGGCGTCACCGGCGCCCTCAACCTGCCCATCGTTCCCGACAAGGTGATGATCCGCGTCGCCGGCCAGATGCAGAAGCGGGACGGCTTCACCACCAACGTCTTCAACGGCCAGAAGCTCGACGACGTCAACTACTACACCTGGCGGATCGGCGTCCTGTTGCGGCCCACGGAGAAGCTGGAGAACTATCTCGTCATCCAGGACAGCCTTTCGAACGACCATGGCACCTCGACGAAGCTGTCCCTGGTCAATCCAGCCGCGGTGACCGCTACCGTCACGCCGCTGTTCACCGGGTTTGGGCCGCTCTACACGGGCCTGCTTGGGCCGGGCGTGCCTTTGACGCCGGCGAACCTCGTGGCCGCACTGCAGACCGAGCTGGCGCGCCAGACGGCGCTCGGGCCGCGTCAGACCTATCTCAATGGTCCCGTGCGCGATCAGCGGCACAACCTTTACGTGGTCGACAAGACCAACTACAACCTCAACGACAACATCTCGATCCACAACATCTTGGGCTACCAGCGGGCGACGGATCGAGAGGGGTCAGATTTCGACGGCTCGACCCTCGCATACATTGACACCTACCATCCTTTCCTTCCGTTCTTCTCCCAGGAACAGCTGAGCGAGGAATTCCAGGTCCACGGCAAGGCGCTGAATTCGCGGTTGAGCTACACGGCCGGGGCCTATTTCGACTACCAGCACCCGGGCGAGCTGAATGAAAACTACACGGTCAACCTTGAGATCCTGCAGCGCGACAACGTCGCCAACCAGGCGACCCGCAGCACGGCCGGCTACGTGCAGGCCGAATACGATTTCAGTGACGTCCTGCACGGGTTCAAGATCAACGGCGGCTATCGGCGGACCCACGACACCTTCGTGTCGCACTATGTCACCTACCTAGCGCAGGTGCCGTTCCCGACTCTCCCCGGATTCCTTCAGCCGCCGCCGATTCCGCACGGCGTCTGCACCAGCTACAGGGCCGCGCTCGGGCCGGAGACCTGCACGAACGCGCGTCAGGAAACCGACGTCAACACCTATTCGTTCGGCGCCAGCGAGCAGCTCACGCCGACCCAGTTCGGCTACATCAAGTATAGTCGCGGCTATCGGCCGGGCGGGATCAACCAGAGCCCGCCCAGCGCCGCCCTGGCCACCTACCACCCTGAATTCGACTACTCCCTGGAGCTGGGCTGGAAATCGGACTGGTCGTTCGGCGACGTCAAGGCCCGCACCAACATCGCCCTCTTCAGCGACGTCTACGCGAACATCCAGAAGCTCAACACGGTGGTGACCGGCGGCGGCGCGCCGGCGTCGATCACGGTCAACTTCCCGAAGGCGCACGTCCAGGGCGTGGAATTCGAGGGCACCCTCATCCCGGTGAACGGGCTGACGCTTTCGATGCAGTGGGCCTACATCGACGCCAAGTTCAAGAACACCGCCGGCGCGCCCAACTCGGTGCTGTTCGGCGACGCGGCGCCTTTTATTTTGGCGGGTATCACGCCTCCCGCCGCCGAAGGCGCCTGCAACCGCAACGCTTTCGTGGAGCTGGGCTTCTGCTACCTGAACCGGTTCAACGGCACGCCGCTGAACACGCTCAGCTTCGACGCCCACTACACGCTGCCCCTCGACCCGAGCATCGGGCCGGTCACCATCGGCGGCAATCTCTATCACCAGTCGTCGATGGCGCTGAACGACACCAACATGCTCAATCCCGACGCGGTCCAGAAGGCCTATACCCTGCTGAACCTCGACGCGAGCTGGGAACACGTCATGGGGAGCCCGGTGACCTTGGGCTTCTTCATGACCAACGTCACCAACCAGCTTTATCTCGTCGGCGACAACTCCTTGAGCCACAACGCCTCGGTGGGCACCTCCGCCAACATCTGGGCCCCGCCGCGGATGTTCGGCTTCTCGATGCGCTACACCTTCGGCGGGGGCTGACCCCCGCCGATCGCCTCGAGTCCCGAGATCGACGTTGCCGCGGGGATCGGCGACTCGACGGGTTTGCTGACTCCGCGAAGGCGCTAAGCCTTCCGGAGACTGGCGGCGAGCGCTTCCATGAGCTCCGCCTGGCGGATGGGCTTGGCGAGCGTTCGCGTCGCGCCGATTTCCTTGGCGATGGTGAGGAACAGCGCCCCGCCCTTGCTGCCGCCGCCTGACATGGCGATGATCGGCAGATCGGGATCGCGCCGCCGCAGCTCCTGAATGGTCTCCACGCCCTCGACGTTCGGCATGACGATGTCGGTGATCACCAGGTCCGGCGATTCCCGAGCGAAGATCCTCAGGGCCTGAGCGCCGTCCTCGGCTTCGATGACCGCATGGCCCGCCCGCTCCAGCATGGCGCGCAGCGTCCGGCGGAGCATGGCCTCGTCGTCAACGAGCAGGATCCGCGCCATCGCACCCTTCCCCTTCATCCAGCCGGCCGCGAACGGGCTAAAGCGATCGGCCGCGGAAGACAACCCAGAGAGAATCAGGCTCAACTTGGTGGCAAGCTGATTTGCGCGAGGCCGCCTCCGCGCCCGCAGACGCTGCTTTCAAGGGGCGCGAGGCCGTCGGATCGGCCGCCGGAGGTCCCTATGTGGGCGTCGCTGAGAGCTTTCCTGACGCGCCGAGCCGAGGCGAAGCCCCCACGACCTTCGCCGGGCGGTCAGGCTCCGCTGCGGGTCAGCCAGGTGACGCCGGACGACAAGATTCCCCGCCGGGTCCTGAAAGTGCGCAAACTCCGCACGCCGAGCGCAATCTCCATTCCGCCGCTGACAATGTTCGGCCCACATGAGCTCGCGCCGCAATACGAGCGCCCTGCGCCGATGCGCTACGTGGCCAGGATCGATGACGGGCTGGTTTGGGGCCGCACTTTCTTGCCGTTCAAGGTGGCCTCGAAGGAAAGCGCCATCTACTTCCGCCAAGGCGCCGAGGCGGATCTATACTTCAAGAACCACCATCTGCCTGAGTTCGAATTCGGGCCCGAGCACGTCTACTTTACGCCGCGGCGTTCGTTCTCGCCCACACGCTCGGTCAGCCAGGGCGTGCTGGCGGCGACCCGGTACGGCTTCAACTATTTCCACTGGATGATCGCCGAGGGCCTGCCGCGGATACTCCTGGCCGACGCGGCCGGATATGCAGGCTATCCGCTCATCGTCGGCGAGATGCCGAGGCAGCACCTCGAGATCGTCGAGCTGCTGTGGCCGAAGCGGAAGATAGAGCCGGTCGCCGCCCATGAGCTGGTGAGGGTGGGGCGGCTCGTGATTGCGCACCCGGCCACCTACTCCCCCAATGACGGGGACCCCTACAATGCGGTCTACGATCCCGACTCCGTGGACGCCCTGCGCGCCCGGCTCGCGCCGATCTGCGCGCCCTATTGGAGCGAGCGGTCGGCCCCGCTCCTCGTCTCGCGCAGCCGGGTCGCCGGGCCCACCGGCGAGCGGCGGGCCGTCAACGGCGCGGAACTCGAGGGCTACCTCAGCGCCCGGTACGGGTGCCGCGTCATCCATCCGCAGGAGATGAGCCTCGAGGAGCAGATCGAGGCCTTCGCCAGCGCCAGCCTCGTGATCTGCCCCTCGGGCGCCGCCGTCTCCAACCTCATCTTCTGCCGCAAGGGCGCGCCGACGATCCTCTTCGGCCAGGACCGATCGGTCTACCCGGAGTATTTCGGCATATTGGCGGGCCGGCTGGAGATCCCCCTGGCCTATCTTCCCTCGCCGCCGCGCGATGGCGGATTTCCCCCCTACCACGTGCCCTACGAGGTCGACCTGGACCGCCTGGAGGAGGCGATGGCCTGGGCGGGGGCGACGCCGCAAGGGAAGGCCATCGCCCTCAGCCCAGCCGCGGCCGGCTGAACCGGCGCCATCTTCACGTCCGCTCGCGCGTCCTCGCAACCCCGCCGCGTCTCCGGTAGAAAGCAGAAGCAAAGCGCGAGGCTAACATGAAGATCGGCATCATGACCGGCATGGACCGCGGAGCAGCCACCCCCGTGGCTCTGGCGCAGCGGCTGCAAGAGATCGAGGCCCAGGGCTTCCACAGCGCCTGGATCCCGCAGGGCTTCGCCTTCGACACCATCGACACCCTCAGCCTCGCCGGCCACCTCACCTCGAAGCTGGTGCTGGGCACGGCGGTGACGCCCACCTACCCCCGCCACCCCACCGCGCTGGCCACCCAGGCGCTCACCGCCGCCTCCATCTGCGGCGGCCGCTTCGTGCTCGGGATCGGCCTCTCCCACAAGGTGGTCATCGAGGGGATGCTTGGCCTGTCATTCGACAAGCCGGCCCGGCACATGCGCGAATACCTGTCCATCCTGATGCCGGCCCTGCGCGGAGAGGCGGTGACCTTCGAGGGCGAGACCCTCACGGCGCGCAACTTCCAGGTCAGCCTTCCCGGCGTCGAGCCTCCGAAGGTCGTGGTCGCGGCGCTGGGCCCGGTGATGCTTCGGCTCGCTGGCCGGATGGCCGACGGAACCATCACCTGGATGGTCGGGCCGCGGACCATGGAGCAGCATGTCCTGCCCGAGTTGGCCGCCGCCGCCGCGCAGGCCGGCCGGCCCGCGCCGATGGTGGTGGCGGGCCTTCCGATCGCCCTGGCGGCCGACCCGGCCGCGGCGCGCGAGAAGATCGCCAAGACCTTGCAGATCTACGGGACGCTTCCCTCTTACCGGGCCATGCTGGACCGCGAAGGCCCCGGTCTCGGGCCCGCCGACATCGCTGTCGTCGGCGATGAAAGGGCCCTCAGGGCCGCCGCGGACCGGCTGGCCGGCTTAGGCGTCACTCACCTCATGGCCTCGGTGATGAATGTCGAGGAGGGCGCCACGCAACGAACCCGCCAGCTGCTGGCCGAGCTCGCCGACTAGTGTCCGGGCGGGAATCGGCTAGTAGATGATCGGCACAGACCAAGTTTCGCCTCGATGAGGGGTTGGACAAGCTTCTGAGCCGATGCAAGATCACTTCGGCAGGCCGTCCCGAAGAAAGAGAAGACTCCAAATTCACCATGCCACCGACTTCGAGGAACTAGGTCACAGACCTACACGTTCTATCCAAAACAACAATTGTTAATGGAGATGCGGCGTGCCAGCACCGGACGAGGGGCTTGCCCAATTCATCACCGGGAGATGGGCCGACACCGACTCCCGCTTCGATCGGATACGGGCCGCGGCTGGCGGCCCATCCCGAACCGCTAATGAGATCCGACTGACCGGGTAGGCGCGGCCAACGGACTTCTTCGGAATTCGCTTTCCGGAGCCTGAGGCGCATGTGTCACGTACTGATCATCGAGGACGACGCCATCGCGGCGCTCGATATCCAGACCACGTTGGCCGAAGCGGGCGCCACCTCCTTCGCCTTCGCCGCCAGCATCCGCGAAGCGGTTCAGGCCGCACGCGAGCTTCCGCCGGCGCTCATCACCGCCGACGTGATGATCTCGGACGGGTCGGGCCTGGAGGCGGTGCGCACCATCCAGGCCGAGTTCGGACCGCTTCCGGTGATCTTCATCACCGCAACGCCGGATCAGTGCGAGGGGCCCGAACCGGTGATCGAAAAACCCTTCCGCACCGAAGAGCTTGCTGCGGTGTTCAGCGCCCTTGCTCCACCGCGCTCCGCGCCCCCTCGGGCCTAGTGTCCCGGTTCAGAAGGTCGCCAGTGGATGGGATGGGGCGCCGAGCGAACTTCGGGCCCGCCAGGGACACTAGCAAAGCTTTGAATCGAGTGTGGTTCACGAATTTTAAGTTCGCTTCGGCGCCCGCCCCATCAATAGAGCGAACTTCAAATCCACCCACACTAACGCCAAGGAACTTCTGATGCCTTCGGGGCTTTAAGCGGCGCAATAGCGCCAGCGAAAGGGTTCCGGGGATGGTGCAGTTCGCAGTGACCCTGAGGAAGGGCGAGTGGACCGTCTTTCGGGATGGCGAGGCGGTGGCCAGCGGGATTTCACGCTCCAAGGCCATCGCGCTGGCCGAGGAAATGGCCTTCGAGGCGGAGGAAGCGCACGAGGATGTCGAACTCCTCGTCCAGGACTACACCGGCGAGCTTCGCGGGCGCCGCTCCGGCGGCTGAGGGCGCCCGCCCCGCCGTCCTAGGTCAAACGGACCGCTTGAGGAGCGCGGTGAGCAACTGGGCCTTTTGCGGCAAATCCTCGGAGATGCGCGCCGCCAGTTCGCGCGCGCCGACCGGATAGGCTTCGCCGCCGGCGGCGATCTCGGACGCCCGTTGGGCCATGGCGCTCAGCTCACGAACGAAAGTCTGGATCTGCTCCTGGGCCAGGCGCTGCGCTTCCAGCTGGAGGCGGCGAATGCGCTGGGTAGGCGTTTCCACCTCACGGTTCAAATCGACGATTTCGCCGCTGGCGTCGGCCTGATCCTTGGCAGGATCCGGGACGGCGGTCAGGTGAGGCGCAGCCATGGCTTGTCATGCTCCGGGCGGACAGACGCCAGACTCATTCGGACGCCCGCCGAACTCCAAAGCTAGAATAAGCGTTCCGCCGTTACCGTTCATGCGTCGGAGTCGAAAGAAATGCCGGTGTTGCTTTCCAGACACTGCTTCGCCTACGGCGGGAGCGACTCTGTCTCATGATGAGGCGCCTGCGGAGGTTTTTGCAACTAACGGGAGAAGCGGCGGACGCACGGGCGCTGACCGACGGCGAGTGGGCCGAGCTCAGCGAAGGCCTCGGCGAGGCTCTGAAGAGCGCAGGCGCAGCCCCGCGAATCGCGCCTCGGCCCCACCCGGCGGCGTGGCTGGCGGCCTCGTGGATGGGGTCGGCGCCGATCATGGCGATCGGCCGCACAATCTGGTGGCCGGGGGCGCGGCCGAGCTTCGCCGGGAGCCCTGACATGGCGATCCTTCAGCATGAGTTGCAACACCTGCTGGACTACGCCGAGGGCGCGCTCTCGATCGGCCGCTACCTGATGTTCCCGAGCAACTGGCGCTATGGTTACCGGCTCTCGGCGGACACCCAATGGCGGCGCCTGGGCGCCGAGCAGCGGGCGAGCGTGGCGGAAGACCTGTGGCGCAGCGAGCGCGCCGCTGATGACGAGCGCGCCCGACTGCTGCGAAAGCTTACGCCGTGGGCGCGGCCGCGCGCGTGAGCGCGCCTCTGTCGAAAATCCAGGTCCGGAAAGGCTCGAATCGCGAGCCGGTCCAGCCGAGGGCGGTGACGCTGATCTGGCGGCCGTCGGCCTCGATCGCCGAGTAGCCCGCCGGGGCTCCGCGGGTGCGGCGCGACAGCGTCCCTGCCCCGCAGAGGTGGGCGCTCGCCCCCTCGGCGCCGAAGGCTCGGGCGAAGGGGGTGTGCAAATGGCCGCTCAGAATGAGATCCACCCCCGCCTCAGCCAGCTTCCGCGCCACGGCGACGCCGCCCCGCACGCCGCTCGCGACCTTCGCGCCCTCGACCTCCACCAGCGGATGGTGGCAGGCGACCACCTTCAGGAGGTCGCCTGCCTCGGCCATCACGGCGACCACCCGCGCCGCCGCCGCGGGGTCGGCGGCGCCCAGCGACCAGTCCAGTCTCGCCTGAGCGCCCCGCGCGGTGTTGAGCGCGCAAGCGACAAGCCCGGGGATCCGAACACACGGCGGCTCGGCGGGCCCTATATAGCGCCGGAAGCGCCAGAATGGGGCCGCGGCGCGAAGGCCGAGGTTCCAGGTCGGCGTGTCGTGGTTCCCGGGGGTCGCCAGCAGCGGCTGGGGGAGCCTCGCCAGCCAGTCCCTGGCCGCTGCGAACTCCCGACGTCGCCCGTCGAGGGTGATGTCGCCGGTGACCACCACGAGACTGGGCCGGAACCGCCAGACGGCCTCGACGGCGCCTTCTGCGGCCGCGGCGTTCTCGCACCCGAAGTGCGTGTCGCTGAGGTGGGCGATGCGCAGGCTCAAAACGTCTCTCAGGGAGCGGCCGGTTCGGCCCGCGGGGGGTCGAACGCCAGGGCGCGGAACGCCCCGGGAACGAATCGAATCCGCGCAGGGGGCTCGACGATGTGCATCTCCCCGTCGAACAGGGCCGGGATCGGTCGCCGGGCCGAGATCACCCCCTCCGTGCAGCAAAGGACGGTGACCGCCGGGTCGCGTCGCCAGTCGCCGATCATGTTGCTCATCGCCAGCCTCAACGCCTCCAGCGCATCGTGAAAGTCGAGCAGCGCGGCCTCCAGGGCCGTCTCCTCCTGAAGCGCCGCCGAGACGAGCGGACAGATCAGGCTGACGGCGACCGCGCGCCGGGGAGGCCCCCCTGCCGGTTGGAACCGCACGTGGTTCATGAAGGCGCGTCGGAAGGCGAGCACGGCGCGCTTCCACGCCCTCGCCAGCTTGCCGCTGCGGGCCGCCTCCCGCGGGAGAGCCCACAGCGCCGGCGATCCGAGGATGGCCGCGCAATAGAACCTGCGGCCGCCGACCTCGCCTCCCGAGACCGGCCGGGCGACGGGCCGGCTCAGCGCCGCCCTCAGCGCCTCCGGCCAGGCCAAGCTCCCATATAGCGCTCGCGGAAGGAAGTTCAGGGTGCCGCCCGGCAGGGGCGCCACCAGCGGGCCGGCCGGGCCGCAGAGGCTGGCGGCCAAGTTGGCCGTGCCGTCGCCGGCCAGGGTGACGACCAGGTCCGGCCGCGCCGCCACCGCCGCCTCCACCGCCGCCCGGACATCCCTGGCGTCCGGGGCGTTCACCCGCGCGCTGACACCGAACGCGTCGAGGATCGCCTTCAGCGCCTCCGGCGCGTCGGGATCCACCGATCCGGAGGCGGGATTGACCACCGCTTCCACCCGACGGATGGCGACTGTCTCGGATCGCCGGGGCGGGGATCGGCCGAGGTCGGGACGCGCTTCCACCGCCGACTAACGCCGCCGTTCCGACGCGGTTGCAGGACGGCCCAGGGCGGCAACCCGAGCGCTCCGGGGCGCGTTCAGTTACGGAAGCTTCGCAAGGGCGGCATGTCGGTCTTCGGAGAGGCGCGGCTGGCGCTGAAACACATCGCCGTCAGCCTGGCTGGCTTCGCCGTGGACGCGATGCTCCTCTGGCTTGGGCTGGCGGCGGGCCTGGAGCCCGCCTGGGCGCGCGTCGGCTCGCTCCTCGTGGCGATGCAGGTCACCTTCGTGCTGAACGGGCGCCACGTCTTCAAGGGACTCGACCACGGCCGCCTCCCCGCCCAGTGGCTCGCCTACATGACCGCCAACGGGTTCGGCAACGCCTGCAACTACTGGATCTTCGTCACCCTGGTCTCGCTGCACTGGCCGGTGGTCAGCGCTCCGTTCCCGGCGCTTTCGGCCGCCGCGAGCTGCGCCTGGCTGATCAACTACCTGACGGCGCGGGGGCTGGTGTTCGGGCCAGGTTGGCGCCGGCTGACGGGACGGAAGACGCCCGCCGGTCCGAAGAAGGCGGGCCCGTGCGGCCCACGTAGCGGCCCCTCACCAGGTTCACGCGAACGGTTTCCCCCGTGACCGCCTTGGTCGTCCAGCGGCCGCTCAGGCCGGAGGGCGGGACGGGCGTGCAGAAGGTGTTGAAGAAGAGGATCGCCGGGCGCGCCTGCTTCAGGCAAAGCTTGTTTCCCTTCACCCTCCACGTCCCGCTCGACCGATCTCCGCGCCGGCCCTCGCCCGTATAGGCGCCGCCCGGCCGCAGCCACAGCTCGGCGGTGCGGCCATCCGGATAGGTGGAAAGGATCGTGTTCCCGAACGCCCCCTGCAGCCAGGTAGGCGCGGGCGCAGCTTGGGGCGGGGGCGCGGCCTGGGCCGCTGGCGCCCCCAGCAGAACGGCGATGATCGGCAGGGCGGTGGGGTGAATCTTGAGCACGGCGACCTCCGGAGCCCTAACGCGCGAACCGTCGAAACCGTGCCGAGGCCGGCTGGGACGCCGTGGTTGAACGCTCGGCGCGTGTGGCGAACAATGACCCGGTCACGGGAGGACTAAGAATGAGCGGATCGCCTAGGTGGACGCGACGCCCCGAAGGCTCGAACTGGGGCGACTTCGGGCCGGACGATCAGCGCGGCCGGCTGAATCTCCTGACCCCGGAGCGGGTCCGTCGGGCGGCCCAGGAGGTCCGCGAGGGCCTGACCTTCAACCTCTCCCTGCCGCTCGACTATCCAGGCGGGCAGGTCCTGGTGCCGACGCGCTGGCCGCCCAGGCTCTCGCCCACGATGCGCGACGGCGGGCCGAACATGAACCGCCCCGCCCGACTACAGAACCCGCTGCACACCGACGTGGTCTGCGACGACGCCGTCGCCCTGTGCCTCCAGTATTCGACCCAGTGGGACAGCCTGGCCCACGTCGGCTCCCTCTTCGACGCCGACGGCGACGGCGAGGCGGAGGTCCGCTACTACAACGGCTACCGCGGCGGCGAGGACGTCGTCGGACCCTTCGACTACCTGAAGAACACCCCGGTCGACTGCGACGCCCCCGGCGCGCGGGCGCTCGGAATCGAGAACATGGCCGAGGCCTGCGTCCAGGGCCGCGGTGTGATGATCGACCTCGAAAAGCACTGCGGGCGCGCCCACCGGGCGGTGGGCTACGAGGAGTTGATGCGCATCCTCGAGGCCGACCAGGTCGAGGTGGAGGAGGGCGACATGGTCTGCCTGCGCACCGGCTTCGATCGGGTCGTCCTCGGGATGCACAAGGACCCCACCGCGGAGGCGCTGCACGGCGCCTGCGTCGGGCTCGACGGAAGCGACCGGAAGCTGCTCCGCTGGGTCACCGACAGCGGCCTGGCGGTGCTGATCTCCGACTGTTACGCTGTGGAGTTCGTCGACACCCCCGCTCCGGGAGCGGCCGCAGGACACGACCACGCACCGCGCGCCAGGCTGGGGCTTCACGAACATTGCCTGTTCAAGCTCGGCATCCACCTCGGCGAGTTGTTCCTGCTAAGCGATCTCGCTGACTGGCTTGGCGCTCACGGGCGCTTCCGCTTCCTGCTGACCGCCCCGCCCCTGCGCCTACCGGGCGCGGTGGGCAGCCCGCCTGCGCCGGTGGCGACGGTGTAGCCCTGACGCACGCCCGTCCGCTTGACTCCGGCCCGGCCGCCGACTTGATGGCCGCGATGGGCGCAGCGGCGCCCCGGGGAGGAGTCATGGAGTTAGCCGAAGCATCAGGCGGCGCCGAGCCCGAGGCTCCTCCGTTCGCGCCGACGATCCCGGCCATGCTGCATCAGATCGCCGAGTGGTACGGCGATCGCCAGGCGCAGATTTCGCACGGCGAGGCGATGAGCTATCGCGAGCTGGAGGCGCGCTCGGCGGCGATGGCGCGGGGGCTCCTCGCCATGGGCCTCGGCAAGGGCGCGCGGGTGGCCTTGCTCATGCCCAACGGGCTCGAGTTCACCGTCGCCTTCATGGCGGTGGCCCGGATCGGCGCGCTGGTCGCGCCGCTCAGCACCCTCTACCAGGCCCCGGAACTGGCCTGGGTGCTCAACCACGCCGACATCCAGCTGCTGATCACCGCCGATCGCTACCTGAGGCACGACTATCTCGCCCGGCTCGAGCAGGCCCTGCCCTCGCTTTCGGCGCAGGCGACCGGCGATCTCGTCCTTCCCGAAGCGCCCTACCTTCGCAGCATCCTGGTGTTCGGCCGGTGCGACCGCCCCTGGGCTCGGGAGGCGCCGGCGGCGCTGGCCGCCGCGGCGGCCGCCAAGCCCCGGATCGACGCGGCCTTCCTCGCCGCGGTCGAGGCGAGCGTGGTCCCCGCGGACCTGTTCTGCATGATCCACACCTCCGGCAGCACCGCCCAGCCCAAGGGCGTGGTTCACAGCCACGGCGCCGTCATCCGGCACAGCTGGCAGAAGGTGGGCCGCTTCTGGGGCCTCGACGGGTCCGACCGGATGATCTCGCCGCGGCCGCTCTTCTGGGTCGCCGGCTTGGCGGCCACCTTCTTTCACAACCTTATGTCGGGCTGCACCCTGATCTTTCCGGAAGAC
>Ga0213876_10000999_pt1 | contig 18461 bp, 5 predicted proteins | sample BarmaccomBMRX_R9_FD_160113 | JGI IMG/M metagenome (GOLD analysis project Ga0213876, IMG submission 160113) | Root-associated microbial communities from Barbacenia macrantha in rupestrian grasslands, the National Park of Serra do Cipo, Brazil - RX_R9 | ecosystem: Host-associated > Plants > Roots... | reverse complement strand
GGCCACCGCATCGAGCTGGGTGAAATAGAGGCGGCGATAGGCCGTCACGAGTCCGTCAAGGACGTTGTCGTGGTGACGCGCGAGGGGGCGGGCGGTGATAAACGTCTCGTCGCTTACGTGACGGTCGCGGGCGGCGAGGGCGGCGGGTCGGGCGCGGCCGCGGAGTTGCGCGCGCATCTCAAGGAGCTGCTGCCCGAGTACATGGTGCCGTCGGCGTTCGTCGTGCTCGACGCGCTGCCGCTGACGCCCAACGGGAAGGTGGACAGGAAGGCCCTGCCGGAGCCGGAAGCTTTGGCGGCGGAGTCGGAGGAGAGCTACGTGGAGCCGCGCAACGAGGCGGAGCGGCGGCTGGCGGAGATCTGGGCGGAGGTGCTGGGGGTGAGCCGGGTCGGAGTCGAGGACAACTTCTTCGAGCTGGGCGGCCACTCGCTGCTCGCAACTCAGTTGACGTCGCGCGTCCTGATGGACTTCGGTGTGCAGGTGGGCCTGCGCCGTTTCTTCGAGGAGCCGACCGTCGCCGGGCTGGCACTGGCTATCGTTCAGGAGCAGGCCGCGCAGACCGACGAGGACGAGATGGCCGCGCTCCTGGCCGAACTCGACGGGCTGCCCGACGTCACCGACGGCTCACAACTCTTCGACAACATTGGCACGGCGGCCGACTAGCGCGGCCCATTTGAAAGAGGTGAACAGGATGAATCTGAAAGGCAGAGACTTTATCAACTTGATGGACTTTGACCGGGCCGAACTCGAAGGGCTGGTTGAGCTGGCGCTTGCCATGAAGCACGGCGACGACCGCCGGCGGCATCTACAGGACAAGTACCTCGGGATGCTGTTCGGGGTCGCTTCGACGCGCACGCGCATCTCCTTCCAGGTCGGCGCGCACCAGCTCGGCGCGCACGCCGAGCACTACAACGCCAGCGACCTTCAGCTCAGCAACCGCGAGAGCCTGAAGGACACGGCCGCCGTCATGGGCCGCTTCCTCGACGCCATCGTCGTCCGCATGTACGACATGAACTTCTACGGGCAGGGGCGCGAGTCGCTGCGCACCCTCGCCGAGCACGCCGACGTCCCCGTGATCAACGCGCTCGACGACAAGGATCACCCCTGCCAGGTGATGGCCGACGTGCTGACGCTCGCCGAGCGTTTCGGCGCGGGCTACAAGCGGAAGAAGGTCGTCATGAGCTGGGGCTACTCGAAGCGCCAGAAGTCGCTCGGCGTCCTCCACTCGATGATGTCGGCGGGCGCGCTCCTCGGCATGGATCTCCGCTTCGTCCACCCGAAAGGCTACGAGCTTGACGAAGAGTACGTCTCGTTCGCCGAGTCGGCGCTCAAGCTTTCGGGCGGCACGCTGGAGTTCTCCAACGACCTCAACGAGGGCTGCGAGGGGGCCGACGTCATCTACGTCAAGAACTGGAAGAGCCTCAAGATGACCCGCGAAGAGGAGGAGCAGTTCAAGGAAGGAATCCAGAGCGACTGGTGCGTCTCGGCGGAGCACTTCAGGCGGGCCAACCCCGGCGCTCTCTACATGGACTGCATGCCCTTCGTGAGGGGCGAGCAGGTCACGGCCGAGGTGGCCGACGGCCCCAATTCGATCATCTACGACCAGGCCGAGAACCGGCTGCACATGCAGAAGGCCATCATGGCCTCCATCATCTGAAGGCGCGAGACGCGCGCCTCCGGCCCCGGGCGGCGTGCATTGATACCACCCGTCGTCCCGGCGCCCTCAAGCGCGCCGGCCGCTTTAACCAGGCAGCAGGAGACCCCCACCCATGAATAACAACATCCTGTCGGCTATCGGCAACACTCCCCTGATCCGTTTGGGCCGCATGTTCGAAGATTTGCACTTTCAGCTCTACGGCAAGCTCGAATCCCTCAACCCCGGGGGCAGCATGAAGGATCGCCCGGCCTTCAAGATCATCAGCCAGGGCCTGGAGAGCGGCAAGCTCCGGCCGGGCTCGACCGTCGTCGAGTCCAGCTCCGGCAACATGGGCATCGGCCTCGCGCAGGCCTGCTCCTTCTACGGCCTGCGCTTTATCTGCGTCGTCGATCCGAAGACGACGCAGCAGAACGTCCGGCTGCTCAAAGCCTACGGCGCCTCGGTGGACATGATCACGGAGCCCGACCCCGAGACGGGCGAGTACCTTCAGGCGCGCATCAACCGCGTGCGCCACCTGATCGCCGTCACGCCCAACAGCTTCTGGCCCAACCAGTACGCCAACATCTACAACCCGACGGCGCACCACCAGACGATGCACGAGATCGTCACGGCGCTTGACGGCGAGCTCGACTACCTCTTCTGCGCCACGAGCACCTGCGGGACGATGCGCGGCTGCGCGGAGTACGCCGAGATGCACGGGCTCAGGACTCAGATTTACGCCGTCGATGCCGTCGGCAGCGTCATCTTCGGCGGGCAGAAGGGCAAGCGCCTGATCCCCGGACACGGCGCGGCCGTGCGTCCGCCGCTCTACCGCGACGGCCTGGTCAAGGGCTGTATTCACGTCACCGACATCGAGTGCGTGGTCGGCTGCCGCCGTCTGGCGCGCCGCGAGGCCGTCCTCGCCGGCGGCTCGGCCGGGGCCGTCATCGCGGCCGTCGGCCAGATGGCCCCGGCCATCCCCGTCGGGGCCAACTGCGTCGTCATCCTCGCCGACCGCGGCGAGCGCTACCTCGACACCGTCTACTCGGACGCGTGGGTCAACGAACACTTCGGCGACATTTCACACCTCTGGCAAGAAGAAGAAAAGGAACTCGCATTATGCATGCCGGCAGCTTGAACATCTTGACGGGGGGTGACGTGCTCGCCCTCCTCGAAGGGCGCGAGCAGGAAGTGCTCGACGCCGTGAGGCGGGCCTACGAGGCCCACGGGCGTGGGGCCAGTTCCCTCCCTCACTCGACCTTCCTCCTCTTCCCCGAAGACCCGCGCAGCCGCATTATCGCGCTGCCCGCCTACCTCGGCGAAGGGTTCCAGACGGCGGGCGTCAAGTGGATCGCCTCATTCCCCGCGAACCTCGGGCGCGGGCTCGACCGCGCCTCGGCCGTCCTCGTCATCAACTCCAGCCTGACGGGACTGCCCGAGGCTTTCATGGAGTCGTCGGTCATCAGCGCGCGCCGCACGGCCGCCAGCGCCGCCCTCGCCGCCCGCCACCTCCACGAAGCGGGGCCGCCCGCGACAGTCGGGATGCTCGGCTGTGGCCTCATCAACTTCGAGGTGGCCCGCTTCCTCCGCGCCGTCTTCCCCGACCTGCGCGGGCTCGTCGTCTCCGACCTCGACCCCGAGCGCGCCGCGCAGTTCGGGCGCATGGCCGAGCGGGTGTTGGGCCTCCGCGTCGAGGTCGCGAGAAGCGTCGGGGAGATGCTCGGCAGCTCACCCGTCATCTCGCTGGCGACGACCGCCCCGACGCCGCACATCTCAGACCTCTCGGTCTGCGCGCCCGGCGCGACCGTGCTGCACGTCTCACTCCGCGACCTCGCGCCCGAGGTGATCCTCTCGTGCAACAACTTCGCCGACGACATCGACCACGCCGTCCGCGCGCAGACCTCGCTGCACCTGACCGAGCAGATGGTCGGCCACCGCGACTTTATTCGCGGCACGCTGGCCGACGTGCTGGCCGGCCGCACGACCCCGCGCGAGCGCCCCGAGGAGATCGTCGTCTTCAGCCCCTTCGGGCTCGGCGTGCTCGACATCGCCGTCGGCCATCTGGTTCGCGACCTCGCCGCGCGCGAGGGACGCGGGTCGGTCGTCGATTCCTTCCTGCCCGCGCCCTGGCCCGAGCGAGAGCTGTAGAGCCGGCCGCCGCCCCGGAAGATAAACTTTCCCTGCCCACCGTCAGACGTGCCCGAGATGAAGGACTTATCCAAGCGCATCGCAAACCTCTCCCCGGCCCAGTTGGAGCAGTTGACCCGGCGACTCGGACAGAAGGCGGGCGCGGCCTCCGCCCCCGCGGCCATCCGGCGCCGCGGCGACGGGCGGCCCGCGCCGCTCTCCTTCTCACAACAGCGCCTCTGGTTCCTCGACCAGCTCGAACCCGGCTCCCCGGCCTACCACATCCCTGTGGCCGTGCGCATGTCGGGCCGGCTCGACCGGGACGCGCTCGTCCGCAGCCTGTCGGAGGTCGTCAGGAGGCACGAGGCGTTGCGCACCTCCTTCGTGCTTGAGGACGGACGGCCCGTGCAGGTCGTCGGCGAGGCGTGTGAGGTGGCGTTGCCCCTCGAAGACATTTCGCACTTGCCCGAGGGCGAGCGCGAGGCCGAGTCCGTGCGGCTCTCGAAGGCGGAGGCGCGCGTGCCCTTCGACCTCGGGCACGGCCCGCTCCTGCGCGCGAAGCTCCTGCGACTCTCCGCGGAGGAGCACGTCCTGCTGCTCACCATGCACCACATCGTCTCGGACGGCTGGTCGGTAGGTCTGCTCCAGCGCGAGGTCGCGGCGCTCTACGAAGCCTTCGCCGCGGGCCGCCCCTCGCCGCTCGCCCCGCTGCCCGTCCAATATTCGGACTACGCCTTCTGGCAGCGCGAGCGTTTGACGGGCGAGGCCGTCGAGCGCCAGCTCGCCTACTGGCGCGAGCAGCTCAAGGGCGCGCCGCCCGTCCTCGAACTCCCCACCGACCGACCCCGCCCCGCCGTCCAGCGCTACGACGGCTGGAGCGTGCCGGTGTGCGTCGAGGCGGAGGTGGCTGAAGAACTTCGTCGCCTGAGTCTGCGCGAGGGCGCGACGCTCTTCATGACGCTGCTCGCCGCGTTCGACGCCCTGCTCTACCGCTACAGTCATCAGGAGGACTTCTCCGTCGGCACCCCCGTCGCCGGGCGCACCCGCGCCGAGACCGAGGGACTCATCGGCTTCTTCGTCAACACGCTCGTCCTGCGTGCGCGCCTCCGCCCAGGGATGACCTTCCGCGAGCTGCTCGCCGAGGTGCGCGCGACGACCCTCGGCGCGAACGACCATCAGGAGGCTCCGTTCGAGCGGCTGGTGGACGAGTTGCAGCCCGAGCGCGACCTCAGCCACTCGCCGCTCTTTCAGGTGATGTTCGCCATGCAGAACACGCCGAACAGCGAGCAGAGCCTGTCCGGCCTCACCCTGACGCCCGCCCGTTCCGGGCTCTCGGCCGCCAAGTTCGACCTTGAGCTGAGTCTTGAAGAGAAGGACGGCCGCATCGTCGGCTGGCTGCAATACAACACAGACCTCTACGACGAGGCCACCGCGCGGCGGATGGCGCGCCACTTCGAGGCGCTGCTCGCCTCGGCCGCCGCCGACCCCGACGAGCGCATCTCACGCCTTGAGATGATCTCCGTCGAAGAGCGCGAGCAGGTGCTCCGCGGCTGGAACGCGACGGGGCGCGACTACCCCTCGGGGCGCCGCCTGCACGAGTGGTTCGAGGCGCAGGCCGCTTTGACGCCCGACCGTCCGGCGCTCGTCTTCGAGAACGAGACGCTCACCTACGCGGAGTTGAATCGCCGCGCCAACCAGCTCGCGCACTACCTGCGCGGGCGCGGCGTCGGCCCCGAGTCACTCGTCGGCGTGCTGACGGAGCGCTCCGTCGAGATGGTCGTCGCCCTCTACGCCGTCCTGAAGGCGGGCGGCGCTTATGTGCCCTTCGACCCCGACTACCCGCAAGACCGCCTCGCCTTCATGCTCGAAGACGCCGCGGTCAAGGTGCTGCTGACGCAGAAACGTCTCGCGGCCTCCGTCCCGGCGCACGGCGCGGAGGTCTTCTGCCTCGACGAAGAGTGGGACGCGGTCGCGTGCCACGGCGTCGAGAACCCGCCGCGCCTGACCGACGCCGCGGGCGCGGCCTACATGATCTACACCTCCGGCTCGACGGGTCGGCCCAAAGGCGTCGTCAACACGCACCGGGGCATCTGCAACCGCCTCGTCTGGATGCAGGAGGCGTACCAACTGACCGCGGCCGACCGCGTGATGCAGAAGACGCCCTTCAGCTTCGACGTGTCGGTCTGGGAGTTCTTCTGGCCGCTGATGTACGGGGCATGTCTCGTCGTGGCGCGCCCGCGCGGCCATCAGGACAGCGCCTACCTCGCCGAGCTGGTGCGCGCCGAGCGGATCACCACGATGCACTTCGTCCCCTCGATGCTTCAGGCGTTCGTGGAAGAGGAGGGGCTTGAGCGGAAGTGCGCGACGCTGCGCCGCGTCATCTGTAGCGGCGAGGCGCTGCCCTTCGAGTTGCAGGAGCGTTTCCACGCGCGGCTCCCGGCGACCGGGCTGCACAACCTCTACGGCCCGACCGAGGCCGCCGTGGACGTGACCTTCTGGGAGTGCGAGCGCGACAGCCCGCGCCGCGTCGTGCCCATCGGCCGCCCCATCGCCAACACGCAGATCTACATCCTCGACCGCGAGACCGCGCCCGTCCCCGCGGGCGTCGCGGGCGAGCTGCACATCGGCGGCATAGGCGTCGCGCGCGGCTACCTGAACCGCCCTGCCTTGACGGCCGAGAAGTTCATCCCCGACCCGTTCTCCGCGGAGCCGGGCGCACGTCTCTATCGCACGGGCGACCTCGCGCGCCACCTGGCAGACGGCGAGGTCGAGTATCTGGGACGGCTCGACCATCAGGTGAAGGTGCGCGGCTTCCGCATCGAGCTGGGCGAGATCGAGGCCGCGCTCGCGCGCCACCCCTCCGTGAGGGAGGCGGTCGTTCTTGCGCGCGAGGACGCGCCCGGCATGAAGCGGCTCGTCGCCTACTTCGTGGCCGAGCCGCAGTCGGCCCCCACACTGGCCGAGCTGCGCGCGCACCTCAAGGAGCTTCTGCCCGAGTACATGATCCCCACGGCCTTCGTCACGCTTGAGCGCATGCCGCTCAGCCCGAACGGCAAGGTGGACAGAAAGGCGCTGCCCGCGCCCGACAAGTCGAAGCTCACAGCCGGGACGGAGTTCGTCGCCCCGCGCGGCGCGAACGAGGAGACGCTGGCCGCCATCTGGGCGCAGGTGCTCCGGCTGGAGCGGGTCGGCGCGCGCGACAACTTCTTCGAGCTGGGCGGCGACTCGATCCTCTCCATTCAGGTGGTGACGAAGGCACAGCAGGCCGGCATACGGCTGACGCCGAAGATGATCTTTGAGCACCAGACCGTGGCGGAGCTGGCCGCCGCCGCCGGCTCGGCCGCGCCCGCCGCCGAGGCCGAGCAGGGGTCGGTCACGGGCTCGCTCCCTTTAACTCCCATCCAGCGCCGCTTCTTCGAGCAGGAGCCGCTTGACCCGCACCACTATAACCAGGCCGTCCTGCTCAACGTCGGCGAGCCGCTGGATGCGGCGCACGTCGCGCGCGCCGTCGGGCTCCTCGTCGAACACCACGACGCGCTGCGCCTGCGCTTCACGCACGGAGACGGCGGGTGGCGGCAAGAGGTCGCGGGCGTCGAGGGTGCGGCGCCCTTCACACACGTAGACCTGTCCGGACTTCCGGCCCCGGACAGACGCGCGGCCGTCGAGCGGGCCGCGGCCGTGGCGCAGACCGAACTCTGCCTCGCGGCGGGGCCGCTGCTGCGCGTCGTCTACTTCACTTTCGGCGCGGGCGAGCCGGCACGCCTGCTCGTCGTCATCCATCACCTCGCCGTGGACGGCGTCTCCTGGCGCGTGCTGCTCGAAGACCTCGGGAACCTCTGTGCGCAGCTCTCGCGCGGCGAGTCGCCCGCCCTCCCGGCCAAGACCACCTCGTTCAAGCGTTGGGCCGAACTCCTCGCCGAGTACGCGCAGACCTCTGAGGCGCGAGGCGACGAGGACTACTGGCTCGGGCTCGCGCGCGGCGAGGCCGGACGACTGCCCGTCGATAATCCTTCGGGCGCGAACACGGCCGCGAACGTGCGCGCCGCCACCGCACGCCTCGACGCGGAGACGACGAGCGCGCTTTTGCAGCAGGCACCGAAAGCCTACCGCACGCAGGTCAACGACCTGCTGCTGGCGGCGTTGGCCGAGGCGCTGCGCGAGTGGGCCGGCGCGGAGCGCGTGCTCGTCGATGTGGAAGGGCACGGGCGCGAGGAGCTGTTCGAAGGCGCCGACACCTCGCGCACGGTCGGCTGGTTCACCAGCCTCTTCCCCGTCGCACTCGAAGCGACCGGCGACGAGGGCGCGACGCTCAAGCGTGTCAAGGAACAGTTGCGCGCGGCCCCGCGGCGCGGCCTGACATACGGGCTGCTGAAGTACCTCTCGTCCGACGCCGAGACGGCCGCGCGCCTGCGCGGGCTGCCCGCCGCCGAGATCATGTTCAACTATCACGGCCGCCTCGACCGCGCGCTTGAAGAGGACAGCCTCTTCGCCCCGGCCGCGGAGTCCACGGGCGCGAGCCAGAGTCCCCGGCAGCGGCGGATGCACCTGATCGAGATCGACGGCGGCGTGCTCGACGGCCGACTCACGCTCAACTTCCAGTACAGCGAAGAGCAGTACCGGCCCGAGACCGTGCAGCGGCTCGCCGAAGCTTTCGGCGCAGCCCTGCGCCGCGTCGTCGCACACTGCCTGTCCGAGGGCGCGGGCGGCTACACGCCTTCGGACTTTCCCCTCGCACGCCTCGAACAGCGAGACCTCGACCGCGTGCTCGGCAACGCGCACGGGGTCGAAGACCTCTACCCGCTCTCGCCGATGCAGCAGGGGATGCTCTTCCACAGCCTCTACGCGCCAGAGTCCGGCTTCTACGTCTACCAGTTGAGCTGTACGCTGCGCGGGCGTCTGAATGTCGCGGCCTTCGAGCGCGCCTGGCAGCAGGTCGTCGAACGCCACCCGGCCCTGCGCAGCTCCTTCGTCTGGGAATCTCTGGCGGAGCCGCTTCAACTGGTGCGCCGGCACGTCGCCGTGCAGGTGGAGGAGTTGGATTGGAGCGCTCTCCGGGACGGCGAGCGTGAGGAGCGTCTGTCGTCATTCCTTGAAGAAGACCGCCGCCGGGGCTTCGACCTCTCGCAGGCGCCGCTAATGCGTCTCGTGCTCGCGCGTGCCGGCGAAGAGACCTACCACTTCGTCTGGACGCACCACCACCTCCTGCTCGACGGTTGGAGTCTCTCGCTGCTCTGGGGCGAAGTCTTCGCCGCCTACGAGGCGCTGGCGCGTGGCGTCGCGCCCGCCTTCGCCCCCGCGCGCCCCTTCCGCGACTACGTCGCGTGGCTGCGGCGCCAGGACGCCTCCCGGCCTGAAGAGTTCTGGCGCGCGTCGCTCAAGGGCTTCAACGCGCCGACGCCGCTCGCCGTTGACCGGCCCGCGCCCGAAGCGCCCGCCGCGGGCTCGCCCACCGGGCAACAACAGGCGCGACTTTCGTCCGAGGCCACCGCGCGCCTGCAAGCCTTCGCGCGCAGCCATCATCTGACGCTCAACACGCTCTTGCAGGGGGCGTGGGCGCTGCTGCTCTCGCGCTACAGCGGCGAGCGGGATGTCGTCTTCGGCGCCACGGTCTCGGGGCGGCCGCCCGAGCTCGACGGCGTCGAGGAGATGATCGGCCTCTTCATCAACACCCTCCCCGTCCGCGCGGAGGTCGAGCCGCGCGCCCACCTCGCCGACTGGCTCAAGGGACTTCAGGGGCGGCAGGCAGAGCTGCGGCAGTACGAGCACAGCCCTCTGGTGGAGGTGCAGGGGTGGAGCGAAGTCCCGCGCGGCACACCACTCTTCGAGAGCATCCTGATCTTCGAGAACTATCCCATCGACCCCGAGGCGCAGAAGTCGGACGCGGCCCTCGAAGTCACGGACATCCGCCCGGCCGAGAAGACGACCTACCCGCTCACCGTCACGGCCGCGCCGGGCACGGAGCTGCTGCTCCGCGTGCAGTACGACTGCCGGCGTTTCGACGAAGGGGCCGCCGCGCGCCTGCTCGGGCACCTGCGCACGCTGCTCGAAGCCGTCCCCGAACACGGGCGGACGCCGCTCGCACAGCTCCCGCTGCTCTCCGCCGAGGAGCGCGCGCAACAACTCCTCGGGTGGAACTCGACGGCCGCCGAGTACCCCTCGGAGAAGTGCTTCCAACATCTCTTCGAGGAGCAGGTCGCGCGCACGCCCGACCGCACGGCCCTCGCCTACAAGGGCGTGCGTCTGACCTACCGCGAGTTGAATGCGAGGGCCAACCGTCTCGCGCGCCACCTGCGCGCGTGCGGCCTCACGACGGAGGCGCGCGCCGGGTTGATGCTTGAGCGCACGCCGCACCTGCTCGTCGCGGCCCTGGCGGTGTTGAAGGCGGGCGGCGCTTACGTCCCGCTCGACCCGGCCTACCCGCGCGACCGCCTCTCGCTGATGGCGGAGGACGCGGGACTTTCGGTGCTCGTCTCCGAGCGCTCGCTGCTCGGCCAACTTCCCGCGCACGGCGCGCGGCTCGTCGTCGTTGACGCGCACGCCGAGGAGATCGCCCTTCAGGACGCCGAAGACCTCCCGCGCACAGACGTGACGCCGGAACAGGTGGCGTACACGATCTACACGTCGGGCTCGACGGGCCGCCCCAAGGGCGTCCAAGTCCCGCACCGCGCACTCGTCAACTTCCTGGAGAGCATGCAAGAGCGCCCCGGCCTCTGTGAGTCCGACGTGCTCCTCGCCGTGACCTCGCTCTCCTTCGACATCGCGGCGCTGGAACTCTACCTCCCGCTGCTGTGCGGCGCCCGCGTCGAGCTGGCCTCGCGCGACGAGGCGACCGACGCCGAGCTGCTGGCGCACAGGCTCTCCGAGAGCGGCGCGACTGTCATGCAGGCGACGCCCTCGACCTGGACGATGCTCGTCAAGGCCGGCTGGCGCAGCCTCGGCCACGTCAAAGTCCTCTGCGGCGGCGAGGCGCTGCCCGAGGAGCTGGCGTCACAACTTCTCGCGGGCGGGGCCGAGCTGTGGAACATGTACGGCCCGACCGAGACCACCATCTGGTCGGCCACCGAGCAGGTCACGCGCGGCCGCTCCATCACCATCGGCCGCCCCATCGCCAACACGCAGCTCTACGTCGTGGACGAGTCGATGCAGCCGGCCCCGGTCGGAGTCTCCGGCGAGCTGCTCATCGGCGGCGACGGCCTCGCGCGTGGTTATTTAAACCGTGCGGCGCTGACGGCCGAGCGGTTCATCCCCGACCCGTTCTCCGCGGAGCCGGGCGCGCGGCTCTACCGGACGGGCGACGTGGCGCGTTGGCTGGCGGACGGACGAGTCGAGTACGTGGGCCGTTCGGATCATCAGGTGAAGGTGCGCGGCTTCCGCATCGAGCTGGGAGAGATCGAGGCCGTTCTCGCCTCGCACCCCTCCGTGCGCGAGGCGGTCGCCGTGGTGAGGGAGGACGTGCCGGGCGACAAGCGCATCGTCGCCTACCTCGTCGGGAAGGAGGGGCCGGCCGCGCCCGCCGCGGAGTTGCGCGCGCACCTGAAGGAGGGCCTGCCCGAGTACATGATCCCTTCGAACTTCGTCACGCTCGACGCGCTGCCCTTAACGCCGAACGGCAAAGTGGACAGGAAGGCTCTCCCCGCGCCGGCGGCTTCCGCGCACGAACCGGGCGAGCGTGGTGCGGCGCCGCGCACGCCCGTCGAAGAAGTGTTGGCGGGCATCTGGTCTGAAGTCCTCGGCGTCGGCGGCGTGAGCACGCGCGACAACTTCTTCGAACTCGGCGGCCACTCGCTGCTGGTGGCACAGGTCGTCTCGCGCGTGCGCGCGGCCTTTCAGGTCGAGCTGCCGCTGCGCGCCATCTTCGAGTCGCCGACGGTCTCCGAGCTTGCGGCACGCATCGAGGGCGTGATGCGGACGGGCGTGGGCTCGCAGTCGCCGCCGCTGGCGCGCGTCGGACGGGACGGGCGGCTGCCGCTCTCGCTCGCGCAGCGACAGCTCTGGTTCTTAGAGCAGTTGGGGCCGGGCGGCTCGGCCTACAACATTCCCGCCGCCGTCAGGCTGACGGGCGCTCTGAACGTGGAGGCGCTGCGGCTCGCACTCTCGCACGTCACCGCGAGGCACGAGTCCCTGCGCACGGTCTTCGTGGCAGAGGACGGCGCCCCCGTGCAGTCGATTCGAGACGAGGCGGAGGTGAGCCTGCCCCTGAATGACATCAGCCGCCTGCCCGCCGAATCGCACGAGGAGGAGGTCGCGCGTCTGGCCGACGAAGAGTCGCGCGCGCCCTTCGACCTTTCGCGGGGGCCACTGCTGCGGGCGCAGCTGCTCAGGCTGTCGGAAGAGGAGCACGTGCTTTTGCTCACGATGCACCACATCGTCTCCGACGGCTGGTCGATGGGCCTGCTCGTCGAGGAGTTGAGCCGCGCCTACGCCGCCTTCGCCTCGGGCACAGAGCCGGCGCTGCCCGGGCTGCCCGTCCAATACGCCGACTACGCGGCCTGGCAGCGGGAGTGGCTGGAGGGCGAAGCGCTCGACTCTCAACTTGCCTATTGGAAGCAGCAGCTCAAGGGCGCGCCGCCCGTGCTCGAACTCCCCACCGACCGACCCCGCCCCGCCGTCCAGCGCTTCGTGGGCGCGAGCACGCCCGTGTCGATTGACGCCGAGTTGACCGAGCAGTTGCGCCGGCTCGGCCGCCGTCAGGGCGTGACGCTCTTCATGACGCTGCTCGCGGCCTTCGAGGCGGTGCTGCATTACCACTCGCGCCTCGAAGAGATCGTGGTGGGCACGGACGTGGCGGGCCGCAGGCACGTCGAGACCGAGAGGCTGATCGGCCTCTTCGTCAACAGCCTCGTGCTGCGGACGAGCCTCGCCGGCGACCCGAACTTCGTGGAGTTGCTCGGGCGCGTGCGCCGGACGACCCTTGAGGCGTACGCGCACGCCGACGTGCCCTTCGGCAAGCTGGTCGAAGAGCTTCAGCCCGAGAGGAGTCTGGCGCACATGCCGCTCTTCCAGGTCGCCTTCTCCTTCCAGAACTACCTCGGCGAGGCGCCGGAGGTTCCGGGCCTGCGCGTCAGCAACGTCGAGGTCGAGAGCCGGACGGCGAAGTTCGACATGGTGCTGAACCTCTCGGAGACCAAGGGCGGGATCGTCGGCGCGTGGCGCTACAACACAGACCTCTTCAACGCCGCGACGGCCGAGCGTCTCGTCGAATGTTTCACGAAGCTGCTGCGCCACGCCGCCGCCGCGCCCGAGGAGAAGCTGAGCGTGCTCGTCCACCTGCTGTCGGAGGCAGACCGGCGGCGGCTGGCCGAGAAGGAGCAGGCGTACGAGAAGAGGCTGGCGGGGAAACTGACCGGCATCAGGCGCAGGGCCGCGCGCGAGGTGGCCGCCGAAGCCTGACCCGCGTGCGGCCCGACGGGCCGCGGGTTTGAAGTCGAGAGGAGACTGTGATGAGTGAGCGTGTTGCAGAGAAGCCTGGACTCGGGAAGCTGCTGGCGGGCCGCGCGCGCCGTGCGGCGGCCGTGCCGTCGGGCTCGCTGGTCGAGACCGAGTGCCCGCCGGGCGGCGCGAGCCTTCCGCTCGTCGTCCGCCCCGCCCTCAAGGGCGTTGACCTGCTGGCGTGGGCGGGCGCCAACCGCGGGTGGATCGAGTCGCACCTGCACAGGCACGGGGCGCTGCTCTTCCGCGACTTCGAGGGGCAGTCGGTGGCGCGCTTCGAGGAGTTCGGCCGCGCCGTCTGCGGCGAGCTGCTGGAGTACCGCGAGCGCTCCTCGCCGCGCCACAGCGTCCGCGGCAACATCTACACCTCGACCGACTATCCGGCCGAGCACGACATCTTTCTCCATAACGAGAACTCCTACCAGTATCGCTGGCCGATGAAACTCCTCTTCTACTGCGCCGAGGCGGCGGCGGGCGGCGGCGAGACGCCCGTCGCCGACTGCCGCAAAGTCTTCGCACGCATCGACCCGCGCGTCGCGGCGCGCTTCCGCGAGCTGGGCTGGATGTACGTGCGCAACTTCGGCGACGGCTTCGGCCTGCCGTGGCAGACGGTCTTCCGCACCGAAGACCGCGCGCAGGTCGAGGAGCACTGCCGCGGGGTCGGCATCCAGGTCGAGTGGAAGGCGGGCGACCGCCTCCGCACGCGCGCCGTCCGGCCGGCCGTCTCGCGCCACCCGCGCACGGGCGAGACTGTCTGGTTCAACCACGCCACCTTCTTCCACGTCACGACGCTCGAAGAGGGCGTGCGCCGCGCGCTGCTCGCCGACTTCGCCCCCGAAGACCTCCCGACCAACACCTTCTACGGCGACGGCTCGCCCATCGAGGACTCCGTGCTCGAACATCTGCGCGAAGCCTACCGATGCGAGACGGTGGCGCTGGCGTGGCGGCCGGGCGATTGTATGCTCGTGGACAACATGTTGGCGGCGCACGGGCGCAGGGCCTACGCCGGCCCGCGGCGGACGCTCGTCGCAATGGGTGAACCGATGAGTTGGGCGGAGATTTAAAGGACTCGGCAGGTAAGAACCTCAAAGCTCAGGCGGAAGGAATCAAACTCTTATGACGCAGGAAGAACTCGTCGGACGTTTCCGGCTCTCGCCGCAGCAGGAGCGCCTCTGGTCAGTCGGCCGTGGCGGCTCGGGCTACTGCGCGCAGTGCGCGCTCGAACTCGAAGGCCCGCTCGACGCGCCGATGCTCGTCGCCGCGCTCGAAGACGTTGTGGCCCGCCACGAAATCCTCCGCACGACCTTCTCCAGTCTGCCGGGCCTGGCGCTGCCCCTCCAGGAAGTCACCGGACTCGGCCCCGTCTGGGACGAGCCGTGCGACCTCTCCGGCCTTGAGGCGTCGCGGCAGGATGCGGAGATAGACGCCCGGCTCGCACAGTTGCGTGGGCGCGCGGAGGCGGCGACGCTGCGCGCGGCCCTCGTCAAGTTCGCGCCGGAGCGCCACGCGCTGCTCCTCGACCTCCCCTCCCTCTGCCTCGACTCGGGCGGGATCGACCTGCTGGCCGCCGAGATCGGCCGCGCCTACGAGGCGCGGGCCGCCGCCCCGGCGGACGCGACGGAGCTGGAAGACCCTCTGCAATACGCCGACGTGTCCGACTGGCTCAACGAGCTTCTCGAAGCCGAGGACACAGAGGTCGGGCGCGACTACTGGCGGGCGCAGGACGTGGCCTCAGCGCTCGCGGCGCAGCTCGGCGTCGAGCGCGTGCCGGCCGCAGGGCAGGACTTCGTGCCGCGCTCGTACGCCTTCGAGCTTCCGCGGGCGGCGCTCTCCGCGCTCGAAGCCGCGTCGCACGACGGCGGGGGGCTCGAAGCCTCGCTGCTCGCCTGCTGGCAGGTCTCGCTCGCACGCCACACGGGGCAGCCCGAGACGGTCGCGGCCGTCCGCTTCGACGGGCGCAGGTACGAAGAGCTGGCCGACGCGCTCGGCCTCTTCGAGAAGTATCTGCCCGTGCGCGGTCGTGTGGCCGAGGCGGCCGGCTTCTCGGAACTCGTCCGGCAACTCGAAGAGTCGGCGGGCGAGGCGCGCAAGTGGCAGGAGAGTTTCAAGTGGGAACTGCTCGGCGGAGCGGACGCCGCGGGCGGGCCTGTGCCGTTCCTGCCCTTCGCCTTCGAGTTCACGCGGGCGGGCGCGCGCGTGCACGCGGCCGGCCTTTCGCTGAACGTCCGCCGGAGGTCTGTCTACAGCGAGCAGTTCAAGCTCAGGCTCACGCTGGAGGCGCGAGCGGACTCGGTCGCCGCGGCGCTGCATTACGACGGCGGCCACTTCGAGGCGGCCGACGTGGAGCGACTGGCCGCGCAGTTCTGTCGCCTCGCCGAGAGCGCCGCGGCAAACTTCGAGGCCCCGCCCGCAGTGCTTGAGATGCTGGGCGAGGACGAGCGCCGGCTCGTCCTTTGCGAGTTCAACAGCACCGCCGCCCCTTACGCCAACGACAAGTGCCTGCACCAGCTCTTCGAAGAGCAGGCGGCGCGCACCCCCGACGCCACGGCCGTCGTCTACGAAAGTGAGTCGCTCACCTACCGCGAGCTGAACGGGCGCGCCAACCAACTGGCCCGTCACCTCCTCTCCCTCGGCGTCGGGCCGGATGAGTTGGTGGGCGTCTGCGTCGAGCGCTCGGCCGAGATGGTCGTCGCCCTGCTCGCGGTCTTGAAGGCGGGCGCCGCCTACGTCCCGCTCGACCCCTCGTACCCGCGCGACCGCCTCGCCTTCATGCTCGATGACTCGCGCCCGCAAGTCCTGCTCACGCAGGAGGGCCTCTCCCACGCGCTGCCGCAGCGGGAAGGGATGCGCACCCTCCTCCTCGACCGCGACTGGGATGACATCTCGCGCGAGAGCGACGAGCCGGCAGGCGTCAGCGTGTCGAACGACAGCCTTGCTTACTGCATCTACACGTCGGGTTCGACGGGCAGGCCGAAGGGCGTGCTCATCTCGCACCGCGGCATCTGCAACCGCCTGCTCTGGATGCAGACCGCTTACCCTCTGACGGCCGACGACCGCCTGTTGCAGAAGACGCCCTACAGCTTCGACGCTTCGGTCTGGGAAATCTTCGTGCCGCTGATGAGTGGCGCCACGCTCGTGATGGCGCGTCCCGGCGGCCATCAGGACAGCGCCTACCTCGTGCGCGTGGCGGCCGAGCAGCGCATCACCGTCCTCCAGCTCGTCCCCTCGATGTTACAGGTAGTGCTGGGCGAGAGGGGTTTGGGCGAACTCCGCAGTCTCCGCCGTGTCTACTGCGGCGGCGAAGTGCTGCCCGCCTCGCTTCAGGAGAGCTTCCACGCCTCACTCGACTCGGAGCTGCACAACCTCTACGGGCCGACCGAAGTCTCCATCGACGCGGCCCACTGGGCCTGCGTGCGCGGCGACGGCCGCCGCGTCGTGCCCATCGGGCGCCCGCTCTCGAACATGCGTGTCTATCTGCTCGATTCGCTGATGCGGCCCGTCCCCGTCGGCGCGCCCGGCGAGCTGTACGTCGGCGGCGACGGCCTCGCCCGCGGTTACCTCAACCGGCCCGAGCTGACGGCCGAGCGCTTCGTCCCCCACCCCTTCTCCGAAGAGCCGGGCGCGCGGCTCTACCGGACGGGTGACCTCGCGCGCCACCTGCCGGGCGGGGAGATCGAGTATCTGGGACGCATCGACCAGCAGGTCAAGATTCGCGGCTTCCGCATCGAGCTGGGCGAGATCGAGGCCGCGCTCCGCCGCCACTACTCTGTGCGCGACGCGGTCGTGCTGGCGCGCGAGGACGCGCCCGGAGAGAAGCGTCTGATAGCTTACGTCGTTCTGCACCCCGACCTGCGCGCCGTCGCGCCCGGGGACAACGCCGAGACTTCAGACGGGCCGAGCATCGCCGAGCTGCGCGGGCACATCGCGGAGCGGCTGCCCGAATACATGCTGCCGTCAGCGTTCCTGCTGCTTGACTCACTGCCCACTCTCCCGAACGGCAAGGTCAATCGCCACGCACTGCTCGCGCTCAAAGTGAAACAGCCCGAGCGCGGCGAGAGCGTAGCCCCGCGCACTCCTATCGAGGAGGTGCTCTGCGCCGTCTGGTCGGAGCTGCTCGGGGTCGAGCGCGTCGGCGTCGAGGACAACTTCTTCGAGCTGGGCGGCCACTCGCTGCTCGTGACGCAGGTCGTCTCGCGCGTGCGGCAGGTCTTCGAGGTCGAGCTGCCGCTGCGCTCGCTCTTCGAGTCGCCCACCGTCGCCAGCCTCGCCGCGACGGTGGAACAGGCCATGAGGGAGAGCGCCGGCCGTGCCCCCAGTACGCCGCCGCTCACGGCCGTCCCGCGCGGTGAGCGTACCCCGCTCTCGTTCGCGCAGCAGCGCCTCTGGTTCTTAGACCGTTTGGAGCCGGGGAGCGCCGCCTACAACATCCCGGCCGCCGTCCGCCTCACCGGCGCGCTCGACACCGCGGCGCTGCGGCGCGCTCTCTCCGCCGTCGTCTCGCGCCACGAGACGCTGCGCACCACCTTCGCGGAGATGGACGGCGAGCCCGCGCAGCTCATCCGCGAGGCGGCCGAGGTCGCGCTCTCCGTCGTCGATCTAACGCACCTCCCCGGGCCGGAGCGCGAGGCCGCCGCCCTGGGAGCGGCGAGGGCCGAGGCCGCCCTGCCCTTCGACCTTTCGCGGGGGCCGCTGCTGCGGGCGCAGCTGCTCAGGCTTTCGGAAGAGGAGCACGTGCTTTTGCTCACGATGCACCACATCGTCTCGGACGGCTGGTCGATGGGCATCCTCGTCCAGGAGTTGAGCCGCGCCTACGCCGCCTTCGCCTCGGGCACAGAGCCGGCGCTGCCCGGGCTGCCCATCCAGTACGCCGACTACGCGGCCTGGCAGCGGGGATGGATGGATGGTGAGGCGCTCGACGCCCAGCTCGCCTACTGGCGCGGGCAGCTCAAGGGAGCGCCGCCCGTGCTCGAACTCCCGACCGACCGACCCCGCCCCGCCGTCCAAACCTTCGCCGGAGCCAGCCACCGCTTCCGGCTCGGCCGGGAGTTGACCCAGGCGCTGCACCGGCTCGGCCGCCAGGAGGGCGCGACGCTCTTCATGACGCTGCTCGCCGCCTTCGACGCCCTGCTCTACCGCTACACCTCCCAGGAGGACATCTCGGTCGGCACCCCGGTCGCCGGCCGCACCCGCGCCGAGACCGAAGCCCTCATCGGCTTCTTCGTCAACACGCTGGTGCTGCGCTCACGCCTCCACCCGGAGATGAGCTTCC
>Ga0213876_10000998_pt1 | contig 18468 bp, 17 predicted proteins | sample BarmaccomBMRX_R9_FD_160113 | JGI IMG/M metagenome (GOLD analysis project Ga0213876, IMG submission 160113) | Root-associated microbial communities from Barbacenia macrantha in rupestrian grasslands, the National Park of Serra do Cipo, Brazil - RX_R9 | ecosystem: Host-associated > Plants > Roots... | reverse complement strand
GGCACCATCGAGCTGGTTCAGGGCGGTCTGAATCTTGGCGACATGATCTCCCCGGCTGCCGGGAACGATGTGGCCGGCATCCGTCTGGGCGGCCGCTTCCAACGCAGCATCCCCACGGAACAGCTTCGCGAGCAGGGCCACTGACTCTCTCCCCCGTCGGGTTGGGAGATGGTATCATGGGAGCCGGACGGGAGCGAGGCCTCGGAGCCATCCTTCGTGAACGCCGAGGGAACCTTGTCGCGCTTGCGGCGCTCAGCCGGCAAGTCGTTCAACGAATGGATATATCTCATGATCGGCAAGATTCTGGGCGCGGCGATCGGCCGCAAGCTGGCGGGGCGCAACGAAGAAGGGAAGGGGACCCTCATCGGCTTCGTCGCCCCGGCCATCGCCAGGCGGGTGACGCCGGCGATCGCCCTCACCGTCGGTGCCGTCTGGGGCGTCAAGAAGCTCCGGAACCGGCGCCGCGCACGGGCGGCCTGATTCTGCCTCCCCATCTCGCGATGGGGAGGCAAGTCTAACCCTGCGGCTCGTCGTCGTCCGGTGGCGGCGGGCGGTCGCGGCCGCCCTGCGGCGGGGGCGGGGGGACGTTGGCGAGCGGCGGCTCGCGGCGGTCGCCCGGCGGCGGCGGGCCGCGGTCGGGGCCGCCCGGGGGCGAGGGCTGGAGGGTGACGCTGACGTCGCCGCCCTTCACCTGCACGCCGGCGTCGACGCCGCTGTCGCCCAGGGGAATGGCGAAGTTCGCATCGCCCGTCTCGATCGGCGGCGCTTCCTCGACCGGCGGCGGCGCGGCGGCGGCAGGGGCCGCGCCGGTCGCGCCCGAGACGAAGGTGCGAAAGATCTGCGCCGGCAGCCCGCCTCCCGCCACCTTGCCGAGCGGCGTGTTGTCGTCGTTGCCGACCCAGATGCCGACCACCATGTCCTGGGTGAAGCCGATGAACAGGGCGTCGCGATAGTCCTGGCTGGTGCCGGTCTTGCCGTAGACCGGGATCTGCAGGGAGGCGGCGCGCCCGGTGCCCTTCTGGACCACCGCGGCGAGCAGGTCCCGCATGTCGCCGAAGGCGCGGTCGGACGTCGTGCCGGCATAGCTGTGCCACATGCGCTGCCACCAGCTCTTGTCCGGGTCCTCGATGCCGTGGGCGCGCACCGGATAGGCGCCCGCCGCGACCGCCGCATAGGCCTGCGTCATCTCGAGCAGGGTCACCCCCGACGTGCCGAGCGGCAGGCTCGGGTTGTCGTTGAGCGGGCTGGTGACGCCGAGGTCGCGCGCGGCCTGGATCACCTTCGCCCGCCCGACCTTCTCCGAAAGCCGCACCGCGGCGACGTTGCTCGAATAGGCAAAGGCATCGCGCAGCGTCAGCGTGCCGCGGTAGGAGTCGCCATAGTTCTTCGGCTGCCAGGTGCCGATGCGCAGCGGCGCGTCCTGGATCGTGTCGTCGGGCCGCAACCCGGCCCGCATGGCGGCGAGATAGACGAACAGCTTGAAGGTGGAGCCCGGCTGGCGCCGTGCCTGGGTGGCGCGGTTGAAGGGGCTCCTCGAATAGTCCTTGCCGCCCACCATCGCGAGCACCTGCCCGTCCGGCCGCATCGCCACCAGCGCGACCTGGGCCTTGCCGAGGCCGGCGCCGCGCACCGTCTGGAGGGCAAGCTGCTGCAGCCGGCTCGACAGCGTCGTCTGCACCTCGCGCGCGCCATAGGCCTCGCCCTCGTCGGCGGCGCGGGCCGAGGGCAGGACCCAGTCGGCGAAATAGGTTCCGGTCGGCACCTCCTCATCCTCATCCTCCTCGTTGACCGAGGCGGGACGGGTGCTCTTCGCCTGGGCGGCGGTGATGACGTGGTCGCGCGCCATCGCGGCGATGACGAGTGCGGCGCGCTCGCGGGCGAGGCGCAGATGGTTGGTCGGCGCGAGCCGGGTCGGTGCCTTCACCATGCCGGCCAGCATCGCCGCCTGCGCGACCGAGAGCTTCTCCGCCGGCACCGAGAAATAATGCTCGGCCGCCGCCCTCAGCCCGTAGACGTTGTCGCCGAAATAGACGTTGGAGAGGTAACGCTCGAGGATCTGCTGCTTGGTCAGCCACGCCTCGAGCCAGAAGGCGATCAGCACTTCCTGGAGCTTGCGCCCGACGGTGCGCTGCGGCGAGAGGAAGCTCGTCTTGGCGAGTTGCTGGGTGATCGTCGAGCCGCCCTCGCGCACTCCGCCGCCGCGCAGGTTGCGCCACAGCGCCCGGCCGATGCCGCGAAGGCTGATGCCCCAGTGGCTGTAGAAGCCGCGGTCTTCGATCGAGACGAAGGCCGCGGGCACGTATTTGGGCAGCTTGGCGACCTCGACCGGCGCGCGGATGTCGGCCCCGCGCCGGGCGATCGGGTCGCCCTCGACCGAGAGCAGGGTGAGGCTCGGCGCCGCGATCGGCTGGAGCGACTTGGACAGCGGCGCCGTGATCGCCAGCCAGGCGATGATCAGCATGAAGACGGCGAGCACGCCGAGCAGGACGTGCCGCAGCTTGACCCGCGCGAAGCGGCGCCACCAGGGCCGCCGCGGCGGTGGTTCGGCCGGATAGCCGGGGGGCAGGGTCTGACCCGCCAAAGCCGGGTCCGGCTGGTCGCCAGGCATTCGCCACTGGGCGGACTGATCCACGCGCATCCCCTCGTTGATAGCGGCGAAACGAGCCGGGGGGAATCAGGTTGCCTCGGCCTGCGACGAGCCGCCGCGCAGCCGCTCGGGCCGGATCGCCGCCGGCTCCACTCCGCAGGCTTCCAGCTCCTCAGGCCAGGCGCCGCCGGTCGCCAGCGCCTCGGCGATCGCGGCCATGGCCGGCGCGGTCTGGAGGCCGTAGCCGCCTTGCCCGACGAGCCAGAAGAAGCCCGGCGCGGCCGGGTCGAAGCCGGCGGTCGGCGTCCGGTCGGCGACGAACGACCGGAGCCCCGCCCAGCGGTGGGCGATCCGGGTCACGGTGAGGGTGGTGTGCTGCTCCAGCCGGTAGGCGGCGAGCGCCGCGTCATATTCCTCCGGCGCGGCGTCGCACGGCGCGTCGTCCACTTCGTCTTCGGGCGAGACGAGGATCTGCCCGGCTTCCGGCAGCATGTAGAAGTCGCCCCCGGCACTGTGGAAGAACGGCCATGGCGATACGTTCATCCCGGCCGGAGGGTCGACGACGATGATCGTCCGGCGCTTCGGCTGCAGCCCGATCGGCGCCACGTCGGCCATCGCGGCAACCTTGTCGGCCCAGGCGCCGGCTGCGTTGATCAGGATCGGCGCGGAGAAGGTCTCGCCCGCCTCCGTAACGACCTGCCAACCGTCGCGCTTGCGGTCCACCGAAGCGACGCGCCGGCCGTTGAAGACCTGCGAGCCGGCTGCTCGGATTGCCTTTGCGTAGCCCTGGAGGAGCGCCGCCGCCTCGATCTTGAGGCCGGTAGGGTCGTAAATCGCCGCGATGGCATGCCCGGGGCCGGTCCGCGCCACTGGACACAGTTCGCGGATGCGGTCCGGGCCGATCCGCTCCACCTTGTCGGTGAACCTCGCCATCTCCGCCGCGAGGGCCTCGATCTTCGGAACCTGCTCCTCGGCCGCCGCGTAGACGGTCGCCATGAGCCGGGCGAGCGGCGTCTCGCTGAAGCCTTCCGGTGGTGTCTCGAAGAAGGGCCGGCTCCAGGCGGTCATGCCCCGCACGGCGGCGTTGCCTATGCCGAAGTGGCTGAACGAGACGCTGCGGCCCGAGCTGTGATAGCCGAGCGCCTCCTCGCCTTCGAGCACGACCACCCGGCCGTGCCGCGCCAGGCGCGCCGCCGCGGAGAGGCCGGCGACGCCGCCGCCGACGATGAGGAAATCCGCTTCGTTCATGCCGCGCCCCTAGCCGCGCGCCGCGCGCCGCGAAAGGCTTCAGCGCCGAGGCTTGCTCGGCCGCCGGCTCGCCAGGTCGAACCCGTCGCCGTCGGAGAGGACGTGCACGCGCACGTCGTGCATCGAAAGCGCGCATTCCGCCCGCGCCTCCGCGACGTTGCAATAGGACACGTCGGCGCCGTCGACGACGTAGACGGCGCCCGAGCCGATCACGCGGAACGTATCGCCCTCGACCACCGCCGCCGTATCCTCGTCGATCCCCATGCCGAGCACCCGCGGATTGTGCGCCACCGCGCCGATCAGCCGGCCGAAGCGGCCGCGCTCGGCGAAATGCTGGTCGATGATGACGTCGCGGATGAGACCCATGCCGGGGGCCATGTGGAGGTCGCCGATGCGATGCGTCTCGCGGCTCGTGCCCTTGATCAGCATCGTCTCGCTCATCACCGACGCGCCCGCCGAGGTGCCGGCGACGACGCCGCCGCGCTCGTAGAGGCGCCGCACCTTCGCCTCGATGCCGGTGTCGCCGATCTGGCTGGTGATCCTGAGCTGGTCGCCGCCCGAAAAGAACACGCCCGCCGCGTCGTCCAACACCGAGAGCTTCTCCCGGTCATGGGCCTCGGCCCGCTCCTCGACGTAGAGCTCGACCAGCTCGCCGACGTCGAGGTCGGCGAACGCCTTCTGATACTCGTCGAAATAGCCCTCCGGCTGATGGCTGGCGACGGTGGCCAGGACGAGCTTGCCGCCGCGCACGTGCCGCGCCACCTCGCGCAGGATCGCCCGCTCGCCGGCCGGATCGCGGTCCTCGTGCCCGCCGATGATGATGAGGCAGCCTTTGGGGCGGCCGTTGTCGTGAGTCACTTTTGCTCTTCGTCCTTCCTGAGAAACGCCTTGGGCGTATCCATCTCGTGCGTCATGTAGGCGACGGCGAAGATGGGGCTATTGTGCGCCCAGCCAAGCGTCCCGTCCTTCGTGATGCAAATGCCGCCTCCATCGGCGTCGGCGCCGCCGGTGCCGGGAAGCCTCGCGAGCACCTGCGCGATTGCAGGCTCCGGCGCCTCGCCGTCCTCGAGCCGCGCCATGACCCGGCTGGCGAGGGCGAGGCGGGCGATCGTCTCGCCGTCGCCGGAAAAGGCGACGCCGCCGATATGATTGTCGGCATAATAGCCGAGGCCCGGCATCGGGCTGTCGCCGATCCGGCCGACCTTCTGCCCGTCGAGGCCGCCGGTGGAGGTGCCCGCGGCGATGTTGCCGCCCCCGTCCAGTGCCACCGCGCCGACCGTGTCGTGCACGGCCTCGGCCCTGGCGGGCTTGTCGGCCTTCAAAAAGCCTTCCGGAACCGCCTCGTGTCCCTTCGCCCTGGCGAATTCGAGCGCGCCGTCGGCGACGAGCAGCACTTCCTTTTCGGGCAGCAGCGACCGCGCCACCTCGACGGGGTGGGCGACGCAGCGGATCGCGCCGACGGCGCCGACGGCGAGATTGCGCCCATCCATGAGCCCGGAGCACATCTCGATCCCGCCCGCCTCGTTGGGCGCCGAGCCGCGGCCGGCGTTGAAGACGGGAAGCGCCTCCATCGTCGCGATCGAGGCGACCACCGCATCCACCGCGTCGCCGCCCCCTTCCAGCACTGCCCGCCCTGCGGCAATGGCTTCGAGGATGCCGTCGCGATTGGCCTCGTGCTCGGCGGGGTCGTCCGGCTTCGCCCCGCCATGGACGATGAGGGCCCAGGCGCCCTCCTTCAGCTGTGTCATGCCCTATTCCGCGGGGACGAGCGGGGCGCGGGTCGCGGCGCGGACGTTCGCCGGCTTGAACTCGTTCACCTGCGCCCAGGCGGCGCGCACGTCCGTCGGCGTCGCGACGATGAGGTCGCCCGGCCGACCCATGGCGAGCGCGGCGGCGAGCGAGGCGGCCTCGCCGGCGATGAGATGGATATGCTCATCGAGCCGGCCCGCCTCGACCGCGCCGTCCTTCAGCAGCCGCATCACCTCGCCGCGCGGGCGGCCGCGGGTCGAGGGGTCCTCGCGGAATATCAGCTCGTCGAACAGCCCGGCGGCGATGCAGCCGAGCTCGCGAATGTCCTCGTCGCGCCGGTCCCCCGCCATCGAGACCACGCCGATCGTCCGCTTGTAGCGGTGCGACAGGCCGCGAATGACCTTGCCGAGCGCCTCCAGACCCGCCGCATTGTGAGCGTAGTCGACGATGACCCGGAAGCCATGCGCGTCGTGCACGTTGAGGCGGCCCGGATTCTGGTCGAAGCTCGAGCGGAACTGGGTCAGCGCCGAGCGGATGGTGAGGATCGGCACGCCGTAGGCCAGGGCCATGGCCGTCGCCGCGAGCGCGTTGGCGACGTTGAACTCGGCCATGCCATGGAGCGTCGCGGGGATGTCGCCCGACTTCATGATCAGGTCGCGCCGGCCGTCGTCGTAGAGGGCGACGATCCCGCCCTCGTCGCCCGGCTCGCGCACCACCGCCATCCCGCCCCGGTCGATATGCTCGCGCACCAGCGGGGGGATCTCGGCCCCGCCCTTCAAGGTGAACCAGATGATGCGGCCGCCGGCCCGCCGCGCCATCTTCACGCAGAGCGGATCGTCGGCGTTGAGCACGGCATAGCCGTCGCGCCGCACCGCCTCGACCACCACGGACTTGACGTCGGCGAGGTCCTCGACCGTCTCGATGCCCTTGAGGCCGAGATGGTCGGCGGTGACGTTGAGGCATGCGGCGATGTCCGCCTCGCGGTAGGCGAGCCCCTCGCGCAGCAGCCCGCCGCGCGCCGTTTCGAGGACCGCCACCTCGACCGTCGGGTCGCGCAGCACCATGCGCGCGCTTCGCGGCCCCGTCGCATCGCCCTCATGGGTGAGGATGTCGTTGATGTAGACGCCCGTCGTCGAGGTGAGGCCGACGGTGCAGCCGGTATAGCGCAGGATATGCTTGACCATCCGGCCGACGGTCGACTTGCCGTTGGTGCCGGTGATGGCGAGGATCGGGACGCGGGTCCGGCTGCCGCGCGGGAACAGCATCTCGATGATCGGCCGGGCGACGTCGCGCGGCGCGCCTGCCGACGGCTCGATGTGCATCCTGAGGCCCGGCGCCGCATTGACCTCGATCACGCCGCCGCCGGTCTCGCGCACCGAGCGGCCGATGTCGGGGCAGACGAAGTCGACGCCGGCGACGTCCAGGCCGACGATCAGCGCAGCCCGCCGCGCGATCTCGGCATTGTCCGGGTGGATCTCGTTGGTGCGGTCGACGCCCGTGCCGCCGGTCGACAGGTTCGCCGTCGCACGCAGCTGCACGATCTGCTCCGCCTCGGGAATGCTGTCGGGGGTGAGGCCGACGCGAGCGATATATTCCTCGACCAGCGCGTCGATCTTGATCCGGGTCATGACGTTTTCGTGGCCGTCGCCGCGGCGTGGGTCGCGGTTCACCTCCTCGGCCAGCTGGCGGATCGTGGAGACGCCGTCGCCGACGACCTGCGCCGGAATGCGCTCGGCGACGGCGATCATCTTGCCGCCGACGACGAGGATGCGGTGATCGTTGCCCGGGTAGAATTGCTCGACGATAACCCCGCCGCCCTTCGATTGGGCCTGCGCCTCCCGGAATCCGAAGCGCAGCTGCTCCTCGCCGGTGACGCCGATGGTGACGCCGCGGCCGTGATTGCCGTCGAGCGGCTTGACGACCAGCGGGTAGCGCAGGCGCTTGCCCTCGCGCACCGCCTCGTCCTCGCTGCGCACCACGGCGCCGCGCGGCACCGGTACGCCGGCCTCGTCGAGCAGCTTCTTGGTGAGGTTCTTGTCGCTCGCCGTGTCGGCGGCGACGAGCGGCGTGCGCCCGGTGATCGAGGCGCGGATGCGCTGCTGGTACTTGCCGTGGCCGAGCTGGATCAGGCTCTTCTCGTCGAGTCGCATCACCGGAATGCCGCGGCGGTTCGCCTCGTCGACGAGCGCCCTGGTGGTCGGCCCGAGCGCCGTGCGCCGCACCATCCGCTTGAGCGCCGCCATGCTCGCGTCGAAGTCGAACTCGCCCTTGAGGGGGTGGATTCGGTCGAGTCCGGAAATGCCGGCCAGCTCCGCGGGAAGGAGCGAATTGACCAGCTCGAGCGCGATCCGCCCGGCCATCAGCCCGACCTTCTCCTCATTGTAGGCGAACACCACGTTGTAGACGCCGGGCTTGCCCTTCACCGAACGCGTCTTGCCCCGGACGGCGCGCGAGCCGGCCAGCGTCTGCAGCTCGAGCGCGACATGTTCGGCCACATGGCCGAGCCAGGTCCCTTCCCTGAGCCGGGTCTCGAAGCCGCCGCGGACCTTGAGCGAGCATTTGTGCCGGCCGACCCCGGGCAGCATGGCGAGCAGAGCCTCGCTGAAGCCGGGGATGAGGTTGGTCGGGAACTGCTCCATCCGTCCGAGGTCGAGCTGGATGCGGATCATCGGCGTGTGGCTGTAATAATGCGGGCCGCGATAGACGCCGACCTCCCTGACCGCCATCTCGGCCGTGAGCAGGGCGGTGCCGCTGTCGGTCTTGGCGCCGAATAACATTCGTGTCCCCCGTAAGATCTCGGTTGTGGAAGCCTCCACTCGGACCGGCGCGGACGGCGACCGGTTCGGAGGCGACATGATCTGGCTAAACCCCCGGAAACAGGGGGGAGTTCCGCAAGGATGATGATGATGTGGGTTAGGGGCGCATACCGTCATCCCGGCGAAAGCCGGGATCTCAGTGGGTGAAGAGCGCCGGCGCCTTTCACCCCACGAGATCCCGGCTTTCGCCGGGATGACGAATCAGAATACGCCTTCCTTCCTCTCGCCCGCCCGGCTTAGGGTGCGAGCAAGAACTCCGGAGAGAGCGACCATGGCCGACCGCATCCAGCCGCCCGCGAGCCTCGTCGCGAGCGCGCACGCCAACTGCGCGGATTACGAGGCGCTGTACCGCCGATCGCTCGAGGACCCCGACGGCTTCTGGGCGGAGCAGGCGGGGCGGATCGACTGGTTCACCGCGCCGACGCGGATCGGGGACTGGTCCTACGGTCCCGTCGCGATCCGCTGGTATGAAGACGGCGTCCTCAACCTCTGCCACAATTGCGTCGACCGCCACCTCGCCGCGCGCGCCGACCAGCCGGCCTTGATCTTCGAAGGCGACGAGCCCGGCGCCGGGCGCACGCTCAGCTACGGCGCGCTGTATCGCGAGGTCGTCGCCATGGCGAACGCTCTGAAGGCGCTCGGCGCCGGCAAGGGCGACCGCGTCACCATCTACCTGCCGATGATCCCCGAAGCGGCGGTGGCGATGCTCGCCTGCGCCCGCATCGGCGCCGTGCACTCGGTCGTCTTCGGCGGCTTCTCGCCCGAGGCGCTGCACGGCCGTATCGAGGATTGCGCGAGCCGCATCGTCGTCACCGCCGACGGCGGCATGCGCGGCGGCAAGCTGGTGCCGCTCAAGGCCAACGTGGACGCCGCCCTCGCCAAGGGGTCGGAGGTGGATGCCGTCCTCGTCGTTCGCCACCTGGGCAACGACATCGCCTGGACGGAAGGCCGCGACCATTGGTTCGACGGCCTTCGCCCGGCGCTGCCGGACGAATGCCCGTGCGAGCCGATGAACGCGGAGGACCCGCTGTTCATCCTGTACACGTCCGGCTCGACCGGCAAGCCCAAGGGCGTGCTCCACACCACCGGCGGCTATGCCGTCTGGACGGCGGCGACCTTCCACTACGTCTTCGACTACAAGCCCGGCGAGATCTTCTGGTGCACCGCCGACGTCGGGTGGGTGACGGGACACAGCTACGTCGTCTACGGGCCGCTGGCGAACGGGGCGACCAGCCTCGTCTTCGAAGGCGTGCCCAATTATCCGGACTTCAGCCGCTTCTGGGACGTGGTCGAACGCCACAAGGTCAACATCTTCTACACCGCCCCCACCGCCATCCGCGCCCTGATGCGCGAGGGCGAGGCGCCGGTGAAGAAGCACGACCGCTCGTCGATCCGCCTGCTCGGCTCGGTCGGCGAGCCGATCAATCCCGAGGCGTGGCTCTGGTACCACCGCGTCGTCGGCGACGGCCGCTGCCCGATCGTCGACACCTGGTGGCAGACGGAGACCGGCGGCATCATGATCACGACCCTGCCCGGGGCCCATGCCATGAAGCCCGGCTCGGCGGGGCGACCGTTCTTCGGCGTGGTGCCGGAGCTCGTCGATGCCGACGGCCGGGTGCTCGCTGGCGCCGCCTCGGGCAACCTGTGCATCGCCCGCTCCTGGCCGGGCCAGATGCGCACCGTCTACGGCGACCACGCGCGTTTCGTGCAGACCTATTTCTCGACCTATCGCGGCAAATATTTCACCGGCGACGGCTGCCGCCGCGACGAGGACGGCTATTACTGGATCACCGGCCGCGTGGACGACGTGCTCAACATTTCCGGCCACCGCCTCGGCACCGCCGAGATCGAGAGCGCGCTGGTCAGCCATCCGCTCGTCGCCGAAGCCGCGGTCGTCGGCTATCCCCACGACATCAAGGGCACCGGCATCTACGTCTACGTCACCCTCGTCGCCGGCGAGGAGGGCGACGAGGCGCTGGAGAAGGAATTGCGCGGCCACGTCCGCACCGAGATCAGCCCGATCGCCAGCCCCGACCTCATTCACTTCACGCCCGCTCTCCCGAAGACCCGGAGCGGCAAGATCATGCGCCGCATCCTGCGCAAGATCGCCGAGAACGATTATGGCAGCCTCGGCGACACCTCGACCCTGGCCGATCCGAGCCTGGTCGACAGCCTGATCGACGGACGGCGAAACCGCTGATCGCTTGCCACGGGCGCCCAACGATGAGAGACAAAGCGCGCTGACGAAGGAGACCCCGATGATCGGAATCCTGCTCGCGCTGCTCGCCCCGACCGCGACTCACCCGGCGCACGGCGTGCAGACCGGCTACGGCAAGCCCGGCTACAATCCTGACAAGATGATCTGCGTCTCGCGCGACATGATCGGTTCGCGGCTACAGGCGGTGCGCGAGTGCCACCGCGCCCAGGAATGGGTCGACCAGGAGCAGCAGGAGCATGTCGGCCTGATGCGCAAGCAGTTCAACGGCGATCCGGGCTGCAGCGGCGGCAATCCCGCCGCCTGCCACCCCGAGATCCACGGCGGTCGCGACACGCCCTGGTAGTCATTGTGTCCCGGGCGAAAAGCGTCGAAGGTAGGGACCCTGACGAAGGAGGCGCGAATGCTCGGAATCCTGCTCGCCTTGCTCGCGCCGACCGGGAGCCACGCGGTGCACGGGGTCCAGACCGGCTACGGGACCGCGGGGTATAATCCGAACAAGATGATCTGTGTGTCACGCGATGTGGTCGGATCGCGGCTGCAGCAGGTGCGCGAATGCCATACCGCCCAGCAATGGGAGGATCAGAAGCAGCAGGAAACGGTGGGCCTCGCCATGAAGCAGCATAATGGCGATCCCGGCTGCAACGGCCAGGGCCCCAGCATCTGCCACCCCGAGATCCACGGCGGACGCGACACGCCCTAATGAGGGGGTCGGCCCCTTCGGGCAGCGACGATCCTGAGACTAACGGAGCCGCTCCGCCTTTTCTTTGACGTCTGCCAAGACCCGCCGACTGTTGGCCGACGCGGCCCAGCGGGCGAGCGGCTCCCAATAAGGGATCGGGTCGATCTTCAGCACGTGCGAGGCCGAGACGGTGAGGCGGGTGCCGCCGCCCGGCAGCGGCCGAAGCGTGAAGCGGGTCTCGCCCGTCGTGAAATAGCCCTGGACGTGCGGCGCGTGGACCCGCCGGTAGGGGCTCATCTCCTCCATCGCCGGCGGCTGGGAGAGCAAGGCGAAGGCGAGGCGGCGCTCCGGCTCCCAGGCCGTCACGCGCTCGCGCGCGACCCCAGTCGAGAAATAGCCCAGGCGGACAGCGCCGACGCCGGTACCGAGCAAGCGGCCGCGCAGGGGATAAGCAAGGCCGGCGGCGCCGACGAGGCCGGGTCCAGCGGCGATCGGCGCGCCCGCCGTCAGCGCCTCCCAAACCGCCGCGGGCGGCGCGGCCACGTCGATGCTCTCGCGCGTCCGCATCGTTGCGGCGGGCGGCATCGCCGCTTCCAGCGCGAAGACGGCCGGGAGCAGCGCGAGCGCCATGAGCGGTTTGTCGCGACGATTGCGCTCCAGCGCCAGAACGTGCCCGACCGACCCTCCGATCGCTGCTACGCCCCAGGCGAGGGGCGCTATCAGCAGGATGCAGATCAGCCCCTCGAGCGCGAGGAGGAGCAGGGCGAGGGCCCCGAGCCCCGTCGCGCACGTCACGAGCAACAGCGTCTGGCGCCGATCCAGCGGATTGCGGCGGTTGGCGAGGTACGCGGTAGTGAGGCCGACGAGGAAGGGCGTCATCACAAAGAGCCCCCAGCCATAGGCGCCGAAGGTCACGGCGGATACGAGCACGGCCAGGACGATCAACGCGACGCCGGCGAACAGCCCCTGGAGCACGTGGGCAACGTCGACGCCGGGCCGGTCCTGCTCGGGCTCATCCTCCGGGGAATTCTCGGGGGGCGCGGCTCGGCAGGGCAGGCAGGCCAGGATCAGCGCCGCGCCGACCTGGAAGGCCGGCAGGACCGCGAACACGGCGAGGCCGAAACCCATTCCCGAGCGCGCGGCCCGCCGGAAGGAGAGAATGGCGAGGCCGGCATAGGAGCTAAGAGCGGTCGCGATGATCAACGCACCGTCGCCGGCCGTCAGATCCGACAGCGTCCCGACCGAGCGCAGCGGCACCACCCAGAATTCGGCATCCCTTTCCAGCATCGCCCCGTGGCGGTGGAAGACGAACAGCACCGCGGCATATTGGGCGAGCAGCAGCAGCGCCGCGAGCAACGGATAGACGAGCGGCGACAGCCGGCCGCGGAAAGGACGCAGGATCATCGCCCGCTCCACGCGAAGAGCAGCGCGGCGACCGGGCAGCCCGCACCCGTCTTCCGCACCCGCCGCAGCGCCGGCCGCCGTGGCAACTGCTCGAGAAGCACGACGTCCCAGGCCAGGCCCAACCGCTGGAACAGCCGCAGCAGGAGCCAGCCGAGATCCACCTGGCCGGGCTCGAGACCAAGGCGCGCCGAGCGCGGAAAGGCATGGTGGTTGTTGTGCCAGCTCTCGCCCATGCTGATCAGGCCGGCGATCCTGACGTCGAAACCCTGCACCGACGCACCTTCGACGATCCAGCTCTGGCCGCCCTCGCGGTGGGCGAAATGGCCGACCAGCCAGTGGCCGGTGACGCAGACGGCGACGCGCGCACAAATGCCCCAGACCAGCCATGGCGCCCCGCCGACGGCGAAGAACAGCAGCGCCCAAGGCAGCTGCTGCGCCATCCACGTCCGCTCCAGCACCGCATAGACCCGGTCGCGGGCGAGGCGCGGCTCGAGGCGGAAAGCCGGTGGCGCCGCCAGGTGCAGCGTGCAGTGCAGCTGATGCCAGCCGTCGCGCCACAGGCTCGCGCGGTGTCCGAAATAGGGGTGGCAGGCCGGCTGGCGCTGCGCCCAGTCGCGCATGTCGTGGATGCGGATCATGCCGATCGGCCCCGCCATCCCGACGAGGACGCCGAGATAGACGCAGGCATATTCGAGCCAGAGGGGACAGGCGAAGCTGTTGTGGATCAGCCGGCGGTGCATGCCGACGGAATGGCCGGCGCAGAGCGTCACGGCCGAGGTCGCGAGAAACAGCGCCAGCGCGCCCCAGCTGACGTAAACCGGGCCCAGCATGAGGGCGGCCGCCGTCATGGCGCCGATCCACAGCGACTTGCCGGGCGCCCATCTTATGGTGCCGCGAACCGGGTCGGCGAAGGCGTCGGCGACGATCCGTTCCGATCCGGGCACCAGATCCATCGCCTCGCTCCTATCCTTCGGTGGGCGGTTCGTGACGGCTGTCGCGCAGCGCCGCGCTCTCGCGCTTCAGCGGCGTCGACACGGGGCAGAGATGCTGGACGAAGCCGTTCAGCGTGTTGACGAGATTCTCGCGCACCAGCGCATAGTGGACGAACTGGCCGCGCTTCTCGCTCGTCACGAGGCCGGCATTTTCGAGAATCTGGAGGTGCTTGGAAATGGCCGGCTTCGACATGTCGAACCGGGCCGCAATCTCGCCGGCGGTGAGTTCGACCTCCGCCAGATAGGCGAGAATCTTGCGCCGGGGCGTCGAGGCCAGGGCTTCGAAAACCTTGTTCACAAGATGACTACTTAACTAATGAGTTAAATGATGTCAACCGAGCGCCCCGCGATCGTTAACGTCGCGTTGACCATGATCCTCGCGGGTCCGTTCAGTCTTGCGCCGCTAGGGGAAGGCGGCGCGCAGAGGGGATTGGGTCGACGTGAAGCTGATCGTGTTCAGGAAGGGCGGAGAAGCCGGCGAGGTCGCGATCAATCCCGAGCACGTCTCCCACGTCCGCACCGCCTCCGGCCCTTTCACCGACATCTATATCGGCGAGCAGCGCGTCGCCGTGGAGGGCAGCTTCGCGCAGGTCATCGCGCGCCTGACCGGCGGCGTCGAGCCCGCCGCCGGCCCGCCGCCCCAGGTCAAGAGCTGGATCGCGACGCGCTAGGCGGGGTCGAGCCGGTCGGACCCGGCTGGTCGGAGGCCCTGAGCGCGCCCTCAGAACAGGCGCGTGAAGCTGTAGAACAGCGCGCCCACGGCCGCCGAGGCGGGGATGGTGATGATCCAGGCCATCACCACGTTCTGCGCGACGCCCCAGCGTACCGCGCTCGCGCGGCGGGCGACGCCGACGCCGATGACGCAGCCGGTGATCGTGTGCGTGGTCGAGACGGGAATGCCGAGCGCGGACGCGATGAACAACATCACCGACCCGCCGAGCGACGCGCTGAAACCCTGGTGCTGGGACAGCTTGGTGATGCGCGCGCCCATCGTCTCGATGATCTTCCAGCCGCCCATCAGCGTGCCGAGGCCCATGGCGATGTAGCAGCTGATCGCGACCCAATGGGGCACCGCGAACTTACCGTGGAGGTAGCCGGTCGAGTAGAGAAGAACGGTGATGATCCCCATGGTCTTCTGGGCGTCGTTCAGCCCGTGGGTGAGCGAGAGCGACGCCGACGAGGCGAGGTGGAGGATCCGGAAGCTGCGCTCGGCGCGCTGGGCCGAAGCCCGCATCATGGCCCAGCTCGACAGGGCCATGATCGCCATCGACAGGATCATGCCGAGCACCGGCGACGCGACGATCGCGATCAAGGTCTTGTTGAGGCCGGTCCACTGCACGCCGGTGAACCCCGTATGGGCGACGCCCGAGCCGACCAGGCCGCCGACCAGGGCGTGGCTCGATGACGACGGAATGCCCTTCAGCCAGGTGACAATGTTCCAGAACATCGCGCCCGCGAGCGCGCCGAACACCACCGCCGGCGTGATGTCGGCGACGAGGCCCTTGCCGATCGTGTTGGCGACGGCGTGGAGGCTCGGAAAGGCGAGCGTGAGGAAGTAGGCGGCGAAGTTGAAGAAGGCGGCGAAGGCGACCGCCTGCACGGGGCCCAGCAGCCGCGTCGCCACCACCGTGGCGATCGAGTTCGCCGCGTCGTGCAGGCCGTTCAGGAAGTCGAACGCCAGCGCGACGAGGATCAGCCCGACGAGGAGCGGAAAGGCGAGCTCGTGCATGTCCGCGCCTTCAGCTATGGTCGATGACGATGTCGTCGATCTCGTTCGCCACGTCCTCGAACGAGTCCGTGATCCGCTCGAGATGCTTGTAGACCTCGCGCTCGACGATGAAGCGCATGCTGTCGGTCGCTCCATAGCGCTGGAACGCCTTCTTGACGCCGGCGGCATGGATCTCGTCGGCATGGCCTTCCATGCGGACCAACCGTTCGGTGAGCTCGTGGAGGCGGCTGCCGTTGCGGCCGACGTCGCGGAGCAGCGGCAACGCCTCGGCGGTAACCCGCGACGCGTCGAGAATGATCGCCGCGATGTCCTTCATCTCCTGCTCGAATTCCTTGATCTCGTAGAGATCGATGGCCGAGGCCGCGGCCTGCATCTCGTCGACCGCATTGTCCATCGACGCGGCGAGGCTGGTGATGGCGCTGCGGTCGAACGGCGTCAGGAACGTCCGCCGCACCGTGGTGAGCACTTCGCGCGTGACGTTGTCCGCGTCGCTCTCGCGCTCGTGGATCTCGCGGACATAATCCTGCATCGCGGGCCCGCCCTCGAGCAGGCGCGACAAAGCGTTGGCGGCAGCGCAGATGCTGACGGCCTGGGCCTCGAACAGCTCGAAGAAATTGCCGGTGCGCGGCAGCAGGCGTTGGAACCAGGCGAACATCGGACCTACTTTCGATCTCTGGGCGATGGCGCCGAGCCGCGTGTCGCGACGCGCCGCCTTGTTGAATTCGGCCGCGCCGAACGAACGGATGAGGTCGGCGAGGTCCGGCTCCTCGACGGCATTGGCCGCCTCGGCGAGGGAGAACCAGCGCCGCTCGCGCTCCGCCGCCTCCTTCCATGACGGCAGCTCCTGGCTGACCGCGAGGGGGAAGACGTCGACGTCGAACATCAGGGAAGCGCCGTTGCCGCGCCGCTTGCGGTAGCGATAGGAGCCGAGTGGCGTCGGGCAGACGGCCCCGCGTACCCCCGCTTCCTCCTCCGCCTCGATCGCGGCGGCGGTGTGCCCGGTCTCGCCGCCCGTCGGGTTGCCCTTCGGGATCACCCAGCGCTTCGTCTCGCGCGAGGTGATGAGGAGGATGCTGACCGGTGCGTCGATCGCGCTTCCGCTCGAGCGATAGGGCAAGGCCGCGACTTGGCGAATGGCTCGGCTCCCCGCGAAGTGAGAGGTGGTGGTGTCATGGCAGACGCCGCGGCGCGTGCAAGGCCCTAATGCGACGGCACTGTTACAGTTGCATGACTCCCCGCCGCGGCTCGCGGGTACCGAGCGTCTCGGCAGTGAGCGGCGCCCCGGCGGCGAGCAGCGCCTGCCGTCGCCCCTTGGGATCGGTGGCGATCTGTGCCTGCTCGAACGGCAGGAACGCAGCGAAGCAAGGCTCGGCGAGGGCGCGGGAGACGAAGGCGGCGGTGCGGGGCCAGCGCGCCGCGTCGACCGCGAAGCCGACATAGGCGCCGTTGCGGAAGAAGGTGGCGAGGGCGATGTCCGCGAGCCCGATTTCGGAGCCGAACAGGAAGCCGTCGGGCGGCAGCTGCGTCTCGAGATAGTCGAGCTCGCGCGGCAGTCCCCGCTCCAGCGTATCCGCCACCCGCGCTTCGTCGGTCGCCTCGCCCCAGACGATCGGGCGCACGAACTTCTGATAGAACAGGCCCCAGATGAACAGATCGCCGAGCCGGGTATCGGCATATTCCTCCAGCCATCGCGCCCGCGCGCGCTCCGCCGGCGCGGCGGGGAGCAGCGGGCGCTCCGGGAACGCGTCGTCGAGCCAGGCGCAGATCACCGAGGAATCGGAGAGGACGAGATCGCGGTGGAGCAGCACCGGGATGCGGCGGAGCGGCGACAGGCGCTCGAATTCCTCGTTGCCGAAGAAGGGGGTGATCGGGTCGATTTCGTAGGGGAGACCCTTCACGTGGAGGCAGGCGAGAACCTTCCTCACATAGGGGCTGACGTAGCTGCCGATGATCCTCATGGCTCGAGCTCCGAGAAGCGGGGGGCGGGGGCCGTCTGGGTGACGCCGCCGATGTTCGCGAAGGTGCCGCGCATCGCATTATGGGGGTGGGAAGGCGCCTCGGAAAGCGAGAGAATCGGCGCGAAACAGGCGTCGAAACCCTCCAGTAGGGCGCACCAATGTTGCCGAACGCGACTGCGGAACGTGGTTTCGAGCTCCTCCCGCAGGCCGGGATCGTCCTGACCGCAGCGAAGGCCCAGCCGGTCCCTGAGGATTGCGAAGAAGCGCGGCTCGAGCGCGCCCACCGCCACCCAGTGGCCGTCGGCGCATTGGTAGCAATCGTAATAGGGCCGGCCGGTGTCGAGCAGGTTCGCGCCCCGCGCCTCGCGCCAGAGGCCGGCGGCGTGGAGCGAAAAGGTGAGCGCGCTGAGCAGCGCCGCGCCGTCGACCATCGCGCAATCGACGACCCGCCCGCGTCCGGTCGCGCGCGCGGCGAGGATGCCCGCCACCATGCCGAACGCCATCAGCAGGCCGCCCCCGCCGAAATCGCCCACGACATTGACCGGCGGCGTCGGCGGCGCGCCGGCCCGGCCGTAGGTCGAGAGCGCGCCGGCGAGGGCGATGTAGTCGATGTCGTGGCCGGCGCGGCCTGCGAGCGGGCCGCTCTGGCCCCATCCGGTCAGCCGCCCGTAGACCAGCCGCGGATTGTCGCGGCACAGCCGGTCCGGTCCCAGGCCGAGCCGCTCCATCGCACCCGGGCGGAAGCCTTCGATCAGCCCATCGGCGTCCGCCGCGAGCCCCCGCACCCGCGCCACGTCGTCCGGCCGCTTGAGGTCGAGGACGAGGATCTCGGCCCGCCCGCGCCTCAGGATATCGAATTCGGGCGGAATCGGCGGCGTCGCGCCGGCGCGTTCGATCCGCACCACCTCGGCGCCGTGATCGGCCAGCATCATCGCCGCGAACGGCGCGGGCGCCAGCCCGGCCATCTCGACGATCCGCACCCCTTCCAGCACTGCGCCCATGCCCCGCGTTTAGGACACAAAGGCGCGGCCGGCAAAAAGGCGGGGGCGATGGCCTCAGGGTCCCCTTTTCGGAAACTCGTGTCCGCT
>Ga0213876_10000997_pt1 | contig 18470 bp, 17 predicted proteins | sample BarmaccomBMRX_R9_FD_160113 | JGI IMG/M metagenome (GOLD analysis project Ga0213876, IMG submission 160113) | Root-associated microbial communities from Barbacenia macrantha in rupestrian grasslands, the National Park of Serra do Cipo, Brazil - RX_R9 | ecosystem: Host-associated > Plants > Roots... | reverse complement strand
CTGCCGATCCTGCCCTCGTCGACGGCCTCGAACTCCATCGTCGCCTTGTCGGTCTCGATCTCCGCCAGGATGTCGCCTGACTTGACCGTATCGCCTTCCTTCACAAGCCACTTGGCCAGCTTGCCCTCTTCCATCGTGGGCGACAGCGCGGGCATCAATATCTGCGTCATGCCAGCACGTCCGTATAGAGCTCGGCCCGATCGGGCTCGGGGCTTTCCTTGGCGAAGTCGGACGCGTGGTTCACCACGTTGCGGATATCCTGGTCGATGGCCTTGAGGTCTTCCGCGGTGGCCAGCCCCTGGCTCATGAGCTTGTTGCCGAGGTGCTCGATGGGGTCGCGCTTCTCGCGCACCTCCTGAACCTCCTCGCGGGTGCGGTACTTCGCGGGGTCGGACATCGAATGGCCGCGATAGCGGTAGGTCTTCATCTCCAGGATGATCGGGCCTTTGCCGGCGCGGCAATGGGCGACGGCGCGCCGGCCGGCGTCGAACACCGCTTCGACGTCCATGCCGTCGATGGTCTCGCCGGGGATGTTGAACGAGCTGCCGCGCTTTGAGAAATCGGCCTGGGAGCTGGCGCGCTCGACGCTGGTGCCCATGGCGTACTGGTTGTTCTCGATGATGTAGATCACGGGCAGCTTCCAGAGCTCGGCCATGTTGAAGCTCTCGTACACCTGGCCCTGGTTCGCCGCGCCGTCGCCGAAATAGGTCAGCGTGACGTTGTCGTTGCCGCGGTACTTGTTCGAGAAGGCGAGCCCGGTGCCGAGCGGAATCTGCGCGCCCACGATGCCGTGGCCGCCATAGAAGCGCTTCTCCTCGCTGAACATGTGCATCGAGCCGCCCTTGCCCTTGGAATAGCCGCTCTGGCGGCCCGTCAGCTCGGCCATCACGCCCTTGGGATCCATGCCGCAGGCCAGCATGTGGCCATGGTCGCGATAGGCGGTGATGACCTGGTCGTCGGGGCGGGCGGCGGCCTGCATGCCCACCACCACGGCCTCCTGGCCGATATAGAGGTGGCAGAAGCCGCCGATCAGCCCCATGCCGTAGAGCTGGCCCGCCTTCTCCTCGAAGCGGCGGATCAACAGCATGTCGGTATAGAACTTCTTCAGGTCCGCGGAAGTGGAGCCCGCGCCGTTACCCTTTGATGTAGCAGGGTTTTCCATGACTTGACCGAAATGGTGAACGACAAGGGGACGGTTGTGGCAAGCGGGTGCGGTTTTGGCAAGCTTTGACGATCTGTCAGGGAACGCGCCAGGGGCCGATCGGTGCGCCTGTCAGTTCAGCCAGCCAATCGGTGCGCCTGCCAGTTCAGCTAGCCAATCGGCGCGCCTGTCGCTGCGGCCAGCCGGCGGTCCTGGCGCTACGGCTTGGCCGCCGGACGGGGCACGGCGACCTGGCCGGGGGCCGCGTCCATCAGCTCGCCGCGGGCGAGCTCTTCCACCAGGTCGGGATCGACCGCGCCCGGACGCATCAACGCGATGCGGTGCTCGAGCCGCTCGCGTTCGCCGCGGACCTGGACGAGCTCCTCCTGCCGCACGCCGAGCTCGGCCTGGGTGTCCTCGAGCGCCAGCACGCCGCGGCCGCCCCAAATAGCGTAATAGCCGAAATAGGCCGCGACCGCGCCCGACACCGCCGGCAGCACCATGGCGGCGAACACGCGTGTCACACTTCGCCTGATTCGCATAGAGCGAACGAATCACCAACCGATTCGGGTCGTCAAGGAGAATTGGGTTAAGGCGGACGGTTTGACGCGTTAACACGGCGCGCGATGGGCGCTCGGCTCCTCTCGCAGCATCGGTCGCCTCCGCGGCATGCAGGACACGCAGCATCGAACACCGGTCCCGTCGCCACGAAAATAGAGCACATAGGGATAAGGATTGGCCGGAATCGCACGCACGCCCTTCAACACGGTGGCATGTCCGGTGCCCGGATGAGCGGCCACGAACTCCGCTACTTCGAGAATCCGGTGAAGAACGTTCTGCGCCGCAGCTGGATTGTCGCGCGCGATGTAGCGATGGATTTCGGCCATCTGCCGCTTAGCCAAGGCGCTATACAGCACCCCATCTGCCGGCGAGCCGGTAGATTTCAGCCATCTCAGCTTCACTGGCTACCTCGCCCCGCTCCATTTCGCGCAGCGCTTCTTCCAGGTCGGCACGCTCTTCATCAGTCAACGGCCAGAGCTCCGCTTCGGCATCAGTGGTGCTCAAGGGGTCAGGCGAGCTGCAAGCCGGGACGCTGCCGGAAGCTTTCTTCTTCATACTCACCGCGCGAAAGCCTGCACCGGCTCGTGGAACCGGGGCACGGTTCCCGCGTCGGACAGGACCGAAAGCACCCGAACCTCGCCGCCGTCGAGCTTGTAATAGAGCGAGTAGGGATAGGGCGTGAGCGGGAAGCGGCGCAGGTCGCGGCGCGGCACCGGGCGGCCGGCCTCGGGATCGCGCGCCAAGGTATCCGCCGCTTCCTCGACGCGCAGGATGAAGGCCCGGGCCATGATCGCGTCGCCGAGCGCGATACGGGCGTGGATGTCCTTGAGCTGCGAGCGCGCGCGCGGCAGGAACAGGACGGCGGTCATGGGCGAAACTTGTCGAAGAACGCCTTCATCTCGTCTTCGGTCAGGAACTCCTTCCGGTCGGCTTCGGCCAGGGCCTGGTCCAGCTCGACCTCTTCCTGCGGCGTCAGCTCGCGGCCGGCGTCGTCGTCTTCCTGAAGCCATTGGAGCAGCCGATAGGCCGCCCATTGCTTTTCCGCGGGCCACGCATCGAAATCTTCGAGCATGGTTTGAATCTGCCGTTTCATCATGTCGCTTATATAGCACAAAGCCGCAGCGGTGTCACCAGGAGCGCCGCTTTATCAAGCACTTCGCGAATGCCCCGCCGTTCGCAAGGTGCGTGTAGGTTTCCGTCGCGGTTTGTCGCAAACAATCCTTTAATTTGACCGCCTTGCATGCGGGGCGCAGCCTCGATGCAGCGACAAGGGGAGCATCCGTCATGAAAGCGATGAAGATCGTCGGCGCCGCGCTGGCGGTGAGCCTGATCGGACAGGCGGCCCGTGCCGACGCGACCGGCGAACGCCAGGCGGCGTGGCGCGCCGCGACCGCCGAACGCCAGGCCGCATGGCGCGCCGCGATCGCGCACACCAGGACGCCGGGCCCGGGCTGCTACCAAGCCGCCTATCCGCTGACGGTCTGGCACCAGGTCGCCTGCACGGTTGCGCCCACGCGCGCTTACATTCCGGCAACGGGCACCGATCACGGCGCGCAGACGACGGGCGACGGCAACGACTATGCCGGCGTGACCGAAAACATCACTCTCGACGCGAAAGGCTCGTTCCCGAGGGCGAAGGGGCTGACGTCCGAGACCGGCTCGGGCGGGCGGCCGAACTTCTATTCGCTTCAGCTCAACTCGAACTTCATGGCGGGCAACCCGGCCTGCGCCGGGTCCTTCGACGCGTCGAAGTGCCTTGCCTGGCTGCAATACGTCTATTCGAGCGGCGAGCATCAGGCGTTCATGCAGTACTGGCTGATCCACTATGCCGGCGGCAGCGTCCATTGCCCGAGCGGCTGGATCAGCGTCTCCGACGACTGCTTCAAGAACAGCCCCTCGGTGCAGGTGCCGCTGCAGCCGATCACCGAGCTTCCCAATATCAGCATCGGCGGTGCGGCGGACCTGGGCGGGTTCGATACTCTCAACATGACGACGGCAACGCAGGGCTATGCGGTCTCGAACCAGGACAGCGTCGTGTTCCTGGCCACCGGCTGGCACGGCTCGGAGTTCAACGTCATCGGCGACGGCGGCGGCTCGTCGGCCAACTTCAACGCGGGCACCAAGCTGGCCGTGCGGATCGACCTGAACGACGGCACGACGAAGAAGCCCGGTTGCAACGCCAATTCGGGCACGACCGGGGAGACCAACAACCTGAACCTCGGCCCCTGCCTGGCCCGGGGCGGGGCGACGCCGTTCGTCAGGCTCACGGAGTCGAACTGAGGCAGACCTCAGCCCTTCAACACGCTCCTGCCCGCATAGATCGCCTGGTCGCCCAGCATCTCCTCGATGCGCAGGAGCTGGTTGTACTTGGCCAGGCGGTCGGAGCGCGCCAGCGACCCGGTCTTGATCTGTCCGCAATTGGTCGCGACCGCGAGGTCGGCGATGGTCGAATCCTCGGTCTCGCCGGAACGATGCGACATCACGGCGCGATAGGCCGACTTTTGGGCGGTCTCGACGGCGTCGAGCGTCTCGGTCAGCGAGCCGATCTGGTTGACCTTGATGAGGATCGCGTTGGCGGCGCGGCGCGCGATGCCGTCTTTCAGCCGCGCGGTGTTGGTGACGAAAAGGTCGTCGCCGACGAGCTGCACCTTGCTGCCGATGGACTTGGTGAGCGCGATCCATCCCTCCCAATCGTCCTCGGCCATGCCGTCCTCGATGGAGACGATCGGATAGCGCGAGGTCAGGTCTTCGTAGACCTTCACCATGCCGGCGGGGTCGAGCGTCTTGCCCTCGCCCTCGAGCACGTATGTGCCGTTCTTGAAGAACTCGGTCGAGGCGGGATCGAGCGCGAGATAGAGCTCCTCGCCGGGACGATAGCCCGCCTTCTCGATCGCCTTCATGACGAAGCCCAGCGCCTCGTCGGCGCTCTTCAGGTCCGGCGCGAAGCCGCCCTCGTCGCCGACATTGGTGTTGTGGCCGGCATCTGCGAGCTGCTTCTTGAGCGTGTGGAACACCTCCGCGCCCATGCGCAGGCCTTCGCGAAAGCTCGACGCACCGACGGGCATGATCATGAATTCCTGGAAGTCGATCGCGTTGTCGGCATGCACGCCGCCATTGACGATGTTCATCATCGGCACCGGCAGCACCTGCGCCTTGGCGCCGCCGACATAGCGGTAGAGCGGCAAGCCGGCGCTCGCCGCGGCCGCCTTGGCCACCGCCAGCGACACGCCCAGGATCGCATTGGCGCCCAACCGCGCCTTGTTCGGCGTGCCGTCGAGCGCGGCCATGATCTTGTCCAGGCGCGGCTGATCCTCGGCGTCCATGCCGCAAAGCGCATCGAAGATCTCGCCGTTGACTGCGGCGACCGCGTTCTCGACGCCCTTGCCGCCATAGCGCTTGCCGCCGTCGCGCAGCTCGACCGCCTCATGCGCGCCGGTCGAAGCGCCGGAGGGCACGCCGGCTCGGCCGAAGGCGCCGTCCTCCAGCCGGACGTCGACTTCGACGGTCGGGTTGCCTCGGGAATCCAGGATTTCCCTGGCGGTGATGTCGACAATCGCGGTCATGGCAGCGGCCCCGTCACAAAATTGCTCGGTTTGGGTGCTTGTAGGCGACTGCGCGCTCTTCAAGCAAGGCGCGCGACGGAGAGGGGCCTCTTCGCGCGTTAACACCTCAAAGAAACGGAGTCCCCCTCGATGAATACCCCCAGGATGCTCATGGCCGCCGTCGCGGCGACGCTGATCTCGACAGCGAGCTTCGCCACGCCGCCCTCGGCCGACCAGGTCTCGGTGCCCCAGGGCCAGACCATGTCGCGCCACCAGGCCCGCATGCAGCAGCTGTTCCAGTCTCCCGACCAGTTCATGATGTTCCGCATGGAAATGAAGGAAGCGACGCGCGGCATGTCCCGCGACCAGAAGCGCTCCTGGCGCCGCGCCGAGCTGCAAAAGGTCAAGGCGATGAACGCCAAGGAGCGCGACTCCTGGCTGCACGGGCTGCAGGCCAAGTGGGACGCGCTCCCCAATGCGCGCAAGGAGCGCATGGAAGCCCGCCTCGAGAACAAGCAGTACCGCCACCACGGCCAAGGCGGCGCCCAGTATGACGGCCAGAGCGGCCAGAGCGGCGGCCAGTACGACAACCAGTACGGCGCCCCGAACGGCGGCCAAAACGGCGGCCGTCATCGCAACCAGGGCGCCGCGCCGAATGCCGGCCAGGCGCCCTACGACCAGTCGGATGACGACGCCAGCGCCCCGCCGCAGCAGCTGCAGCACTGAGCACCGGCCGCCTCCGCGCTAAGCGCAGAGGGCGAATCCCTATAGGTTCTCCTCGAACTGGCTCCCGCGACGCAAACCGCGGGAGCCGCTTTTCGAGGGGACCATTTCCATGCTGAACGTCGCGCACGCGTCGCTGCTCACCGCCATCGTCACCGTCATCGCGCTGCTCATGTATTTCTGGACCGGCTTCCGCGTCGGCGGAATGCGCAGCAAGCACGGCATCAAGGCGCCGGCCGTCACCGGCAATTTCGAGTTCGAATGCGCCTATCGCGTGCAGATGAACACGCTGGAGCAGATGGTGATGTTCCTGCCTCTGCTGTGGCTGTCCAACGCCTATTTCATGGCCTGGCCGTACCTGACCGGCGCGCTCGGGCTGGTATGGGTCGTCGGCCGCATCGTCTATGCGATCGGCTATATGCAGGACCCGTCGAAGCGCGAGGCCGGATTCATCATTTCGGCGCTGGCGCTGCTGGCTCTCCTGATCACGACGATCTGGGGCATCGCCAACGCCTGGATCGCCGTCAGCGCCTGATTCGCGAATCCTGGTAGTGTTCCCCGGCAACGAAGGGGAACACCGCCATGATGAACGTCGCGCACGCGCCGCTGCTCACCGCCATCGTCACCGTCATCGCCTTGCTGGTCTATTGGTGGACCGTCCTGCGCGTCGGCCGGATGCGCGGGAAGCACGGCGTCAAGGCACCGGCCACGACCGGCCCGCTCGAGTTCGAATGCGCCTATCGGGTGCAGACGAACATGCTCGAGCAGCTCGTCGTGTTCCTGCCGCTCTTGTGGCTGTCCAACGCCTATTTCATGCTCTGGCCCTATGCGACCGGAGCGCTCGGGCTGGTATGGATCGTCGGCCGGATCATGTATGCCGTCGGCTATGTCCAGGACCCCGCCAAGCGCAGCACGGGCTTCCTGATCTCGTTCATCGCCACGATCGGCCTTTTGATCACGACGATCTGGGGCATCGTGAGCGCCTGGATGGCGGTCAGCGCCTGATCACGCCGCCTTGGCCCTCGGTCCGGCGAGCTGGGCTGCGACCTTGGTCGCGGTCTCCTCGCCGGACAGGAACGCGCCGCCCGCGGTCTGGATCAGCGGACCCGCCAGCGCTTCGCCGGCGAAGAACACGCGCTCGGCGAGCGGCCGGCCGAGCTTCTCGCGCTCGACATAGTGTCCGGGCAGGCACGCCGCATAGGCGCCACGCGTCAAGGGATTGCTGGCCCACTTGGTGAACAGCGCCTTGGTCACGCGCTTGGGCGCGTCGGAGCCGAAGGTCTGCGCCAGACGCTGCTTGGCGAAGTCGATCGCCGCATCCTCGCCCGCGGCCGACAGCTGCCAGCCGAACTCCCCGCCCACGAAGCCGACCATCAGGTCGCTCTCCCACGGCCAGGCGAGGAAATAGATCTCCTGGCGGCCGGGAGTTTCGATCAGCACGTTCTCGAAAGGCTTGATGCCGAAGCGGTCGCCGGGGATCAGCATCGGGATCTTGGCGAGCAGGCCCATCGGCACCTCGCCGATGGCGGTCTCTTTCCACTCCGGCAGCACGGGGTCGAAGCGGATGGAGCCCGCCGCGAGCACGCCCGTCGAGACGGTGACGATGGCGGCGCGCGCCTCGATGGTGCCGGCGTCGGTCTCGACGCGCACGCCTTTGCCCTCGCCCCAGCGGATGGTTCGCACGGGCGTCGAGAGCTTGACCGGGACGCTTTCGCCGACCTTGGCGACCAGCGTGCCGTAGCCTTCATAGACCAGATAGTTGGGATCGAGATCGGCGGACCTGGCATAGTCGGTCGTCGACAGGTCGCTCAAGTCCACGCCCATGTCCATCGGACCCAGATAGGTCGCCGCCGCCTCGAAGGGCGGCGTCCATTGCGGCACGGCGGCGGTCACCGCGGTGTCGCGGCGCTTGGCGATGCGCTCGGAGTTCTTGCGGATCGTCTCCTCGGCCTCGTGTTCGCGCTTCAGGCCGCGCGCGTCGCTGCGCCGCTGGCCGTAATAGAGGCTCGTCAAGTTGAGGTCGTGGAAGTGGAGCTTGTAGCCGTCGTCCTGCGCGTATTTGTAGAACGGGTTGCGGTCGGCGGCGTGGATCCAGGCGCAGCCGATGTCGAAGGGAATGCCGAAGGTGGTGGTGTCGGTATAGGCGCGCCCGCCGATGCGGCTGTCGGCCTCGACCACGACGCAGGAGAGGCCGCGCTTCGTCAGCTCCAGCGCGGCGCCGATGCCGGCCGCGCCCGCGCCGATCACCACCACGTCGGGGTTGGAGGGCAGCGCCCAGACCGGACGCGCGGCAAGCACCGCGAGACCGGCGAGCAATCCGCGCCGCGAAAGCTGGAAGTTCGTTTGCATGATGGGTCCCCGCCCGAAGCAGCGGGCTCTACCCTATCACGAAAGCCGATTGACGCCGACTTCGGCGGTTGGCGGCCGCCTCAGGCGTCCCGCTTCTTGACGATGCGGTCGATGGCGACGAGATCGGCGACGATCGCGCCGAGGTCCTTGATGCGGATCATGTTCGGTCCGTCGGACGGCGCGTTGTCCGGATCCTGATGCGTCTCCATGAAGACGGCGGCGACGCCGGCCGCGACCGCGGCGCGCGCGACATAGGGCGCCATGTCGCGGTTGCCGCCCGACGAGGCGCCCTGCCCGCCGGGCTTCTGCACCGCATGCGTCGCGTCCATCACGATGGGCGCGCCGTACTTGGCCATCTCGGGCAGGGCGGTGATGTCCACGACCAGGGTGTTGTATCCGAAGCTCGCGCCGCGCTCGGTGACCAGCACGTTGGGATTGCCGGCCTCGGTCACTTTGGCGATGACGTTCTTCATGTCCCAAGGCGCCAGGAACTGGCCCTTCTTGACGTTGACGACCTTGCCGGTCCGCGCCGCGGCGACGATGAGATCGGTCTGGCGCGACAGGAAGGCCGGGATCTGAAGCACGTCGACGAACTCGGCCACGATCGCGCATTGCTCGCGCTCGTGCACGTCGGTGAGCACGGGAAGCTTGAGCCTTTCGCGGATCTCCTCGAAGACGGAAAGCGACGCGTCCAGTCCCATCCCCCGCTTGCCCGCGCCGCTGGTGCGGTTGGCCTTGTCGAAGCTCGTCTTGTAGATCAGCCCCACGCCCTGCTTGGCCGCGATCTCCTTCAAGGCCTGCGCCATCTCCATCGCATGCGCGCGGCTCTCGAGCTGGCACGGCCCCGCGATGATGGCGAGCGGAAGCGCGTTGCCCATCGCGACGGAGCCGACGGTCACGGTGCTGTTGGGATTGGTCACGCGAGGTCCTTCGTCATTTCCGCCAAGGGTTTAGCACCAAATCCGCCGGCTGCGCGGAAATTTAACTCGCCTGCCTCTTCTTAAAGTTGTTTCCTTTCCGGCGCGAAACGCGGAGGGGGACATGGCGCGCAAGACGCTCAAGAAAGCGGGCAAGGCGAAGAAGAAAACGCAGACGCGCAAACCGCCCGCGAAGAAGGCCGCGACGAAGCCGGCCGGGAAACCCGCGAAGAGACCCGCGAAGAAGAAATCCGCGCCGGCCGCGCCCCTGCCCACCGACATCCTGAAGCGCAACAGGATCACCAGGTTCGGCTGGGTGCCCGACCTGCCCGACGTGCGCGACCTGATGTACAAGGCGGTGCCGATCGTCGCAGCACCCGCGAAGGTCGATCTCAGCCCGCAATGTCCGCCGGTCTACAACCAGGGCCAGCTGGGCAGCTGCACCGGCAACGCCATCGCCGCCGCCATCCAGTTCGACCGCATGAAGCAGGGCTGCGCCGATGCGGCCCAGATACCGTCGCGGCTGTTCATCTATTACAACGAGCGCGTGATGGAGCAGACCGTCGACCAGGATCCCGGCGCGCAGATCCGCGACGGCATCAAATCGGTCGCCAAGCTCGGCGTCTGCTTCGAGGGCAACGGACCCGACTGCTGGGACTATGTCGAGGGACGCTTCGTCAATCAGCCGCCGCAGCCGTGCTACGACGCGGGCGCGAAGAACCGCGTGCTGAGCTACGACCGCCTGGTCAACACGCTCGACCAGCTGAAGAACTGTCTGGCTTCGGGCTATCCCTTCGTCTTCGGCTTCACCGTCTACGACGCGTTCGAGGGCCAGGAGGTCATGGCGTCGGGCGAGCTCGACATGCCGGCGCAGGGCGAAGGCATGGTCGGCGGTCATGCGGTGATGGCGGTCGGCTATGACGACGCGACGCAGCGCTTCCTGATCCGCAATTCCTGGGGAGCCGATTGGGGCAAGGCCGGCTATTTCACGATGCCGTACGAATATCTGACGACCGACAACCTGGCCGACGATTTCTGGACGATAAGGATCGTGCAGCAGCCTTGATTTTGCGCGCAATTACGGGCGAAGAGAAGTGCTTCGCCCAATGCGCTTGCAGAAAAGTGCTTCGCCCTGTTGCGCTTGCCGATCAGGGCCTGAACACATAGGCCATCGACGCCGTCGACGAGGCGGGCGAGAGCACCTGCGCGAAATCCCAGAACAAAGTCTGGTCGACGGTGACGACGTCGCCGGGACGGATCATCGCGGTCGCGTCGGGTTTCACGTCGTAAGTCCTGTCGTCGCCTTCGTGGCGGATATGGACCGTCGATTCCACCGCGTGCTCGGTGAAGCCGCCCGCCATGCCGATGGCGTCGAGCGCGCTCATGTTGCTGGCATAGGCGTATTGGCCCGGGCGGTTGACCTGGCCGATGATGTAGAACGGGCGGTAGGCCGTGACCTCGATCGAGACGCGGGGGTTCTTCAGATACCCTTCGCTCAGCGCCGAGCCGACGTCGCTTTCGAGCTGATGCGCGGTGCGGCCCGTGGCCTTCACCTGGCCGACCAGCGGCAGGCGCACATAGCCCGTGCCGTCGATCTGGAACTCGCCCGACAGGTCGGTCTCGTTGTAGACGGTGACGCGGATCTTGTCGCCGGCGCCGAGGCGGTAGTCCATCGACGGCGCGGTGACGACGACGGTCTCGGTCTCGCTCTTGCGCAACCCGTCGTCCGCGGCAGCGTTGCCGCAGCACGCGAAAACCAGAGCTGTACCGAACACGAAGCCGCGCATGACGCGATCTTATGCGCGCGAGGCTTTAGGATTTCCCTACTGGCTAGCGAAGTTGGTGAACCAAAGGTTAAAGCCTTTTGGAAACGCTTCACTTCCGCGCTTTCGAGAGTGAACGCCGCGGGGTATACAGGCGCCCCGGTTTCACGAGCCCGACTTTCACGAGGCCCGACTTTTACGAGGATCACCATGCGCACCGACGAGCCGCGCACCATTGCGCTCAAGGACTACCAGCCGCCCGCCTACAGGATCGCCGAAGTGGGGCTCACCTTCGCGCTCGATCCGCAAACCACGCGCGTCACCTCGGTCATGACGATGACGCGCCTGGCCCATGCGCCGCTGGTGCTGAACGGCGAGCATCTGAAGCTGGTCTCGGTCAAGATCGACGGCGCGGCCGTGGACCACGTGAAGGACGACGAGACGCTGACGATCGCCAGCACGCCCGATGCCTTCACCTTGGAGATCGTCACCGAGATCTCGCCCGCCAACAACACCGCGCTCGAGGGCCTCTACGTCGCCAAGGGCATCTTCTGCACGCAATGCGAGGCGGAGGGCTTCAGGCGCATCACCTATTACCTCGACCGCCCCGACGTGCTCGCGGTCTACACCACGCGCATCGAGGCCTCGAAAGCGGACTATCCCGTGCTGCTGTCGAACGGCAACCTCGTCGACAGCGGCGATCTCGAGGGCGGCCGGCATTTCGCGGTGTGGAACGATCCGTTCCCCAAGCCCTGCTACCTCTTCGCGCTGGTGGCGGGCGACCTGGGCGTGCTGAAGGACAGCTTCACGCGCGGCTCGGGCCGGCCGGTCGACCTGCGCATCTATGTCGAGCACGGCAACGAGGACAAGGTCGCTTACGCGATGGACGCGCTGAAGCGCGCCATGCGCTGGGACGAGGAGAAATACGGCTGCGAATACGACCTCGACATCTTCATGATCGTGGCGGTGTCGGCGTTTAATTTCGGCGCGATGGAGAACAAGGGCCTCAACATCTTCAACGACCGCCTGCTGCTCGCCTCGCCCGAGACCGCCACCGACGACGACTATGCGCGCATCGAGAGCGTCGTGGCGCACGAATATTTCCATAATTGGACCGGCGACCGCGTCACCTGCCGCGACTGGTTCCAGCTCTCGCTGAAGGAAGGCCTGACCGTCTTCCGCGACCAGAGCTTTTCGGCCGACATGCGCTCGGCCGGCGTCTGCCGCATCCAGGACGTCAAGATGCTGCGCGCGCGCCAGTTCGTCGAGGACGCGGGCCCGCTCGCCCATCCGGTGCAGCCGCAGAGCTACATCACGATCGACAACTTCTATACGGCCACGGTCTACGAGAAGGGCTCGGAAGTCATCCGTATGCTGAGCGCCTTGGTCGGGCCCGAGGGCTATCGCAAGGCGACCGATCTCTATTTCAAGCGACATGACGGAACCGCCGCGACCGTCGAGGACTGGGTCAAGTGCTTCGAGGACGCCTGCGGCCGCGATCTGACGCAGTTCCGGCTGTGGTACGCGCAGTCCGGCACGCCGGAGATCGAGGCGAGCGGCGAATACGACGCGGCCGCCAAAACCTATGCGCTGACCCTGAAGCAGAGCCTGGGGCCGACGCCCGGCCAGCCGACCAAGAAGCCGATGCACATTCCGGTCCGGTTGGGCTTCGTCGGCAAGGCCGGCGCGATCCCGCTGACGCTCGAGGGCGAGAACGCGCGCGGGCCCGACGAGCGCGTGCTGGAGCTGACCGAGGCCGAGACACGCTTCGTCTTCGTCGACGTCGCCGAAGAGCCGCTGCTCTCCATCGGCCGCGGCTTCTCGGCGCCGGCGGTGTTCAAGCTGCCCGCCGGCCGCAAGGCGCGGGCCCAGCTGATGGCGCGCGACGCCGATGCCTTCAACCGCTGGGAAGCCGGCCAGGCGCTGGCGACGGAGGTGCTGAAGGAGATGGCGGCCGGCAAGGCCGAGCCCGATCCCGTTCATATCGAGGCCATCGGCGGCGTGCTGGCGCGCGCCGAGGAAGACATCGCCTTCACCGCGCAGATGCTGACTCCGCCGAGCGAGAACGAGATGGCGCAGGCGATGACGAAGCCCGATCCGGACGCGATCCACGCGGCACGCACCGCGCTCATCCGCGCGATCGCCGCCACGCACGGCGCGCGCATCGAGGCGCTCTATGACAAGCTGGCGACGACCAGCGCCTATTCGCCCGACGCCGGGTCGGCCGGGCGCCGCGCGCTGCGCAACGTGCTGCTGCGATATCTCACCGCCGCCGACGACGAGGCGGCTGCCGCGCTGGCCGACGCGCATTACCGCGCCGCCACCAACATGACCGACGCGATCGCGGGGTTGAGCGCCCTCATCCGCATGACCTCGCAGAAGCGCGACGCGGCCTTCGCGCATTTCCACGACCGCTTCAAGAACGATCCGCTGGTGCTCGACAAATGGATGAGCCTGCAGGCGAGCTCGCCTCTACCCGACACGGTCGAGCGCGTGCGCGCGCTGACCAGGCATCCGGCCTACGACGTCAGGAACCCCAACCGCGTGCGCTCGCTGGTCGGCGCCTTCTCGGGCAATCACGTCCGCTTCCACGCCGCGGACGGCAAGGGCTATGCGCTGGTCGGCGAGACGATCCGCGGGCTCGACGCCATCAACCCGCAGGTCGCCTCGCGCATGGCCGCCGCCTTCGAGGCCTGGCGCCGCTACGACGACCGGCGCCAGTCGATGATGCGCGCGCAGCTGGAGGAGACGCTGAAGGTCTCGGGCCTGTCGCCCAACCTGTTCGAGGTGGCGAGCAAGATGCTGGGATAGCTTGTCATCCTTCGGCGCCCATCGCGCGGCGATGGGCGTCTCCGGATTCACGGGGGCAATTCTTAACGCCCCCTCTCGCAATTCGTTAATGACAGCGACTCGCTGATTCGCATAATCGTAGGAGCGAATCAGTTGGGGGATGGCTCTGAGTATCGCGGCCACCTGGCCTTTGGGCATCGCAAGGACGGCGCGCTTCGCCTCGCGCCATGTGCGCGCGACGGTCGTGATCTCGCTGATCCTGATCTGCGGCAGCTTCGCCGCGGCCGCGGCGCTGTCGATGCGCTTCGACCGCGTCCATGCGCTGAACCAGGCGAGCGTCTTCGAGCAGCGCCGCGCCCGCGACCTGGCGGCGGTGGTCTCCGCCGCGCTCGACCGCATGGAGCGCCAAGGCCGCGCCTTCGCCGAAGGAAGGCTGACCGCCGCGCCGGACGGCGTGCGCAACATCGCGGTCTATGGGCCGGACGGCACCGCGGTTTCGACCTTGACCGGCGCCAACGCCTTCGTGCGCCTGCCGCGCGAGGTCGTCGCGGCCGCGCGCGGACAGCGTATCCTGATCGGCAGCGACGGGCTCGCCACGACGGTCTCGGCCTATGGCTCGTATGTCGTGGCGGTGGCGTTCGATGCGCACGTGCTCGCGCCGGCAGGCATGCTCGAGCGCGCCGGCCTGACCGTGGCGAACGGCTTGCCGCTGCTCGGCGCCGGCGGTGGCACGATCCAGGCGCGCGCGCACGGCTGGCCCGTGACGGTCTCGGTCACGCCCGACGACGACGGCGCGCTCGCCGCCTGGACCGGCTCGCTGCCGCTCTATCTGTTCGTGATCCTGGGACCCGCGTTGGTCGGCGCGTGGCTCGCCTCGATCTTCGTCGGCGAGTTCGAGCGCCGCCGGCGCGCCGAAAGCCTGAAGGCGCGTCCCGCCGATGCGCAGCTGCTGGTGCGCCTGGCCCAGGCCGAGCGCGAGGCGGTCGAGGCCCAGCGCTCCAAGGCCGAGTTCATCGCCCATATGAGTCATGAATTGCGCACGCCCCTGAACGCCGTGATCGGCTTCTCGGAGATCATCGAGGGGCAGATGTTCGGCCCCGCGGGCCACGCGAAATATGTCGAATACGCGCACGACATCGGCACGGCAGGGCGCGGACTGCACGGCAAGATCGGCGACATCCTGGAATATGCGAACCTCGAAGCCGGCCGCTATCCGGTGCGCCTGAGCACCTTCGACCTCGCCGAGCTCGCCGGCACGCTCGTCGACGAGCAGGTCGGCCGCGCCTTTTCACGCCGCATCGGCCTCGACTTCGTGGCCCACGCGCCCGCGCCGGTGTGCGCCGACGCCAATGCGGTGAAGCGGATACTCTCCTGCCTCATCGCCAACGCGCTGGCCTTCACGCCCGAAGGCGGCCGCGTGCGCGTGAGCCTCACCGCCGAAGAAGGCGCGGTCGCTGTCCAGGTCGCCGACACCGGTCCCGGCTTCAAGCCGGAAGAAGCCAAGGGCGCGGGCAACGCGTTCCGCCGCTTCGACCGCCAGGGCGGGCAGACCGGCCAGGGGCTCGGCCTCGCCATCGCGGTGCAGCTCGCGCGGCGCACCGGCGGCGCGCTCACGCTCGCTTCGTCGCAAGGCCAAGGCACGAAGACCGAATTGCGCCTGCCGAAAGCGGCCTGACCACCTGTCATGGCCCGCGCCCCGATCCGCGCGAAGCGCGATCGAAGCGTAAACTCCTGCGGGCCACCCAGCTGGGTTCTGCACGACGCTGCGCAATACGCAAGGTCAAAGCGAAGGCTTGCAAGGTCTCGCGGACTTCACCTGGGTGGCCCGCATTCGCGGGCCATGACATCTATTTCCAAGCGTCGAGCGGCCTCACAGATACCAGCTGTATTCCGCGGCCGAGATGATCTTGGCGAAGCGCTTGTGCTCGAGCCGCTTGGTCTCGGCATAGAACGCGACGGTCTCGGCGCCCAGGTAATCGCCGATGGCGCTTTCGCTCTCCAGCTTCTCGATCGCGTCGAGCAGGTTGAACGGCAGCGCCAGGTCGGGCTCGCGCGAGACGTTGCCCTCCGCCTTCGCGCCCGGATCGACCCTGTTCATCAACCCGTAGTGCAGGCCCGCGAGCACGCCCGCCAGCGTCAGGTACGGATTGGCGTCGGCGCCGGCGACGCGGTGCTCGACGCGGCGCGCAACGCCCGGGCTCATCGGGATGCGCAAGCCGACCGAGCGGTTGTTGTGGCCCCAGCGGCGGTTCACCGGCGCGAACATGTCGGGCTGGAAGCGGCGATAGGAATTGATCGACGGCGCGAACAGCGCCATCGAGCCCGGCATCAGCTTCTGCATGCCGCCGATAGCGTGGCGCAGCTGGTCCGAGCCGTGCTCGCTGCCGTCGTCGAAGATGTTGCGGCCCTGCTCGTCCAGCACGCTGACGTGCACGTGCAGTCCCGTGCCCGCGCGGTCCGGATAGGGCTTGGCCATGAAGGTGGCATCGAAGCCCGCATGCTTCGCGGCCGCGGTGATGACCTGCTTCAGGAAGACGCAATGATCGGCGGCGCGGATCGCGTCTTCCTGGTGCTTCAGGTTGGCCTCGAACTGGCCGGGCGCGTATTCCGAGCTGACCGCGCTCAGCGGCAGGCCCTGCACCGCCGCCGCTTCGGTGAGCGCGCGGGTGAAGACGCCATAGCGGTCGAGATCGTCGATGCCATAGACCGAATTGGTGCTCTCGCGCTTGCCGCTGGCCGGATCGATGGGCGGCTGCGGCTGGCCGTTCTCGCCGCGCTCCTTGTCGATCAGGTAGAACTCGAGCTCCAAGGCGGCGACGGGACGGAGCTTCAACTCGGCGAAGCGCTCGAGCACGCGCTCCAGCGCCGCGCGCGGCTCGGCCGGATGCACCGTGCCCGACGGATCGCGCAAGGTGGTGAGCATCTGGGCGCGCGGCGGCTCTTCGCCCCACACCCGGCTGATGGTCTCCGGGATCGGCCAGGCGGTGCCGTCGGGATCGCCGTCGCCGAAGCCGCGGCCGAACGGGTTCACCATCTCGCCGCTCGCATCCATCATGTAGATCGACTGCGGGATCTGCATGCCCGACTCGAACAGGTGTCCCGTTCCGCGCACCGGCAGCCGCTTGCCGCGCAGGGTGCCGCAGATGTCGGCGATCATCGCATCGACGAAGGCGATGTCGGGATGCGCCTTGACCAGGGCATCGAGCGTCTGGCGGGCCTCGTCCACGAAGGCGGGGCGCGCGAAAGAAGGGGCAGGCGTGGGCTTGTTCATGATGACGGGATCATAGGAGTATCCCCCATTGCTTACCACGATTGCGCCCTTGGATGGCAAACACTAGGTTCCAACCCTATGAAAAGGCTGATTTTGTTGGTGGTCTCGGTGGTTGTGGCGCTGGCCGCCGCGATCTGGTTCCTCAAGCCCACCCATTCCAGCGCCGACGCGCCGCATCCCGGCCAGCTCGTCCTCTTCCAGTGGGAGGACTACATGAACCCGCCCTTTCTGCACGAATACGAGCGCAAATATAAAGAGCCGCCCAAGATCACCATCTTCGCCGACGAGGACGAAGCCTTCGCCAAGATGCGCGCCGGCTTCACCCCCGACGTGATGGGGCCGTGCTATTACGAGTTCCCGCGCTGGCAGGAGGCGGGGCTGCTCGAGCCGATCGACACGAAGAAGCTCAAGAACTGGGACAAGATCTCGCCCACCTTGCGCAACCTGCCCGGCATCGACGCGGGCCATGGAAAAGTGTGGTTCGTGCCGCATTACTGGGGCAACACCTCGATCACCTTCCGCACCGACCTGGCGCCGGAATACGTGCAGCATCCGAGCTGGAACATCCTGTTCGATCCCAAATACAAGGGCCGCGTCAGCGTGCTCGAAGGCGTCGACGACACCGTGCCGTTCGTGGCCCATATGATCGGCATCGACGCCTATCACATGACGCCCGCGCAATGGGAACACGTGCAGGCGAAGCTGCGCGAGCTGGTGCCGCAGACGCGCACGATCACGAGCGACGATTCCGCGCTGGTGCAGGGGCTCGCCTCGGGCGAGATCGTCGCCGCGATGACCTGGCGCATCGTCTATTCGTCGCTCAAGCGCGAGAACAAGCCGGTCGCGTTCATGAACCCGCCCGGCGGCATGTTCACCTATGTCTGCGGGCTCACCATGCACAAGAACCCGTCGAGCGTGGAGAAGGCGACCGCGCTGATCGACTCGATGATCGGCGACGAAGGCGCGATCTACACGATCGAGGAGATCGGCGACGAGCCCGCCAACGAAGGCGCCCTCGTCCGCGAGCCCGACGAGATCTTCATCCGCCAGGGCCTCGACCGCGACATGGAGACGATGCTCAAATCCGGCATCTTCCAGAAGCGGCTGAAGAACAAGGAAGAGGTGGTGAGCGCCTGGACGGAGATCAGGGCGGGGCTGTAGGGCGCGCGCTTCTTGATGTCATAGCCCGCGAATGCGGGCCACTCAGGTGACGCGGCGATGTGGTGCAGAACCCAGCTGGGCGGCCCGCATTCGCGGGCCGTGACAAACCAAAGCTCAAGGCCGCCGGAACATCTTCCGCAGCCAGCCGCGCGGCTTGCGCACCTGCTCGGCGACGCTCTGGCGCTCTTCGGGCGTGAGCAGCTCGACGCTCTCCGCCGTCACCGTCGCGGACTCGGCCTCGAAGGCGCTGTC
>Ga0213876_10000996_pt1 | contig 18478 bp, 14 predicted proteins | sample BarmaccomBMRX_R9_FD_160113 | JGI IMG/M metagenome (GOLD analysis project Ga0213876, IMG submission 160113) | Root-associated microbial communities from Barbacenia macrantha in rupestrian grasslands, the National Park of Serra do Cipo, Brazil - RX_R9 | ecosystem: Host-associated > Plants > Roots... | reverse complement strand
TTCGGAGTTCGGAGTTCGGAGTTCGGAGTTCGGAGTTCGGAGTTCGGAGTTCGGAGCGGCATCATGGGGGCGAGCTGCCGGTGTCAAGCTCCGGTTTCGTGGATCTTTTTCTGCGTTCTCTGCGTGTTCTGCGGATGATTCCGTCTTCTCGCGGTGTGAGCGTGCACCTCAGGGGGAGATCAGACCCGGTTCTACGACGCCTCCGAACGCCGAACCCTTTCCCCTTCTTCCCGCCGTGGTCGCCGTGGCTCGCCGTGGTCGCCGTGTGAACTCAGTCGTTGTGCCCGCCAAGCCCGCCGTGGTCGCCGTGTGACCGTGTGACCGTGTGACGGCAGTTGACGGCGGCGGTGCATCATCACACAATCCTGTTCGTCCGTGTCTGTCCGTCGGGCGTTCAAGTCTGAAGTTTATGCCAATCGACCTTAAACAGCTCGTAGCCGCCCGTCAGGGTGAAAACTACAGCCTTCACCAGCACCACCTGAACCCGACCCTCGTGGAAGTGCTTCGCATCACCGGATTCGACAAAATCTACGTGCGTGCGGAAGGCGCCTACCTTTATGACCAGACTGGAAACGCTTACCTGGATTTCCTGAGTGGCTACAGCGTATTCAATGCTGGGCGGAACCATCCGGCCATTAAGCAAGCAATCCGTGACGTTCTGGACCTTGACCTGCCCAACATGGTCCAGTTGGACTGTTCGCTGTTGAGCGGGCTTCTGGCGGAGGCGCTCGTCAAAAAAACCCCGGACCACCTGGAAGCGGTTTTCTTCTGCAACTCCGGCACGGAAGCCAACGAAGGGGCTTTGAAATTTGCCCGTGCCGCCACCGGGCGCCCGAAGATCGTCAGCCTTCATGGCAGTTACCATGGTCTGAGCTACGGTTCACTTTCCGTGACGGGCAGCGTGAGTTTCCAGGAAGGCTTCGGGCCGCTCCTGCCCCACGTCAGCCGGATTCGGCTGGGGGATCTGGACGGTCTGGAAAAAGTGTTGCGGCGTGAGGACGTGGCGGCTTTTCTGTTCGAACCGGTACAAGGCAAAGGCGTCAAATACCCGCACGACGACTTTTACGTATCGGCCCAGGCGCTCTGCCGCAAGTACGGCACCCTGGTCATTGCGGACGAGGTGCAAACCGGTTTGGGCCGGACCGGTAAGCTGTGGGGGTTTGAGCATTGGAACCTGGAGCCGGACATTGTCACCGTGGCCAAGAGCTTAAGCGGAGGTTACGTGCCCTGCGGCGCCATTATCACCCGCCGCGCCATCTTCCAAAAAGTTTTTAACCGGTTGGACCGGTGCGTGGTTCATTCGAGCACTTTCGGCCGCAACAACCTTGCGATGGCGTGTGGTCTGGCCTCTCTCTCCGTCCTGGAAGATGAAGACCTCGTGCAAAATGCCGCCCGGCAAGGCTCGGCGCTACTTGAGCGTTTGAACGCCTTGAAGGAGAAGTACAGCTTTATCAAAGACGTGCGGGGCAAGGGCCTGATGATCGCGATTGAATTCCATGAGCCGCCGGAACTTGGAATGAAAATGGCCTGGCGCTTCCTTCATAAGATCGACAAGTCCCTGTTCCCGCAGCTGGTCATCGTGCCGCTGTTGAGCAAGCACCGTGTGTTGACCCAGGTTGCCGGGCACAACATGGACGTGATCAAAATTCTGCCGCCCCTGATGATCGGCGAGAAAGAGGTCGATTATTTCCTGCGAGCCTTTGACGATACCCTGGGCGGCTGCCGGCGCTTTCCCGGGCCGATGCTGGAGCTGGCGTTAAACACGGCTCGTAAGGCAAAAAAAGCTCGCGCCAGCCAGATCGCGGGCACGGCGGCGGCGCCGCCGCCGGACACGGTGCCGGCACCGGCGACCTGACGCCCGTCGTGGTAACATTCGTTTAATCCTGCGGATTGCCGGTCCATAAGGCGGCCAGGGCGGCGCCGGCCAGCAGGACGCAGGCGGCGCAGACACCCGACCAGCCGAATCGGGTCCAGGCGAAGGCGGCAACCTGCGATCCGGCCGCGCCGCCGATGAAGGAGAGCACCATGTAAACCGAGTTCAGGCGGCTGTGCAGTTCGGTCGGCAACGCGTAAATGCGGGTTTGGTTGGCGATGTGGCTGCCCTGCACGCCCGCGTCCATCAGGATCACTCCCAGCGCCAGTGTCACCAGCAGTCCCGAGGCCGCTGCGGGCACGGCCATGAGCAGGAACGCCACGACGATCAGGACAAGGAAAAACGTGTTGACCGTTCGGGCCGGGCGGCGTTCGGCCCAGCGGCCGGCCACCTGGGCCGCCAGCGCCCCAGCCAGGCCGAGGAGCCCGAACAGGCCGACCACATCGCTGCCGTAACGTTGCGGCTGGGCATGCAGGTAGAAGGCGACGGTAGTCCAGAACATGCTAAACGCCCCAAAGCCGGCCGCGCCGAGGAACGAATGCCGGCGCAGAACGCGGTGGTGCGCGTAGAGCCGCGGCAGTGAAGAAAGCAGCTTAAGGTACCCCAGCGGCTGGCGGGTGTGCTGGCTCGGCAAGGCCAGCCAGAGAACGGCTCCGAGCGCGAGCATCAGGGCGGCGGCCAGCCGATAGACCGTCTGCCAGGAAGCATGGGCCCCGATAAACCCGCTTAGCGTGCGGGACAAGAGGATCCCGATCAGTAACCCGCCCATCACCTTGCCGACGATTCGACCACGCCGGTCGGCAGGCGCGAGCGTCGCGGCATACGGCACCGCCAATTGCGGCGTGATCGAGATCGTCCCCAGGCAAAAACTGGCCAGGAGCAACGGTATGAACGAGTGGACCAGCGTGACGCACAGCAGCGCCGCGGCGGAGCTTAGCGTCGTGACCACGATGAGGAGTCGCCGGTCGATGGCGTCCCCCCAGGGCAGGATGAAGAGCAACCCCGCGGCGTAGCCCAACTGCGTTGCGGTCGTGACCCAGGCCGCCTGCGCCGCACCGACTCGAAACGTGCTTGCGATCGCGGTCAGCAAAGGTTGGTTGTAATAAAGGTTCGCGACGACGGCTGCGGCGGTGAACGCCAGGAGCAGCACGATCAACCCGGAAGGCTCGGCATTTTCTCCCGGCACGGTCTTGCCCGGCGTCCCGGCCGGCTGGACCTCGGAAGGGCGGGGGCATGATTTCATTTCGGGTTTAACGCTCGAGTCACTCATGCAACATGATCCGGCCGAGGAAGGATGGCCGTTTTTCCATTTCGCGAAAAACCTTCCGCCCGCGCGCATCCGCCGAACACTTACGCTTGATTCTAAGGCCCTCAGGCGCGGCGGGTTCCTGCGGAAAGAGAATTATTTTAAAGCCGAATGGAGCCTTTGCAACTCAGTAGGAGCCTGTGCGGCAGGGGCCAAGGCAACCCGCCACCGCCCCGCAGCCACGGGCCGGGCGGACGCCATGCAAATAAATTTTTTTTATTGCCGGAAGCCGGCAAGCGTCAGGCGAGCCACAAACCGTGGAGTTCTGGTTTGCGGCCTTTTCCCGCTTGCAGCATTCGTGGCATGCCTCGTCACGCGTACGAGCCGGACGCCGTAATGCCCAGTTCAGCGCGGCGGGCTTTGCGTTCCGCGGCGACGCGCGCCTCGTAGCCGCTCTCGCGAAAGGCCGCGAGCGGGTCCAAGGGCAGATTGTGTTGCCGGCGCCATTCGCGGATAATCGGCCGCACGTCGGCATAAAAGGCCTCCCGCAGGCATTCTTCCGCATCAACCTGCTCGTTGCGTGCCTGGTGCCGCGCCAGTTTCTCATGGTCCACCGCGGCGGCCTTGGCGAACAATTCCTGCGCGGTGACCGCCGTTTGAATCATAGCCTCGATCTTCGGCTTATCGATGTGCGACTGGTCGATCATGTACGGGACTTGCACTTCCTGCTTCGTTTCCCAGCCGTAGAAGTGAATCTCGTGAAAGATCCGGAACGCCTGGTAGGGATCAATGGAGCCGAACGTGAGGTCGTCATCCGCGTATTTGCGGTCATTGAAATGGAAGCCGCCCAGCATCCCGGTATCCAGCAGCCACGCCACGATCTGCTCGATGTTCTGCGACAGGTAATGGTGGCCGCTGTCGACTGCCACCCGCGCCTTGGGTCCTACCTCCTTGGCGATAAGGTAAGACATGCCCCAGTCTGCGAGATCGGTGTGGTAGAAGGCCGGCTCAAAGGGTTTGTATTCCAGCAGCATCAGCTGGTCGGGGCCTAACGCCTCGTGCAGCGGCCGGAGCGTTTCGACCAGCGCGTGCTTGCGCCACCGGATATTGGCCTGGCCCGGGTAGTTGGATCCGTCCGCCAGCCAGATAAAGACGATTTGGCTGCCGGTCTGTTTGGCCAATGCGGCGCTGTCGAGCAAATGCTTCACCGCCGTGGCGCGAATCTCGTCGTCGCGGTTGCACAGCGAACCGTACTTATAGATCTGGTCCTGGAACAGGTTCGGGTTGATCGCCCCGATGCGGACCCCGTACTTCTGGGCAAGCTGCACGACTTCCGCAGGATCCTGGCCCGGACGGAAATCCCAGAGCACGTGCAGCGCCACCGAAGGACAAATACCCGTGAAGGCGTTGACCTGGCCGGCGTCGGCCAGTTTATCGTTGACGTCGATGGCGGCGGCATCCTGCAGAAATTTGCCGAAACGGGTGCCGGTATCGGCAAAGCCCCAGCTGGGGGTCTCGATGCGGAAGTGATCGAGTGCGGCCTGAATTTTCTGGGTATCAAGTTCGCTCATAAACGGGGGAGAAAACGGTTGACGACCCGGAACGGTCGACACGGAACCTCACCATGTCTACACATCATTTTTAATTTTTGTCTAGACATATGGAAAACCGGGGCCATCGTCCTCATCAGGTTCCTGCGCCTGCAAGGCACGCGCAGGTTTCCCGTCACCTCATGCCCAACCCCCGGCCCAATGTTCGCTTCCTGTGGTCATCCCGGCTGCGCACCGGAGGTGGCGCGATTACCTGACCCCTGAGCACGGCGCATCCAACCCAAATCATTTTTTTTATCTTCGGCGATGAGCGCACCTGTCATCGAACTGGTCGACATCTACAAATCATTCGGCAGCACCCGGGTGCTCGAAGGCGTCAGCCTGCCCCTGTACCCCGGCGAAGTGCATTCCCTGATGGGTGAGAACGGCGCAGGCAAAAGCACCCTGGTCAAAATCATGGCCGGGCTGTACCTGCCCGACCGGGGCGCGGTTCGCATCAACGGCCAGCAGGTGCTCTTCCGGTCGACGGCGCAGGCGCAGCACGCCGGGGTGTCCGTCATTTATCAGGAGCCGACGCTGTTTCGCGACCTGTCCATCGCCGAAAACGTCTTCATGCACCGGCAGCCGACGACGCGTTACGGCTGGATTGATTACGCCGCGATGAACCGGGCGGTGGCCGAACACCTCAAGCAGTTAGGCGTTTCGCTGCGGCCTGAGGACCCGGTGCTGGGGTTGAGCATCGCCGACCAGCAGATCGTCGAGATCATCAAGGCGCTGACGTTCGAGGCCAAGGTGCTGATCATGGACGAACCGACCGCCGCCCTTTCGCTCGAGGAGGTAAAGCGCCTGTTCCAGGTGGTGGAACGCCTGCGCGGCAAAGGGGTGGCGCTGATGTTTGTTTCCCACCGGTTGGAGGAAGTTTTCGCCATTTCCCAGCGCATCACCGTGATGCGCGACGGACGGGTGGTTGGGTCGGGACCAATCCAGGAATGGACCACCGAGGAGGTGATCCGCAAGATGGTAGGGCGCTCCCTGGACGCGCTTTACCCGAAAGAGAAGGTCGAACCGGGTAAAACCGTGCTGCGTGTAGCCGGCCTGCGCCGGGCCGGCGTGTTTAAGGACATCAGCTTCGAGGTGCGCCAGGGCGAGATCGTCGGGCTGGCCGGGTTGGTGGGCGCAGGCCGAAGCGAGGTCGCCCGCGCGATCTTTGGGATCGATCCCCTGGACGCCGGGGACGTGTCGGTGGACGGGATCACCTTACGCAACCACAGCCCGCAGGAGGCGATGGCGGCCGGGATCGGCCTGGTGCCTGAAGACCGCCAGCAACAGGGGTTGGTGATGGACATGACGGTGATGCGCAACGCCACCCTGACCGTCCTGGGCCAGGTGCAACGCTTCGGCCTGGTCTCACGGGCTAAAGAGCGGGCGATCTCCGCGCAGTGGACCCAGCGCATGCGGCTCAAAGGGCACATCGAGGAACCGGCTAATATTTTGTCAGGCGGCAACCAGCAAAAGGTGGTTCTGGCCAAATGGCTGGCTACCAAACCGAAGTTGCTCATTGTCGATGAACCGACCCGCGGCGTCGACGTGGGCGCCAAGTCGGAGGTTCACCGGACCCTGAGCCAACTCGCCAAGGAAGGGATGGCGATTATCATGATCTCCAGCGATTTGCCTGAAGTGATCGGGATGGCCGATCGCGTGCTGGTGATGCACGAAGGCAAACTCACCGCGGAACTGTCCCGCGCCGAAGCGGCCGAAGAGACGATCATGTTTGCCGCCACGGGCCAGACGGGGTCGCTTCATGATACGAAAGCCAAAGCGGCTTTAAATGGACAACACGACAGGAAAGCCGAAGCCACTCCCAACGGGCCGCCATGACAAAGGAAGCCAGGAACACTTCCAGCCGGCCAAGCCTCTTAAATGTCCTGGTGCGTAGCCGCGAGACCAGCCTGGTTGTGTTGATCGCGGTGCTGACCGTGGTGACGACGGCCCTGAACCCGCGGTTCTTGAACGCGCAAAATCTCAAGGACCTGATGTTGAACGTCTCGATCATCGCCCTGCTGGTGCTCGGCCAGACGGTGATCATCCTGATGCGTCAGATTGACCTGTCGATCAGTTCGATTGTTGGGATCACGGCCTTCCTCTCCGGAACCCTTTTTGTGAATCATCCGGGGATCCCAAGCCCCCTGGTGATTTTGCTGGCGATCCTGACGGGCCTCCTTCTCGGCGCAGTCAACGCCGCCTTGATTGCCTGGGGTAAGATTCCCGCATTGATCACCACCTTGGGAACCCTCTACATCTTTCGAGGCGCCGACTACGCCTGGGTTCACGGGCGACAGGTCAATGCGGTGAACGTTCCCGGTTCCTTCCTGGCCATCGGCACCTCGACTTTCTTAGGCATCCCGTACCTGACGTGGATCGTGCTGATTCTGCTGGTTGTTTTTTCGATCGCCTTACGGCAATACCGGGCCGGGCGCGAGTATTATGCCATCGGGAGCAATCCCGCTGCCGCCGTCCTGGCCGGCATCGACGTAACCCGCCGGGTTGCGATCGGGTTCATCATTTCCGGCGCCATTGCCGGCTTGGCGGGCGCACTCTGGCTGGCACGGTTCGGGACAGTCGATGCGACGGCGGGTGAGGGGATCGAGTTGACCGTTATCACATCGACGGTGGTAGGAGGCGTCGCGATCACGGGCGGGGTGGGGACGGTCGCCGGCGCGGTGTTAGGCGCCCTGCTCCTGAGCGTGTTTAACAGTACCCTGGTCTTTCTGCGGGTACCTTCGTTTTGGCAGCAGGCGTTCCAGGGCGCGATGCTTCTCCTTGCCATCGCAGTGGACGCTTACCTGGCGTACCGCCACGCTTTGCGCTCCAGGGTTAAATGGAGTCATGTATGAGCCAGAGTAAAACGACGGCCGCCACCACCGAAACCCAGCCGAGCACGCGCCGGCTTGCCCGGAAGGTTGGTTGGGAGGCGATGCTGGCCGTCCTGCTCGTGGTCGCTATCGTGGGCGGAAGCTTTCTCAACCAGGATTTCCTTTCTGCCGCCAATTGGACGAACCTTCTGGCCAACTTCGTGGAGATCGCCTTGATGGCGCTCCCGTTGAGCCTCATCGTCATCACCAACGAGATTGACCTGTCGGTCGCGTCGACCCTCGGGCTTTCCAGTTCCCTTCTCGGCTTGCTCTGGGACGCGAAGGTCCCGATGGTGTTCGCTCTTATCATTTGCCTGCTGGCGGGTGCCCTTTGTGGGGCGCTGAACGGCTTTCTGATCGTACGGTTCCGGTTGCCTTCGCTTGCCGTTACCATCGGGACGCTGGCGTTGTTCCGAGGGTTTGCGTACATCCTCCTGGGAGACAGGGCGGTTGCCGATTTTCCGCCCGAGTACACCGCGTTCGGGATCGGCGTCATTCCCGGCACGTTCATCCCGGCACCGTTCGGGATTTTTATTGTCCTCACGATCATCTTCTGGGTGGTGCTTCATCATTCCACGACCGGCCGGAGCCTGTATGCGGTCGGGGGCAACCAGACGGCCGCGCTTTTTTCGGGAGTCAGGCTTGCCCGGTTGAAGATGCTCTTATTCATCACTTCCGGGGTTATCAGCGCGCTGGCCGGAATCGTTTACACGTTCCGGTTCTCCAGCTCACGCGCCGACAACGGAACCGGCTTTGAACTCAGCGCGATTGCGGCCGTCTTCCTGGGCGGCGTCACGGTCCAGGGCGGAAAGGGCACGATCACCGGGGTGGTTCTCTCGCTCCTGCTGATCGGCATCATCAACAACGTTTTAACCCTGGCCGACGTGGCGAACGAAATCCTAAGGATTGTGACCGGGTCGTTGCTGATTATCAGCGTTCTGCTGCCCAACGTGATTGCCTCCACCCGCGAACGCTGGTGGCTGATGCAGCGCCAGCGGGAGATATCCCGGCTCGGCGCCGCGTCGATGACCAAATGAATGGTAACGAACCGTTTGCCTGTCTCCCGCCGAACCTCCAGTCCATACAGTTCCCCTCAGAACAAAGACCTCCCTATGAACAAAAGCTCCCTTGTTAAGACCCTGGCGATTGCGTTTTCCTTGACCTGCCTCGTAACGGCAGGCCGCAGTCAGGACAAACCGATCAAGAAAGATTTGAAGCTGGCGTTTGTCCCGAAGAACATCAACAACCCGTACAACGTTATCGAGACAAAGGGCTCGATGGACGCCTGCAAGGAGATCGGCGCCCAAGGCAAGGTGGTCGGCCCGTCGGACGCGTCCGCTTCGTCCCAGGTTTCTTATATCAACACGTTGATCACCCAGCGGCAGAACGGAATTGCACTCGCCGCGAATGATCCGAACGCGCTGATTCCCTACCTCAAACGGGCCAGGGACCAGAAAATCCAGGTCGTGACGATGGACTCCGACACCGCCCCGGATGGCCGGACGCTGTTCATCAATCAAGCGTCGGCGGAAGGCATCGGGCAGGGAGAAGTTCAAATCCTGGCCAAAGAAATCGAATATAAAGGCGACATCGCGATCCTGTCCGCTACGCCCAACGCAACCAACCAGAACACGTGGATCAAGTACATGGAGGAAGAACTCAAAAAGCCCGAGTACAAGGACATGAAGCTGGTGAAAACTGCGTATGGTAATGATGACGACCAGAAGTCCTTCACCGAAACCCAGGGCTTGCTCCAGGCGTACCCTAACCTAAGGGGAATCATCAGCCCGACGACCGTCGGCGTTGCGGCCGCTGCGCGTTACCTTTCCACCAGCCCTTACAAGGGCAAAGTTGCCCTCGTCGGTCTCGGCACCCCGAATCAGATGCGCCAGTTTGTGAAGGACGGCACGGTGAAAGAATTCGCCCTCTGGAACCCATCCGACCTCGGCTACCTGGCTGCCTACGCCCTTGCCCAATTGGCTTCGGGCAATATCCAGGGTAAAGAAGGGGAAAGCTTTACGGCCGGAAAACTTGGGTCCCGCACGATCGGCAAAGACGGCGTGGTGATCCTGGGACCGCTCACGGTGTTCACCGCCGAAAATGTCGACCAGTTTGATTTTTAAACCGGGCCGCCGGGTGACGGAACCCCTCCGCTTATGCATCCCTCCTGGAATCCTGCAGACGGCCTCCGCGTTGGCCTTTTCGGCATCGGTCTGGAGACGTACTGGCCGCAATTTGCAGGTCTGGAGCAACGGCTTATCGGGTACGTCGAACGGGTAGCGGCAAAGCTGCAGCGGCCGGGAATGGAAGTGGTGAACCTCGGCCTGATCGACACGCCCGAAAAGGCCCAGGCTGCCGGGCATCGCTTCCGCCAGGCCGACGTGGATATAATCTTCCTGCACGTCACTACTTACGCGCTTTCCTCGACGGTGCTGCCCGTGGTGCGGCGGGCCAAGGTACCGGTCGTGATCCTGAACCTGCAGCCGGAAGCCGCGATCGACTATCAACGCTTTAACCGGATGGGCGATCGCACGGCGATGACGGGCGAATGGCTGGCGTATTGCGCCGCGTGCCCGGTGCCGGAAATCGCCAACGTGTTCAGCCGTTCGGGTATCAGGTTCCACCAGATCACCGGCATGCTGGGCGATGACCCGCAGTGCTGGGATGAGGTCGACGAATGGATCGAGGCGGCGCGCGTGGCGCACGCCATGGAGCACAACCGTTTGGGCGTCATGGGCCATTACTACAACGGGATGCTCGACATCTACTCCGACCTGACGCAGCAGTGCGCCTCGTTCGGCGGCCACATAGAAATCGTGGAAGTCGATGAGTTGGCTGCCTTGCGGCGGGAGGTGACCGCGGACGATGTCGCCGGGCGCGTCGCGTATTTCCAGGAGGTCTTCGACGTGCAGCCCGATTGCCCTCAGGAGGAGTTGGCGCGCGCTGCGCGCACCTCAGTGGCCCTGGACCGGTTAGTGGAAATTCACCGGCTCGGCTCGCTGGCGTATTACTACCTGGGCACGGGTAACGCGGAAAACGAGGACGCCATCAGCTCGATCATCCTGGGTAACTCGTTGCTGACGGCCCGCGGCATTCCTGCAGCAGGAGAAATGGAAGTCAAAAACGTGCAAGCCATGAAGATCATGGACTGCTTCGGCGCGGGCGGCTCCTTCACGGAATACTACGCCGTGGACTTCAATGACGACGTCGTCTTGATGGGGCACGACGGGCCGGGCCATCTCGCCATCGCGGAGGGTAAAACCAAGGTGCGCCCGTTGAAGGTTTACCACGGCAAAGTGGGCCGGGGACTGTCGGTGGAGATGTCGGTCAGGCACGGGCCGGTCACCCTGCTATCCTTGGTGGAAAGCCGCGGTGGAGGTTTGAAGCTGTTGGCGGCGGAAGGTGAGTCGGTGCCCGGGCCGATCCTGGAGATCGGCAACACCAACAGCCGTTACCGGTTCGGGATCGGGGCGCGGCGTTTTATTCAGGACTGGAATGCCCAAGGTCCAGCTCACCATTGCGCGATCGGAGTGGGCCATCTCACGGGTAAACTGCGCAAACTGGCTGCCTTGCTCAACATGGAGTTCGTCCAAGTCTGCCGGGCGGAGGAACGACTGACGCCATGATCCGGAAATGTTTTGTGATGCAGTTGCACCCGGACGCGGAAGAGGAATACCGGCGGCGGCACAACCCGATCTGGAAGGAGCTGGAGGAAGTCCTTCGCTCGCACGGCGTGCATAACTATTCGATCGCCCTGCACCCTGATACCAGGCAGCTTTTTGCCTACGCCGAAATCGAGGACGAAGACCGCTGGAACGCGATTGCGGAAACACCGGTCTGCCGTCGCTGGTGGGACTCCATGGCAAGTTTGATGGAGGTGAACGCGGATAATTCACCGCGTGCGATTGAACTTCGGGAACTGTTTCACCTGGAATGAAGCGCCTGGTGCGAAGCAAAACGACACACTGCACTAGCCTGGGGACCGCCTTACGGCCCGAAAGGGCAGGCTCAACGAACCTGAAACAGGGTGCAGTCCAGCGTTTACCCTGAGAAAGCATTCCTCACATTCGAGCCCTGGTTCATGAACCCGACCTACTATATCGCATGCGACCTCGGGGCCGAAAGCGGCCGCGTGATGCTCGGCCGGCTTGAGGACGGCCGGTTGACGCTGGAGGAGATGCACCGTTTTCCCAGCGCCGCCGTTCGCGTGTCGGGATCGCTGCGCTGGGATGTGCTGCGCCTTTTCGATGAACTCAAAGCCGGGGTGCGCAAGGTTGCCCAACGCAAGGTGCCGGTGGCCAGCCTCAGCGTGGATTCCTGGGGGGTGGATTACGTGTTGATCAACGCCGTCCACCCGATGCTGGCGCCGCCGTTCCACTACCGCGATGCGCGCACCGAGAGCACGTACGATGCGGTGCGCGCGCAGGTCGGTCCCGAACTGATCTTTGCCGAGACGGGCATCCAGTTCATGCCCATCAACACGATCTACCACCTGGCTTCCGACGTGGAAAAGAGCCGGGCGCTTCTCGAGGCGGCGGATTGTTTTCTGACCATCGGCGACTATTTCAATTACCTCTTTTCCGGCGTGCCGTGCGTGGACGAGAGCCTTGCCAGCACCACCCAACTCTATAACCCGCGCACCCGCGCCTGGTCCGATATCCTGATCGAGCGGTGCGGGTTCCCGCGCAAAATCTTTCCGCGGATTGTCGCGCCGGGCACGGTCCTGGGCCCGTTGTTGCCGGAAGTGGCGGCCGAAACCGGCTTGGATGAACTGCAGGTAGTGGCCACCTGTTCCCACGACACCGGAGCCGCAGTGGCGGCGGTCCCGGCCGGGGAAGGGGACGATTGGGCTTACCTCTCTTCAGGCACCTGGTCGCTGCTGGGGGTGGAACTGCCGCAGCCGCTCATCAGCGAGAAGATCCGCGAACGCAATTTCACCAACGAGGCCGGCTACGGCGGCACGACGCGCTTTTTGAAGAACATTGTCGGGTTGTGGGTCGTGCAGGAATCGCGGCGGGAGTGGGCACGCCAGGGCCGCGAACTCGATTACGGCGCGTTGACGCGCGAAGCACAGGAGGCGGAGCCGTTCCGCTCGCTGATCAACCCGCGCGCCGTGCGGTTTCTCAAGCCGGGTGACATGCCCCAAAAGATCGTGGCTTACTGCCGTGAAACCGGCCAACCGGCGCCTGAAACGCCGGGGCAGTTCGTGCGTTGCATCCTGGAAAGCCTTGCGCTGCTTTACCGCGTCACGCTGGAGGAAATGGAACAACTGACCGGGCGCACGGTCCGGCGGTTGCACATCGTCGGCGGCGGCAGCCAGAACGCGTTGTTAAACCAGTTTGCCGCCAGCGCCACCCAGCACCGGGTTATCGCCGGACCGGCGGAAGCAACCGCCATCGGTAACGTGCTGCTCCAGGCGCTCGCTCTCGGGCATCTCGACTCGTTGGCTGCCCTCCGTCAAATCGTGCGCAATTCGTTTAGCCTGCAAACCGTCGAGCCGCTCGAGGCTGAGAGCTGGCAGGCTGCCTACCAACGGTTCCTGGGAAAGACCCTCGCGACATGAACTACCGACACGTAAATCACTTGTGGGACGACGCGGCCGCTTCAAAGCTGGACCCGGTGGGCCGGCTTATCTACCGCTCCAACCTGCTGGGCTCTGACCAGCGCATCACCAACACCGGCGGCGGCAACACCTCGGCCAAAATCCTCGAGCAGGACCCGCTCACCGGCGAAAAGGTCGAAGTGCTTTGGGTAAAAGGGTCCGGGGGCGACCTGCGCACCAGCAAGCGCGAGAACTTTTCATCGTTGTACCAGGCCAGGTTGCTCGAACTGCAGAAGCTGTACGCGACCGAGCCGGAGAAAGGGCCCAAGACGCCCGCCGAAGACAAAATGGTCGCGATGTACGCGCACGCGACGTTTAACCTGAATCCGCGGGCTCCATCGATCGACACGCCGCTGCATGCGTTCATCCCTTTCAAGCAGGTCGACCATATGCACCCCAACGCGGCCATCGCGATCGCGGCGGCCAAAAATTCGGAGCGGTTGACCAAAGAGATTTATGGCGACGAGGTGATCTGGACGCCGTGGCTGCGGCCCGGCTTCGAGCTTGGCCTGGCCTTGCAGCGCATCTGCAGCGAGCATCCCGGCGCCAAGGGCGTGATCCTGGGCCAGCACGGTCTGATCAACTGGGCCAACGACGACAAGGAATGTTACGAACTGACGTTGACGCTCATCGAAAAGGCCGCCGATTACATCGAGGCCAGGTACGCCGAAAAGGGTGGGGACGCCAAAGCCTTCGGCGGCCGGAAATACCAGACCCTTGAGGAGGCCCGCCGGCACGGAATCTGGGCGGCAATCCTGCCATGGCTGCGCGGCCAGGTCAGCCAGCAAAGGCGCTTCATCGGCACCCTCCAGGAAGACGAACGCATCTGGCGCTTCGTTAATTCGAACGATGCCGCCCGCCTGGCGGAACTCGGCACCAGTTGCCCGGACCATTTCCTGCGCACCAAGATCAAGCCGCTCTACGTCGATTGGAATCCGCAAGGCGAAGACCTCGGCGCGCTGAAAGCCAGGCTGCAAAGCGGGCTGGAAAAGTACCGGCAGGATTACGCCGATTACTATAACCGTTGCAAACGACCCGACTCCCCGGCCATGCGTGACCCGAACCCGACGGTGATCCTGATCCCCGGCCTCGGCATGGTCGCCTGGGGCAAAGACAAATCCGAGTCGCGGGTCACGGCCGAGTTCTACAATTGCGCCGTGGAGGTGATGCGCGGGGCGGAAGCCATCGACGAGTACATCGCCCTGCCGCAGCAGGAAGCCTTCGACATCGAGTATTGGCTGCTGGAGGAAGCCAAGCTGCAGCGCATGCCGGCCGAAAAAGAACTGGCCCGGCAGGTCGTCGTCGTCATCGGCGCCGGCTCGGGCATCGGCAAAGAGGTCGCGCACCGTATCGTCAAAGACGGCGCGCACGTCGTGTGCGTGGATTTGAACAAGGACGCCGCGGCGGCCACCGCCAAAGAGATCACCGACCGCTACGGGCTGGGCATCGGGGTGGCCGGCACGGGCCTATCCAACTGCGGCTTGGCGGTGGGTTTGAGCGGCAACATCACCGACCGGGCCAGCGTGCGGGCCATGTTGAACGAAGCTGCCCTGGCCTACGGGGGGTTCGATTCGATCGCGGTGACGGCCGGCATCTTTGTCGCCCCGGACACCACGGGCCACATCCCCGATGAGAAGTGGGGGTTGACCTTTGCCATCAACGTCACCGGGTCCTACCTGGTGGCGGATGAAGCGGCCAGGACCTGGAAAGAACAAGGCCTGCGGGGCAGCCTGGTGCTGACCACCAGCGCCAACGCCGTGGTGGCCAAAAAGGGAAGCGTGGCTTACGACACCTCCAAAGCCGCCGCAAATCACCTCACCCGCGAACTGGCGGTCGAGCTGGCCCCGCTGGTGCGGGTGAATGCCGTGGCTCCGGCCACCGTGGTGCAGGGCAGCGCCATGTTCCCGCGCGACCGGGTGATCGCTTCCCTGGCCAAGTACAACATCTCGTATTCTGAAGATGAGCCGACCGAATCGCTGACCCAAAAGTTAGCGCAGTTTTACGCCGACCGGACCCTGACGCGCTCGCCGATCACCCCGTCCGACCAGGCCGAGGCGTTCTACCTGCTGTTAACGAACCGCTTGAGCAAAACCACCGGGCAGGTGATCACCGTCGACGGGGGCCTGCACGAAGCCTTCCTGCGGTGAAAATCACCCTGTTCATCCCGTGCTTTGTCGACCAGCTGTTTCCCCGAGTGGGAGTCAGCGCGGTGCGCATCTTTGAAAAACTGGGCCACACGGTCGACTTCAAAGAGGCGCTCGTCTGCTGCGGCCAGCCGGCGTTCAACGCGGGTTATTGGGAGGAAAGCCGCACGATCGCGCGGCGGGTGGTGGAGGCCTTGCGCGGTCAGGACCCGGTCGTGGTGCCGTCCGGGTCCTGCGGGGCGATGCTCAAGAACTTTTATCCGGAGCTGTTTCGCAACACGCCCCTGGCGGAAGCCGCCCATGAGCTGAGCCGGCGGACGTTTGAGTTTTCCTCCTTCCTGGTTGATGAGCTCGGCATCACCGACCTCGGCAGCCGGTTCCCGGCCAAGGTCACCTTCCACGACGGTTGCCATGGCCTGCGGGAACTGCACATCAAGAACCAGCCGCGCCAATTGCTGGAGCGCGTAAAGGACCTGAAGCTGGTCGAGATGGAGGATCAGACCAGCTGTTGCGGGTTCGGCGGCACGTTTGCGGTGAAGTTCCCGATGATCTCGACGGCCATGGGCGAAACCAAGTCGGCTTCGGCGCTGGACACGGGCGCCGAATACCTGGTGTCAAACGACTCCAGTTGTTTGATGCACCTGCAAGGGCTGTTGAGCCGCCAGGGGCAGAAGCTTAAAACCATCCACCTCGCCGAGGTCCTGGCCAGTACCTGAATCAACCGCCTGCTACGCGTCCACGACCACGCCTGATTCGAACGCTGAAGTAACGCTTTTCCGCTTTTACCTATGCTTTCCGCCCTCGCCGCCAAGTTCAAAGCCCGCTCAGCCGAGGTGACCGCCGACCTGGGCCACCGGGCAAAGATCCGCGCCGCCCTGAAAAGTTATGAAACGGCGCGCGACGAACGCAAGGCACTCTACCAGGACTGGCAGGCGGCCCGGTCGGGCGCGTCCGCCATCAAGTGGGAGGCAGTCAATCACCTGGACGCTTACCTGGTCCAATTTGCGGAGAAGCTGGCGGGGCGCGGCACCAAGGTGTTCTGGGCCGCCAACGGCCGGGAGGCCCGCGATTACGTCATCGCGCTGGCCAAAGAAAAAGGGGCCCGCTCGATTATCAAGTCGAAGAGCATGACCTCGGAGGAAATTCACCTCAACGAGGGCCTGCGCCAGGCCGGGTACGAGGTGGTCGAATCTGATTTAGGCGAATACATCGTGCAACTGCGGGAGGAAGCCCCTTACCACCTGGTCTTCCCGGCCATGCACCTGACCCGCAACGAGATCAGCGACCTGTTCCAGAAAAAGCTGCATTCGGCGCCGACGGATAATCCCGAAGAGCTTACCATGATCGCCCGGCGGGAGCTGCGCATGAAGTACCTGCAGGCCGATATGGGCATCAGCGGCGCAAACTTCGGCGTCGCCGAGACCGGGATGATCTCCATCACCGAGAACGAAGGCAACGCGCGCCTGACGACGGCGTTGCCGAAAGTGCACGTGGCCCTCATGGGCATCGAAAAGGTGATCCCGAAATTATCTGACCTGGCGCTGTTCCTGCCGTTGTTGGCCACCGCGGGGGCCGGCCAGCAGCTCACGGGCTACAATTCGCTCATCGGCGGGCCGCGGCAGCCGGATGAGCCTGACGGGCCGGAAGAGTTTCACCTTATCCTGCTGGATAATCGCCGGACGCAGTTGTTGGCCGATGCCGAGCAACGGGACGCCCTGCACTGCATCCGTTGCGGCGCCTGCCTGAACGTCTGCCCGATTTTCCGCAACGTGGGCGGCCACACGTACGGCACGACCTACCAGGGCCCGATCGGCTCGGTCATCACGCCCCACTTGCGCGGGTTGATGGAATGGAAGCACCTGTCGTACGCCTCCTCGCTGTGCGGCGCGTGCACCGAAACCTGCCCGGTAAAGATCGACCTGCACCATCACCTGTTGCACAACCGGCGCAACGCCGTCGGCCGGCAGCCGGACCCGGCGGAGCGTTTGGCGTTTCGTGCCTTCGCCTTCCTGACCCGCTTCCCCGGGTTGCTCAACGGCTTGGCCCGGCTGAGCCGCCCGCTGATGCCGGTGGCTAACGCGGCCCGCTCAATCCTGCCGCCGCCGGTGAAAGGCTGGGTGGTGTCGCGCGACCTGCCGCCGGTCGCGCCGAAAAGTTTTCGAGATTACTGGAGGGCACGGACGCGATGAGTTCGGACCGGCGCGAAGACATCCTGGGGCGGATTCGCGAAGCCTTGCGGATCCCTGCGCCCCGCGCGCACGACGGGAAGCATGCCGGGGCGGCGGGGTCTGTCCCTGCCGGCAAAGTGCAAGCGCAAGCGCGGGCCTGGCTGCCGGCCGTGCCCCCTGATGGCGAAGGCCGGCTCGCCCTGTTCGAAAAGAATTGTACCCAGCTCCGGACCGACCTTCGATTGGTGGCCGGGGCAAAGGAGGCCGCGGAGACCCTGGCGAGCCTCCGCGATGCGCACCACTGGACGGCGGCCGCCGCGCACCATCACCCGTTGCTCGACCGGATCGTGCCCGCGCTCGGGATCGAAACCCTATACGCGGAACAACCTACGGAGCCGAAATCGCTCGAACGGTGTTCGGTGGGCATCACCGCTTGCGACGCGCTGGTGGCGCAGACCGGCTCCATTCTGCTGACCTCGCGCAGCGCGGGCGGGAGGGCCCTGTCGGTGTTGCCCCCGCACCACGTGGTGATCGCGCAGGCCGATCAGCTCGTGCCGGACCTGCCGGCGGCCTTTGACCTGCTCTATTCGCGCTACGGAAATAGTTACCCCAGCTTCGCCACCTTTATCACCGGACCGAGCCGGACCGGTGACATCGAGCGGATCCTGGTGCTCGGCGCTCACGGCCCACGGAACCTGACGGTCATCCTCATACGGTGAGTGGCGGAGTTCGGAGTTCGGTCACACGGCGGGCACAGCGGGCTTGGCGGGCACGACGTAAGAGTTCACACGGCGAACACGGCGGACCACGGCGGAAAGAAGGGGAAAGAGTTCGGGGTTCGGGGTTCGGGGTTCGGGGTTCGGGGTTCGGGGTTCGGGGTTCGGAGTTCGGGGTTCGGAGTTCGGAGTTCGGAGTTCGGAGTTCGGAGTTCGGAGTTCGGAGTTCGGAGTTCGGAGTTCGGAGTTCGGAGTTCGGAGTTCGGA
>Ga0213876_10000995_pt1 | contig 18480 bp, 11 predicted proteins | sample BarmaccomBMRX_R9_FD_160113 | JGI IMG/M metagenome (GOLD analysis project Ga0213876, IMG submission 160113) | Root-associated microbial communities from Barbacenia macrantha in rupestrian grasslands, the National Park of Serra do Cipo, Brazil - RX_R9 | ecosystem: Host-associated > Plants > Roots... | reverse complement strand
CCACGTTCGTGAGGACGTGGCTCCATTGAAGCGGTGAAACGATGGGTTGTTCACGGCACACGATGGGGCGTTTCCACGTTCGTGAGGACGTGGCTCCATTGAAGCACCGCGAAGGCGAGTCCGTCCGCGACCAACTGCTCAAGTTTCCACGTTCGTGAGGACGTGGCTCCATTGAAGCCCTGCCGCCGTGGCGCGGGTCTACGTCAACGACGAGTTTCCACGTTCGTGAGGACGTGGCTCCATTGAAGCCGCGTCGTCAAACATACCGCGCGCAGCCCTCGCAATGTTTCCACGTTCGTGAGGACGTGGCTCCATTGAAGCGACGGTACCGACACCTTCCAAGACACCGCGACGCTGGCGTTTCCACGTTCGTGAGGACGTGGCTCCATTGAAGCGGCGTCAATCTCGATAACCTCGCCGCTGCGCATGACGTTTCCACGTTCGTGAGGACGTGGCTCCATTGAAGCTGCCATCTCGACGGCGCGCAGGTAGACGGCGACCTCGTTTCCACGTTCGTGAGGACGTGGCTCCATTGAAGCGACGTGGACGACGTGACCGTGAAGCACGCGCACGCCGGTTTCCACGTTCGTGAGGACGTGGCTCCATTGAAGCCGCACGAGGATGAAGAGCACCTTGTCGCCTTCCGCCCGTTTCCACGTTCGTGAGGACGTGGCTCCATTGAAGCTCGGTGCCGTTCGCGGTCGTGTAAACGACGACTCCGAGTTTCCACGTTCGTGAGGACGTGGCTCCATTGAAGCTCGTCGGGCCAGCCGCAGGTTGACGACGGCACGCACGTTTCCACGTTCGTGAGGACGTGGCTCCATTGAAGCACCGGGCAGGGCACGAGGTGCGCGCGCACGCTGTGCGAGTTTCCACGTTCGTGAGGACGTGGCTCCATTGAAGCGGGCGGGCTCGTGATGGCGTCGCGCTGCGTCGTCGTGTTTCCACGTTCGTGAGGACGTGGCTCCATTGAAGCAGGTTTCGGGCAGGGGTGGAAGCCATTCCACCGGCCCGTTTCCACGTTCGTGAGGACGTGGCTCCATTGAAGCACGGTCTTATGCTTGCCCCTGTAATCCCCGAACAGTGGGGTTTCCACGTTCGTGAGGACGTGGCTCCATTGAAGCGTCTCGAATCCGGGGGGCACGCCCGTGACGAAGAAGACGGTTTCCACGTTCGTGAGGACGTGGCTCCATTGAAGCGGAAGGGGCGGGGTCTTCAGGCCGGCGGCGGGCAGCTCGTTTCCACGTTCGTGAGGACGTGGCTCCATTGAAGCGAGCACGATTACCACGTCGTGGCGATGCTCTTGAGGCGTTTCCACGTTCGTGAGGACGTGGCTCCATTGAAGCGTCCGCGACCAGGGAGCGCCCGAAGCCTCCGGTCTCGAGTTTCCACGTTCGTGAGGACGTGGCTCCATTGAAGCAAGTGTGCCCGCCGACGATGGAGGAGTATCGCAGCGAGTTTCCACGTTCGTGAGGACGTGGCTCCATTGAAGCTGGAAGCCGGTCGAGAAGATGTAGATGTCCCCGCTCGCGTTTCCACGTTCGTGAGGACGTGGCTCCATTGAAGCCGGCGTATCTTAATCTAATGTACGTCCGCCGGCAAACGTTTCCACGTTCGTGAGGACGTGGCTCCATTGAAGCTCCACCTCCTGCACGTACACCTCGACCTCGTGCGCGTGTTTCCACGTTCGTGAGGACGTGGCTCCATTGAAGCTCGACGCGCGTCGGGTCGCCGGGCGACTCGACGCCGGGTTTCCACGTTCGTGAGGACGTGGCTCCATTGAAGCCCGGCGAGGAAGAACTCGCGCGCCATCTGCTCCATGCCGTTTCCACGTTCGTGAGGACGTGGCTCCATTGAAGCTCGGCGGTGCGCTGAACGACTGGCGGCACGACCGGCGCCGTTTCCACGTTCGTGAGGACGTGGCTCCATTGAAGCAGCCGGAGCCCGGAGCGCCTCCGACTCGCCTCCCGGCGTTTCCACGTTCGTGAGGACGTGGCTCCATTGAAGCCAGCGGATCGTCTGCCAACCGAGTTCGCGCGCCGCCGTGTTTCCACGTTCGTGAGGACGTGGCTCCATTGAAGCGTCGACGTGGGCCTTCTCCCCGCGCGCCGCAGCCTGTGCGTTTCCACGTTCGTGAGGACGTGGCTCCATTGAAGCCGCGAGCTGCGACGCTCGCTGTGTTTTCACGGGATTCGTTTCCACGTTCGTGAGGACGTGGCTCCATTGAAGCGCGGCCGAGGGGTGCCACCTGTGGCTCTGGACGACCAGTTTCCACGTTCGTGAGGACGTGGCTCCATTGAAGCGAGCAGCACCTTCCACGTCCCCGTGTCCGTGGCGACGCGTTTCCACGTTCGTGAGGACGTGGCTCCATTGAAGCGGGAAGAGAGGGTCTTGACCCTGCAAACTGTCCGCCGTGTTTCCACGTTCGTGAGGACGTGGCTCCATTGAAGCGGGTTTACGCCCGGCGCTGGATACGACCCCACGGGCAAGTTTCCACGTTCGTGAGGACGTGGCTCCATTGAAGCTGGACCGCATACGTCAGGCGCTCGGATACGAGCCGCGTTTCCACGTTCGTGAGGACGTGGCTCCATTGAAGCAAGTCACCGAGCCGTCAGAGAACTGGACGGCGGCGGAGTTTCCACGTTCGTGAGGACGTGGCTCCATTGAAGCGTGACAGGCTCGCGCCACTGCATTATCCAGATGGCGGTTTCCACGTTCGTGAGGACGTGGCTCCATTGAAGCGTCGTGCGAGAGGACGCGCGTGCGAGAGGTCTCGTCGGGTTTCCACGTTCGTGAGGACGTGGCTCCATTGAAGCCGCCCGATGGGGTAGACGCCGAACGTCTTGAGCATCACGGTTTCCACGTTCGTGAGGACGTGGCTCCATTGAAGCTTCTTGAGGCGAGAGTCGGGCGAAAGGAGAATTAGCGCGTTTCCACGTTCGTGAGGACGTGGCTCCATTGAAGCGCGTCCGCCGCAACCTCGTTGGTCTCATACTGCTTGTTTCCACGTTCGTGAGGACGTGGCTCCATTGAAGCTCTGACTCGCCTGACAAACTCAGCTAAAGTCTCGCGTGTTTCCACGTTCGTGAGGACGTGGCTCCATTGAAGCTATCTCGACCTCGGCTATGATGATTAACTTTCGTGGCAGTTTCCACGTTCGTGAGGACGTGGCTCCATTGAAGCGTACGTGTGGCCGAGGACCGTGCCGCCTTCCACGTCGTTTCCACGTTCGTGAGGACGTGGCTCCATTGAAGCGTGTAGTCGTCGTTGCTGTCGGTCGGCCCCACGGCGAGTTTCCACGTTCGTGAGGACGTGGCTCCATTGAAGCGGGTAGGAGTCCGAGGTCATCTTCCAAGCGGTGTTCAAGGTTTCCACGTTCGTGAGGACGTGGCTCCATTGAAGCGTCCCACATGCGCGTGACGAGGCAGTCAGGACAGCCGCGTTTCCACGTTCGTGAGGACGTGGCTCCATTGAAGCGCGGGTCGCTCGGCGGTTGCGGTTGCTGTTGCTGGTTTCCACGTTCGTGAGGACGTGGCTCCATTGAAGCTCACGTTCGGGCTTCCAGATGGAATGGCCCGCGCCATGTTTCCACGTTCGTGAGGACGTGGCTCCATTGAAGCTTGAAAAAGGAGCCGATGCCCGCTAGTTCGTTGGGGGTTTCCACGTTCGTGAGGACGTGGCTCCATTGAAGCCGGCCTTGCGCCGCGCGCTCTGTCTCATGTGGTAGTGTTTCCACGTTCGTGAGGACGTGGCTCCATTGAAGCCACTTCAAGCCGTGGGCGGGCTGGATTACTTCCTTCGGTTTCCACGTTCGTGAGGACGTGGCTCCATTGAAGCTCGATGTCGCCGTAGGTGATCTCGCGCAGCATGCGAGTTTCCACGTTCGTGAGGACGTGGCTCCATTGAAGCTCGCGCTAGGCCTTAACTGACTCTGGTTACGTGTGCCTTAAGATTTCGTGTGCCATCTTGCTGATGTAGATGTTTCTATCAGGTTTGGTAAACAGAACGTGGCGAGATTCGAAGTCGGCTAACGTCATACCGCCGCCCCACCAGTTTACCTGCTCATAAGGGGTGTTCGAGAGTATGAAGGAGTGCAGGGTAACGTTCGTGTCGCCGAGCCGTGCCTCAAGGTCTTTAATTGTGCGATAAAAGCCAATCTTAGGATCGTCTGGCCCCTTCAGGTGACTGATGCCCTTTGGATCAACGAAGGCGATGTGCTGGTGCCCGCAATCAACGAGCCAGAGGATGAAATCCGGATAGAAGTTGCCCGCTTCGAAAAATCCGACGCCGCGCCCACGGCTTTGATTACGCAGCAAGTACACCTCCTTCTCGCGGAAGGCCGCTCGATTCTCCTGGTAGAAGGAGCGTAGGTCGATAATAAAGTCCCTCTCCCCCTCATTCAGATGAACGGGACGCACCTCGACCAGATCGCTCTTCAGATGAACTAAAGGCTCATATAAGTGTTGGCCGAAGGAGATGGCCTGAAAGTTTGCGAGGTCAATGTCACGCAACTCCCCGCGTCCAATTGAGCGCTTGAGTTCCCGGAGCGCCTCAATTATGTCCGCGCGCGATTCGTCAATAAGGAAGCGATAATCCTTGAAGAAGTTCGGATCCTCGGTGCTCAAATCGCATAGCTCAAGGTACGGCATTTCGTACTCATTCTTGCGGTGCTTGTAGTACCGATCGCAGTACTTCTTGAGCAGAACCGTGGCGATCTCCTGCCACAGACGCACCTTGCCAAAATTTGTAAAGGCTAACTCTTCTTTAGGAATCAGCAGGTGATACCAACTTGGTGAAGACAAAAGCTCATGGATGCTCCCGCGCGGTAGATTCAGGTTGTACCAAGACCGCTCGTTCTTGAAGCGCTCCAGCTCAAAGAAGATCGCCTCCATGTCCAGGAACGCAAGATGATGACTCCCGAGCTTGCAGGAGTCCTTCACCGCAACATCCGCCGTCGAGCGTAGCCCTTTGCTGCGCTGAGTCTGTATCTTCGGGTACCAGTCAACCGTAACCGGCTGTCTGGTCAGTTGCCCGTTGAGGCGCGAGAGCGTAGGCTTCGGGCCGCTGCGCTTGAAGTCAACGCCGCCCTTCAGGCGAATCATGCGCAGTTTCTTTGTGCCCAGATTGTTAATGACCGGCAGTTCGAACTCTATGCGCTCCTCGTTAGCGGGCAGGCCTTCGTCCGCGAGGTATTCCTTGAACTGCGTCATGTAGTCGGAGCGGATGCCGAAGATGTTGAGCGTCTCCAACGTCTCGATGTGCCCGGGCGGGCGAACACCCTCCAGGCGGCGGCTGCGCTTGAGGCCGAATTCGTAGCCTTTGAGTCGCACGCCGCGCCCGAAGAGCTGGATGATCTCGGAGCCTTCCGAGCGCCCTATGTTCATCAGGCCCATGGTCGAGACTCGCCAGCTATTCCAACCCTCGGTGAACTTCTTCGAGCCGATTAAAATGTTGACGGTCGTGTCGTCGTGGTTTATGCCGCGAAACAACGAGCCGGAGAACTCACGCTCGGTGACGACCAGTTCGTCGTGCTCCTCACAGAGCTTACAGAGTGAAGTGGCGTCGCCGACGTTAATCACGCCGAACGGCAGGCCGTTACCGAGGCGTAGCGCAATCTCTCCGTCGGTGCCTCTTAAATTCTCGACATGGAGCGCAGTCTGTACGGGGGCATTAAGAACAGTCCGCAAGATGTCGTCGTAGAGTTCTTCGGACGAGCGAGACTGCCCCGCCAAATAGTTGAACGCACCCGCGAATATCTCACGATTACGAGAGTCGAGCAGGCCCGCGTGGCCCGTGCGCAGTCGCTCTATGCGCCGGACGGCCTCCGCACGGTTTCTCACGAATCGCGCGAGGAAGAGCAGAATGCTGAGCACGTCCGATACCCTGCGCCCGTTCTGCGTCCGCACCGCATTGACGCTGCCGCCGACGAAGACCCAGAGGGGACGTTCGAGCAGGTAAGGGCGGAAGGCGTCGTGCTCATCGAGGAAGAGCCGCAGTTGTTGATAGAACGCGAGGAAACAGGCCGCCAGGTAAAGCTCCTGAAGCTCCTCGTGCGAGTTATCCTGTAGGTTGAGGATCTGGTAGTCCTTGCCGTAGCCGTCGCGGTAGAAATACTTGTAGGAGTAATCGAAGAGGATGCACTTGGCGTATGCCTGTGCCAACTTTGCATTCCGCGCAGCCTTGATGGCCTGGCCGAACGTGGCCGAGTATTCAAAAGAGAATCCGCTCTCACAGAGGCGGTTGCGTTTGTCCATCCACTCGACGCCGCCGGCCCCGCGGTGCCCTTCGTCGACGAGGACGAGGTTATTGCCCTCGAAGGCGTCGACGGCGACCGTCCTGTCGCCCATCTCGTCCTTGAGCTTGTGGATGTCTATGATCTCTACGGAGTGACCCGCGAAGAGGCCGCGCCCCTCCTTGACGAATAGTTCGGCCGCGACACCCGATTCAGCAAACTCTCCGAGATGCTGGCGCGAAAGTCCTTCGTTGGGCGTGAGCAGGATGATGCGGTTCAGTTCGCGCTTGCGACCGTGCAGGCCGAGATAATGCTGGTACTGCCTGACGTTGACGTGCATGAGGAGCGTCTTGCCCGACCCCGTCGCATTCCAGAAGGCGAGCTTGTTGAGTTCTCCCGCTTCGTAGGCTTCAATCCGGCTGGCCGGTGGCTTATCGGCGTTAAACTCTAGGACGTGTGTGTTGAGGTCTGCGAGCAGCCGCGCCGGGTCGCGGAAATAGCGGTCGAGGTAAATCTCCGTAAAGAGCAGGGAGAGGTATTGAAAGTATTTGGGGTAGAGCCGATGCCCTGTCAGGTTGCGCTTTTCCGTGATGGCCAGCCAGTGGCGGACAATTGATTGGTCGTACTCAAGTAGGTGCTGCGCCGAGATCTCCTGGCGCTCGAAGCGGTGCGCGGCGAGCCTGTGGTGGAAAAGCGAGACGGTGTCGGCGTCGAAGCCTTCCACATCAGGGCCTCTGAGCATCTCGGCCAGTTGCTCGAAAGTATTAACCTCAAAGAGCGAGAGCATCCACTGGTTGAGGACGAGGCACTGGTCAAACCGGAGCGGCGCGGTCTGCGTACGCGCATTCCTTGTTCTGCGGGTGGCGGCGACTGTCATATGACGTTTACGGTAAAGGAATCGCGGGAAAGCCTCCGGGCTTGGTGGCCTGATCCGTATCTCTACGGCAAGAACGGCAGCAGTGGCGACTGGAGTTTGGGCGTTGCGCGGCCGCCGCAACTTCTCGCCTACACGTCCTGCACATCAAACATCAGGCGCTGGAACGACTCTTCGATGAGTCGCACCTTCCATGTCTCATCCGGGAGGCGCAGGTTTTCCAGATTGTTATCGCCGTTCGTGTAGATGATGTCGAACCCTCTACCCCGCGTGTTGTAGGCCTGCTCGCTAAAGAATTGATCTAAGTCGTCATTAGACTTCTCGCGCGTGTTGCGCCAGATGACGAGCACCTTTTCGCCTTCGGGATTCGTCCCCCTGACGACGCGCAAGCCGCGAACCGTCTCGACGCGCCGGACGCGCAGTCCGAGTAGGTAGTTGAAGGTCTCGACCAGGTCAACGGCGACGGAGCGTGTCTCGCCCGCGCTCGCGCCGGTGGCGATATTGAGTTGATAATTGAACGGGTCAGCGAAGTTTTCGACGTTAAGTAAGCTGGCCGAGCCGCGCGCCTCAACGTCGAGCATGTAGCGCAGCATGTAGTCTTCGCGGAACTCCCCGTGCGCTTCGAGCAGGGAAGCCTGTTCCGCAGTGCGCTTCATTTCGATATTGTTCAGCGCGTCTTCGTAGGATTCGAGGCGGAGGCACTTGAAGAGGTGGCTTGTTCCTTCGGGCGAAGTGGGCCTGCCATTCTTCCATTCTTTCGAGTAAATTACTTTCTGAATGCGCGGCTTCAGAACCGTGTCGAAGTATTCACCCATTTCAGCCAGAATATACTTGCGCTTACCGGCATCTTCTCGGTTGAGATTAATCACGGCCTGCCCGGTCGTGCCGGACCCGGCAAAGAAGTCAAGCACTATCCCGTTTCCCGTCCCGCCTATATAAGCTATCTGACGGATTAGCTTTACCGGCTTAACCGTGTCGAATGCGTTGTTCTCACCGAAGAGGGCGTTAATCTCAGCGCGAGCGTTTGTATTAGTGGCGAGGGAATCCCAGATTGATGGGATGGTCATACCGTCTCTGACTTCATTTAGATATCGTTTCAGTTTTGGCCTGCCCTGCCCATTGCTGCCAAAGAAAATCTTCCCTTCGGCGATTAACCTATCAACCTTCTCCTTGTTAAACCGCCAACACGCCCCTTCGGGCGGAAGGTGCCGCTGGGCGGTCACCGGATTCACAATCTCGAAGTAAAGAGAAGGGACGAAACGCCCTCCTTTCGCATTCGCGGAAAGATCGCCAGGGACCCAGGCGCCGTTGGGGTCATTGTCCGGGTTGGTATACCGAGCTACGGAATCTTCTGGACGGGGGAGCAGCGAGAGACCGACCTTACCCTCTGGATGTTGGTAAACAAAGATGCTGTCATGGACGCTAGCCATCGCCCTGTCATTAGGGGCGCCGCTTCTTTTCTTCCAAACGATAGTGCCTAGACAAGCATCTCGCCCGAAAACCGATGAGAGTACGTTGCGACAAAGCTCATCTTCGTTCTCATCTATATTGCAGAATAGAACGCCATCCGGCCGCATTAATGAAGCAGCAAGACTAATGCGGTCGCTGAGCATCGTCGCCCAACTGGAGTGCTGGTAATTATCCTTGTAAACAAAGCCATCCACTCCCGTGTTGTAAGGCGGGTCAATGTAGATACACTTAATCTGTCCCGTGTACCGTCGTTGGAGTAGAGTGAGGGTTTGAAAATTTTCGCTGTGAATCAGCAGCCCGTCCGTCTGCTCATCCAAATTCTCGAAGCTCGCCAGCAGCCTGTCCTTGAATTCCCGCCCGAAAAACTTTGTGTCGAGCACCAGGAATGGGTTCGCCTTTAAGAACTCAATCGCGAGCGGCACCAAAGTTGCGATTGATTGATTGATTGATTGATTGATTGATTGATTGATTGATTGATTGATTGACCCTTATAATATCATCAATCGCGAACAGCCGAACCCATTCTTTATATTGCGCTTTGTTGGCGGCGATCTCTGCGTACAAGTCCTCGGGCACGCGGTCGAGCGTTACGCAGAAGTTTGTCTCTACGACGAACTTCTTCTTGAGCCACAGCCTCTTCTCGAAATTCTCCAACTGCTCCAAGAAGGCAATGATCTTATGCGCGAGGCGTCTGATCGCTCTGACCTTGCGGAGATACTGCTCGACGCGGGGGGCGGTCTCCGACTCGATATCGTCGAGATGCATAACCTCGTTCTTGATGTAGAAATCAACCTCGCGTCGCAGGAAGCCGCCTAGGTTCTTGTGGATGAAATAGTCGAACGTATTACGACTGGTGTAATCGGTGAGATGCTTTTCCAGCAGTGTACGATTCGGATTCTTCTCTGTCGGGGCCTTTGTGCCGAGCGCCTCGGCACAAGGAGCGAAGGCTTCTGTGTTCAGAATCCGATGCACCGCTTCAGCGTTCAACTCGGCCTGCTTGCGCTTCTCAGCGTCGGGGCGGTACTCGAAGTGTATGAACAATTCGCCGCCCTCCTCCGCAAGTGATTCCGTCTCGCTCAGTATGAAACGTCGCTCATCTCCTTCGACGGCCTTGTTGTTGTTTTGCTCGGTATCGGCGCTGACCAGCTTGAAGTGTACGCGCCTCGCATTCTCGTCACAGGGGGGAAGCTTGAAGGTATAGTCGCGGAAATTCTCGCTCGTCTTGACGTAATACTGATCCGCGTTAGCCCAGTAGAGCTTGACCTCCTCGCCCTCGTAGGGAATCGCGTAGACGCCCTCCTTGTAGCGGCGCAGCGAGAGGAAATCCCCTTCACTGTAATAGCGCCGGAAGAAGTTGAAGAGGTGCGAGAAAATTTCCGACTCGGCCGCTGCTACATCAACGGATGTTTCCAGCTTCGTACGAGCTTCTATGACGGGCGGCGCATTCTCGGGGTCTAGGGCACCGTACCGCTTCGCCTCTTTCAAAGCCTCCTGATAATCCTGCTCAAGCCGTGCCCGGTCGCCCGCGCCCAACTTACTTAGCTCGTCCCTAACTTGCGGTAACAGATCCTTATCGAGAAAGCGCGTAATCTCCTCGCGCTTAGAGTTCATGATGCGGTAGATGCCGAAATCCAGGTCGGCCCGGTCCAGCATGAACAACTCGGACAGCAGCTTTTTGAATTTTGCTAGATTCGTTTCGGGCATGCGAGAGATTTTCCTGACAACTTTAAACGGCTAAAAAAGTCTCTCACAAATTTCTTGATCTGGCGAGCGGCCTCTAAAGGCATACGAGGAAGAGTAGGCAGCAGCCCTGTTCGACGGATTACGCGAACAGCTTTAATGAAGGGACTGCTCGTTTTCCACGTTTGAGTGAACATAGCTCGACTGAAGTAGCGACGTTGCGATCCTACTCTGTTGTTTTCCGACCTCTTCCACGTTCGCGTGAATCTGCCCCGTCGAAAGGTGTGCGGCAGACTTATGCTTACAAGCTCTTTAATTGAGCCATGAGCGCGGGGCGGCGTTTGTATTGCTCTTTCAGTCGTTGGAGATACTCCTGCCACTTGTCAATCCTTCCTGAGTGGGCATAGGCGGCCTTAGCACGGCGGAGCCAGTCGGCGGCTGCCGAATAAAGGCTGCTCTTCGTGGGCTCGATTAGTGCCTCGGCGTGCTTGATGCTCGCGCGGATGACCCATTCGGGGCGGCGCGTGATAAGTGCGTCGGCCACTATCGCGGCGACCTCGTGCTCTTGGGAGCGCCTGTCCGCGAGGCGGATGGCCGCGTCCCACTCCTGCTCCTCGACGAGCACTTCGGCGAGCGGCCGCTTGTCGTAGAACTTCTCCAGGGATGACATGGCCTCGGGCTTGAGTTTGGCCCAGCCGCGCCCGGCCAGCCGCTTGAGCGTCCGCCACAGGTCGAATGATGGCGCTTCGCGGAAGGCCGCGAGCCAGGCTTCTAGTGCCTGCTTGGTGCGCCCCTGCGCCTCTTCGATGGCGCCGAGCCAACGGCCAAGGGCCCCCTTGCGCCCTTTGAGCCGCAGACCACGTTCGCCGACGCGAATTGCTTCGTCCAAGTGTCCGGAGTCGCGCAGGCGTTGCGCTAGTGTCAGAGCCTTGCCCGCGTCGGTGAGGCGCTTGAGGGCGTGGGAGACGGCCTCAGGTGCTCGCCCGAGGCTTAACAGCTTGAGCGAGTATCGCAGGTGCTCGCCCGCGCGCAGGCAGAGCGCGAGGTACTCGTCCGTGCGCCCCTGTCGCTCTAAGACGTTGAGTTTCGCGCGTGTCAAGACCTGAACCGGGTCTACCGGCGCCCACCCGGACGCGTACCATTCGTCTTCGTCTGCCTCCGCGTCGTCATCTTCATCTTCGTACCCGCCGCGCGTTTCGCGGCGAGGGGCCGAGGCGGGCAGTTCTTCCCACCCGTGACGTGCGGCCAGGAGGGCGACCCCCAAGCCTTCGACTCCGTAGTCGCCGAGCCGGTCGTGCAGATCGTCGAGGTCGCTCAGAAGGTCTTCTCGTTCGTCCTCGTCGAGGTCGAGACTCAGGACGACCTCGGCCAGCGTCGCGCCGAGGTTGTTGAGGAAATCTCCGAGTTCGCCGTTCGAGTCGTCAATGTACTCGAAGCTGTCGCCGGTCTCCTCCAGAAGTGTGAGTAGAATCCGTAGGGCGGCCTCCTCATCGCCCGCGTCGAGGAACTCCCGCGCATTCCTCTCGACGCCGCGCAACTCGTCCGTAAGACTGCCGACGTGCCAGTAAGCCTCTGACGCGCGCATGTGATCGAGGCCGTGCATGATGCCGCTCACGCGCCGCCGGTAGACCTCAACGTCTACCTCTCTGCGCTTAGACAGTGCGGGCTTGCCGCCGCCGGAAACAGACGGCGCGGCCAGTGCTGCCTCAATCAGCTCGTACAGGTTGGGCTGCTCACCGACCAGCTTCGTCAGCAGCGCGAGTAGTTGCTCGCGGCTGAGTTCTGATAGTAACTCCGCCGGCTCTTTGCGGACGGCGAAGCTCTCGGGCTCGTACGCGTAGGAGAGCAGCAGGGCGATGACGTGCTTGCAGTGGCCGCCGAAGTCGTAGGGGCAGGTGCAGGAGGTGGAGCGGACGCCGCCTTCGTCCAACTCGGCGCGGACTCTATAGAAAGGCGCCTCGGAGCCTTCGCACACGCCGCTAAGCACGCGGCCCTGAATCGCCGCGCGTGAGACGGCGCCGCGGTGGAAGAGTTCCCGGCCGCGCGCGAAGCTCTTCTCGGTCGCGCCCGTGCGGATGGCTGCTTCCGACAGCTTTAGAGAGGCCATAGTATTCCCCTACCCTATGTGATTGCCGTTAGCCCCGGGGCATCATACTCAGGGCGGCTCCCTTGATGCTATTCTCTATGCTCCCTGGCAAGCACCCTGCGACTCGCGGGCGGGTTCCGTCGGTTGAGCCATACAACTTTCAGGATGAACACGTTCAGACAATTCGAGCAGCAGGTCGAGCATGTCCCCTTGACGACGAGCTGGTATCTCGCCGACTTGGGTGAGGCGCGTGGAAGGCAGGATCTCTTCACCAGGCAGTCGCCGCAGAAGCTGAGGGTTCTGCGGGAGCACGCGATCATCGAGAGTGCGGTCTCTTCCAACAGGATCGAGGGCGTCCTGGTAGACCAGGCGAGAATCGGGACGGTGCTCTTCGGAAAGTCGCACCTGCGCGACCGTGATGAGGAGGAGGTGCGGGGCTACCGTGACGCGTTGAAGCTGATTCATGAGCAGGGGCGGAATCTGCGAATCTCCGAAGAGTTGATTCGAGAGTTACACCGCCTCTGCCGGGCCGGGCTCGGCGACGCGGGGCAGTATAAGGAGCGCGACAGCGACATCATCGAGAAGTACCCTGGCGGGCGGCAGAGAGTCCGATTCTCGACCGTAAGGGCCGCCGACACCCCGCGCTACATTCTGGGGTTAGTTGAGAGTTGGGACAGGTGCCTTCGAGAGCGCTGGGTGCATCCGCTGATAGCGCTCGCAGCCTTTAATCTAGACTTCCTGTGCATACATCCTTTCCGCGACGGCAACGGGCGCGTGTCCCGGCTGCTGATGCTCGCCGGGTGCTACCAGCTCGGCTACGAGGTGGGGCGCTACATCAGCCTGGAGCGGCTGATTGAGGAGAATAAGGAGCGGTATTACGAGACGCTGGAGGCCAGTTCTCGACGGTGGCACGAGGCGAAGCACGACCCGTGGCCGCTGATAAACTTCCTGCTCTACGTTTTGAAGCTTGCTTATGGAGAGTTCGAGACGAGGGTGGGGCAGACGGCCTCCCCGAAGGGCGCGAAGACGGAGATGGTCGAGGCCGCTGTCGAATCCATGACGGACTCTTTTACAGTTAACGATCTGGAGAGGGCTTGCCCCGGGGTGAGCAGAGACATGGTGCGGCGTGTGCTGCGCGGGCTGAAAGAGGCAGAGAGGGTTGAAGTCCTGGGGCGGGGGCCGGGGGCGCTCTGGCGGAAAAGAGGTAATACCCTTAAAAAGGAGTAATAGAGAGGGTAATGTTCAGGCGCTAAGCGTTGGGAAGTTCATTTATGCTCGGGCTGGCTCAAGACCAGCCACATAGAGCGAGCGTGCTAAAGGGAGTTGCATCCCGCTTCGCCAGCACGCGCCCCTGCGTCGTGAGCGCTTCGGCGTATAGGCCCAAGTTTGGTGGTGCGCTTGATTGAGGACTTGGAGGAGAGGTTATTCAATTCTCAATGCGGCCATATCCAACCATGACGAGTAAATTGAGTGATATAACCGCTCGGTTGCGTGGCAGAAACACGTAACGTGAACCAGTTGGCAGAGCTACTTTCGTCACGGGGCAGGGCCGAAATCTTTCGGCTGCTGTTCGGGCCTGCCGATGGCGAACTCCACGTGCGTGAGTTGGAGCGGCAGACTGGACTGAGCGACGCGACGGTGCGGCAGGAGTTGAAGAAGCTGTCACGGTTGGGCGTAGTCGAGGCCCGGCGGGACGGAAATCGCACGTAATATCGGGCCAATGACGCACACCCGCTCTACCCGGACATCCGTAACCTCGTGCTTAAGACAAGCGGGCTGACGGACGTTTTGCGTGAGGCGTTTGATGCGGACGTATACGGCCGGTTTGTGTTCCTCGTTGAGGAGCCTGAAGACCCGAGCGGAGAGTAAGACGACGGTATCCGCTGCTGCTGACTTCCGTTTATGGCCGGAAAGCATGTCCCGGCGGCGCGTTTGATGAAAAGTTGTTGAAGGCAGCGGGACTGCTCTGCTAATATTTTTTTAGGCCGGAGGAAATCGCGATCTCCTCCGCATTTTCTACGCACTCCCTCACGTCCTATCTCGCAGTGGAGCTAGTTTCCTGAATTTCGCTGCGGCTCGAAGTCTGAGAATCGGCCTTACTGACTGGCCTCAAGATTTCCCGACGGCTCCGCGGGGCTGTGCCCGAAGGTTCTTACTTTATTGATGAGCATGATGACGACTGTTGATGTGATGGCGCGCCCAAATTATGAGGCGAGCGCGGAGTTGGGGACGGCGCTTCTCGAAGGTCTCCCCATCGGCGTCTACCGCACGTCGCCCGAAGGGCGCGTGCTCATGGCTAACTCGGCGCTGTTGAGGATGCTCGGTTACGCCTCGCTTGAGGAGTTGTTGTCGCGCGACCTCAACCGGGAGTTTGGGCCGGGGTATATACGTTCCGAGTTCAGGCAGGCGCTTGAGCGGGACGGCGAGGTCGTGGGCTTAGAGTCGCTCTGGACGCGCAAAGACGGGACGAGTTTTTACGCGCGTGAAAACGCGAGGGCGGTCAGGGGTGAGAGCGGCTCCGTTCTTTATTTCGAGGGCACGGTCGAGGATGTTACGAGCCGGAGGCGGGTGGAAGAGGAGTGCCGGGCGCTGCTGGAGATCGTTCAGGGGCTCAACGCCACTTACGATTTGGACGAACTCTTCTCCCTCATCCACCGCGCCGTCGGGAGAGTGCTCTACGCCGAAAACTTTCTCATCGCCCTCTACAACCCGGAGACGGGATTCCTACACTTCGAGTTCTTCGTAGACAAACACGACCCCACGCCGCCGCCGCGCCCGCTCGGCAAGGGGCTCAGCGGGTACGTCATAAACAACGACGAGCCGCTGCTCCTCTCCCGCGAGGACATGCGGCGGATGGTCGAGAAGGGAATGGTCGAAGGCGTGGTCGGCACCTTCTCGGCCTCCTGGCTCGGCGTGCCTCTGAGGACGCCTTCGGGCGCAATCGGCGTGCTGGTCGTCCAGCATTACGAGGAGGAGCACGTCTACGCGGAGGGAGATGTTGAGTTCCTAACGTCTGTGGCGGGACAGGTCGCCGTCGCCATCGAGCGGAGGCGGGCCGAGGTAGCTCTGCGGCGCAGCGAGGCCGAGTTGAAGAAGTTCGCCGCGAAGCTTGAGGCCAGCAACCGAGAGTTGCAGGACTTCGCCTCTGTCGCCTCGCACGACCTTCAGGAGCCGCTCCGAAAGATTCAGGCGTTCGGCGACCGTCTTAAGACGAAGTACGCGAACGCGCTCGGCGAGGGCGGGCGCGACTACCTTGAGCGCATGCAGAACGCGGCCGGCCGCATGCAGACGCTCATCAACGACCTGCTCACCTTCTCGCGCGTCACGACGAAGGCGCAGCCGTTCGTCAAAGTTGACTTGGCGGAAGTGGCGGCGGGCGTCGTCTCCGACCTTGAGGCGCGCGTCGAGCGCTCCGGCGGGCGCGTCGAGATGGGCGAGATGTTGACGCTCGACGCAGACCCTTTGCAGATGCGTCAGCTTCTTCAGAACCTGATCGGCAACGGCTTGAAGTTCCACAAGCCGGATGAGCCGCCGCTGGTCAAGGTCTGGTGCGAGCGCGTCACGTCGAATGACGCCAACGCGGAACCCGCCGCAGGCGAGCTCTGCCGCGTCTTCGTCGCAGACAACGGCATCGGCTTCGACGAGAAGTACCTCGACCGCATCTTCACGGTCTTCCAACGGCTGCACGGCCGCCACCAATACGAGGGGACGGGCGTAGGGCTCGCCGTCGTCCGTCGCATCGCGGAGCGGCACGGCGGAAGCGTCACCGCCGCGAGCGAGCCCGGCCGCGGCTCAACCTTCGTCGTCACATTACCTGTAAGTCAGCACACGGGAGAGAGCGACTGATGAGCGCCAGCGCTAGACCGATCACGATCCTGATCGCAGACGACGACGCGGACGACCGCATGATGGCGAGCGAGGCGCTTGAGGAGAGCCGGCTCGCCAACGACCTGCGCTTCGTCGAGGACGGCGAAGAACTGCTCGACTACCTCTATCACCGCGGCCGGTTCGCGGGCGAGGGCGAGTCGCCGCGGCCGGGCCTCATCCTGCTCGACCTGAACATGCCGCGCATGGACGGGCGCGAGGCGCTGCGCGAAATCAAAAGCGATCCGGCGCTGCGCTCTATCCCCGTCGTCGTCCTCACGACCTCGAAGGCCGAGGAGGACATCTACCGCACGTACGACCTCGGCGTGAACTCGTTCATCACCAAGCCGGTGCAGTTCGACGGGCTCGTCGAGGTGATGAGGACGCTCGGCAAGTACTGGTTCGAGATAGTGGAACTGCCCGACGCGGGCAACGCCTCCTGAGACGGACACGCACGCCGTCAAAACCTCGTAAGATGGACACGCTACCTATCAGAGTCCTGCTCGTCGATGACGACGAGGACGATTACGTGATGACGCGCGACCTGCTGGCCGAACTCGGCCGCGGCGCGTTCCTCCTCGACTGGGTCTCCTCCTACGAGGAGGCGCGCGCGGCGGTCGGGCGCGGCGAGCACGACGTGTACCTTCTGGACTACCGCCTCGGCGAGCGGAGTGGGCTCGACCTGCTGCGCGAGGCGGGCGATGAAGGCCAGGGCGCGCCGATGATTCTGCTCACGGGGCAGGGCGGCGACGAGGTGGACGCCGAGGCGATGAGGGCCGGCGCGGCGGATTATCTCGTCAAAGGAAGTCTCGAAGCCCCACTCCTCGGCCGCTCGATACGCTACGCGGTCGAGCGTGCGCGCGCGTCGCGCGCCCTGCGCGAGAGCGAGGAGCGTTATCACCGCCTTGTCGAACTCTCTCCGGACGCCATCCTCGTTCATGCAGACGGCGAGATAGTCTTCGTCAACGGCGCGGGCGTGAAACTGCTCGGCGCCGGCGCGCAGGAGCAGATAGTCGGCAGGCCCATCAACGAGTTCGTGCGCCACGACCGTCAGGAGGGCGTTGGGAGGAGACTCTGCGGGGCCGCGGGCGACGCGGCCTTCCTCGAAGAGAAGTTGGTGCGTGCCGACGGTACGGAGGTCTGCGTCGAGGCGGCGGCCGTCCCCTTCGTCTACAGGGACAGGCCCGCCGTGCAGGTCGTCGCGCGCGACATCAGCCGCCGCAAGCAGATGGAGGAGAAACTCCTCCACGACGCCTTCCACGACGCGCTGACCGGGCTGCCGAACCGCGCGCTCTTCATAGATCACCTCAGGCTCGCCGTCGAGCGCGCCAAGCGGCCGAAGAAAAGATACCTCTTCGCCGTGCTCTTTCTAGACCTCGACCGCTTCAAGGTCATCAACGACAGCCTCGGCCACACGATGGGCGACCAGGTGCTCGTCGCCACGGCCGCGCGCATCCAGCAGTGCCTGCGCCACCTCGACACGGTCGCGCGCTTCGGCGGCGACGAGTTCGCGGTACTCCTCGACGGCGTGGAGGACGTGAACGACACGATCCGCGTGGCGCAGCGGCTACAGCGCGAGCTGACCACGCCGATCAACGTCGGCGGCCACGAGGTCTTCACCTCGGTGAGCATCGGCATCGCGCTCTCGAACACCGGCTACGAGCGCCCCGAAGACGTTGTGCGTGACGCCGACACGGCGATGTACCGCGCCAAGGCCGCGGGCAAGTCGCGCTACGAAATCTTCGACACGGGCATGCACTCGCGCGCCGTCGCGCTCCTGAAGTTGGAGACAGACCTGCGGCGCGCGGTCGAGCGGGAGGAGTTCGTCGTACACTACCAGCCCATCGTTTCGCTCTCCGACGACTCGATACAGGGCTTCGAGGCGCTGGTGCGCTGGCGTCACCCGGAGCGCGGTCTCGTCACGCCGTCCGAGTTCATCCCCGTCGCCGAGGAGACGGGGCTCATCATTCCCCTGGGCCGCTGGGTTCTGCGCGAAGCCTGTCGGCAGATGCACTGCCTCCAAGCGGCCTCCTCCGCGCCGCGGCCCTTGTCACTGAGCGTCAACCTCTCGGGCAAGCAGTTCATGCAGCCCGACTTGGTAGGCCAGGTGAAACAGATTCTGGGTGAGACGGGCTTCGACCCGCGACGCCTTCATCTTGAGATAACGGAGAGTTCGGTCATCGAGAACACAGAGACCGTGACGGAGATGCTGATGCAACTGCGCGCGCTCGGCATACGCCTCAGCATGGACGACTTCGGCACGGGCTATTCTTC
>Ga0213876_10000994_pt1 | contig 18492 bp, 17 predicted proteins | sample BarmaccomBMRX_R9_FD_160113 | JGI IMG/M metagenome (GOLD analysis project Ga0213876, IMG submission 160113) | Root-associated microbial communities from Barbacenia macrantha in rupestrian grasslands, the National Park of Serra do Cipo, Brazil - RX_R9 | ecosystem: Host-associated > Plants > Roots... | reverse complement strand
CGGTCCGCAACAAGGCGCGGCCATTTCTCGGCATCTGCGTCGGCATGCAGTTGATGGCGACGCGCGGCAAGGAGCACGTCATCACCGAAGGACTCAACTGGATCGCGGGCGACGTGGTGAAGATCGCGCCCGATGACGAGAACCTGAAGATCCCGCATATGGGCTGGAATACGCTCGAGCTGGTCCAGGAGCATCCAGTGCTGGAGCGGCTGCCGCTCGGGCCGAACGGCCGCCACGCTTATTTCGTGCACTCTTATCACCTCGATCCCGCCAGTGAATCCGATGTCCTGGCGCGCGCCGATTACGGCGGACCCGTCACCGCCGTCGTCGCCAAGGACACCGCGATCGGCACCCAGTTTCACCCCGAGAAGAGCCAGCGCTTCGGGCTCGCGCTGATCTCGAACTTTTTGAAGTGGAAGCCGTGATCCTGTTTCCTGCCATCGACCTGAAGAACGGCCAATGCGTGCGGCTCGAACAAGGCGACATGGCGCGTGCGACCGTGTTCAACCTCGATCCGGCCGGGCAGGCCACGAGTTTCGCGGCGGAGGGTTTTGAATATCTGCATGTGGTCGATCTCGACGGCGCCTTTGCCGGCAAGCCGATGAATGCAGGGGCGGTCGAGGCGATGCTCAGCGCCGTGACCATGCCGGTCCAGCTCGGCGGCGGCATCCGCGACCTCAGAACGGTCGAAGCCTGGCTCGGCAAGGGCGTGGCCCGCGTCATCATCGGCACGGCGGCGGTACGCGATCCGGATTTCGTCAAGGCGGCCGCAAAAGCGTTTCCGGGCCGCGTCGCCGTCGGGCTCGACGCGCGCGACGGCAAGGTCGCGGTCGAGGGCTGGGCGGAGACGTCGGAGATCACGGCGCTGGAGATCGCGCGACGATTCGAGGATGCCGGCGTCGCCGCAATCATTTTTACCGATATCGCACGGGACGGCCTGTTGAAGGGGCTCAATCTCGATGCCACCATCGCACTCGCAGACCGGATCGCCATCCCCGTCATCGCCTCGGGCGGGCTTGCCTCGATCGAGGATGTCAAGGCGATGCTGGCGCCGCGGGCGAAAAGGCTGGCGGGTGCCATCGCCGGCCGTGCGCTTTACGATGGCCGGCTCGATCCGTCGGCCGCGCTCGCCCTGATCCGCAACGCGCGGGCCGCCGCCTAAGGAGAGCTTTCGTGTTCAAGGTCCGCGTTATTCCCTGTCTCGACGTCAAGGACGGCCGCGTGGTCAAAGGCGTCAATTTCGTCGACCTGCGCGACGCCGGTGACCCCGTCGAGGCAGCAATCGCCTATGACGCCGCCGGCGCCGACGAGCTCTGCTTCCTCGACATCACCGCGACCCACGAAAACCGCGGCATCATGCTGGACGTGGTGCGGCGGACCGCAGAGGCCTGTTTCATGCCGCTGACGGTCGGCGGCGGGGTGCGAACGACGGATGACATCAAGACCCTGCTGCGCTTTGGCGCCGACAAGGTTTCGATCAACAGCGCCGCCGTCAATCGCCGCGAATTCGTCAAGGAGGGCGCCGAAAAGTTCGGCGAGCAGTGCATCGTGGTCGCGATCGATGCCAAGCGCGTCCGGCAGAACGGCCGGGACCGCTGGGAAATTTTTACCCATGGCGGCCGCAAGCCAACCGGGATCGACGCCATCGAATATGCCCAGGAAGTCGTTTCCCTCGGCGCGGGCGAGATCCTCCTGACATCGATGGACCGCGACGGCACCAAGCAGGGTTTTGACCTGCCGCTGACCCGGGCCATTGCCGACAGCGTACCCGTGCCGGTGATTGCATCGGGTGGCGTCGGCAACCTTGATCACATGGTGGACGGCATCCGCGAGGGCCACGCCACCGCCGTGCTGGCGGCATCCATCTTCCACTTCGGGGAATTTACCATCCGACAAGCCAAGGACCACATGGCGCGCGCCGGTTTGGCTGTGCGGCTCGATCCCTGACGACTCCTGATCGCAAAACTGCTAAATCTCGGGCCATTCTGGCGCTGGATGCCCCGGCGCCTTCTAAAAGTCCGAGTTGATGTCGCGTTTCACTGTCCATGATCTGGCTGCCACCATCGATGCCCGCGCTGCCTCGGGCGGCGAGAGTTCCTATACCCGCAAGCTGCTGGACAAGGGCACCGAACACTGTGCCAAAAAGCTGGGCGAGGAAGCCGTCGAAACTGTGATCGCCTCACTGGGAAATGATCGCGATCACCTTATCGCGGAGAGCGCCGACCTCATATTTCATCTGCTGGTGCTGCTGAAGTCGAAGGACATCAGCCTGCGGGAGGTCGAGGCTGCGCTGGCCAAGCGCACCGCAATGTCCGGCCTTGAGGAGAAGGCCTCGCGCAAGAGCGGCTAGGATACACGCTCGGGGAATCAACAAGGCGGCATCATGGATATCAGGGCCAGAGACCAGCAATACAATCCCTACCGCATCTTCACGCGCGAGCAGTGGGCGGGCTTGCGCGACGATACGCCGATGACGCTGGAGCCCGGCGAATTCGACCGGCTGCGCTCGCTGCATGACCGCCTCGACCTCAACGAGGTCGAAGAGATCTATCTGCCGCTGTCGCGGCTGTTGTCGATCTATGTCGACGCCACCCAGCGGCTGTTTTATGCGCAGCGCCAGTTCCTCGGTATCCGCGACCGCAAGATGCCGTACATCATTGGAATCGCAGGCTCGGTTGCGGGCGGCAAGTCGACCACGGCGCGCGTGCTGCAGGCGCTGCTCGCCCGCTGGTCGCCGCGACCCAAGGTCGATCTGGTGACGACGGACGGCTTCCTGTATCCGAACGCGGTGCTCGAACGGCTGGGATTGATCCAAAAGAAAGGTTTCCCGGCGAGCTACGATCTGCCGTTATTGCTGTCGTTCCTGAGCGACATCAAGTCCGGACGGAGGGGCGTCCGCGCGCCGGTCTATTCGCATTTGAGCTGGGACATCGTTCCGAACCAATGGCAGGAGGTCGACCAGCCGGACATCCTGATCGTCGAGGGTGTCAACGTGCTGCAGACCGGACCGCTGCCGCGCGATGGCCAGGCGGTGCCGGTGGTCTCCGACTTCTTCGATTTCTCCGTCTATATCGATGCCGACGAGCCGGTGTTGCGGCAGTGGTATGTGAAACGCTGGCTGACGCTGCGCGACACCGCCTTCCATGATCCGCGATCCTACTTCCATCGTTATGCGCCGCTGTCGGACGAAGAGGCGATCGCCACCGCGACCGCGATCTGGGAGCGCACCAACCTCGCCAATCTCGAGGAAAACATCCTGCCGACCCGCCCGCGCGCGACGCTGATCCTGAAGAAGGGCGCCGATCACGTCATCGAGACGGTGGCGCTGCGGCGGCTGTAATTTCAGCATGGAAGATAGGCGCGCGGCTACAGCTGTCGCCGCGTCGTCATTGCGAGCGAAGCGAAGCAATCCAGAATGTCCCCGCGGCGAAAGTCTGGATTGCTTCGGCGCTATCGCGCCTCGCAATGACGGAGTTATGCTGCTAGCTGCGGCGCCGCGGTGAGCCCGGCCAGCGCTTCCGCAAGCTTGTCGCGATCGAGCGGCTTGACCAGAAAGCCGTTCATGCCCGCCTCAAGACAGGCATCGCGGTCCTCGATCAGCGTATTCGCGGTGAGCGCCAGGATCGGAGTGCGGCGGCCCGGCTGGTCCGCCTCGCAGCCGCGGATGCGCTTTGCGACTTCGATGCCGTCGAGCTGCGGCATCTGGATATCCATCAGCACGAGATCGTAGGGCGTGCCCGCCGTCCGCGCGGCAACCCAGGAGTCGAGTGCCGCCTCGCCATTGGTCGCGATCACGGTGCGGTGACCAAGACGTGTCAGCAGCGCGCGTATCAATAGCGCGTTGATTTCGTTGTCTTCCGCGACCAGGACGGAGAGCCCGCTGGCGACTGCCGGCGTCTCGGCCAATTCTGTTGCCGGCCTATCGTCGGCGAGTGCGGGCGCAGCGACTTCCGGCGGCGCGGACAGCCGCGCGGCCAGCGACGCTGCCCGCAGCGGCTTGACCAGGTAGCCGGTCAGGGCCGAGCATGGCTTCAGCTCCTGCCGCGTCGTCGGCGTGAGCAGGACGATCCGATGGGTCGCATGACGCAGCGCCGCCTCGCTCAGGGTTTTGACGAGATCAGCGCCCAGCGTCTGGTCGATCAGCAGCGCGTGCCAGGAGCGCTCCGGGAGCAGCGCCAGCGCGACATCAGGGTCGGCGACGGTGCAGGTCTGCCCACCCCAATGCTGCAGCCGCCGGGCGATCAGTGAGGCCTCGATGCTGTCAGGCGTGACCAGAAGAATCGATTGGCCGCCGAGGTCGGGAGCGACGTACGGCTTCTCTCCCGCGCCGGCAGCCTTGAGCGGCAGCGACACCTCGAAGCTCGAGCCACGGCCCGGCTCGCTGTCTAGTCGGATGCGGCCGCCCATGCGGCGGATGATGCGCTCGGAGATGCTCAGGCCGAGCCCCGTGCCGCCGTAGTTGCGGGCGATCCGCTCGTCGGCCTGCTCGAACTCCCGAAAGATCCGCTGCTGCGCGTCCGGCGCGATCCCGATGCCGGTGTCGCGCACGAGGAAACTGATCTCGTTCGGCCAGATGCCGGGCTCGACGATCAGCGCCACGCCACCGGTCTCGGTGAACTTGATGGCGTTGCCGCAAAGATTGAGCAGGATCTGGCGCAGCCGCGCGGCATCGCCAATGACCTCCGCCGGCAGGCGGTCGTCGACATAGGTCGCGATCTCCAGCTTTTTGGCCTCCGCCCGTGGCGCCAGCAGTTCGGCGATGTCCTCGATGAGAGGCACGAGCGCAAACGGACGCAGCTCCAGGTCGATCTTGCCCGCCTCGATCTTGGAATAGTCCAAAAGCTCCTCGATCAAGGCCAGCAGCGCGTCGCCCGATGTCTTCACCGCCTTCGCATAGGTTGCCTGCTCCGGCGTCAGCGCCGTATCCAGGAGCAAGCCGCTCATGCCGATGATGCCGTTCAGCGGCGTGCGGATCTCGTGGCTCGCCATCGCCAGGAAGCGGGATTTCGCGCGGCTGGCCGCGTCGGCCTGGTCGCGCGCCTCGGCGAGCGCCCGCTCGGTCTCGGTGCGGTCGGTGACGTCGCGACCAACGCATTGCAGTTCGGCCGGCCGCCCGGCATCGGCCCGGATCAGGGCCTCGCGCCAGGCGATCCAGCGTGGACCGAGCGCGCTTGCGATTCTTTGATCGTGGACTTTCGTACCGTTGGGTTCGATCGCGGCGTCGCCCTGCTCCAGAATCTCGAACGTGAAGCGGCTGCCGATCAGCGCCTCGCGCGGCTGTTCGGCCATGTCGCAATAGGCGTCGTTGACGAAGCTGATCGTTCCCTCGGCGTCGCGCATCACGATCAGGTCGCCCTGGGATTCGAACAGGCTGCGGGCGCGTTCCTCGGCCTCCTGCAGCTCCCAATTGCGATCGGCCAGAGCCTCGTTATGCAACGCCACTTTGCGAAATTTTCGTCGCAGCAGGCGCTGGCGCACGCTCATGGTCGCGAGGGCGACGCAGGCGAGCGCAAACAGGAAGCTGACGCCGATCGCAAAACTGTGCGGATCATAGCCCGAATTCTTCGACATGCTGCCGACGATGAAACCGTAGGCACCGCCGAAAGCGGCCGAGAACACCATGAACGAGCGAGCGACGTAGATGATCCGCGAATGCCGGCGCGCGAAGCGGCGCAGCCACAGTTTGATCCGGAAACCTCGTCCCATCGCCGATGACCTCTCGCCGAGATGCGCGATCACGTCGCGCGATGACCATGTGGGTCATGATCTTGCAAAGTGTTTGAAGACGGATGTGCCGCTACGGCCCGATGCGATCGGGGTTAACAAATCCTTAAAAAGCAACCTCAGAGCGAGACCTCGGCCAAATGCGGCTCCGCGCGGTGGGCGCCGACGACGAGCGCCGCGGCCTCACGCACGGAAAAGCGCCGGGAGTCGACGAAGATGCGGAAATCAGCCGGGCCATCGCGGGTGAGATAGATCACCGCTGCGCCGCGCCTGCTGTCGCCGGAGATCGCCACAAACCGTGTCGCCCGGCTTACGCTGCAGGCACCGTCCTCGGCCTCGGCCGCATCGTCCACGACGGCAAAGTCCGCGGTCTCGGCGCTGTCGGCCAGCGCCACCCGCACGCTGGCGAGCGCGGGGTCGTCGGTGAAGCTGACGCGAAAGTCCGCATGGTCGGGATTTTCGGCGATCTGCAGCGTGCCGGCGTCGAGACTGATGCAGGGGTGGGGCGACGACGCCAGTTCGAGGTGCGCCAGCGCTGCGGCACCGATCATGGGAACGATTGAGACCAGGATCTTGAAACGCAACATGACGCGCACCCCACTGGGCCAGCAAGGCCTGCGAAAAACCGGGCCTTATGGTTTGCGGAGCGTAAACAAAACTCGTTACCGGCAGGTTGATGGATACCGCAAAAGTCATGCCGCATTCCGGACGTCCTCGGCGAGTGCCCGGTAGGACAAAGCTTCGGCCAGATGCAGCCGGCCGACTTTTTCGGCGTGATCGAGGTCGGCGAGCGTGCGGGCGACCCGCAGCACGCGATGATAGCCGCGCGCCGACAGGCGCATGGTCTCGGCGGCATCGCGGAGCAGCTTTTGGCCGTGCGCATCCGGTTTTGCGATCTCGTCCAGCAAAGCGGCGGGAGCTTCGGCGTTGGTGCGGACCTGCGGCAGGCCGGCCGCGGCGTAGCGCGCGGTCTGGATCTCTCGGGCCGCCGCGACGCGCGCGGCGACTTCTGCCGATCCTTCCGCGGGCGGCGGCAGGATCAGGTCGGCGGCGGTGACCGCCGGCACCTCGATGCGCAGGTCGATACGGTCCATCAGCGGGCCGGAGATGCGCATCTGATAATCGGAGGTGCAGCGGTCAATGCGGCCGCGCTTGCAGGTGTAGCCCACCTCGAAGGCATGGCCGCAGCGGCACGGGTTCATCGCCGCGACCAGCATGAAGCGCGCCGGATAGGTGACGCGGTGATTGGCGCGGGACACCGAAACCTCGCCATTTTCGAGCGGCTGGCGCAGCGAATCCAAGACGCGCGGATCGAACTCCGGCAGTTCATCGAGAAACAGCACGCCCTGATGCGCGAGCGAGATCTCGCCGGGTTTGGCGCGAACGCCGCCGCCGGTCAGCGCCGCCATGCTGGCGGAATGGTGCGGGCTGCGGAACGGCCGCCGCGACGTCAGGGCGCCGCCCTCGATCTCGCCGGCAACGGATGCAATCATCGACACTTCCAGAAGCTCGGATGGCGACAGCGGCGGCAGGATCGAGGGCAGCCGCGCCGCCAGCATCGACTTGCCGGCGCCGGGCGCACCGACCATTAGGAGGTGATGGCCGCCGGCTGCGGCGATCTCCAGCGCGCGCTTGGCGCTCTCCTGGCCCTTGATGTCGCGCAAATCGTGCGGCGAGGCTTCGGCCGTGCGCACCTTCGGTTGCGGGCGCGACAGCACCTGCGTGCCCTTGAAATGGTTGGCGATCTGGATCAGGGAATTGGCGGCGATGATCTGGACGTCGGGGCTTGCCCACGCCGCCTCCGCGCCGCAGGCCGCCGGACAGATCAGCCCTTCCTCGCGCGCATTGGCGCCGATCGCCGCCGGCAGCACGCCTGCGACCGGCGCGATCGAGCCGTCGAGGCCGAGCTCGCCGAGCACGGTGAAGCCTGCAAGTGCATCGGGTGGAATGGCGCCGATCGCGGCCATCAGGCCGAGCGCGATCGGCAGGTCGTAATGGCTGCCTTCCTTCGGCAGGTCGGCGGGTGCGAGATTGACGATGATGCGGCGCGCCGGCAGCGCCAGGCCCGAGGCGATCAGCGCCGAGCGGACGCGCTCCCGTGCCTCCGATACCGCCTTGTCGGCGAGCCCCACGACATGAAAGGCCGGCAGCCCCGGCGCGACCTGGACCTGCACATCGACGGCGCGGGCCTCGATCCCCTCAAAGGCAACCGTCGAAACGCGCTGGACCATGCCGCCCCTCTCCGTCGGCTTAAGGTAGCTGAAGAGGGGCCGGTCTGCAAGAACATTACAGGAACATCAGGCGGTCTTCGAGGGCGGCTGTGACGGCCGCCCCGGGCGCTCCGCGCGGCTCAAAGAATCATCTGCATCGGCTGCGGGATGAAGTGAAAGCCTTCGGCGGTTTTGACGACGTGGCCGATGCCGGGCCACGGATAATGGTAGGACAACACGGCGATCCTGCCCGCCGCGAGCATGTCCAGCATCCTGACGCGGCTTTCGGCGGCCTGCTTGGGATCGGTGTCATAGGAAAATTCCATCCGCGGCTTTTCCATCAGCAGCACCGGGTGATGACTGAGATCGCCGAGATAGGCAAAAGATTTGCCTTCCGATGAGATCATGAAGATGTGGTGACCCACGGTGTGGCCCGGTGCGGCCAGCGCCTGGATGCCCGGCAAAAATTCCTGGCCGTCCTTGTAGAAGACGAGGCGGTCGCGGACCGGCATCAGGTTCTTGCGGGCGTGCACCACAAAATCCTTCCATTGGCCGCCCATCTTGCCCTCGTCGGTCCAGTAATCGAAATCGCTCTGGGCGATATAGAACTGGGCGTTCGGAAACAGCACCTTGTCATGCTCGTCGACCACGCCGCCGATGTGATCGATATGGGCATGCGAGAACACCACCGCGTCGATGTCCTCCGGCTTGATGCCGGCTTCGGCCATGCTCTTCTGCTGCCGCCCGGTGGTTGGTCCAAATCCTTTCGCCGTCCCGAGGCCGGTGTCGAACAGCACGAGCTTGTCGCCCGTGTTCACGATCGGCGAGTTCTGCTCGAGCACGACGTTGTCGGGGGCGAGGAAATTGTCCGACAGCATCTTGCGCAATTCGTCATCCGGCACCCCGGTGAAGGTGCCCTTGGGGTCGCCGAGCGCCAATGGTCCGTCGGATACCGCCGTTACCTCGGCGCTGCCGAGGTTGAACCGATAGAAATAGGACGGCTCGGTGCCGAGCTTGGGAGCACGGGCGAGCGCACTGCTGCCGAACATGGTCGACGCGCCGAGACCGGCGCTGAGGGCAAGCAGGGATCGTCGCGAGACGGGATAGGTCATGCGTTTTCTCCACTATGAAAGGCCTGCTTCACCGCCTCCGGCGGATCGAAGCGCTGGATTGAGCGGACAACGTGACGTTGCACCAGCTTTCGGACCTTTGGAAGACGCGCGCGTCCCTTAGTTCTGGCGCTCGTATCACTTTGCGGGGAGCTCGCTTTCGAACGTCGGACACGCCACACCAGGTGCGCAGCAGAGATGTGTCGGCTGTATGACAACAGACAAAGAACTATTTGGCGCCCCGCTGCGCCTCGATCACGTCCCAGATTCTTGCGGCGATGTCCGGCCCGCCGAGCCGGGCGACGGCGCGAATTCCGGTCGGCGAGGTCACGTTGATCTCGGTGAGAAAGCCGTCGATCACGTCGATGCCGACGAACAGCAGGCCCGCGGCCCGCAGGGCGGGACCGAGCGTCTTGCAGATCTCCTGCTCACGCGGCGACAGCTCGGTCGCCTGCGCGGCGCCGCCGCGCACCATGTTGGAGCGCAAATCGTCGGGTGCCGGGACGCGGTTGACCGCGCCGGCAAATTCGCCGTCGACCAGGATGATGCGCTTGTCGCCATGCTTCACCTCGGGGAGGAAGCGCTGGATCACCCAGGGCTCCTTGAAGGTCACGGAAAACATGTCGAACAGCGAGCCGAAATTCATGTCCTGCGGCATGACGCGGAACACCGCGGCGCCGCCATGGCCGTGCAGCGGCTTCATGACCACCGCGCCATGCTCATCGCGAAAGGCGTTGATCTCGTCGAGGTCGCGCGAGATCAGGGTCGGCGGCATCAGTTTCGGGAAATTCATCACGAACAGCTTTTCCGGAGCGTTGCGGACCGCAGCCGGACTGTTGACGACGAGAGTTTTGGGGTGGATCCGCTCCAAAAAATGGGTCGAGGTGATGTAGGCGAGGTCGAACGGCGGGTCCTGGCGCAGCAGCACCACGTCGAAGGAAGAGAGGTCGGTGCGCTTCGGCTCGCCGAGCGTAAAATGGTCGCCAGCCTCGTCGCGCACGGCGAGCGACTGCAGCGGAGCCACCAGCTCCTCGCCGCGCAATGAAAGCTTGTCGGGCGTGTAATAGGACAGGCCGTGGCCGCGCTTCTGCGCCTCCAAGAGCAGCGCAAAGGTCGAATCGCCGCGGATGTTGATGCGCGCGATGGGATCCATCTGGACGGCGACGTTCAATGACATGGGAAGATCCGACTTGCTGGAGGGAACGGCTTTCAGGAACTGGCGTCGAAGGCCGCCATCAGATGGCGTGGCAGGGACCGCGGCGCAATCAGGATGGCGTCAAACCTGAGTTCGAATTCCGCATGTTCGGGATGGGCGGCGAGCCAGGCCTGGGCGGCATTGATGATGCGCAGCTGCTGGCGCGGCGTCACCGCAAAGGCGGCCTCGTCGAGCGTGGCGCGGGCCTTGACCTCGACAAAGGCGAGCAGGCCTCGGCGTCGCGCGACCAGGTCGATCTCGCCATGCGGCGTGCGAAAGCGCCGGGCGAGGATGCGGTAGCCCTTGGCCATCAGATACGCCGCGGCCCGGCTTTCGGCGGAAAGGCCGGTCCGGAACGCCGCAATCCGCTCGGGGGCGGCCTGCTTGTCCGGCGACGAGGCGCCCTCATCCTTTGCCATCGTCGCTTTCCGCAGACGTCAGCGCCGATCTGTCCCTGGCCAGCTCAAGCGCCCGCGCATAGACCTCGCGGCGTGGCCGGCCCGACAGTTCGACGGCGTGCGCGACCGCGTCCTTGACGCTGGAGCGCGTGAGCTGGTCGCGGAGCAGCGCATCCAGGGCATCCCCAGTCATCGCACCGGCATTCGCCGCCGGCGGCCCGATCACCACCACGAACTCGCCGCGCGTTTCGAGCTGACCGGCGTTCTCCGCCAGCTCGACTAGCGGGCCGCGCAAAATCTCCTCGTGGAGCTTGGTGAGCTCGCGGCAGATCGCCGCACCCCTGCCCCCCATGATGTCAGCGAGATCGGCCAAGCTCTGGCCGACCCGGTTGCCCGATTCGAACAGTACGAGGGTCGCGTCGATGGCAGCGAGTTCCTTCAGGCGCACCCGGCGCGCGGCTCGCTTCGGCGGCAAAAAGCCCTCGAAGAAGAAACGGTCCGTGGGAAGTGCTGCCACCGACAGCGCCGTCAGCACCGAGGATGGCCCCGGCAGCGCGGAAACGGAAAAGCTTGCCGCGCAGGCCTCGCGCACCAGCTTGAAGCCGGGATCGGAAATCAGCGGAGTTCCCGCGTCCGATACCAGCGCGACGGAACCGCCCTCGCCCAGAATTTTCAGGATTCGCGGCCGCGCGGTCTCGGCATTGTGCTCGTGGTAAGCCGTCAATAGTGTCGAAATCTGATAACGCTCGGTCAGCCGGCGGGTGATGCGGGTGTCCTCACAGGCGATGAGATCGACGGCTGCGAGCGTCTGCAGCGCGCGCAGCGTGACGTCGCCGAGATGCCCGATCGGGGTCGCGACCAGGAACAACCCGCCCGGTGCCTTCGGTGCGGCAAGGATGCAACCATCGACTGAAAAGCTGCGCAGAGCGCCAGTCGAGAGCTGAGTCGTATTTATCGGGGCAGGTTTTGCGCGCATAATGATATCTTAGGGGCTAGAGAGCTCGGGCGCCACAAGCAGCGCCATCCGTGGGGCAGCCGTTCATGCGGCGTACAACGGAGACGGGCCAGGATAGAACATGACCGGGGCGGTCAGGTGAAACTGCGGTCGGCGATGCCATGACCCTTTTGATTTAGTTTGAGTCATCGCCAATACACCAACCGTCCCGAAGCTGGGGGCTCACGAGTTCCGGCCGATTCCGGCCGGTCGAAGTGAAGAGATGCAATGCCGGGTGCGCGCAATCCGAACTCACCATTGTCGGGCCAACAACCTGCCGTGACCCGGCGAGCGGCGCTCGGACTTGCGCTCGGCGCGCCGCTGCTATCGGCCTGTTCGAGCGTCCAGCAGACGTTTAGCCAGCTGCCCAATCCCTTCAGCTCGCAGGCCCAGGCGCCGGCCGGCCCGCAGGAACAGCCGGCGGTCGCCGGCACCGGTCAGGTCAAGGTCGGGCTGATCCTGCCATTGTCGGCCGCGGGCAATGCCGGCGTCGCCGCGCAGTCGATGAAAAACGCCGCGGAGATGGCGCTGGCCGAGTTCCAGAACCCGAACATCCAGCTCCTGATCAAGGATGATGCTGGAAATCCCCCGGGCGCCCAGCAGGGTGCGCAGCAGGCGCTCGACGAGGGCGCCGAGATCATCTTAGGTCCGCTTTTCGCCGCCGCGGTGCCGGCCACCGCCCAGGTGGCGCGGACCCGCAGCGTGTCGGTGATCGCCTTCTCCACCGATTCCAGCGTCGCCGGCCGCGGCGTCTATCTGCTGAGCTTTCTGCCGGAGTCCGACGTCAACCGGATCGTCGAGTATTCGGCGAGCATCGGCAAAAAATCGTTCGCCGCGCTGCTGCCGGATAATGCCTATGGCAATGTTGTGGAAGCCGCCTTCAAGCCGGCCGTGGCCCGGCGCGGGGGGCGTATCGTGGCATTCGAAAAATACGGCGCCGATCGCGCGACGCCGGCGCGAACGGTCGCCCAGTCGCTTGGCCAGGCGGATGCGCTTCTGATCGCCGATGACGGCGATTCAGTCGTAGCGACCGCCGACGCACTGACCGCGGCCGGCGCCAACCTGCGCAACATCCAGCTGCTTGGAACCGGGCTCTGGGACAATCCCAGGGTGGCCGCGAGCCCTGTGCTGCAGGGCGGTCTCTACGCAGCGCCGGACCCCGCCGGCTTCCGGGGGTTCTCTGCCCGCTATCGCACCAAATTTGGCGGCGAGCCGGTGCGTACGGCAACGCTCGCCTATGACGCGGTCGCCCTGGTCGCGGCGCTGGCAAGGAACCCCGGCCAGAAATTCTCGCAGGACGTGCTGGCCAGCGCCTCCGGCTTTGCTGGCATCGACGGCCTGTTCCGTTTCCGCCCGGACGGCACCAACGAGCGCGGGCTCGCCGTGATGCGCGTCGCCTCAGGCGGCAGCCAGGCCGTGGCGGGTTCGCCCAAGAATTTTGGTGCGACGTGAGAAGGGTTACGCCGCCAGATCAGCAACGACGGCATCCAGCACCGGAAACCCGGACTGCGTGACCCGGAGCCGGCCGTCAGCTTCGACCGCGATCGCGCCTTCGTCGCGCAACAGCTCGATCCGGCGGGGGTCGAGCCCGCGACCGGCGAGCGCGGCATAGCTGGCGGGATCGATCCCCTCGGCCAGCCGCAGCCCCATCAGCAAAAACTCGTCGGCGCGCTCTTCACTGCTCAAAACATCGTCGCTGATCAGGCCATGGCCTGATGCCTCGACCCGCATCAGCCAGCTTTCGGGGCGCCGTTCTGTCGCGGTGGCGTGTCTGATGCCACCGAGGTCGAGGCGGCCATGCGCACCCGGCCCGATGCCGGCATATTCCTCGCCGCGCCAATAGACGAGATTGTGCCGGCACTCGGCACCCGGTCGGGCGTGGTTGGAAATCTCATAGGCCGGCAGGCCGTGGCGGCCGCAGACCTCCTGGGTGACGTCATAGAGCGTGCGCGCCGTCGCCTCGTCCGGTGTCGGCAATTTGCCGGCGGCGTGGAGGCTGAAGAACGGCGTCTCCTCCTCGATCGTCAGCTGGTACAGCGACAGATGCTCGGCCGCTTCGGTGATCGCGAGCTGCAATTCAGCGGCCCAGCTCGCAGGCGTCTGGCCGGGCCGCGCATAGATTAAATCGAAGGAATAGCGGTCGAAGACGCGGCGCGCGATCGCCACAGCATCGAGCGCTTCCCTGGCGCTGTGCAGCCGCCCCAGCATCTTCAGCGCGGCATCATCGAGCGCCTGCACTCCGAGCGAGACCCGGTTCACGCCGGCGGCGCGATAGCCGGCAAACCGTGTCGCCTCGACGCTGGTCGGGTTGGCTTCGAGCGTGACCTCGACGTCGCCAGAACAGCGCCAGTGCGCGCCGATCGCGTCCAGGATCGCACCGACGGTTTCCGGCTGCATCAGCGACGGCGTGCCGCCGCCGAGAAAGATCGATGTGACGTCGCGTGGCCCGGTGCGTGCGGCAGTGACCTCGATCTCCCGGGCGAAAGCGCGGGCGAACCGCTTCTCGTCGACCGCGGCGTGGCGGACATGGCTGTTGAAGTCGCAATAGGGACATTTCGACAGGCAGAACGGCCAATGCACATAAACGCCGAATGCACTCGGCGATGTCGGCGTCGGACCACTAGTCAAGGCAGATCTCCGCGAGCTTGATGAAGGCGCGGGCGCGGTGCGAGAGGCCGAGACCAAGCGGCGGCAGGCCATGCTTCTCGATGCTGGTCATCTCGCCAAAGGTGCGGTCAAAGCCGTCCGGCAGGAACATCGGGTCGTAGCCGAAACCATTACTGCCCCGTGGCGGCCAGACCAGCGTTCCGTCGGTTCGGGCTTCGACCTCCTCGACGTGCCCGTCGGGCCAGGCGACGCAGAGCGCGGACACGAAATGCGCCTTGCGCTGCTCGGGCGTGGTCGCCCCACGCTCCTGAAGCAGCCGCTCGATCCGCGCCATGGCGACCGAAAAATCCTTGGTCGGTCCGGCCCATCGCGCCGAAAAAATACCCGGCCCGCCGCCAAGCGCGTCGACCACGATACCGGAATCATCTGCGAAGGACGGCAGCCGTGCCGCGTTCGCCGCCGCGACCGCCTTGAGGCGGGCATTGGCATGAAAGGTCTCGCCGGTCTCCTCGGGCTCCGGCAGGCCAAGCTCGCCAGCCGAGACCGCTTCTATGCCATGTGGAGCTAGGAGTTCGCGCATCTCGGCGAGCTTGCCGCCATTGTGGGTCGCGATCACGAGCCGGCCCGCGATTCGCCGATGCTGGCTGCTGCCGTTACTGGATGCCTCGTCGCTCACGCCACCGCCATCTTCTGCAAGTCGACCAGCCGCGCCACGCCCTTGCGCGCGAGCGCCATCAGCCCCAAAAACTCGGCCTCCGTGAACGGCGTCTTCTCCGCCGTGCCCTGGACCTCGACGATACGGCCGTCGCCGGTCATGACGAAATTGGCGTCGGTCTCGGCTTCCGAATCCTCGGCATAGTCGAGATCGAGCACCGGCGTTCCGTTATAGATGCCGCAGGAGACCGCTGCGACATTGCTCCGAAGCACCTCCGCTTTGACCATCTTGCGCGCCTTCATCCAGCCGATGCAATCGGCCAGCGCCACCCATGCGCCGGTGATCGAGGCGGTTCGGGTCCCGCCGTCGGCCTGCAGCACGTCGCAGTCGACCGTGATCTGGCGCTCGCCGAGCGCTTCCAGGTTGATGATCGCCCGGAGCGAGCGGCCGATCAGGCGCTGGATTTCCACGGTTCGGCCGCCCTGCTTGCCGGCAGAGGCTTCGCGGCGGGTGCGCTCCAGGGTGGCTCGCGGCAGCATGCCGTATTCGGCCGTGATCCAGCCCCGGCCCTGCCCCTTCAGCCAGGGCGGCAGGCGATCTTCGAGCGTCGCCGTCACCAGCACATGGGTGTCGCCGAATTTCACCAGGCAGGATCCTTCGGCATATTTGACCACGCCGCGTTCCAGCGACACGGCGCGCAGTTCATCCGGTGCCCGGCGGCTCGGCCGCATGAAAATCCCTCCAGGATAAGGCAACAATTCTCGCTCGCGCCGCTTTTATGGGCGGGAGCCTGGGGCGGCAAGGGCTTTCGGGGCCCGCTAGCCGCTTGCCACGGGCCAAGCCGATGTACAAATTATGGGCAGTTGGAGGAGTAATCTGTGGCCCAGCACGAACCGATCGGACTGATCGCGCCCAGCGCCGGCCTCGCCCAGCTGAGCGAGCGTTCGCGCGAGATTTTTCGTCAAATCGTGGAGAGCTACCTGGCGACCGGCGAACCGGTCGGCTCGCGCAACATCTCGCGCCTGATCGCGGTGCCGCTCTCGCCGGCCTCGGTGCGCAACGTGATGGCCGACCTCGAACAGCTCGGCCTGATCTATGCGCCGCACACCTCGGCCGGGCGGCTGCCGACCGAGCTCGGCTTGCGCTTTTTCGTCGATGCGCTGATGCAGATGGGCGACCTCACCGAGGCCGAGCGGCAGTCGATCCAGACCCAGCTTGCCGCCGTCGGGCGGGCCCAGTCGGTCGAGGCCGCGCTTGGCGAAGCGCTGACCCGCCTCTCCGGCCTGACGCGCGCGGCTGCTGTGGTGCTGACGCCGAAGCACAACGCCCGTCTCAAGCATATCGAGTTCGTTCGCCTCGAGCCGGAAAAGGCGCTGGTCGTGATGGTCGGCGAGGATGGCCAGGTCGAAAACCGCGTCCTGACGCTGCCGCTGGGCGTGCCATCGTCGGTCCTGACCGAGGCCGGCAATTTTCTCAATGCACGGATCCGGGGACGGACGCTCGCGGAGGCGCGGCTCGAGCTCGAAACCGCGCTCGCACAGGCGCGCGCCGAGCTCGACCAGCTGACCCAGAAGGTGATCGCGGCGGGCATTGCCAGCTGGTCGGGCGGCGAAAACGGCGACCGCCAGCTGATCGTGCGCGGCCACGCCAACCTGCTCGAGGATCTGCACGCGCTGGAAGACCTGGAGCGCATCCGCCTCTTGTTCGAGGATCTCGAGACCAAACGCGGCGTCGTCGACCTGCTCGGTCGCGCCGAACAGGCCGACGGCGTGCGGATCTTCATCGGCTCCGAAAACAAGCTGTTCTCGCTCTCGGGCTCCTCCACCATTGTCGCGCCCTATCGCGATGGCGCAGGACACATCGTCGGCGTCCTCGGCGTGATCGGCCCGACCCGCCTCAATTATGCCAGGGTGATCCCGACGGTGGATTATGCGGCACGGATCGTCAGCCGGATGCTGGGCGGCTGAGGGGGGCGGGAACTCAGGCTTGATTTTCACGGGCCAAGGCACGATATCCGGGCGCAACATCCAGCTATTCCAGCCGATTTTGTCAAAGAAGGACGTCCATGACCGATTCCGACCGGCCCACCAACGATCCGGCGAACCCGGCGCAGGCCAGCGAACCCGTGGTCTCCAAGCCCTACATCATGCCCGATGACCCCGAGGTGGGGTCCGTGGAAGCGCTGGCCAAGGAAGCCGCGGAATCGCGCGACAAGATGCTGCGGACGCTCGCCGAGATGGAGAACCTGCGCGCGCGCACCAAGCGCGAGGTCGCCGACGCGCGGACCTATGGCATCACCGGCTTTGCCCGCGACATTCTCGATATCGCAGACAATCTGCAGCGCGCGCTCGACGCCGTGCCGGCCGAATTGCGCGACACCGCCGATCCCGGCCTAAAATCCCTGATCGACGGCGTCGAGCTCACCGAACGCTCGCTGCTCAACACGCTGGAAAAGAACGGCGTCAGGAAATTCGATCCGACCGGCGAAAAATTCGATCCGAATTTCCAGCAGGCGATGTACGAGGTCCCCGATCCCAGCGTGCCCTCGGGCACCGTGGTTCAGGTCGTGCAGGCCGGCTTCATGATCGGCGAGCGCGTGCTGCGGCCCGCACTTGTCGGCGTCTCCAAGGGCGGTTTGAAAGCGGCGCCGGTCGCTGCCAACGGCAACGAGCCGAACGACGCCGCCTGACGGCGCCTCTCCGTTCCGATCCGAACATCGGAGCGGAGATCCTGCCTCTGTCTCTGAATTTGATCCACCGGAATCAGCCGCGCGGCTGGATTCCGTCCCGCACGGCGCGGAACCTTGGGAACGCACTCGACCATTGGGTGCGTGGGGCGCTTCCAATGACGCGCAATGTGTTCGGCCCACCGAAGCGCAGCCACTGCACCAAGGTGACGGGGGTATTATCCTTGCCGCTGGTCGCGTCGATACGCGTTTCATAGGCCGGCTGTCCGTCGATGCGGATCGGTTCGGACATCGTGATGTGCGCCTCGCGCATTCCCGGTATCGTCGTAGCCGCCTGCTGGGCGAAGCGGCCGCGATCGTCGGGTTCCTGCGGGGTTGCCGCGATCATTCCGATCAGCATGAACGGCGCCGGTTCGATCCCGCTGGCCTCATCGCCGTCGGCGAGCAGCAGCGCGCTGCCGGGCGCAAGCGTCCGGACGTTTTTGAAGTCGCTGAGCTCGGTCAGCTTGAACGGCATCAATGCCAGCTGCTCCTCGACCGGTACCTGCTTGCGGATCGCGGCCGTTGCGAACATCTGTCGCACGGCTTCATCGTTGTAGATCTTGGTTGCAGTCTCGGGAACCTGGACGGCGACATAGCCGGCAAAGGCGCCGCCCGAGAGGATCATCGAGTAGCGGCGCACGGTGGCCGCCCCATCCTTGGCTGTTTCGGTGGTGTAGTAGGCGGGCCCTGCCGCGGTCTCGATCGCTTCCGGCTTGGTCCCGTTCGGCGTTGTCGTCGCCGGATTGGCCTTGATGGCGTTCACGACTTCCGCATAGGCCTGCACCGGGAGTTCGGTCAGCAGGACCTTGACGCTGCGGTCCATGGTCTCGAAGCCGGGGAAGGTCTTGGCCAGCGCGAGCCCAGCCGGCGGG